>Ga0316628_100000372_pt1 | contig 28090 bp, 18 predicted proteins | sample OWC_Aug_M2_C1_D5_FD_207648 | JGI IMG/M metagenome (GOLD analysis project Ga0316628, IMG submission 207648) | Wetland soil microbial communities from Old Woman Creek delta, Ohio, United States - OWC_Aug_M2_C1_D5_C | ecosystem: Environmental > Terrestrial > Soil > Wetlands | place: USA: Ohio...
CTCCTGAGAGATGAAGCCATACCCCTTCGCGTCGTTGAACCACTTCACATTGCCTTGAGCCACTGCACTTACCTCCAGTGATTTTGCTGCCGGGAATACTGGGTGGGAAAACCGCCCAAATTCAGCAACTGCCTCACCGTAGCAGGGGCCGAACTCCGCGTCAAGGAAATAATCGCCCTCCGGGCAAGGGATTTCGGCACGGCGTCCGCCGCCCCGGGCCGGAACCCGGCGAGCGCGTCTGGCCGCCGCCGTCCCCGTTCCCGTCCCCCTCCTCGTCACCGTCTTCCGCCTCCGGGCCGTTGTCCCGGCCCTCGTCCTCCTCGCCTTTCACCGCCTCCCGCAGCGCGGCGAGCCGGTCCGCCACGAGGCGATTGACCGTGCCTTCCGGGTAGACCCCGTCCGCGTCCGGGACGCCGGCGGGGATCCCCGTCAGGATCTCGATCCCCTCCTCCACCCGGTCGATGGCGTGGATCCGGAATTTCCCGTCCCGGACGGCTTCCACGACGTCCTTCTTGAGCATGAGGTTCCGGACGTTTCGCTCAGGCACGACGACACCCTGGGTCCCGGTCAGGCCGCGCAGGCGGCAAAGGTCGAAAAATCCTTCGATCTTCTCGTTCACGCCCCCGACCGGCTGCACGTTCCCGTTCTGGTCCATCGACCCGGTGACGGCGACCGACTGGCGGAGCGGGACTCCCGAGATCGCAGAGAGGAGGGAGTAAAGCTCGGCGCACGTCGCGCTGTCCCCCTCGATCATTCCGTAGAGCTGCTCGAACGTGATCGACGCCGTCAGGCTGATCGGCCGCTTCCCGGCGAATGTCGCGCCGAGGTAGCTGGCCAGGATGAGGACGGCCTTTTCGTGGACCTTCCCGGAGAGCTTCGTTTCCCGCTCGATGTTGACCACCCCCGCCTTCCCCGCGTATACGGACGTCGTAATCCGCGACGGCTTCCCGAAAGAGTAGTCCCCGAGGTCGAGGATCGCGAGTCCGTTGATCTGCCCGACCGTTTCGCCGGCGGTGTCGACGATGAGGGTCCCTTCCGCCATGACCTCCCGCTGCCGCTCCTCGATCATGCCGTGCCGGCGGACTCTCTCCTGCCACGCCCTCTCCACGTGGGCGCCGGACACGACCTCCGCCCCCGCCTTCCCGGCCCAATAGTGGGACTCGCGGACGAGGTTGGCAATGTCGCTGAACTTCGACGAGAGCTTCTCCTGGTGGTCCGCGAGCCGCGACGCGAACTCGACGACCTTCGCCACCCCGGCCGGGTCGAACGGGCGCAGGCCCTCGGCCCGGGTCTTCGTCGCCACGAAGGCGGCGTATTTCCGGATGTTCTCCTCGGTCCGCTCCACCCGGTTGTCGAACTCGGCCTTGACCTTGAACAGCTCCCGGTACTCCTCGTCCCAGTTGTAGAGGAGGTAGTAGATGTCGGGATTCCCGATCACGATCACCTTGACGTCCAGGGGGATCGCCTCCGGCTTCATCGAGACCGTGGACAGCAGGCGGTACTGCTCCCAGACGTCCTCGGTCCGCACCTCGCCGTTCCTGACCGCCCGCTTGAGGGCGTCGTACGAGAAGAGGTTCCGCAGCAGGTCCAGGGCGTTGATGACGAGGTACCCGCCGTTCGCCTTGTGGAGCGAGCCGGCCTTGATCATCGTGAAATCGGTCAGCGCGGCGCCCATCTGGAACTTGTGCTGGATCCGCCCGAACAGGTTGTAGTAGGTCGGGTTGCTCTCGAAGACGCAGGGGCTGCCCGTCTGCCCCCCGTTGTCGACGATCACGTTCACCGCGTAGCGGGTGAACTCGGGCTCGTGCCGCGCGAGCTTGAGAAACGGCATCGCGGGCGCCTCCCCGTCCTCCGAGGGCGTCTTGAAGTCGCCGAGGTTCCCGAGAACGTCGTCGCGCACGGCGTCGAGGAAGGCCGAGAGCTTGGCGTTGCCCGGGTACTTCGCCCGGATCTCCTCGACGTGAAAGCTCAGGACGGAGAGCGCCGCGGCCCTCTCGAGCTCGGCGAGCTTCTCCTTGGCCGCCTTGTCCTCCTTCTTCAGCGTCCGCACCGCGTCGTCGAGCTTTTCCTGGAGGATCGTCCCGTTGCCCCGGATGGCGCTCTTCCTGTCTTCGGACAGAGCCCTGAAGGCCTCTTCCGTGAGCGGCTCCCCCGAATCATCGACCGCCACGAGGTTGAACTCGCCCATCGCGGCGCGGATGGTGAACCCTTTCGACTCCGCCTCGCTCTCGAGCCCCGTGAAGAGCTCCTTCTGGCGCTTCTGGAAATCCTCGATGACGGCGCCGCGCTCCTTCTTGTACTCCTTCGAATCGAAAATCTTCGGGATGCCCACCCGCAGGGCCGCCACGAGCGCCGCCATTTCCTTCTGGAACGCGATCCCCTGTCCCGGCGCCAGGGAGATCGCGGCCGGCTCCGCGGGGTCCCGGAAGTTGTTGACGTAGCACCAGTCCGGCGGGACGTTCTCGCCTTCCGCCTTCCGGCTGATGAACGAGCGGACGGCCGAGGTCTTCCCCGTCCCGGCTTCGCCGAGGACGTAGATGTTGAAACCGTCGCTCGCCATGTTGAGGCCGAAGTCGATGGAATCGAGGGCCCGCGCCTGCCCGATCATGGCGTCGAGGGACGGGACCTCCCCGGTCGTCCGGAACGCGAACAGGCCGGGGTCGCACGGCTTGTGGAGATCGTCGACCGAGAGCGTTCTCCCCATCGTCCTCTAGCTCCTGGATTTTTTTTCTTCGAGCCGCGCCTTGAGTATTTCCCCCAGCGAGCCGCCGGTGCGGGGCGCCTCCACCATGTAACGGCGGTAGTCGTCCGCCTCCCCCGTCGCACCCTCCGCGCTTTCCGGCCCCGCCGGGGCCAGGGCGATCCGCTTGCGGTCCACCTCCACCGACTCGACCTTGACTTCGAGCGTCTGCCCTTCCCTGACGGCCTCGCCCGGGTGCTTGATCCGCTTTCCCGCACCGAGCCGCGAGACGTGGACGAGCCCGTCGATCCCCGGCGCCAGCGACACGAAGGCGCCGAAGGCCGTCAGGCGCACGACCGTGCCGGTGTGCCGCGACCCGGCCGGGAACCTGTCCGCAACAGCCTCCCACGGGTCCGCGAGCGTCTTCTTCACGCTCAGCGTCAGGCGCTCCTTTTCCCAGTCGGTCCGGATGACGACGGCCGACACCTCCTGCCCGACGGAGAAGGCGTTGCGGACATCGTCGACGCGCGCCCAGCCGATCTCCGAGGCCGGAATCAGCCCCTCGATGCCGCCGATGTCGACGAAGGCCCCGAAGTCGCGGACCGAGGTGACCCTGCCCGACACGACCATCCCCTCCCTCAGCTCCTTTTTCCGCGCCTCGAGCTCCGCCAGCCGCAGCTCCTCGAGGATCGCCCTGTTGGACAGGACGATGTTGCGCCCGCGTTCCTTGTACTCGGTGATCCTGAAGGGGAGCCGCTTCCCGACGTACTCGCCCTGCTCCCGGGCCCGCAGCAGCCCCATCTGCGAGAAGGGGCAGAACCCGCGGACCCCGGCGACCTTCACTTCGTATCCCCCCTTGATTTCCCTCTCGACGAGCCCTTCCACCGGGATGCCCCCGCGCCAGGCGTCCTCGAGCTGGGAGTGCGCCGCCGGCCCCCCGGCAATCTTCGTGGTGAACCGGAGCTCGCTCCCCTCGGCGCCCTTGAAATAGGCCTGGACGGTATCGCCCTCCTTCACGTCCAACCGGCCGTCGGGCCCGGCCAGCTCCTTCCGGTCCAGGCATCCCTCGCCCTTGCGCCCCAGGTCGAGAAAGATCCAGTCCGCCGTGATCTTGACGACCGTGGCCGTCACCTTCTGTCCCGGCGCCAGCCGCTCCGGCGTCACGAAGCTCTCCTCGAAGAGCTCGGCGAAGCTCTTGTCGTCCGCGGTCCCGGGCGTCTTCCCGTCGTCACGCTCCATGCGTCCCCTGTCCTCCTTCGGCTCCATGCTGGAGATCCGTCCCCTATTAGTAGCATCCCGGCCGGCCGGCCGGAAGGGGAATGACGGTCCCGCCCGTCTTACCTCGGCCGGACGCGCACGCCGTCGCGGACCGCGTCCCCCGGGTGCACGACGACGGTTTCCCCCTCCGAAAGGCCCGACGCGACCTCCGCGGCGAGGCTTCCACGGCGGCCGATCCCGACCGGCCGCATCCGGGCCTTCCCGTTCTCGACCGCAAAGGCCGCCCACCCCTCCCCGTGCCGGAACAGGGCGCCCGCCGGAACCTGGAGGATGTCCCGCCCCTCCCACAGGATGAAACGCGCCTCGAGCCGGTACCCGTCGCCCAGGCGCTCCCGCCCCGTCGCCTGCGAGACGATGTCGGCGATCACGTGGACCCGCTGCTCCTCGACGCCCAGGGCCGAGACCTTCGTGAATCCCGCGGGCTCGACGACCCGGACCCTCCCCTCCAGCGGGAGGTCGCCTCCCCACCGGTCGAACAGGACGCGCATCCCGGTCTTGAGCCGGACGGCGTCGGCCGAGAGCACCTCGACCTCGACCTCGATCGCGGCGGGGTCGCCGATCTCGATGAGCGGCTGGCCGGGGGACACCACGCCCGCGCTCTTGTGGGGGATCGCGAGCACGCGGCCCGCAACGCGGGAGCGCACGGCGAAGGCCCCCGGCGCGGCCGCGCTCCCGTCCCCCGCCGAATACCGCAGGGCGGTGCGCGCCGCCTCGAGGTTGTGGCGCGCCACCTGGACCGCGAACTCGGCCGACCCGCGGGCCGCCTGGGCCCGCCGGGCTTCGGTCTCCGCCTGGTCGAGAGCATCCCGGGTCGCGAATCCCCCGGCGAACAGGCCGCGGGTCCTCTCGAGCTTCGTCTGCGCATACCCATCGTGCGCGGACGCCTCGCGCGCATTCTCCCCCGCGGCGGACAGCGCCGCCTCGCCGGCGGCGACGCGCGCCTGCGCCTCGGCCCGGGTCCGCGGATCGAGGGCCGCCGCCTGCAGGGGCTCGATGACGACGAGCGAGCGGCCCCTGGCCACGGGATCCCCCACGTCGAGGTCGATCCGCCGGGCGACCCCGGCGACGGGCGATGACACGACGAAGCGGTCCGCCACCCGCGTCATTCCTTCCTCCTCGACCGTGACCTGGAGGGGGCCGCGGGTCACCCGGCCGGCCTCCACCAGCACCGGGGTCGGCCGGAAGCCGTAAGCCACCGAGAGCGCCACGATCCCGAGAAGCGCGAACACGACGATCCACCGGCGCCATGTCATCGCGTCACTCTCCCGTCTTGAGGACCGCCACGAGGTCGAGGTGATCGAGGCGGTGTCTGACGACGAGCCCGGATACGGCGGTCGCCGCCAGGACCATGGCGGCCGCGAGGGAGTGAGTCCCCGGAGTCAGGACCAGCGGGAGCCGGAACAGGTCGGATTGGAGGCTCCTGACAAAAAACGCGCAGAGGCCGTGGCCGAGGAGGAAGCCGACGGGGATCGCCGCAATTGCGAGAAGGAAAAGCTCCCCGAGCAGGATGTAGGAGACCTCGCCGCGGGTATACCCGAGCACCCGCAGGCTCGCCAGCTCCCGGCTCCGCTCGGACAGGGTGATCCGGGCGCTGTTGTAGACCACTCCGAAGGCGATCGTCCCCGCGAGCAGCGTGGCGATGAAGGTCGTGAAGAGGATCATCGACGCCATGTTCTCGTAGAAATTCCGGATCGTGTCCTTCCGGGACACCACCGACGCCACGCGCGGCCTCTTCGCCAGCTCCCGGAACACCCGGTCGCGGGCGTTCCCGTCGACGGCCAGCCAGGCCCCCGAGATCGCGTCCTCCTCGCGCATCAATCGCGACAGGGCGGAAATTTCCATGAACGCCGGGACCCCGACGTACTGCCGGATCCGGGCCGCCAGGGCGATGCGCCGGACCGCCCGGCCGCCCTCGAGGACCTCCACGGTCAGCGGATCGCCCTCGCGGACGTCGAGCAGGCGCGCCAGGTACTCCTCGAGGACGATCCCCTCCGTGGGGAGCGTGACGGTCGCGAGGCGGTCGTCGAGCAGGCACTGGAGGTCGCCCCCGTTCCCGATCCCCTGGATCGCGGTGCGGCGGGCGCGGTTTCCCGCCCGGAGCCGCACGGGAACCGCGCGGAACGGCTCCGCCCGGAGGACCCCCGGCAGGGCGGCGATCTCGTGAAGAGCGCTCCCCGAGGACGGCTCGACGAATGTCACCGTCAGGTCCTCTCGCTGCGACAGCCCGAGCTGGACCTCGACCATGCGGTCGATCGAGTCCTTGGAGAACCGCCCCAACATCAAGATCGCGCAGCCCAGCGCGATGCCCGTGACCGAGAGGAGGGCGTTGACGGGACGCCGTCCGAGGTGGCGCACGATCATCCGGGTCGGCTGGGCGATGAACCGGCCCAGGCCCGCCCGTTCGACGACGGAGGCCCGGTAGACGGTCGGCGCCTCCGGCCGCATCCCTTCCGCCGGCGAGAGGGTCGCGGCCTTCCGCACGGCGTTCAGCGTGCCGAGCGCCGCCGCGGCGCAGGAGACAAGGACGGCCTTCGCCGCCACGCCGGCGTCCATCCCGTACACGAGAAGCGGAAAGCGGTAGAAATCCATGTAGAGGAGGCTCATCTTCTTTCCGAGCCAGGCCCCCGCGATCAATCCGCCCGCGGCGCCGGCCAGGACGATCACCGAGACGAGCTTCAGGTAATGGAGGGCGACCGCCGCGTTCCCGTAGCCGAACGCCTTGAGGGTCGCGATCTGGGCCCGCTGGGTGGACACCAGGCGGCTCACCACGATGCTCAGCAGGAAAGCCGACACCCCGAGGAAGATGGGCGGGAGAATGGCGGTGATGGTCTCCAGCTGCCGGAACTCCTCCGAGAGGTATCGGTGCGACGTCTGGTCGGTCCTGTCGCAGGCGCCCAGGCCCCCGTACGGGGCCAGCAGCGCGTCGAGGCGGGCGATCGCGTCTCCGGGGGATGCGCCCGGCGACAGCGACAGGGCCGCGTCGTTGAAAGCCCCGTCCATGTCGAACGCGGCCTCGAGCGCGGCGCGCCTCATCCAGAGGACGGCGAACCTCTTGAAATCCGGAAATGCGGAGGTAGGATCGAGCTGGTAGACATATTCGGGGGAGATCCCCACGCCCGCGACGACGAGCGTCCGCCGTTTTCCCTCGATGACGGCCTCCAGCGTGTCGCCGGGACCCAGTCCGTGGGCCTCCGCCGCCGCCTCGCTCACCACGCATTCGTCGTGCCGCTCCGGGTCCGGCAGGCGCCCCCGCCGGAGGTGCAGCCGGTTGAGCGCCGGCTCCGCCCGGTCGGGGATCGAAACGAGGACGGCCGAGACGGGCTCCCCGAAACCCGCGATCTCGAGCCGCCCGCGCCCGGCGACGCGGGTCTCGACCCGGTCGATCCCCGGGATCTCCTGGATGCGCGCCGCGAGGCTTTCGGGCGCCCGCTTCAGGGAGACGAACAGGTCCGCGAACCCGCTCTCCCGGTAATACGCCTCCCGGGTGCCGTAGAGCGCCGCAAGCGTGTTGGCGAAGAGGACGTACGTGGCGACCCCGCTCAGGATGACGAGCGCGATCGCGATCGCCTGCCCTTTCATGGCCAGGAGATCCCGTGCCATCTTGCGGCCGAGGGCGGTCACCGGGTCACCACCGAAGGTCGCGCGGCGCCTTCTTGCCGGCGTTGCGCCGCGAATCCGAGACGAGCCCGGAGCTCAGGCGGACGACCCGGTCGGCCATCTCCGCGATGTCGGCGTTGTGCGTGATGACGACGGTCGTCGTGCCGAGCTCCCGGTTGATCCGGTCGAGGACCTCGAGGACGACGATGCCGGTGGCGAAGTCGAGCGCGCCGGTCGGCTCGTCGCACAGGAGAACCGCCGGGTTCTTCGAGACGGCCCGGGCGATCGCGACCCGCTGCTGCTCGCCCCCCGACAGCTGCGCGGGAAAGTGGTGGACCCTGTCGCCGAGCCCGACGAGCGCGAGCGCGTCCCCGGGCTTCATCGGCGCCCTCGCGATGTCGGTCACGACCGCCACGTTCTCGAGGGCGGTCAGGCTCGGGATCAGGTTGTAAAACTGGAAGACGAACCCGACGTGGAATCGCCGGTACTCGGTGAGCTCCCGTTCCGTCGCCCGCGTCAGCTCCCGCCCGCGGTACAGGACCGTCCCGCCCGAGGCCGTATCGAGCCCGCCGAGGATGTTGAGGAGGGTCGATTTCCCGCTGCCGGAAGGTCCCAGCAGGACGACGAACTCCGCGGCGTACAGGTCGAGGTCCACGCCGCGCAACGCCTGCACCTGCGCCGCGCCCTCCCCGTAGACCTTGGTGAGGCCGCGGGCCTCGAAGACGGGGTCCCCCCGCCTCGGCGAGGCGGCTGCTCCGGCGTTCGCCATTCGGACGCTCCCGGTCGCTTCGATCACGCCGAACGGATGCGACGATCGGCGCGTTGACCGCGTCCCCCCGCTGACGACCCCTCTCCTCCATTCTCGGAGCCCCCGGACCGCGCGTCAAGCGACGGCGCGTCCGGCGCCCGGACCGGCGACAAAAAAAGAGGCCGGTCGCTCGCGACCGGCCTCGCTTTCCGGTACTAAGTCTCCGGAACGTCTATTCGTAAACGCCTGCCCCCACGTAGACGTTCTTCCCCGGGACCCGATAAGTGTACGTCACCTTCTTCCTCGGCTTCGGATCGCCCGGATTGGTCCACATGTACTCGACCCAGCCCTCTCCCTTTGTCTTGGCCGTCTCGATGAACTCCTTGAAGAGGAATTTCCCCGGATCCCCCTTGTCCTTCATGTCCAGCAGGTTCTTTCCCACGAGCCCCGGGCTCATCGGGTGCGCCAGCATCTTCCCGTCGAGGTCCATCATGAAGACATACGTGTCTTTCCAGACGAACTTCCCGTCCTTTTTGTTGATCTCTGCGATGGCCGCGTCGAGCCCCTTGTCGGTAACCATCTTGGCCGCTTCCTTGCTCTTCGCGATGCATTCGTCTTTGGTGGCGCCCGCCGCGAAAGCACTTGCAGCGAGGCAGAGCCCGGCCAGCACGACCAGGGCAGCAATGGAGAACTTCCTCATCTCATCCTCCTCGTCAGTTCGTGTTTTGGCCCGAAATTCCCTCGTTGGACGGAACCGAGACAGCACTTCTCCGGCGGTTCACCTCCCCCCGCTCGCCGCCGGACGCGGGTCCCTCAACCCGCGCCGGCGCGGCCGAAACATTGTTTTGATTTGATATATCGAGATTAAGGTGTTTCTCCAGCTCTGTCAACTCCCACCGTCGGCACGGAGCCGGGACGGATCGCCATGCGGTCGTCCGCCCCATGCGGGAAGCCCCCGGCCGCGACTCAACGATACTTGATCGCGATGACCTCGATCTCATAATAAGGGGTCGCCCACTGCGTCGTGTCGAAGTAGGTGTAGTCCGTCCCCGTGTATCGCCTCGGGAGGAGGATGATCGCGTCCGCTCCGAGCTCCTTGGCTCTCTCCACCAGGCGCCCGAGGGCATTCCCCTGGTCGAACGTCCCGAGCTGGGCGATTTCGACATACGGGCGGTCGGGGGGCTTGTCCCGATAGACATCCAGGGAGGCCGTCGGCGGATATGGCGCGCGAAACATGGCCGTCTCGATGCCGTAGCTGCATCCGGCCACCAGCGACGCCACCACGAGCGCAAGCCCGATCTTTGGAAGCTCCCGCGCCATGTACGGGAAGATGCGCGGCGCGCGCGCACGGTTGCGGCCCGGCGCGGGAACCGCCGGACGCCACGAGAGCGCCTACCGGCGGCGGGGCGGCTTCATGACGTCGTCGGCCCAGGTGAGCGCCGCGGCCACCGTCGGGAATCCGATGGTGGAGGCGAGCAGGATCAGGGCGTGGCGGACTTCGTCCGGCGTCGCGCCCGCGTCCAGCGCCCTGCGGACGTGGCTGTGGACCGACCCTTCGGAACGGATGCCGGCCGCGGCAGCGAGCTGAATAAGCTGGGCCGTCTTCTCGTCCAGCGGACCCGCCTGCTTCGCCGCCCGCCCGAGCGCCTCGACGGCGTCGACGAAGGCCCCCGCCCGTTGCTTGAGGTTCCGGTAATTCCGCGGAATCTTTCGCGCCATGCCGCCTCTCCCTCTCGCGGGGCCGGTCACTTGACCCGGAAGTCGACCCGGCTGTCCCGCACTTTTTCCTTTTTTTCCGGCGCGAGCGATTTCGGCTCCACGAGGAAGACCCGCTCGGACTCGACCTTGCCCGATTGGAGGAGGACTTCCTTGACCGCCTGCGACCGCGCCAGCGCCAGGTCCCGCAGGTCGTCCGGCCTGACCTCGATGTGCGCGAGCATCAGCTTTTCCATCTCGGGGCCGGGCAGATCCTTCGCCATCCCGATGAAATTGCGCGGCTTCGGAAATTTTTCCACCTTGTAGGCCGCCTTGAGGAACTTCGGGTATTCGCCGGGGGGCACCACGACGTTGTCCACCGGGACCGGGGGCAACCCCTGCGACGCCATCTCCTTGAGCTTCTGGGCCTTGACCTTCTTCAGGAAGAGGTATCGCCGCAACCCTTCCGGGTCCTTCCCGGTGTCCACGTGCCCCTCGATCTCCACCTTGAGCGCCGGCCGCTCGTGGAGCGCCTTGACCAGGGAGGACAGCTTCGCCGCCCCCGGCGCGTCGACGTGGAAGGAGCCCGGGTCGAATTCGAGGTAGCTGAGCTCTTCCCCGCCCCCGAAGAGCGCCCCCAGCAGGGCGAAGGGCGACGTCGCGGCCTTCACGAGGAGGTTGACGAGCACCTTGACGACGATCCGGAAGACGCTGAATTTCGGGTCGTCGATGTTGCCCGACACCGGGACGTCGAGCTCGATCTCGCCCTTGCGGTTCTTGAGGAGGGCGATCGCCAGCGAGACGGGGAGCTTCGTCGCGTCCGGGCTCTCCACGCGCTCCCCGAGTGTGAACTGGTCGATGAACACCTTGTTCGTGGCGTCGAGCTTCTTCTTGGCGATGAGGTAGTGCAGGGACAGCGTGAGCTTCCCCTTCTGGATGGCGTACCCGAGGAACTTGCCGGCGTACGGCGTCATGGGCGACAGGTCGATGTCCTTGAAGGCCACGGTCGCATCCAGGAACAGGTCGCTGCTCAACGGGTTGACCTTCCCCGAGATTTCGAGCGGGGCGTCGGACCCGAGCTTTCCGCGCAGGTCCATGTCGGCCGTCTCTCCGGGCCGGGAGGTGAGTCCCGACACGCGCCCGCCGATCTCGACCATGGTCGCCGAGAAGGCCGGCTTGATGAAGCGGTCCGAGAAGTCGACCGTTCCCCCCTGGAGCGTCAAGACGCCGATCGTCACCGGGACCTGGTCCGCCGCGGATGCCGGCGGCGGCGCGGCCGGACCCGGATCGGCCGGTCTTGCGGGCGACCCGACGGCGGACGCGCCGCGCGGCGCGCCCGACCCCTCCGCTCCGCCGCGGGCGGCATTGTCCGCCGCAGGTGCCGACGCGCCCTTCTCCACGATCCCCTGGACGTTGAACGTGCCGTCCTTCTCGACGATCAGGCGCGAGTAGAAATCGGTCAGGGCGATGCCGGCGATCGCGACCCGCGTCGGATTGTAGCCGGCGTCGATCCCGGTCAGGGACAGCGAGTCCCACTTGAGGAAATCGTTGGAGAAGGCCTTGTCCACCGAGGAGAAGCCGGACAGCCCGGCATCCCCCGCGAAACCGACCTTCAGGGCGGACGCGCCGCCGCTCGCGACGGTGAGCGTCCCCGCGGCCGACGCTTTCCCGCCCGTGACCAGGATCTTGACCTTCTCCGTGAAATACGGCTGAACCGGGACGATGTCGAATTCCTTGACGGCCACGGCGAGATTGGCGCCGACGGGGTTGAGGGACACGTTCCCGCGCGCGGATACGCTCCCCTTTCCGCCGACCTGCAGCGCCAGGGCCGCCTTCCCGACGGCACCCTTCTTCGTCGAGAGGTTCTCCCCTTTAAGCGCAATCGCCCGGATGTCGATAACCACGGGCTCCGCAGTCGCCCGGTCCTCGAACCGGACCGCGTAACGGTCGATGTCGATCCGGCCGACCCGGACCTGCCACGGCGCTTCCCGCCCCTTGCCCCCGTCCTTTTCCTTGCCCGCGACTTTCGCCGCCGCCGGGACGCCGGCGCCGCCGCTCGCCGCCGCGGGCGGAGGCGCGGGCACGAGGGAGGCCACGTTCCACGTCTGCCCGGCCGGGCGCAGGATGGCCGCCTTGCCGCCCCGGCTCGCCACGTTCCCGATGACCGCCTCGCGGCGCGGCAGGTCGATCCGCACGTCCCGCACGCCGAATGCGGGGACCGAGAGGAAATCCTCCTTCTCCCCGGCCTTTCGCAGTCGCAACGATTTCAGGGACGTTTCAAGATCGGAGAGGACCACGTCGAACTTTTTTCCCGACGCGGCCGCCGTGTACCGGGTGTTGAGGTCCAGCGTGCCGTCCTCGACGGTGAACAGAACGCTCTTCGCGTAGTACGGCGCATACTTCTTGAGTCGCACGCCGCCTATCGCGAGCGCGCCCTCCGACGCCGGCGGATCGATCGAAAACGTCCCCTTGACCGCCACGGTCTCGGCCGCCTCCGTGCGCAGGGAGAAGTCCGCGTCCGTCTTCCCGTCCCGGGCGTTGGTGAACCGGCGCAGGTCGAGATTCACCGCATCGAGCACCGTCTTGAAGGGCGTCGCGGCGGCGAGGTCCCGGAAGTCGACCTTGCCGCCCGCGATCCGGATCGAATCCGCCGTGACCCCCCACGCTGCCCCCCCGGCCTCCTTCGTCTTTGCCGGCGGGGGCTCTTTCATCTCGCTCCTGCCTGCCGGCGACGGCCCGACGAGGGACTGCACGTTCAACGCGCCCGCCCGGTCCCGCCGCACGGAAACCGCGGGCGATTGCAGGAGGACCCGGGAGAGGGCGACCTTGCGCGCCATGAAATCCGACGAGGCGACGTCGACGTCGAAGAGCGGGAACGCGAGGAGGTCCGCCCCCGTTCCCTCGGTCACCTTCACGTCCCGCAGGGCGATCTTCCCGGCGTACCCGAGCACCGGCGGGCGGTTCCGGTATTCCGTGAAGGTCACCTTCCCGATCACGTCGAGGAGGGCCGAAGGTATCTTGACGTTGAGACGCGCCGGGACGTAGTCGAGGTAGACCGGAATAGTGAATCCCCGGATATCGATGTCGAACGACGTCTCCCGGGACTCGGCAAACGGCTTCGTCTTCCCGCGCAGATCGAACGGCGTCCCATTGACCCGCGCGGCGAAAAAGGGCTGGACGTACCGGTTCACGTAATAGGGGATGTTGGAGATGAACGGGACGCTCAGCTCGACCTCCGTGACGTTGTGGACCCGGTTCTTCGGGCCGTCCCGGAATTCGACCGCCCCCCCGCGCAGGCGAATGTTGTTGACCGAGAACCGGAGCGGCTTCTTCTGCGGCTCGCCCGGCTTCGACGCAAATTCCTCGAGCAGGTCGGAGAAATTGTACGTGTTGGCGTCCGTGCGGGCCACGTGCACGAAAGGCCGCTCCAGGCGGACCTCCTTGACGATCGGGCCGCCGCGGAAAAGCGATACGGCTTCCAGGTTGAGGTAAAGCTCGTCGAAGGACAGGAACGGACCCGGAGCATTCCGGTCGCTGAGGACAAATCCCCGGACGGTCGCCGACAGGGCGAACGGGTTGACCGCGACCTCCCGGACGGTGACTTTCCTGTGGAGGATCGCGGAAAGCTTCGTGACGAGGACGTTTTTCAGGACCGGCGGCGCGATGAAGAAACCCGCCACCGCGAAAATGAAAAGGAACGCGGCCGCCCCGAGGAGCGAATTCCGCAGCCAACGCCGTGAGCGCACCTGGTCGAAAATCGCCTTCACCGGGAACCTGCTTGACCTTTTTACTGATTCTAGGCGCCGGGCCGGAATCGCGTCAACCGGGGATTCATCTTAAGGAAAACACCGAAGGAGGTCGCTCATGAATAAGACCCTATATACAACCCTCATGCTCCTCGCCATGGCCGCGTTCGTCGGAGGCGCCGCCCGGGCGGCGGGCGTCATGACCCATGGCAACGGGGTCGAGAAAGTCAAGCTGTCGGCCCTCCCCAATACGAAGGCGAAGGACTCGGGGGAGGCGGATTTCACGCTCAGCGGCGACGGGGCAACCATCCACTACGTCCTGCACGGCAAAAATATCGAGAACGCCACGATGGGACACATCCATGAGGTCGGCGCGGGCGGCGGGCCCGGCGCGGTCATCGCCTGGCTCTACCCGACGACCGGCGAATCGCCGTCCCTCAAGGAGGGCAAGACCACGGGAATCCTGGCCGAGGGCAACATCGACGCCGGGAAGCTCCAGGGCCCGATGAAGGGCAAGACCGTGAAGGAGCTCTACGAGATGATCGAGCACGGCAAGGCCGGCGTCGCCGTCCACACGAAGGCGAACCCGGGCGGCGAGCTCTGGGGCTTCGTCAAGGCAAGCGACATGCGGCACTCGAAGAAAGCGGGGTACTAGTCTCCCGACCGGCGGGTCACTCGTCGAGAATCTCCCGGATTTTGCGCAGCAGGCCATCGGCCGTGAACGGCTTCTGGAGAAACGGGGTGCCCGGCTCCAGGAAGCCGTGCCGGCCGATGGCCTCGTCCGGGTATCCCGACATGTAAAGAACCTTCATTCCCGCCAGGAATCCCGGGAGCTGCTCCACGAGCTGCCGCCCCCCGATCCCCGGCATCACGACGTCCGTGAGCATGAGGTCGATAAAGCACCGGCGATCGTCGATGAGACGCAGCGCCTCGGCGCCGTCGCCGGATTCGAGCACCTGGTATCCGTTCTTTCGCATGAGCTCGGCGGCCAGCAGCCTGACGACCGGCTCGTCCTCCACGAGGAGAATCGTTTCCTTTCCGCGAGGAGCCGAGCCCGGCCGGTCCGCCCCGCGGTGCGGCGCTTCCGCCTCGTGCCGGGGAAAATAGATCTTGAAGCTCGTTCCCCGGCCGGGCTCGCTGTAGACCCAGATGGAGCCGCTGCTCTGTTTGACGATGCCGTACACGGTGGAGAGCCCGAGCCCGGTCCCCTTCCCGAGCTCCTTGGTCGTGAAGAACGGCTCGAAGAGGCGCTGCTTCGTCGCGTCGTCCATGCCGGTCCCGGTATCGGTGACGGTCAACATGACGTGGGGTCCGGGCCGGACCGCCGTGTGGAACGACGCGTACTCGGGCGAGAGCGCGACGTTGGCCGTCTCGACGGTGATCTTCCCCCCCGCCGGCATCGCGTCCCGGGCGTTGACGGCCAGGTTCATGATCACCTGCTCGATCTGGCCGGGGTCCACCTTCACCGTCCCGAGGTCGGGCCGCAGCACGGTGATCAGGTCGACGTCCTCCCCGATCAGCCGCCGGAGCATCTTGTCCATGTCGGACACCACCGCGTTCAGGTCCAGGACCTTCGGCTGGAGGACCTGCTTCCGGCTGAAGGCCAGGAGCTGGTGGGTCAGGTCCGCGGCCCGGTCGGCCGCCCGCTGTATCTCCTCGACCTCGTTTCGCAGCGGGAACCCGTCGTCGAGCTGCATCAGCAGGAGGTCGGCGTACCCCCGGATCGCCGTCAGGAGGTTGTTGAAATCGTGCGCGACGCCCCCGGCCAGCCGCCCGACGGCCTCCATCTTCTGCGCCTGCCGGAACTGCTCCTGGCTCCGGTGGAGCGCCTCCTCGGTCTCCTTGCGCCGCGTCAGGTCGCGCGCGAACACCTGCGCGGCCGGCTGCCCGTGGTGAAGGATGGGAACACCCGTCGCCTCGACCTCCAGGACCGAGCCGTCGAGACGAACGTACCTCTGCTCCGTGAGGGACATCGGCCGTCCCTCGCCGACGACCTGCCGCATCCGCTGCGCCGCGGCGTCCCGCGAGTCCGGGTGGACGATTTCCATGACCGGCTTCCCGGTCACTTCGTCCGCCGAAGACGCGCCGAGGAGCCTGACCCCCGTCTCGTTCATGTAGACGATCCGGTCCTCGCTCACGACGAAGATCATCTCCGGCGAGCCGTCGACGAGGCGGCGATACCGCTCCTCGCTGTCGCGGAGGGCCTCCTCCATCCGCTTGCGCTCGGTGATGTCCGCCAGGATGGACATGATTCCCGCGAGCGAGCCCCCCTCGTCGCGCAACGGGGCCGTGGAGAGCATGACGTCGCGCAGGGCCCCGTCCTTCCGTCGCAGGCGGACTTCCACCCCGGAGAAGCCCCCCTCCCCGACCACCCTCTCCGCCAGGGCGCGAAAATCCCCGCGGCTCTCCTCGGGCACGGCCGGGTTGACCATGCCGAACACCTCGTCGCTGCGCCACCCGAAGACCCGCTCGGCCGCGCCGTTCCAGAGCGTGATCCTCCCTTGGAGATCGAGCGCCACGATGGGGAGCGGCGACGCGTCGACCAGCGCGTGAAACTTGTCCATCGTCGCCCGGAAGCGCGCGTCGGCCGCCTTGCGCTCGGTGATGTCGAGCAGAAGCCCGTCGACAAAAGCGAAACGCCCCGCCCCGTCGTAAAGGAGCTGGCGCCGGTCCGCGACCCATCGGATCTCGCCGTTGCCGTGGAGGATCCGATACTCCGCCCGCAGCACGGTCCGCCGGTCCGCGACGGTCTGCCGGAAAGTCCGGCGGAAACCCTCCAGGTCGTCGGGGTGGATCACCTGTTTCCAGGAGACGGCCCCCGAAAGGAAGTCCCGGGCCGGGTAGCCGGTCAACCGCCTCACCTCCGCGCCGATGAAGGACAGGGACCCGTCGGGCAGCCCGCGGTAGACGACCCCGGGGATGTTGTTCATGAGGGCCAGGAGCCGCTCGGAATCCTCGCGCGCCCGCGTCTCACTCCTCTTGGCGTCGGTGATGTCCGTGACGATGTGGAGCGCCCCGCACAGGTTGCCGGCGGCGTCCTCGAGGGGATCGACGCAGACCCTGACCCAGGTCCCCCTCCCGCGGACCTCGGCTTCCATCGATTCGCGCTTCCGGGTCGCCGCGCTTCGGAGGAAGGGGCAGTCGCCGGCTGCGCCGAACACCCCGTGGAGGGTGTCCCGGCAGGGACTGCCGACGATCTTGCCGGCCGGGAGTCCGAGGAAAGCGCTCATGGCCGGATTCGCGTAGACGATCCGGCGCTCCGCGTCGAGAACGACAACCGGGTCCCTCAACGCGTCGAGAATGCGCAGGCCGACGCGATCCTCGATCCTCTCCCCCATGCCGCTGATCCCCCCGGGAAACGATCCCGGAATCCTTTTCGGAAAGACCACGGCGGAAAATTAACGCTGTTTCGAAAACGAACCGTGTCTTATCCGCGAGATATTGTGCTATATTCGACGCAGTTTTGCCTGATCAAAAACATTCCTGAGAAGGATAGAACGCTGATGGGCGCCCACGATCTCCGCAAGGCCGTCGGCTCCACCCCCCTGGTCGAGCTCAAGTCGCTCAATCCCAACCCCAAGGTCCGGATCTTCGCCAAGCTCGAGGGAAACAACCCGGGCGGCTCCGTCAAGGACCGCACCGCCCTCTACATGCTCACGGGAGCCGAGGCGCGCGGCGAGCTGACGCGCGACAAGACGATCCTGGAGCCGACCTCCGGAAACACGGGGATCGCCATCGCCATGCTCGGGGCCGCCCGGGGGTACCGCGTCAAGCTCGTCATGCCCGGCTGCGTGAGCATGGAGCGGCGCGCGGTCCTGCAGGCCTACGGTGCGGAGCTCGTCCTCTCCCCTCCGGACGAGGGGACCGATGGCGCCATCCGCTTGGCCTTCCGCATCCACAAGGAGGATCCCGGGCGTTATTACATGCCGAACCAGTACGCGAACCAGGATAACGTGCGGGCCCACTACGAAACCACCGGCCCCGAGATATTCGCGCAGACGGGGGGCGCGGTCGACTGCTTCGTCGCCGGGATGGGGACCGGGGGAACGTTGATGGGCGTCGCGAAATTTCTCCGCGAAACGAAGCCGAAGGCCTCTATCGTCGGGGTGGAGCCGCGCCTCGGCCACCGGATCCAAGGGCTTAAGAACATGAAGGAGGCCATCGTTCCCCCCATTTACCGTGAAGACGCCCTGGACGGGAAGCTGACGATCGACGACGAGCCCGCTTTCGAGACCGCCCGCCGGCTGGCCGTCGACGAAGGGCTGTTCGTCGGCATGTCGAGCGGCGCCGCCGTAGCCGGAGCGATCGAGACCGCGAAGCGGATGCCCGCAGGCATCGTCGTCACGCTTCTCCCGGACCGGGGCGACCGCTACCTGAGCACGGCCCTGTTCCGGTCCGTCTGCGCCAGCTGCCCCCCGTAAGCGCTGGTCCGCGCGAGCCCATGAAATCCTACTTTTCCTGGCCCATCCGGCGCCACCTGTTCCTTCTCGTCTTCCTGGGGGTGCTCCCCGCCCTCGGGATCATCCTGTATTCCGGGCTGGAGATGCGGCGCCACATGCTCGAGGACGCCGGGCACGGCCTGACCCACCTCCTCGATTCCCTCGCCTCGAGCCAGGAAAGCCTCGCGAACCAGACGCGCTCCCTGTTCGACACCCTGTCCGAGCTGCCCGCGATCCGCGCGCGCGATTCCCGGGCGTGCAGCTCCCTCCTCGCATCCCTCCTCGGCCGGAACCCGCAATACGCCAATATCCTGGCGGCGGACCCGCGCGGGAACATTTTCGCGTCGGCGACGCCGATCGGGGCGATCAACGCGGCCGACCGGAAATATTTCCGGGAGGCCGTCGCGTCGCGGGAATTCTCGGCGGGCGAGTACGCCGTCAGCCGGAGCACGGGAGTCTCGTCGATCCACTTCGCCCGGCCCGTCTACGACGAGCGGGGAGCCCTCCAGGCGGTGGTCCTGGCGGCCTTCGACGTCAGTCACTTCAAGACGCTGGTCGCGCGGGAGAGCATGCCCCGGAACTCGGTCTTCGTCGTCACCGACTACGCGGGGATCGTGCTTCACGACTCGCGCGGCCCCTCCCTGTCGGGGCGCCTCTCGAAGGAAGAGACGCTCGTGGAGTCGTTGCGCGGCTCCGCGGACGCCGGCCTCTTCAGCGCGGAATCGACGGACGGGATTCGCCGCCTCTACTCGTTCCGCCGCGTCCGCCTGTCCCCCGACCGCGCTCCCTACCTCCTCGTCGCGGTCGGCGTCCCGGAGTCCGACATCTATGCGGTCCCGGACAGGATCCTGGTCCGCAACCTGATCCTCCTGGCCGTGGCGGCCCTCTTCGCGGTCGCCGCCGCGTGGTTCCTCGGAAACGCCGCCATCGTCGACAGGCTCAACGAGTTCGTCGCAGCGGTCCGGCGTTTCGGCCAGGGCGACCTGGCCGCGCGCGCCGGGCTTCCCCGCGGCAACGGGGAGATCGGCCTCCTGGCCCGCTCCTTCGACGAGATGGCGCAGTCGATCGAGGCGCGGGAACAGACCCAGAGGGCGGCCGAGGAGGCGCTGCGCGAGAGCGAGGAGCGGTACCGAAGCCTGTTTCAGGACAGCCCCGCGGTCACGCTCCTGGTCGATCCGGAGACGGGCGCCATCGCCGACGCCAACGCGGCCGCGTGCCGCTACTACGGCTTCTCGCGCGAGGAGCTCAGGCGAAAGAGACTCGCGGACATCGAGACGCTGTCCCCCGGGCAGGTGTCCGAAAGGATCGAGAAGGCCCGTTCGGAGGGCGGGAGCCACTTCGTGGTGTCGCACAGGCTGGCCTCCGGCGAGGAGCGCCCGGTCGAGGTCTTCAGCGGGCCGGTCTCCTCGCACGGGAAGACGCTCCTGCATTCGATCGTGCACGATATCTCCGTGCGCCACCGGGCGCTGGACGCGCTGCGCCTTTCCGAGGAGAGGTACCGGCTCGTCGTGGAAAACGCCAGTGACGTGATCTTCGTGGCCCAGGACGGGTTCGTCAAGTTCCCGAATCCGCGCTCGGTCTCCCTGACGGGTTACACGCCGGAGGAGCTGACGAGCGCCCCGTTCCCCACGTTCATCCACCCGGAGGACCGGGAGATGGTCGTCGACCGCTACCGCAGACGGCTTGCCGGGGAGGACGTCCCGGCGCACTACCCGTTCCGGCTCCTGACGAAATCGGGCGCCGTCCTGTGGATGGACATCTGTTCCGTCCTGATCACCTGGGAGGGGCGCCCGGCCACGCTCAACTTCATCCGCGACATCACCCTCCAGAAGAAGCTCGAGGCCCAGCTGCTCCACGCGCAGAAGATGGAAGCCATCGGCACCCTCGCGGGCGGGATCGCCCACGACTTCAACAATCTCCTGCAGGCCATCACCGGCTTCGCCGCCCTCGCCCTCATCGCGCTGCCGGCCGGGGACGACCGGACCCGGTCCAACCTCCGCAACATCGTGAAGGCCGCCGACCGCGCCACGGCGCTCGTCCGGCGGCTCCTCGCGTTCAGCCGGCAGGACGGCCCGTCTCCGCAGAGGCTCCTGGACCTGAACGTCGCGGTGGTCCACACGGCCGAGATCCTGGAGCGGACGATCCCCAAGATGATCCGCATCGCAACCCGCCTCGCACGGGACCTGCGGCCGATCCTCGCGGACGCGATCCAGATCGAGCAGGTCATCATGAACCTCGCGACGAACGCGCGCGACGCCATGCCGGACGGCGGCTGCCTCCGCATCGAGACGGAGAACCGCACCGTGTCCGAGGACGACGAGCGCCGGCCCGCGGGCGGGGCCTCGGGGTCCTGCGTCCTCCTGCGCGTCGCGGACACCGGGGTCGGGATGGACGCCGAGACGAAGGCCAAGATGTTTGACCCGTTCTTCACGACGAAGGACGTGGGCGCGGGGACCGGGCTCGGCCTGTCGACGATCTACGGCATCGTCCTCGGGCACGGGGGATGGATCCACTGCGAGAGCGAGCCGGGCCGGGGCGCCTGTTTCGAGATCGTCTTCCCCGCCGCCGCAGAACCACTCTGGCTCCCCGGCGAGGAGACTTCCGCGGGTCCGGCCCCTGCGCCCGGGTCGGAGACGATCCTGTTCGTGGACGACGAGGAGATGATCCGCGGGCTGGGCAAGGCGATCTTCGAGGGCGCGGGGTATTCCGTCGTGCTCGCAGACTCCGGCGAAAAGGCCCTCGATCTCTTCCGGCAGGACGCGGGGCGCTTCGACCTCGTGATCCTGGACCTCGGCATGCCGGGGATGGGGGGCCGGAAGTGCCTCGACGAAATGAGGCGCCTCGACCCGGCGGTGAGGGTCCTTGTCGCCAGCGGCTATTCGGAGTCCCTGCACGCGTCGGACAGCATCGACGCCGGCGCAAGCGGCTTCATCGCCAAGCCGTACACGGCCCCGGAGATCCTGGACAAGGTCAGGACGATCCTCGGCGCACCGCGCCATTGACCGCAAGCCCGGGGCGCGCCGGGCCCCGAAGATCAGCCGCCCCCTTCGTCCAGCACCTGCCGGACCGCCTGTCCGTACTCCTGGATCAGTATCGGCTTCTTCAGGAGCCGGCGGATCCCCAGGGAAGCGACCGCCTCGGGGGAGATTGTCTCGCCGAACCCGCTGCAGAGGATGACCGGGATGTCCGGCCTGATTTCCATGAGTCGGCGGGACAGCTCGATCCCCGTCATGTCGGGCATCGTCAGGTCCGTGATCACGAGGTCGTACGCCGGCGGATTCCCGGAAAACGCCTTGAACGCCTCCCCGCTCGACGTGTAGGCGTCCACGGTGTACCCCAGGTCTTCCAGCATCTCCTTCGCCATGGCCGCGATCTCGCCCTGGTCGTCGACGACCATGATCCGCTCCTTGCCGGCCATGGCTGCGCCGCCCGCCGGCGCGGCCTCCGCGGCCGGGTCACCTTTCAGCAACGGGAGGTAGACGCGAAAGGTCGCCCCCAGGCCGGGCTCGCTGTAGACGCTGATGGATCCCCCGTGCTTGCGCACGATGCTCTCGACGACGCTCAGGCCGAGCCCCGTTCCTTCCCCCGCCTTCTTGGTCGTGAAATACGGGTCGAATATCTTCTCCATCGTCTTCCGGTCCATGCCGTGGCCGGTATCGGAAACCTCCAGCATGGCGTAGTCGCCCGGCACCTTGGCGGGAGCGGCATCCGAGGGAGAGATGTGAACCTGCCTGAGGCAGACGCCGAGGACGCCGCCTATCTCGCTCATCGCGTGGTACGCGTTGGTGCAGAGGTTCATCACCACCTGGTGGATCTGGGTGGGCTCCGCCAGCACCGGACCGCACGGCGAATCGATGTACTCGCGGATCTCGATCGTCTTGGGCAGCGACGAGCACAGAAGCCGCAACGCCTCCTTCACGATGGGACCGAGCGACGTAGGCTTTCGCCCCTCCTCGGTCTGGCGGCTCAGCGAAAGAATCTGCTGGACGAGGTCCTTGGCCCGCCAACAGGCCCGCAGCACCTGCTCCTGGTGCCTCCAGACCTTGCTGTCCCTGGTCAGGCACATCTGGACCATCTCGGCGTATCCGATCATCGGCGTCAGGATGTTATTGAAATCGTGGGCAATCCCGCCCGCGAGCGTTCCGATGGCCTCGATCTTCTGCACCTGCCGCAGCTGGCGCGACAGCTGCTCCTTCTCCAGAAGAGTCCGATGGTTCGCCACCGCAATGGAGAACAGGTCGGCCAGCCGCGCAATGGCAGTCAGGTCGTCCGGCGTGTAATCGCGCCCGGGGTTGGCGACCGCGATCTGCCCCACGAGGTCTTCCCCGGACAGGACCGGTGCCGACAGAAATTTTTCCAGGCCGACGTGCCCTTCGGGGGTGCCCTTCGCGGCAGCGTGACGTCCGGGATCATTTTCGAAAAACGGACGTTTGGTGTTCAGGGCATGCCCCCACAGGCCGCCGTACGACCCGTCCGCAGCGCGTGGGAAGGAAACGGGCTCGCCGTCCCGTCTGGCCGCGCACGCCTCTCCCTCGAGCATCTCCGTGATGGTCAGCGCGACGAGGGTCCCCGTCCGCGCATCGATGGTGCCGACGTAACCGTGGGTGCTGCCGGTCAGCTCCTTCGCGTACTCGAGGACATGCCCGGCGACGGGCGTGAGGTCCTCGGGAATGGAGATGAGGTTCTTCGAGAGCTCCGCGAGGGTCGCGTTGAGCTTGAGCTCCCGGCGAAGCGATTCGAGGGCGTTTTCGCGCTCCCGGCGCATCCGCGCCTCGCCCAGCTCCCGCTCCACGGCTGGAGGCAGGCGGGACAGCTTGTCCTTCATGATGCAGTCGTGCGCGCCGGTCCGCATCAGCTCGACCGCGGTCTCTTCCCCGATGGCGCCCGACACGACGATGAACGGGCATCGCTGCCCGGACTCCCGGACGATTGCAAGCGCAACATGGCTGGTGAGCGAGGGCATGGAATAGTCGGACAACACGATGTCCCACTCCCGCCGCGCCAGCGCGCCGGCAAGCGCCGCGTCGGTATCCACCCGCTCGGACGCGACGTCGTAACCGCTTCGGCGCAAGGTCAGGAGAATCAGTTCCGCGTCGTCTTCGTTATCTTCCACGAGCAGGACGGAAAGAGGCTTGGCCACAAGACCTCCGTTCACGACGCAGGAGTCGTATTGAGCACCACCCAGTACATTCCCAGCTCCCGCACGCATTCGGAGAACTGGTCGAAATCGACCGGCTTGCGGATGTAGCTGTTCGCGCCAAGCGAGTAACTGCCGACAAGGTCTTCTTCTTCGTTCGAAGTCGTGAGGATCACCACGGGCAACGTCCTGGTGGACTCTTCACTCCGGATGCGTCTCAGGACATCCAGGCCGCCGAGCTTGGGGAGATTCAGGTCCAGCAAAACGACCTGGGGCCGGACGGACGTGTCCCGGCCGGCATAACAGCCGGTTCCGAAGAGATAATCCAGCGCCTCGGCCCCGTCCCTGGCGACGACGACGTCGTTGGCGATCTTGTTGACCATCAACGCGCGCAGGGTCAGGATCTCGTCGTCGGCGTTGTCCTCGACCAGCAGAATCACTTTGTCTTTCATGACGTCCCCTCGCCCAGGGTGAAGTAAAACGTCGCGCCCTTCCCGACCTCCCCTTCCGCCCAGACCATCCCCCCATGGCGATGGATGATGCGCTTCACGGTCGCAAGTCCGATTCCGGTTCCCTCGAACTCGGCGGTCGAATGGAGCCTTTGAAAGGCGCCGAACAACTTGTCCGCATATTGCATGTCGAAGCCGACGCCGTTGTCCCTCACGAAACAGACATGTTTCCCGTCCTGATCGAGACGGCCGAATTCGATCCGCGGGTTGTCCTGCTTCGCCGTGAACTTCCAGGAATTCCGGAAAAGATTGGCCATCGCGGCGTGAAGGAGGGTTGCATCCCCCTGAACGCGGATGCCCGGGGTGATGACGAACTCGATCTTCCGCTCCGCGCCCGACTCGAGGAGCTCGCCCGCGACGGCGCGCGCCACCCCGCTCAGGTCGAGCGCCTCCCGGCGCAGCTCCCGCCGGCTCAGCCGGGACAGCTGCAGGAGAGCGTTGACCAGATTCGCCATGCGCAGGCATCCGCCGCGGATCCGACGGAGGTAATCCTTTCCCGTCTCGTCGAGCTTGCCCGAATAGTCCTCCAGGAGGGCAAGGCTGAATCCGTCGATGCCCCTCAAGGGCGCGCGCAGATCGTGGGACACCGAATAGGAGAACGACTCGAGCTCCGCGTTCGCGTCCGCGAGCTGCGCCGTGCGCTCCTTCACCCGCTGCTCCAGCTCGTCGTGCGCCCTGCGCAACGATTTCTCGGCTTCGTTCCTGGCGTGACGATACGCGCGCAGCTCGTCGCCCATCTTGTTGAACGCGGCGGAGAGCAGGCCGATCTCATCCCGCGTCGTCACGCGGCTTTTCCGGTCCAGGTCCCCACCGCCGATCGCTTCCGCGGCCACGATGAGTTCATTGAGGGGCCGGGTGAGATAGGCTCCGACTCCAAGGCTTAACAGAAGGCCGACCAGCAGGAAGGCCGCGGTGACGAGCAGCATGTGCTTTCGGGTTCGCCCGATTCGGTTCTCGACCTCCATTTCCGAGAGCCCGAGGTGCAGGGTGCCGATCGATCCGTCCATGATGGGGGCGGCGAAGTCCGCGACGAGGCCCTTCTCCGTCTGGAACCTGCTGGACTTGCCCGCGCCGTCCGGCCCGGCACGGACGCTCGCGAGGAGGTCCGGCGGAACCGGCCCGGCAAACGTGTGGGAGATGACTTCCCCCCGCCTGTCGCACACGAACGCGTAGACGACCTCCCGGTTCGAATCCTTCGCATCCGCCAGAAGCAATGCGAGGGATACCGGATTTTCGATGAGGATCGGCTCCGCGGCCAGCGTCGCGAGATTTCTGGAGAGCGCGGCTCCCTTGTTGTCGTGTTCGCTCCGCAGCGCCTCGTTCATCGTCGATCCCAGAACGATGCTCAAGACGCCCATCAGGATGACAACCGCGGCAACGATAAGGAAGAACTTCCACCGCAACGAAAGGAAAGCGTTCAGGGCATTACTTGGCCGCATTCTTGTCGACCCACCGGCGCATGGCGCGTACCGAGTCGTAGATGCTGTCGTCCACGACGACGAATTTATCGATCATGATCCCCGCGAGGATCTCCTTTCCCTCCTTGTCCTCGTGCGCGTGGAGGAACAGATCGCGCAGCTTCCGCTTGAGCTCCGGGCCTACCGCCCGGGACACGACGAACGGCGGGATGCCGTAAGGCTCCGACTTGCTGATGATCCTGGTTCTGGATGTCATTGCCGGATTCTTCCGGTCCATGTAATCCCAGACCAGGCTGTCGACGGCGGCCCCGTCGACGAGGTTTTTCGCCACGCTTTCGATCGACCTGTCGTGACTGTAGGTGTAGCACGTGCTCTTGAAGAACCGATCGGGGGTCTCGCCCATCTGCGCCAGCTTGTAGGCGGGCGCCAGTCTCCCCGTGTTGGACAGGGGGTCGGTGAACGCGAATGTCCTGCCTTTGAGCTCGTCGAACGAACGGACGGGACTGCCCGCGGGGACGATGACGTAGGAATAGTAGACCGTGCGTCCCTGCGTCACCGGAGCGACGAGGATCTCCATGCCGAAATCGTCGCGCCCCGCCACGTACGCTCCGGTGCAGACGAAGGCCACGTCCAGCAGGTTCTTTTTGAGTAGCGCATTGACCTCCTCGTAGTCCTTGCGCTGGACGAGCTCGACCTCCATTTCCATCTTCCTGCCGATGTAGTTGACCAGGTTGCTGTAGGAGACGAAAGTCTCCTTGGGCGAAACCATCGCCGCAATCGCCACCCGGAGGCGCTGGGCTCCGGCGGACGGCGCCACCGGGCCCGGAGCGGAGACCGCCCCCGCGGCAGGCTGGGAAGCCGCCCCCGGCGGCTCCAGGTTCACCTTCCGCGGCTCATCCTTGGGGCTGCAACCTTGGTGAGCCGTCGCGAACAGGACCGATACGGCCAGCAGAAGAATGGAACGGATCGCTTTTTTCGCGGAAGGAAACGCGGATTCGAGACTGCGGTGACAGGGGGGCGTCTTTTCCTTGAAGCTTGGCACGGCCGTCCACCTCGTCGCGGAGAAGACCCCCAAGTCTTCCCCTCAAGGCTACAGGTGAGCCGTAGGTCGACCTCTGCCCCTTTCCCCTCGCGAAATCATTATAGTCTCAAGGTGTAAAAGAAGTAGTTATTTTTAAGAATATCCCCTGCCCTATCCGGCGGCACCCGGCCCGGGGCCCCGAGCCGGCTGCCGCCGGATAGATATCGCTTTAAAATCGCCTACTTCTTCTTCCCCTTCTTGGGAGCCTTCTCCTTGTCCGCCGCTTTTTCCTTCGCAGGCGCCTGCGCCGCCGGCCAGTTGTTCAGGTCGTGCGCGATGTAGTGGCACGTCCCGCACTTCGGGAACTTCTTCATGAGCCGGGCCTGGTGCTTCTGCGGATGGCACTGCTCGCACGACGGGACGGTCCGATGCATGCTCGCGTGGCACCTCACGCACGCCACGTCCTTGTGCTTGGCCGGCGATGCCGCCAGGAGGTCGAGCGCCTTCTTGTGGCAGGCGCCGCAATCCTTGTTGGGGACGTCGACGCCGTACGCCACGACCGAGGGCTGATGGGCCCGGTGGCACTTCTTGCAGTCGGCCTGCGCCATCCCGGCGGAATGCGGGCGGTGGCACTTGACGCATTCGGGAATCTTCCGGTGGGTGTCGTGGCAGCTCGAGCAGAACAGCGAGGTATGCTTGCTCTTGTGCTCCTTGAGCTGCTTGATCTGGTCGGTGTGGCAGCTCAGGCACGGCTCGGTGACCTTCGACCCGAAGGCGATGGCCAGCGGCTTGTGCGGATTCTTGTGGCATTCGAGGCAGTTCTTTTCCTGGTAGTGCGGCTTCCCTTCGTGGCACTGGCTGCATTTCGGGATGTTGTTCTTGACCGCCGGACGGTGCCCCGCGTGGCAGTCGAGGCAGGTGACCTCCGACTTGTGCTTCGCGCCGGCCGCGGCCACGTCGGCCGGCGGCGCGGCGTGGCACTTGACGCAATCATCCTGCGTCAAGCTTGCGGCGGCCTTGTCCGCGGCCGCAGCCTGCGGCGGCGCCGCGAAGAGACCCAAGGCGAAAACCGCAAGGAATGCGACGAGAACGCCCAGCCTCCTTGTACCTCTCATTTTCCCTCCTCTGGACCTGTTTTCCGGGATCGCAACGGCATTGACGGCAGCGCCATCCCATATACCCGTCGGGTCGTGTCTTTGTCAAGAAAAAGGAAATCTCGAAACGCTCAGGGACGTTCTTGAGCTTTTCTCCGCCCGCGGGACGCCGGGGCCGCGGCCCTGCGCGGATCCTCGGGCCACGGGTGCCGGGGATACCGTCGCATCAGCTCCCGGCGGAGCCCCGGGTAGTGGCGTTCCCAGAATCCCGCCAGGTCGGTCGTCACCTGGACCGCCCGCATGTTGGGGGCGAGCAGGTGGAGGACGAGCGGCACGCGCCCGTCCGCGACGGACGGGCCGTCCGCGAGCCCGAAGAAGTCCTGCAGGCGGCTCTCGAGCTGGGGCGTCTTCCCGCGTCCGCCGTAGTGCACGCGGACCGACCGGCCTCCCGGGAGGGAGACCCGTTCGGGAGCCATCCGGTCGAGCAAGCCGCGCCCCGCGGGAGGAACCTTGCGCAGCACCGCGTCCAGGAGCCCCGCGCCCCGGAGCTCTGCGAAGGTGCGCCGCCCCGCGCACGCGTCCCGAAGGGCGGCGGCAATCTCATCGTCCGAAAGCGGCGCGAGCCCCGATCGGGGGACGGCCCGGCCCACGAATTCCAGCCTCGCCTGGAGACGGTCGATGGCCCCTTTCGGGACAAAGGCCCCGGCGCCCCGCGCGATCGCCGCCTC
>Ga0316628_100000373_pt1 | contig 28077 bp, 2 predicted proteins | sample OWC_Aug_M2_C1_D5_FD_207648 | JGI IMG/M metagenome (GOLD analysis project Ga0316628, IMG submission 207648) | Wetland soil microbial communities from Old Woman Creek delta, Ohio, United States - OWC_Aug_M2_C1_D5_C | ecosystem: Environmental > Terrestrial > Soil > Wetlands | place: USA: Ohio...
TCCGCGCCTGCCGGCCGCCGCCGATTCGCAGCACGAGTTCCGAGTGGCGTTTCTCCTCGTGACGCGCCCAGGTGACGCGGCCACCGACGATGAGATCGCGGCGATCGCCAGGATCCGTCGCGAGCTGGCGACGCGCTTCATGGTTCTGACGGGAGGAGCCGGCGTGCTCGACGTCGCACCCCAGGCCCCGCCGGGCTCGCCCGGCCAGCCGACGCCGATACCGGGTGAGCCGCCGCGGACCGGTCCCGCGAACGTCCTGGACGGGCTCGCCTGGCTCCGCGGTCACCAGGCCGCGGACGGCTCGTGGCAGGACACTCCCGGAACGCGCCTTCGCGACACCGCCGTCGTTCTTCCGACCCTCGTCGCCCTCGATCCGTTGTTCACGGGCACGGCGTCAGCGCTCAGCTGGCTGGGCGCGCAGCCGTCCGCGAACCTCGACTTCGCGGCACGCCTCGCCGCCGCGGAGCAGCACGTGGGCGCGGACGGCTCGCCGGCGCGGACGAGTGTCCGATCCCAACAGAACGGGGATGGCGGCTGGGGCGCAGGTCCCGGGTATGCGAGCGACCCTGTCGATGCAGCGGTCGCGGTCTTGGCCCTGGCCGCCGCGCAGCCGCCGTCGCCGGCCGAGGTGACCGCGATCGGCAGAGGCGCCAACTACCTCCTGGCCGCGCAGAATACCGACGGCGGTTGGGGCCCGCTGGCAGGCGGATCGAGCCGCGTCCTGGCGACGGCGGCGGCGCTCCGAGCGATCCACGCTGCGGGGCTTGATGGAGGAACGGCAACCGCCGCCATCTCGTGGCTCGCGTCGAAGCAGAATGCGGACGGCGGGTTCGGCGACAGCCCGAGCTCGGTTCACGAGACCGCGGACGTCCTCGACGCGCTCATGGTCGGGGGTGCCCTCACCCAGGTCCGGGCGAGCGATGCCGCGGCCTACCTGGGCAGCCGGCAGGCGACCGACGGGAGCTGGGACGGCTCGGTCTACTCGACGGCCCTCGCCGTCGCAGCACTCAGGCGATACAGCTTCCCCAACTGGGCATTCCTTGGCTCGCCGCAGATGAGCCCTACGTCGCCACTCGATGGCCAGCGGGTGCAGCTGACTTTTACGGTGGTCAACAACGGGAACGCGCCGGCGCCGAGAGGAGCGCTGCGCCTGTACGCCGGAGATCCCGCGCAAGGGGGCACTCCCAACGGAGCCGATGCCAGCATCCCGGCCCTGGCTCCTTCGGCGAGAGCGACGATCGTCGTTCTCTGGGACTCCCTGGGCAAGGCGGGCACGATCCAACTCGTCGCGGTCCTCAATCCCGACAACACGGTTCAGGAGCTGTCGCGGACCGATAACCAGGTCGGCGTTTCGATCCAGGTCCAGCCGCCGCCGGCGCTGGCGGACCTGGAGGTCACGAGCGCGGACCTCGCCGTCGTGCCCGCGCAGCCGAGCTCTCTTCCGGTGAGCGTTGCGATCGCAGCCGACGTACGCAACCTCGGCCTGACGGACGTGTCGCAGCTGACCGTGGCGCTCATCCTGGGTCCTCCAGCGACTGGAACGGTGATCGATCACCAAACGATCGCCGTCCCCCAACGATCGATTACAGCCGCTCAGTTCTTCTACAACCTGACCAAGGCTGGATCGACGACCTTCAGCATCGTCGTCGACCCCGACAACCAAGTGCCCGAGGCGAGCAAGGCGAACAACGCCGCCAGCGTCACGGTGAGAACGTCGCCGAACATCGACCTCGCGATTGCCGGCTCGGACCTTTCACTCTCCGGGACGCCCTACGTCGGCGGCGATGTCACCTTCAACGCGACGTTCCACAACCTGGGAACCGTGGACTCGCCCGCAACGTCGGTGCGCTACCAGGTGAGCGATGGGACGACGGCCGAGACGATCGCAACCAATCCGCTTCAGATCCCGGCGGGCCAGAGCCTCCAGCAGGCGATCCCTTGGCGGGTGGACCTGACGGGAAGCTTGGTCCTGATGGTCACGCTCGACCCGGATCAGCTGGTCAATGACGCCGATCGGACCAACAACGTCGCGACGCTGAGCTTCACCGCGGGACAATCGCCGCTGCCCAACCTCACCGTTCATTACACCGATTTGACCTTTTCGCCGAATCCGGGCCTCGTGGCTCAGCCGACCACGGTCTCCGCCGGCGTGCACAACACCGGCGCACAGCCGGCGACGGACATCGCAGTCGCGTTCTATGACGGCGCCCCGGCCGAGGGAGGGTCTCAGATTGGTGAAATCCAGACCCTCCCGACCCTCGCGCCGGGAGACTCAGGAGCGGTCTCGGTGGTGACGCCGGCGCCGACCAGCGCCGGAAGCCAAACCCTCTTCGTCGTCGTCGATCCCCAGAACCAGATCAATGAGATCACGAAGGACGACAACGCGGCTTTCGCGACGCTCACGATTCTCGCTCTCCCGGACCTTGCCGTCTCGAGCGCGTCAATCCAGGTGACCCCGTCCGTTCCCCAGCCCGGGCAGGCAGTGACGGTCGCTGTTGGAGTGGCCAACTTGGGCCAGCAGACTGCGCAGAACGTAGTCGTGCGGCTGACGGCGGGCGGAGCGGCCGCCGCTCCGGATCAAACGATCGCGACCGCCGCCGCAGGCAGCCTTCAGACCATCCACGTCCCGTGGAACTTTCCCTCAGCAGGGGGGAGCGTCCCGCTCACCGTGACTGTCGATCCGGCGAATGCAATCGCCGAGATCTCGAAGGACAACAACGCTGCTCAGATCACGGTCACCGCGGTCGACCCCAACCGGTCCGTCAGCGAGCGTTACCTCTCGCCCAACGGCGACGGTGTCCAGGACACGACGCTCTTCGCCTTCTCAGGTGCGTCCGGCGATGCGGTGGCGGTCGAAGTGAGCGATGGCCAGGGCAGAGTTGTCCGCCGAGCAGCGCTCGCCACAGGGCAGGCAAGCTTCGTCTGGAATGGCACTGATGACAGTGGGCGAGTGGTGCGCGATGGAGATTACACGCTGGCGGTGGTGGATGACAGCGAATCGTCGCTCGCGAGCGCTGTCGTCACCGTGGACACCAACCACTGGCCTCTTCGGCAGGCATTTGGCACGTCCTACGAGCGCATCCGCGATCTAACCTGCAGCACGATCTGGCCGGCGGAGGGTCAGTTTCCGCTCTCGGACGATGTCTTCTATTTTGCCGGAACGGGCGGTGGCAGTGGTGCTGGGCCTTTGTACCGCGGCCTCGCCGATGGGTCGTCAATCGCGAGGGTGTTCCCGTCTGTCGCGGTCCATGATTTCCATCTGTCTCACGACGGCACGACGCTGGCTCTCAATGGATCGGTAGCCTCCGGACAATCGACTCCTCTTTGGACCGCCAGCGCCGACGGCTCCAACCTCCAGCCCGTCGGGAGTGGACTGTTCCCGTCGCCCTATAACATCTTCCCGGATCTAGCCTGGATCGGCGACAGCCGGCAGCTGTTGTACAGCACGAACTCGCGCTCGTCGGCGACGGTCGAGGTGCATTTGTTGGATGGGACACCGGACCGACTGTACTCGTCGCTCTCGTCGTTTCCGGTCGTCAATTTCTATCAGCAGCCAGGAGGGCATGAGGACATTGCACCCGATGGGCGCACGGTTCTGGTGGACGTTTGCCCGCACGCTTTCTTCTGGCTTTGCAGCCAGAGCCTGAGGCTCGTTGATGTCGCGTCCGGGACGGTGACGTCACTGCCGCTGCCGCGCTACAACCCGTCGCCCGTCTACGGGAGCTATGGCAGCGCTACGAACGCCTCGGCTTGGTCACCGGACGGCTCGCGTCTCGCAGTGACGTCGTACGCGTTCGATGACTTGGGGCAAGCTGGTGCGATTCAGGTCTTCGACCGGGCGGGGACGCTGGTCAGACGTTTCGACGTCCCGAAGGACTACCTCGAGATGCTCCCCGCCTACCGGGGCTTCCCTCCGACTCCGGCAGGTCCTTCAGGCCAGTATCTGGACGTCCTGGAGGTCTTCCAGCCGAGCTGGTCCGCATCCGGTGACGAACTAGTGTTCGGCGCGCTCTACTTTCAGACCAACGAGCAGCCGCTGGCTGAGTTCGGTCGCCTATTCCGAGCCAACGTGGTCACCGGATCGCTCGAGACAGTGGGCTGGCTCGAACCCAACTTCTACCAGTACTCCTACCATGTCTCGACCTGGGACGGCTCCTCCTGGGTTGAACGTGGATTGCTGCACGTGGCCTCGCTCTACTCTGAGCAGCAGCTCGATCTCTCGCGGTTCCTTCCTGACCCCCAAGGCGACTACAAGGTGCGTATCCACCAGGTCGGGATGTCCGGCGCTCAGATCGATCGGCTGCAGCTGCGCTTCGGCCTGCGGGGAGCGCAGGTCCCGGTCGTGCCGCTGTCGGCTGTGAGCGATGGCGCCGATGTGCTGGCGAAGATCAGCGGTGCGGACCACGAGGTGCTGGAGGCCCACGAGCGTCTGATCGAAGCACGCTGGGGGACCGAAGCTCCTGCCGGAATGGAGCATCAACCGGTGGCTCTGGATCTCGTCTCCCGCGAGCAAGGTTCGGCCGACGATCTGGCTTCGCCGATCACATTCCCCCGCGATTCAAGCCGTGTCTACAACTACTTGGTGACTGATGAAAGCGCATTGGTGGTCGATGGTGAGCAGACTGCCGCGGACGGCCTCGGGGGCCCGCTCTTTGCCGAGTGGACGCGAACCGACACCGGTCATCCCGCGTCAACCGTCATTGGCTATGTGAAGAGCGACGCGACGAGCTTCTACGCAGCGCTTGACTTCACCGTGGACAACACGTCCGATCCGGCGAACGACTGGGCTTCCCTCTTCGTCCAAACTTCCCACGGGTGGCGGGAGTTCCGAATCACTGCTGCCGACTCGACATGGGGGGCCGTGGGCTTCACCCATACCGGGAAAGTCAGTTGGACGCACAAATACTACGAGTGGAGGTTGCCGTTGTCGGAGATTGGCGCGAGCCTGGGCTCGACGCTGGCCGTGCGCTTCCAGGCATACGGCTCCGCGGGCCTCCTTGGTCCGTCGGCATTCTTGCCGCTCTATGGAGACCGGCCCCTGTGGGTGCCCGGGGAGAACACGATTCTCTTCGGTCAGGACAGTTCGGGGTCGACTTGGGCGATCGATCTCGACAACGGGAACGCCCCGACCCGGATCCTCGATCACTTCACGAGCCTCGCGAGCCCGTATTTCTCGGCAAGCGGCCACAAGCTGATCTTCCAGGATGGGAAGGACATCCTCGATCCTCTGAGCCCGTGCTACAACCCGTCGGGCGAGTACTCGCTCTTCAGCTTCCAGTCCCTCGCCAACCTGACGGCGGAGATGTCGGGCAAGGCTTCCAGCGACGGCCGCGGCATCGTCCTCTCGGGTACGGCCGCCGATATCGATTTCGGGAGCTGGCAGCTGGACTACGCGGACGTGACCGTCCCCGACTTTTGGACATCGATCGCAGATCCCAACCCGAATCAAGTCTTTGATGGTGAGCTCACGACCTGGGTTCCCCCGAGCGCGGGCTCGTTCCTCGTGCGTCTGAGTGTCACAGACCTGGCTGGAAACAAGCGGACCGTGGTGCAGAGCTTTTCCTCGAGCTCCTCAACGCCGGCAACACTGGCTGACGTGTCGGTGACTCCCGCCTACATCTCTCCTAACGGCGACGGCGTCCAGGATGCGGCCGTCATCCACTATCGGGTTCTGGCTCCGGTTCACCTCGATTTCCAGGTCTACAACGCGAGGGGCGATCTCGTTCGAGACCTGCCGCGGGAACACGCGCAGACCGGGGGCTTCGATGTCGCGTGGGATGGCAGGGATGCGAACGGCCTGCCGGTTCCGGACGGGACCTACCGGTTGGTGGTGGAGGACTTCCAGTACTCGATCGTTGTGGACACAACGCCACCCGTGGTTAGGACGCTCCTTCTCCATGGAGCGGGGCAGGCGGTCAAGGATCCTGCGACTCAACGCTGGTTCGTCGCCGTCGACCCATCGCTCGAGTGGTGCGCCGACGATGCCAACCCGTACACGGGTGTCATCGAAAGAGGGGAGGGACCGCAGCCGTCGTCGTGGCAGGAGTTGGGAGCGTTCAACCTTGTGCAGCTCTGCGTCGTTCCCATGCAGTCGAAGCATCTGAGCTTGGGCCAGTACGTCAACCTCAGTGCTCGAATCAAGGCGTCGGACCTCGCAGGCAACCGCGCGTCCGCGGTGTCAGGACCGGGCCCCGAGGAACTGATTCTCTACGGGTTCGGCTCCGACGTCGACTCCACCGGCAACCTCGAGACGCCTTTGCCAGTGCCGGTCGACGGCGTGTGGCCACCGATCGCTCGTCAGTCGGTTCGTTTCCAAATCGCAGAGACGGTTCGCGAAGCTTTGGGACAGGTCTTCATCCAGTTCATTCCCGCGGCACAGCTGACGCCCCAATCGGCGTGGGTCGACGTGCCGATCAGGCAGTTCTTCGAGCGCGGCGCGGGGGTCCCAGGAGGCTGGATTCCCGATGGCTACTTCGACGTCGTGTGGGACATGGCCGGTTTCCCGACAAACGGTGCGGTCTATGTGCGCCTTCGTGCGGTCGACCTGGCCGGCCACGAGACAGTGTCGAACCGGATCGGGCTTACCCTGACGGGCGCACTAGCATTCGAGGGCCTTGTTCCACAAGGCACCGCAACAGACGGTGTTGGAGCCGCTCTGGCAGCAGCGCGACTCGATCCATCTGTCGCGCCGGTGCTGTGGGCTTCGTACTCGGACACCGAGTCACTGACCGATGTGACTTTGTTCTTGGAGAGTCAGGACGATCCGCGCTACACGGGCGGCAAGCCCCTGCCACTCGCCGGATCGAGCGGTGGCGTCCTCGTCTTCGATGGGAGCGACCTGCTCCCGTGCAAGAGCTACAGGGGCTATGTCGTTGCGCGGACCGTGCCGCCACCGTCGGGAGGCGAGAATCCGCGCGATCTCCGGTCAGATGCGCTGCCGGTCAAGCTTCCGTGCGTCGGGGTCACGGTTGCCGTGCATCCGGAAGACGCTTCGGACTGCGGTGCGACCTCGCCGCATCGCACGCAGATCGATCTCACGCCCAAGAGCTACAACGGCGTCGCTCTTCGCCTCCTGACGCTGGCGATCGGGGACTCGAGCAACGTCGTCTACAACGCGAATCTGCCCGTCAGCGACCAGCGATACAGCTTCGTCGTCGACACTTCGACCCTCGCCGAAGGCGACTATCCGTTAGTCGCGCTGCTCAGCAACGGGGACGGCGATCACGCCGAGGCACGGAGAAGGCTGGTCGTCGACCGAACACCGCCGCAGATGAACGTGACCTGGCCCGCGACTGGCCAGAGGGTTTGTGCCGTTCTCAGGAACGGGAACAAGGTCATCGATCTCCAGGGCTCGATTCAGGATGTCGGGAGCGGTTTCAGCTACGTCGTCCAAGTACCGAATTCCGCAGCTCCCGATGGCTGGGCCGCGCAGTCCTCTTGGCAACTGGTGAGAGACGGGACCGATCTCACTTCCGGCGCCGCTCCCACGATCCCCCTCACGAATCTCTCGGCTCCCATGCCGAGCGTTGGGGCGAACGGGAGCGTCAATGTCCGCATTCAGGCGACCGACCTGGGTGGGAATGTCGTTTGCCCGGAAGTGGCGTTCGTCGCGGACGGACTTGTGGACAATCCTCTGATCTCGGCGGACCAGGCGCTCATCTCGCCCAACGGTGATGGGGTGAAAGATCAGGTCACGTTCGTCTTCGGGGCCGCGGAGTCCGTGACCGCTGGGGTCGAGATCTTCCAGGGCCGGCGGAATCTTGGCCTCAGCAACGGTCCGGCGGTTCCGGTCGGCCCTGTGCTCCGCACGCTCGTGACCAGCGTCGCGTCTCCTGCGGGGGCTCCCTTGAGCGCAGTCTGGGATGGCACCTTGGCGAGCGGTGCAACCGCTCTGGAGGGTCCGTACGTTGCAGTCGCCCAGTTCGTGGATTCCTGCGGCAACGTTGCGGACGCTCACGTGACCGTGGACGTCGACACGCGACCACCAGATGTCGCCATCCTGGCCCCCGTTCCCGGCGGGGCCGTGCCTCTCGTCGTACCGATTGTCGGGTCCGTAGCTGACTCCCATTTGCTCGATTGGCGCCTCGAATACGGCGCCGGGAATCGGCCCCTGGCGTGGTCGCTCCTGGCCCAGGGCGGTGGAAACGAGGATGGATCGCTGATGGGCTTGTGGAACACGTATGGCCTCGTCGGCGACTACACCCTGAGGATCTCGGCGCGGGACCTCGCGGGAAATACGTCGGTGGTGGGCGAGCTCCTGAACCTGCCTCAGCGGCCGGGACTCGTCACTGACCTTGAAGCGATGCCTGAGCTCTTCTCGCCCAATGGTGACGGCATCGTGGATACGACCGCCATTCGTTTGGGCCTCGCGAGCGAATCTCGAGTGACGCTCCAGGTCCTCGATGGCGGCGGCGCAATCGTGCGGTCACTCCTTGGGGGGCAGACTCTGCCCGGCGGAGCCGCCGTCCAAGCCTGGGACGGCCTGAACGACGCGGGCCGGCCGGTCGCGGACGGGGACTACCAAGTCCAGATCAATGCCACGGTGACCGCCCCGTCCGGAATGTCGCAGCAGGAGAGCTCACCCGTTTCGGTGGACCGAGTGGCCCCGGTGCTCGTCCTGACAGAGCCGCAGCAGGGGTTCGGCTCGGCGCAGCAAGGCGTCGTCGGCAGCGTTGCCGATCCCCACCTGGTCGGTTGGTCGGTAGCGATCACCTCCACCCCGGAGGCGCCGGACTGGAGGCAGATCGGTGAGGGACAGACAGCCGTCTCAAACGGCCCGCTCGCAAGTCTCGCTGGCCTCGCCGAGGGAAGCTACGCCCTCCGGCTCGATGCGAGTGACGGCGCCGGGAACCTGTTTCACCAAGTCGTGCCCTTTGCAGTGGACAACACGCCTCCAGCCGTGACGCTTGGCACGCCTCCGACCGGAGCCTTGGTCGGCGGCGCTGGCGGCCCGGTCACGGTGTCCGGGACGATCGTCGAGGTACACCTTTCGAACTGGCGCCTGGAAGTCGGGTCGGGGAGTTTCCCTTCGACTTGGAGCGAGCTTGCGTCGGGATCGTCTCTGCCGACGGGTTCTTCGCTCGCCGAGTGGAGCGTCGGCGGTCTCCCGGACGGGCTCTACACGCTGCGACTCACCGCGCAAGACCTGGGCGGCCTGACGGGCCAGACGTTGGTGACGGTGACGGTGGACAACACGCCACCCGTTGCGTCGATCGCTCAGCCGGCATCGGGCTGGTACGTGACACAGCCCGTGGCGATCCTGGGAACGGCATCAGACCTGAATCTCCTCCAGTACATCGTGGATCTCGCACCCGCAGGTACCCAGCAGTGGTCGGAACTGGGGCGCGGCGTGTCCCCCGTTGTCTCGGGGCAGCTTCTCAGCTGGACAGCCCTTCCCCCCGATGGCACCTATCAGCTTCGCTTGCGGGTCTTCGACCGCGCCGGGAATGCATCGGCCACCATTGTGTCCGTGAAGGTCTCGAGGACACCGCCCGCCCCGCCGCACGGGCTCGTCGCGACTCTTTCGGGGGGTGATGGGCACCTCGGCTGGCAGGCAAACATCGAGCCCGACCTCGTCGGGTACAACGTATACCGCGACGGCACAAAGCTCACAGTCTCACCGGCGACAGAGGCGTTCTACACGGACACCGGCCTCCCGGAGGGCGACTTCCATTACACGGTGACGGCGGTCAGCCGAGCTGGTCTCGAGAGCGGACCGTCGAACGTGGCGGAGCTTCTGGTCGATCGCTCGGCGCCCACGGTACGCCTCTTCCAGCCCGCAAACGGCAGTCGAGTGGGTGGTCTCGTGACCGTCGTGGCGACGGCTTGGAGCAACGACTTCAGAGAATACCGGCTCTACGTCGAGCCCGGGGACGGCTCGGCCGGAAGCACACTCCTCGTCCGCTCGGCGACGCCTGTTCAGGATGAGACGATCATCCAGTGGTCGACCCTTGGTCTGTCCGACGGGTCCTCGTACACCTTGCGGCTGGAAGGCGAGGACGTCCGCGGCAACGTAGCGACTGCGCAGGCCGTGGTGACGAGCGACAACCAAGCTCCGGCTGTGCCGAGCGGTCTCCGAGCGGTTGCGACCGCTTCCGACGTCGCCGTCACTTGGAACGCCAATGGCGAGCCGGATCTTCTCGGCTACCTCCTGTATCGACACGGCCAGCTCGTCAACGCTCACGGGCCCGCGGTCGGGGACCTCCGCGGCTACGTGCTGCCGGCGGCGGCGTCTCCGAGCTACTCCGACAAGTCGCGGCCGGACGGAACCTGGAGCTACAGGATCGTGGCGATCGACCAGGCCGGCAACGTCAGCGCGCAGTCGGCCGCTGTCAGTGTCGCGATTGACCAGCGCCCGCCGCACGTCGCGATCATCAATCCACCCAGCGGGACACGGTTCGATCACACGCTCTACGTACTGGGGACATCGGCAGACATCGACATCGCCCGGGTTCAGTTCGAGTACCAGGCCCTGGGAGCGTCCTCCTGGACGAATCTCGGGTCGCCCGTTGTGTCCTCGCCCTGGGAGGTGAACTGGGATCCGACCGGCCTCCCCCTGGGCACGTACCTCCTGCAAGCGGTCGCGACGGATACGGGCGGCCGCACGGATCCGGCGCCTGAGGCGATTACGCTCGTCTACACGAGCTTGACCCGGCCACAGCGGGTCTCCGGAGTGATGGCGCAGGTCTTCGGCGGAGACGTGCATCTCGCCTGGACCGCGGGCCGGGAGACCGACCTCGTGGGGTACTTCCTCGACCGCACGAATGCCTTCGGAACGACGGTGCGCATCACGGCGGCACCGGTTGCAGGGGCAAGCTTCATCGATCCAGGTCTTGCGGACGGGACGTACTCGTACGTCGTCACTGCGACCGACACGTTCGGAAACCTCTCGGATCCGTCCTCGCCGGTCCAAGCTGGCGTTTACACGCCACAGCTTGTCCGCCCGATGACGCCCACGCGAGCAACACGGACAGCTCTCTCCGGCACGGTTGCTGCCGGTGCATCGGTTGCGGTGACCGTCACTCCGCCCGCCGGTCCGGCGACGACGTTGCCAACCGTATCTGCCGACGGCGACGGCGCGTTCGCGGTGACGCCGATTGTCTTGGCGCTGGGCTCGAATGCAATTTCCGTCGTCGCGACGGATGGCGTCGGAAACCAGAGCAAGACGGCCAGCCTCGGTGTCATCTCGGCGACACCACCGTCAGCTCCTACAGGCCTAACCGCGAGCATGAGCGGCACTGACGTGGTGCTCTCCTGGAACTCAAACCCGGCGGGGGACGTCGTGATCGGGTACCGAGCGTTCCGAGATGGCAGTGCGGTTCTGGCGGAGGCGACGGTCGCGGACTTCAACGACCTGACAGCGTCGAGCCAGGAGGATTCGACGACCGGGGCGAATCAGGCCTTCGACTCGAACTCTTTCACCTTCTGGGCCCCCGCCACTAGCAGTACGAGCCCGGCCGCTGGCCAGTGGATTGCGGCGCGGTGGCCGGAATCGCGACTCCTCGATCGCGTCGAGGTCGTCTGGGCGTCCGCTGAGAGGCGGGCCGTCGACTACGACGTCGAGGTCTGGGATGGAGAAGGCTGGCTCACGCTTTCCCGGGTGCGGGGCAACGCGTTGGCGGACAACATCGTGACGTTCCCGGCCCAGTATCTGACCACAGCCGTTCGCGTCGAGATCGTCACCGCGGCCCTGGCGGATACGGTCTTGACGCCGGTACAGCTGGCCGAGGTACGCGTCAGCTACCAGCCGCTCGTCTCGACGACTGCGGCGACGGATGCCACCCCTCCCGAGGGAGCGCACGTCTATTCGGCGACCGCCATCGATCAGTACGGCTTCGAAAGCGATCGCTCGTCGCCGGCAGAGATCGATGTAGTCAACCCGTCCGCGCCGCCCGCGGTTGTGTTGAGTGCTTCGGCCTCCGGCTCGGATGTGACTCTCTCGTGGACTGCCGGCTCGATTCCGAACTTCTCCTACTACAGCGTGCTTCGGGACGGCGGTGAGATCGCCGGGGTCACGGATTCGACAACTCTCACGTACCTCGATTCGAACCTGCCGAACGCCACGTATCGCTACACAGTGCGGGTGGTCGATCAGGACGGGAACGTCGGAACCGCTTCGAATGCGGTCGACGTCACGCTGGTCGTCCAGCCTCCGTCGGCTCCAGTGGCTCTTTCTGTGAGCGCTCCACCGAACGGTGCGGAGCTCGACCTCGGGTGGGGTCCGGGAGGGGGCGCGGCGGCCGCAAGCTACGGAGTTCTCCGGGCGACGGCGAGCGGTGGGCCGTACACCCAGGTCGGCACGGCGGTGACGACCGCATTTGCAGACCACGGCGTCACGAACGGGACGATCTATTTCTACGTCGTCGAAGCTCTCGACACGGCGAACAACGCGAGTCGCTTCTCGAATGAAGCGAGCGGCATGCCACAGGACCTCGAGCCACCGTTGGCTCCAGTGCCTCATTTCCCGGGCTTCCCGGGTATCGCGTACGACACCGCGAGAAACAACGTGCCGCTCCTCGTGGGAACGGCGGAGGCGGGTTCGACGGTCGATCTCGTGGAGAACGGGATGCCGGCGGGAGAGACGACCGCGCTGAGCGACGTCACAGTCGACCCCACGGGCCTGTGGGTGGGATTTTCGGCGAACGGTACCGCCGAGCTCTCCTCAGACGGCGAGAGCCTGTGGCTCGACTCGCGCCCCAACCAGATCTATCGCTTCGACTCTGGTACGACCCTCGCGGTGCCGATTGCGAGCGGGCCGGTCAGATGGTCCGCGGATGGCGGGCGGATGGTCTTCACGATCTACAACGCGGGCACCGTGGTCGAGAGTTACGACCTTGTGCAGGGCAGAACCGTGAGTCTTGCGCACCTCGACTCGGCAGACGTTGCCCTGCTTTCACCGGAGGGTGGACGCGTGGCCGTCGTGGGGCGGGCGGGAAGCCAGTCGGGCTTGCAGCTCGTCGATGTCGCGAGCGGCGGCGTGACCCTGCTTCTCGACAGTGCCGCGGGCTCCGTCGATCCGAGGTCGCTCTCATGGTCGCCGGACGGGACTCGGCTCGCCTACCGGAGGACTTCGTCGAGCGGCGATCTCATCGCCGTGATCGACGTCGGCTCCGCGGTGGAGCGGGTCATCGAATCCCAGCCCGGCCCGAGCAACCCGTCGTGGTCTCCGGACGGCACGGCTCTTGTGTACACGACGATCAACCCCGCCGTCGCGGGGGGCACGGAAGAGGTGGCTCGTTTTCGACTCGCGGACGGCAATGTCCAGGTCCTGACCTCTGGCGGCGTCAGTCGGTCGGCTCCGCAGTGGTCTCCCGATGGCGCCTCGGTCGCCTACGTCGCGGATGGGCAACACGTATTGATCCAGGATCTCGCCTCGGGCTCGACAACCAACCTTCTCGATCTGAACTCGTGGAGTGGTGTTCTCTCCTGGGTCAAGGGCGGTCGGTTGCTGGTCGTCGACAATGGTGAGCCGATCCGGGTGACGCCGGCAGGCCGGTTTGCTTTCACGAGCCTGTCCCTCTCGCCCGGCCATAGCACGTTCGTCGCGACAGCTACGGATGCTGCGGGGAACGTGAGCCCGTCCTCCCTGCCGATGATCGTGACCGTTCCGAGGGGTGCCTTGCCGGATCTCGCCGTCAGCGTCTCCGATCTCACGGTTCTGCCACAGGTGGCTCTCCTCGGCCAGAGTGTGTCCTTCTCGGCGACCGTGCACAACCTCGGCTCTGTCCGAGCACCCGCAACGCAGGTCAACCTGGCCGTCGTACGGCCGGGTGCATCGCCGCTCAATATCACGACGCTCGCCCCGGTCGGTGCGCTCCCGCCTGGAGGCTCGCAGACCGTCTCGGCGACGGTCGTGCTCAGCGGCAATCCCGGGAGCTACACGCTGGTCGCGGCCGTCGATCCGCTCGACCGCGTCTTCGAGTCGGACAAGGCGAACGACCGAGCCGAGTTGCCGTTCTTCGCGGTCGGCGACGAAACGCCGCTTCTATTCGCGACTCTCGACCACTCTGGCTACGCTGCGAATCAGGATGTGCGGACCACAGTCGAGGTCGCGAATGGCGGTCCGGACTTCACCGGTCAGATCACGGCGACGGTGGAGGACTCCGCGGGTTTCCAGGTCGCCATACTGCCGACGTTTGACCTCAGGCTCAGAAGCGAGACGGTCTGGGCGAGTCAGTTGGCCTGGAACACGGGAAGCACCTTCGCCGGCTCGTACCAGGTGCATCTGCAGCTCCTCGACCGCGCCGGAGGCCTGCTCAAAGAGGTCCTCCTCCCCTTCACCGTCTCGAGCTACCTTGCTTTGACCACTGACGTTGCAACGGATCACGGGACATACACCCGCGGCAGCACGGTCCACGTCACGGGTACGGTGAGCTATCGAGTGGGAAATGCTCCTCTCGCGGGTGCCCACGTCCGCATCCGTATCCTCGATTCGTCGAGTGCCGTGGTGAGCGAGACGTTTCGCCCTCTTGGCGAGCTTCTGCCGGGGAGCCAAGGAAACGTATGGGTCGACTGGCCTAGCGAGTCTGCTGCGGCGGGCACGTACAGCATCATGTGCGAGGTCTATGGATCGGACATGACCCTGGCCTCGGCGGGCACTCTGTTCCAGTTGACCGAGACCCCCCTCCAGGTGGTCGGCCGCCTGGCCTTGAGCAACCGGTCACCCGCATGGGGAACGCCGCTCGGGGTCTCCTACACGGTCAGTAACCGTGGCGGTGCCGGGTTGACGCAGCTTCCGGTCCGAGTCCGGGTTCTCGATCCCTCCAGTGGCCAGGTGTTCGTCAATCAGGCGATGGCTGTCGATCTCACGGTGGGCGCTTCCTCGGGCGGGATGATCTCTGTCGACACGCAGAGTTTCGGTCTTGGGAATCGGGTGGCGGTGCTCGAGGCAGATCTTCCGGGCACCGGTGGAACGAGCACGCAGGTCCTGGACGTTGCGGCCTTGACCGTCCTCGACTTGACGCCGCCGGTGCTGAACTTGGTGCAGCCCACATCCAGCGCAATCGTGCCGGATCAGTTCGATGCCGTGGCCACATCACTCGACGCGCTATCGGCCGTCCACGGCGTCGAGGTGAGCGTCGACGGGACGGCCTTCCAGCCGCTCGCCCTCAGCGACGCGCCGACCGGGACGTACGCACGAACGCTGAGCGGTCTCTCCGACGGTAGTCACGCGCTGGTCGTCCGAGCTGCGGACGCGTGGGGCAACAGTGCTTCGACACCCTCGGTGGTCGTCACGGTCGACTCCACACCGCCGGCGATCACGATCTCCGGTGTGGCCGAAGGCTCGACGTATTCGACACCGGTCACACCGATCGTCACGATCATCGAGGACCATCCCGGTCCGCAGTCGATCACGCTCAACGGTCAGGCGTTCGCCTCCGGAACGCAGGTCTCCGATCCGGGCAGCTACCAGCTCGTGGTGGACGCCGCCGACCTGGCGGGGAACCGCGCATCGAGCGCGATGAGCTTCTCGATCAGCGCCGGTGCTCCTCAGCTCTCGGCGACGCTCGCCTGGGCGGTGGCCGTCGACGCAGATGGAAATGGCGTGCCGAGCCCCGGGGACGTGCTCGAGTACACGGCGACGATCGAGAATTCGGGGGCAGGACCGGCGACGGGGGTTGCATGGACCGACGCGGCGCCGGCCAACACGACGCTCCTCGCTGGCTCGATCTCGACGACGGTGGGGACGGTCGACGGGACCTCGCCGGTTCACGTGACAATCGGGACGCTCGCCGGAGGCGGAGCGTCCGCGACGGTGACCTTGCAGGTGCGCATCGCTTCTCCTCTGCCTGTCGAGGTGATTGCGGTCTCGAACCAAGCCACCGTCGCTTCGTACGAACTCGCACCGGTCGAGAGCGACGATCCGGCGACGCCGGCCATGGGGGATCCCACGGTGACGCCGGTCGTAGAGACGCCGGCGATCACGATCGACGACGCTACGGCCGCGCCCGGTGACACGAGGCTCTCCTTCCCGGTCCAGCTGTCGGTCGCGTCGAATCGCCAGGTCACCGTGATCTATGGAACTACGGACGGGACCGCGCTTGCCGGCAGCGACTACGCGACGACGGCAGGGGCGCTGAGCTTCGCGGTCGGCGAGACCCTGAAGGAAGTGGTGGTCCCGATTCTGGACCATCCGGGACGCCCCGCTGGTGAGACGTTCAGCGTCGTCCTTTCGGGGCCGGTCAATGCAACTCTTGGCCGCGCCGATGCCACGGGAACGCTACCCGCGACCACAGCCGGGTTCTACTCCGTACCGCCGTGCCGCTTGGTGGACACGCGCTGGCCCGAGGGGCCGCGCGGCGGTCCGCCACTGGCCGGGGATCAGTCGCGGCGGTTCGATCTCGCCAGTCACTGCGGCGTGCCCGCCGAGGCGTTCGCGGTCTCTCTGAACATCACCGCGGTCCGGCCTTCGGTCAGCGGGTTCCTTACGGTCTACAACGCAGATCTGGTCTCGCGTCCTGGGACCAGCACTCTGAACCTCCGCGCGGGCGATACGCGAGCGAACAACGCCGTTCTGGCTGTCTCCTCGGACGGTCTGGCGGGAATCAAGGTCTTCTTGAACGCGGGGATCGCGGATCTCGTCATCGACGTCAATGGCTATTTCCTGCGGCACAGCCAGACGGCCTCCGTCTCCAAGCCTCGCAGGATCGACGCAAGCGATGCCAACCAGGAGAAGCGGAGTGTCCAGTGATCCGAGAGTGAGGAGAGCAGCTGGCCGGTTGTTGAGACTTTCCGTGCTGGGACTCGAGCTTGTAGTCGCAGCGCATGCAAGCGCTGCCGTGCCGTCACGCGAGACCGCTGGGGCGCTCGGGGCGCTCGCAGGTGAGACGGCACTCGAGAAGGCCTACGTCGAAGGTTTGGCTCGAGGTGCGGATGTCTCGCAGCTGCGGACCGGTCTCCGAAGTCGTGACGCGGGCGTCCGCGCTCGACCCGAGTGGCCACGCAACCGAGAGGCCTTGGCCTTGCGGGATGCTCTCGCCCGATTCTCGCGAGCCGTGAGCGGCAAGACTCCAGCACCTGCACTTGGCGGGCAAGAGGCTCGCGCAGGCCTTGCCGTGCTGGCTGCGCTTCTCGAGCCCTACGACGCTCTGCGGGCCGCCGACCTTGCCTTCCGTGATCGTCTCTCGCAGGTTCATCAGCGGCTCGTGGCGGTCGGAGGCAGTGCCACGCTCGAAGCCCGCCTGGCGGACGTGCAAGACCAGTATGAGCGGGCCAGCAGCGAGATTCTCTCGCCGCTGGCGCAGCCGATGGAAGCGCTGCGTCGGGCGGCTGTTGCTCGCCGACCGACAACTGTCGACCCGAAACTGGAGCAAGAACTGCAGCTCGCACTGGCGGCCGCGGTTCTCAGGATCGAGGCCCATCTGACTTCGCCGCCCCTGCGGGTGCTGGGAACTGGTCTCCCTTACCACCGCGTGCAACTCGCGCCGCGGACTCCCGTCGAGGCACCAACGATCCAGCCGTGCTATCTCGGCTCTCCGGGGCCGCAGCCCGTCCCGGCCGACCTCACCGGCACGAGCGACGCCCCCCTGGCGCCGGAGATTCTTCAACAGGCGAGCGCGCTTGGGTTCGATTACGTGCGGATCTTCGAGTTCGTCCGCAACGGCATCGTGACTGAGTGGTACGGCGGCGGGATGAAAGGTGCGGTCGAGACGCTGAAGCAGGGAAGCGGCAACGACGTCGACCAGGCGAGCCTGCTGATCGCGCTCCTCCGAGCCGCGTCCGTGCCGGCGCGTTATGAGCACGGCGTCGTCGAGCTTCCAGTCGAGGCCGTCGCCGCCAGCCTGGGCTTGGGCGATCCACAGACCGTGCCGCAGGCGCTCGCCTGGGCGGGCGTCGCGGTTCGTCCCGTGATCGCCGGGGGTCGGGTCGCCGCTGTCGTGGTCGAGCACACGTGGGTCGCGGCGTACCTCCCTTATTCGAACTACCGCGGTGCAGTCGTGGACTTCTCGGGAAAGAGCTGGCTGCCGTTGATGCCGGCCGTCAAGGCGTACTCCGATGTATCCGCAACCGGGATCCTCCGCCGCATGGGATTGTCGGTGGACGGGACGATCGCGAGCTACCTCGCGGCGCCCCAGCCGGCCGAGCCGCTGACGCAGCTACGCCAGAAAGTCGCGAGCTACCTCAACAGTCGCGAACCCGGCAGCTCGTATTCGAGCCAGCTTGGATCACGCACGGTCCAGCCGCAGAATCTGGGCATCCTCCCGAGTTCCCTGCCCGCGAAGGTGGACGAGGTCACCCTGGAGGAAGCTGCCCTCGGTGCCAACGACGTTCACCAGGTGCGCTTCGTCGTCCGTTCGGGGACTGGTGAAAGCGATCCGATCCTTCTCGATGCGAGCCTCCCGCTCTCGGCTGTGGCGAATCGTCGCGTCACGCTCTCGTACCTCCCCGCGACGGTCGACGACCATCGTGCCGTGGACGCCTTTGGCGGGCTGGACTCGGTGCCGGTCTATCTCGTTCGACTGCGGCCGCAGATCAAGGTCGACGGCCACGTGGCAGCAGTCGGCGAGCCCGTCGCGATGGGCGCCGTCCAGGGATTCGAGATCACGGTGTCAGGCCCCTACGGGAGCGAGCAGGTTGCTGAGACGCTCCTGGCCGGGTCCTACGAGGCGATCGCCTTCGGAGCCCAGCGCTCACGGCGTGCCATCGCGAATGCCACTCCGGATCCGGCGGACACCGAACAGGACGCGGCACGGCTCCTGGCCCAGGAGGCTTCTGGGTACAGCGCCCGCTGGGATGCGGCCGAGGACGAGCTCGCGGGTCTCCTCGCGGTCGCCGTCGTCCGCCCGCTGCCATCGATCGTGGCGGTGTCCGACGACGTGGAAGTGACGACCGTCTTCCAGCTGCCGGTCGAGCTCACCTTCACAGGTGTCTCGATCGACGCGCCCTTGCGCGTTGCCGAGCCACTTCAGCAGACAACGGACACGGCAGCTCCGCTCGATTGGATGCGCCTCTCGGGACTCGAGGGCTCGGCGCTCGAGCACCAGGTTCTGGAAGACGATTTCCTGGTCGAGAGCATGTCGGCGGACAAGGGACTCGGCCTGGCTCGCCAGCGAGGCATCATGATCGAGTCGGTCGATTCTCAGAACGCCGCGACCCTGGTACCGGCCCTCAACCAGCCGTCCGCGGTTCAGGACGACATCACCAACTGGGCTCGCCTCGGGATGACGATCGAGGTGCCGCAGTCGATGGTCTCTCTCAATGGCTGGACGGGCTCAGTCTGGCAGGTGGATGACCCGACGAGCGGCGGGGACGGCTACTTCATTGCCGGCGGCCTCGCCGGCGGGTCGACAACCATCGCCCCCGACGACTGGGTGCTTCAGTTCCTGAAGGATGCCCTGGCGGCTCCCTACTCCTCAGAACCCAATAGGGATCCGTTGGCGGGCGTGACGATCAGTAGAGTCGTCGCGACCGATCAGCAGCAGGGCGAGGTCGGCTCCAAACTGCCGGTTCCACTGGCCGCCCTGGTCCGCGATGGCACCGGGCGACCAGTCGAGGGCGCCTCCGTGACCTTCTTGGCAACAGAAGGGGGTGGCAGCCTGTTCGACAGCCAAGGAAACCCGCAGGGCGATTCGTTGACCGTGGAGACCGACCGACGGGGCATCGCCACCGTCGTCGTGCAGATGGGCACGCACACGGAGGACAATCCGGTGTACGTACAGAAGGCTCTCGCCGATCGGTATTCGACGCAGGCGCTAGCTCAACTCGTCGATGCTACCGCGCCCTCGTCCAACGGATTTCTGGTTCTGGATGCCCCGTTCTCGGCTCTTGCCTATCCCGGACGGGCCTCACGCCTCAGGCGCACCGACACGACGCAGACGGTGTTCACCGGGCAGACCGCCGGGACCTGGGCGGACACGATTTCGATCGTGGCCGAGGACTCCTACGGCAACCCGGTCTCCAACACGAGTGTGACGTTTGCGGTTGGAGCTATGGTGACGGATCCGAGCTGCGCGAATACGGATCCGAACCCGGCCAATGCCTCAGTCTTCGACCCCAGTGACGAAAGAGGCGGCTGTCCGCCCAATCCCGTTCAAGGGCAGTGTGGGGCGCCTTACCTTACAAAGACGACATCAAGCGTTGGAGCGAGCGTCGGTGTGATCCTCGGGAATAGCATCTCGTCGGCCTACACGGTCAACGTGACCTCGGGGGCCCTGACGCCGCTGCGATTCGAGTACGACTTGAGCTATGGCCAGTCCCCAAACGGTGACTGCACGGGGGGTGGAAGCTGGAACGCGTTCTGCTCCCACCTCCGGGGGAGCGAGGGGCAGAACATCCAAGCCACGTTGGCAGGTCAGCTTTGGGCCCACGCCATCGAGTGCAGCATCTATGGCTCGTTTCCCAACTTCACGGTCACCGGATCTCCAGGGAACTACACCACGCGGTCGCTGACGACCATCCAGTGGGTGCCCGCGTCATCGGCGACCGTCCAGTACACAGTTGACAGCGGTGGGAGGGCGACGCCCGCCGTGCGCACGGCTTTGGGGAGCTACACGACGACGGTCACCACCGGTCCCACGCCGGCTCTCAATCAGGCCACCCTCCACGCCACCAACCTCCTGTTCACTGTCGAGCTTCCGAACCCGCAGACCGGCATTCTCGAGTCGCACACGGTCCCTGGCGCGGACGGCTCGAGCCCGGCCGCGGGGATCTGGGGACTCAACGCCCGCATCGTCGGGTTCGACCCCTCGCCGATTCCGCTGACCGCGGTGAGCCGCGCCGCAGAGCCGGTGACCGTCCGTTACGCCATCGATCCCCCCGCGTACGTCGCCCAAACGGCAGACGTCGAGTTGAGCAACGGAGACGGGTTTGCCGGGACTGCAATTGGAACGAGCCGCTCCGAGACCGGAACTGCCGAGATCCAGAGCGGCTTTCCCTTCGACATCACGCAGACCTACAGCCTCGACCTCGTCCTCAACCGCGGAGGGGCGGCCGAGGTCCGTTCGCCGCTCTTCCCGTTGCCTCTCTTTCAGTCAATCTTTACCAACGTCGAGGACCGCATTGTCCTCCGCCAGGAGATCGACCTCCCGAACCAGCTCTACTGCATGAGAGGCGACGCGCTCAGCTTCACGCTCGAGCAGCGTGCCGCAGTCACGCTTACCGTCAAGCCGATCGTTGCCGTGAGTCCTGGCGGCTCCTTTGAACTGGGAGCACCTCAGATACTGATCGACCACCAGGAGATTGCTGCTGGAGATCATGCCTACTCGGTGTCCGCGGTCGGTGGCGGCGATCTCGATCTTGGACCGGGCACATACGCGCTGGAACTTCGCGGCGTCGCCGACTCGGACCATCACACCGAAATCGCGACAGGCGTGGTCACCAGCGAGGTCCTCGATCGCGACTCGCTGCCCGTGGGTCACATGCTCGTCAAGGGCGTCGATCTCTTCGATGGGAGCCTCATTCTGTCCCGCCAGGACTTCCGAGTTGCCGGCCGCGGGGTTCCACTCGACCTCCATCGCGCCTATTCGAGCAAAGGGAGCAAGGAGCCGGGCGACCTTGGGGTGGGTTGGACCCATAGTTACGAGTCTTTCATCACCATCAACCCATGCGGCACGGTCACGATTTCCGGAGGCGACGGCTCGGGGACCCGTTTCGTCGCCGACGGGGCGGGCGGCTTCCGGCCCCTCAAGGGGCACCACGGGACCCTGATCGCGAGCCCCTCGGACCATAGCTTCACCTTCTACAGCAAGAACGGAACGAGGTACCACTACAGCCTGCAGACTGGCGGTGTGTGGCTTCTGGACTCGATCATGGACCGGAACGGCAACGCGACTACACTGACCTACGACCCAAGGCTCGGCAGGCTGCCGAAGCTTGCGGCCGTGACCGATCCGGCCGGTCGGGCTCTCAGCTTCCACTATCAGCAGCGGGTCTTCACGTTCTCGCAGGCCGAGGTTCTGACCGAGGTCGACGGCCCTGGCGGATTTGTCGAGACGTTCACGTACGATGGCTTCGGAAATCTGGCCACGGTCGCGCGCGAGCCCAATCCGGACGGGACGCCGAGCCGTTCCGAGAGCTACCAGTACGCCTTGGCTCCTTCTTACGGTCTGGCCGATCGGGATCTTCTGACGACGGTAACCGACAACGTGACCGGTGCCGTCACGAGCTACGTCTACGGGCACGGCACGATCGGCCTGCAGGGCGACATCACGGTGTCCAGCGCCTTCGTCTCGCAGCTGACCGAGCCCGAGGGCGGAGTCACCCGGTTCAGCCTCGACCCAGCGCTCGCAGACGCCGCGGCGATTCAGCTTGGCGCGGTTGTGACCGACCCACGCGGCAAACAGACGACGTACGTCCTCAACCGTTACGGGAGCGCGACGTCGGTCGCCGATCCAACAGGCTACGTCACGGCGATGACCTGGGCGACCGACGACGTCCTGATGACCAGCCGGACCGATGGCAATGGCGTCGTGACGGACTTCACCTACGACACCTTCGGGAACGAGCTCAGCGAGTCACTGGCGATCACGGACTTTGACGGCACCAACCACAGTTACACGACGTCCGCCACGTACGCGGCGCCGACCGGCTTCGAGCCGCCCCATGTGAAGGACTTGCTGGCGACGCGGACAGATCGCAACGGCAACACGACGACCTTCATCTACGATTCGCACGGCAACCTGCTGAGTCAGTCCCTTCCGGTCACTGACCTCGATGGGGTTACCTCGTCGGTGGCCGTCATCCACACCTACCTACCGAACGGTGATCGCGCGACGTCCACCGACGCCCGCGCCATTCTCACGAGTTTCGCCTACGACACCTACGGCAACCTGGCGAGGACCACCGATGCCCTCGGCGGAGTGTGGACGACGACCTGGGATTCGCGCAGCCGCCCCAAGCAGCGCATCGATGCGCTCGGGCGAGTGACTCTCTACGGTTACGACACACTCGATCGCCTGGTCACGAAGACCCTGCCCAGAGTTGACTCCGAAGCCTCGGCTCCGGTCGAGTCCACAGCCTACGACGATCCACACCTCACGGTGACCACGACGGATGCGGTGGGGCACCAGACCATCTCGACCTACGACCACCAGAACCGGATCGTGCAGGTCGAGAACCCGGCGGGTGGCACGAAGACGCTCTCCTACGATGCCGCGGGCAACAAGGTGACGGAGTCAACCTTCGGCGACGCCGCGACGCCGGCGGAGGTGACGACGTTTGACTACGACGACGCGGGTCGGCTGATACGCCGCACGGCGCCGCTCGGGAAGGTCACGGACTATGCCTACGACGCCGTCGGGAACGTGACCCGAGAGGCCCTCTCCGATTCGGCCAGTTCCACCTTTGCGCCACGCGTGACGACGTATGGGTACGACGGATTGAATCGGCGGATCTCGACGACTCGCGAGTTCGAGGGCGGTGTTGCAGCGAGCTTCGTGAAGTACGACGGCGAGGGGAGGAAGGTGCTCGAGCGGGACGCGCTGAGCCGCGACACGAGCTCGCGCTACGACGAGCTGGGCCGGCTCCTCGAGCGGCTCGAACCGGAGTGGCGAGGCGGCCAGCGGAAGACGTCGCGCTATGTGTACGACGGGAACGGCAATACGCTCGAAGAGCGTCACCTCAACGAGCCGGTGGATCGAGTGCGACGAATGACTTACGACCCCCTGAACCGCCTGACCCGCCGGGTGGACGGTGCAGGTGCCTCGACGCTCTTCGAGTACGACGCGGCCGGCAACAAGACCCGCGAGATCGATGGGCGCCTGGATGCGACGAGCTTCGTTTATGACGCCAGAAACCGGCTGGTTTCGAAGTCGGCGTCGCTTAACCGCGTGACCACCCCGGCGCGTCAGGTCGTGACGCGGTACGGGTACGACGCAGTGGGCAACCGGACCCGCGAGGAGCAGCCGAACGGCAACGTGGTGCTCCACGAGTACGACGGACTGAACCGCCTGACGGCGACGACCGACAGCATGGGGCCAGGAGTGACCTATGGGTACGACGCTCGCGGAAACCGCGTCCGCGAGACGGACGGACGGGGGAGCGAGACGAGGAGGACGTACGACGCCCTGGACCGAGTCGTTCGTCTGGAGCTTCCCGAAACCCGGGCCATGACCAGCAGTTTCGACGTGGCAGGCAACAAGATATCCGAGACCGATGCGCGTGGGTATGTCACAACCTACGCCTACGACCAGCTGAACCGTCAAGTTCTGCGGACGGATCCGCCGCCTGGCTGGACGACGATCTCGATGACGTACGACTTGGTGGGCAACAAGTTGAGCGAGACGGATCGGCGTGGCAACACGACGGCGTTCGCCTACGATGGCCTGAATCGTCTGGTTCTGACGACCGATCCGTCGTCCCTCGGGACGGCGATCGGCTATTCCTACGACGCGGTCGGAAACCGAATCAGCGAGAAGGATCGACGGGGCTTCGTCACGCAACACGCTTACGACGGCGAAGGCCGGAAGACGTCAACGAAGCGAGCCGGGGTCGAGCTGCAACGTACCCAGTACGACGCAGCCGGCAACGTCGTGGCTGAAACCGACGCCAACGGTCACGCGACAGCGTACCAGTACGACGAACGGAACTTGCGCATTGAGGAGGATCGGCCGCTCGCGGCAATCACGCGCTTCACCCTCGACGACATGGGAGACCGCATTGCCGCCCGCGATCCGGAGGGTCGGGTGACGCAGGACTCGTGGGACCTGCGCCGCCGTCAGGTCTCGGAGACGAACGCCGCCGGCGAGGCGACCCACTACGAGTACGACGGCAACGGCAATCGCACGGCGCTGACGCGTCCCAGCGGAAAGCGGTGGTCTTACGCCTATGACCGGGCGAACCGCCTGGTGTCGGTGACCGACCCCCTCGCTGCGACGACCTCCTACACGTACGATCCAAACGGCAACCGAACTGCGATCACCGACGCCAACGATCACGCGACCAGCCTCGAGTACGACGAGCGCAACCGGCTCACGGCGCGCGTCGAGCCCGGCGCGGCGCGCGAGCAGTGGGCGTACGACGGGAATGGCAATCGCATCCAGCATCAGGATGCCATGGGTCGTCTGACGACGTTCGCCTACGACGCCCTCAACCGGCAAGTCGCTGCGACGTATCCGGCGGGCGAGGCCGGCAGGGACGCGGTGCAGACGATGGTGGCGGTCTACGATGGCAACGGGAACCCGACCCAGGTCACCGAGCAGTACTCAGGCCCTACCGGCCCGCAAGTCGAAACGAAGACCTACGACGCCTTCGACCGCCTCGAGTCCGTCACTGATCCGCGGGGCAAGACGCTTCGCCACCTCTACGACGCCGCAGGCAACCGCACCGCACTGACCGACCCCGACGGATTGGTGACGCGCTACGCCTACGATGAGCTCAACCGGCTGGTCGGCGTGACCACCGCGGCCGGAGTTGCGCAGTACACCTACCTGCGTGACAGTCGTCTGCAATCGGTCGCCTACCCCAACGGTGTACAGTCGACGCAGACCTACGACGCGGCGGGTCGGATCGCCACCGTGGACAACGAGCCACCAGGAGGAGTCTTTGGCGGACCGAATCCTGTCTCGCGTTTCACCTACACCTATGATCCGAACGGCAATCGCACCCAGCAGGTCGAGACCCGAGGAACGGAAAGCGAGACGACGAGCTACGGCTACGACGATGCAGACCGTCTGGCGTCGGTAAGCTATCCGGACAAGACGGTCAGCTACACGTATGACGGCGTTGGAAATCGCCTGACCGAGAGAGTCGTGACCTCGGCCGGTGGCACGCCGGTCTCGGCGAAGATCTTCACGTACGACGATCGCAACGAGCTCCTGTCGAGCGTCGACGTCCAGGACGCCACGGGCTCTGCCACGTACACCTTCGACCCCAACGGCAACCAGACAGGGCGCACGCAAGGCGGCATTGCGACCGAGTATCACTACGACGTCCGCGACCGGCTGATCGAGGTGCGGCAGAACGGGACCGTCCTGGAGTCGTACGGCTACGCCTCCCAGGGCCTGCGAACTCGCAAAGTGGGCGCCGCGGGAATCGTGCGGTACGTGTACGACCAGAAGAGCGTCCTGGTTCAGACCGACGACGGTGGCAACACCGTTGCCAAGTACGACTACGGCCCGGATCGGTTGCTGTCCCTCAATCACGTGTCAGAAGGACGTCACTTCTACCTCTTCGACGCCCTGCGCTCGGTGACCGACCTCACCTCCGGCGACGGCATGGGCTTCGCGAGCTACCAGTGGGACGTCTGGGGCAACCCCCGCGGCGGCGCCGGGAATTCCTTCAACGCCTTCGGTTTCACCGGCCACGAGCGGGATTCTGGGACCGGCCTCTATTACGCACGGGCGAGGTTCTACGACCCGGGGGTCGGGAGATTCCTGACGGAGGATCCGGCGGAGGGGAAGGCGGATGAGCCACCCAGCTTGCATCGGTACTCCTATGTCCGGGGCAATCCGCTACGCTGGTGGGATCCGTCAGGAACAAGCGAAGCTGATGTGCACTGCGGGATGACCTATTTCATAGGCGTCGGTACTGGCATGGACCGCGATTCCTCGAGGAGAGTTGCGGAAGCCGATGAGTCGGTAGACCAGCTCGAATGGACAAGCCCCGTTGAACAGGCCCGAAGAGGTAACTGGCAGGTCGTGTACGACTTCCACTTTCCGCTGGACCCCTTCTCCCGAGTGGTCAAAGAGGGTACGAGTATGAGCGCGAATGTCGCGGCCTGGTCTGGTGTGCTTGGCGCGCGCAATCCCGAAGAGCTCGGCTACGGACTTCATCCATTGCAGGATTCATTTCCCCATGCCGGCGCACGCGAGGGCAACTTACCGAGCAAGCTGAGGCTCGCCAAGTCGGGCTGGATGGTCACGTCGGCGATAAAGAACCCAGAGCTTGGTATCACGCACGACATTCACCGGCGTGACTTGGACAGATACGGTGACCTGAACATGGAAGCGCGAGACATCCCTGGCCTGCATTCGGTTGACTGGACATTCACGGACACGGACAGAGCAATCCGAGAGGCAAGGGCGACGTTCGAGGCCTTCGTGTACTACCTGCGACCGCCTGAGCTGAGGCATTTGCCCATCAGCGCTGAGGATGAGAAGAAGTGGGGCGCAATGTTGCCGGCGCTTCGGGTGTTTGTGACGGCGGATACGGTCGCGAAGAAGAGGGCGTGGTTCAGAGAACACGCTCCGGAAATCGAGGATTCTATTCCGTGGTCGGATCTGACGCTGGACAATCGAAAGAAGGATGAGAGGCAGTAGCTATGCGACGCCTCGGAACCCGAGCAGCGTTGATGTGCGCGCTCCTCTTGGCCCTTCATTCGGGTCTTGCAATTGGTAGCGAGCGATACCAAATGGTCGTGGGCGGTATCCCAGCCCTGCTGTTGAGTCGTGTTCTCGGGCTAGGGAAGGCGCGCGGGGACGTCATTCCAGGGGAGGTGACCAGCGCGTGGGCATTGGTCCCGTATGTACTGATCGTTGAAGGCTGTGTCATCGCGGCGCTGGCGGTGTATTTCCATAGAAGGCAGCGCGGGGGGGATGATGGCGGTGGTTAGAGCGGGGCATCCGGAGAAGGCTCTAGAACGGTGTGGCGATGCGATAGCGCTTTGGGAGTCCGAAGGGCGGAGCGCGACACGGACCAGCGAAGGGTCGGCGGCGGCTGTTTGCGAGGCGCAGCGCGGCCGGCAAGACGATGGCCTTCGCGAGGAGAAGCTCCGTTTGACGGGCGCGCAAGCTACAGTGGATATCTGGGAAGGCGTCAAGATAGGAGGATTCGCGCCGGACGGGAGCAGTACGGCACCGAAGCGAGTCCGACTCCGGAGGCTCCGCCGATGAGTGAAAGCCAACGCGCTGCCTGGCCGTTGGTGCGGCTAAAAGTAGCCACTGCCGCGGCGGTGTCCTTCTGTCCCTGTCAACGTGGACGGCGACACAGGCGGTCGGATGCCTGCTGGGGTCACTTGTACTTAACGTCTTTGCCTACATCGCCGGCCTCGTCGGGCTTGTTGATCTTGTACTCGCATGTCGCGACATTCTGAGTAAGCGTGGAGCCGTTCGTAGTGTGTGGCACTGGACTCGAGTCGTGCTTAGTCTGGGATTGCTATTGAGCTTTGTGGCGCTGCTGACGGAGGGCGGCTGTCGCTGAGGC
>Ga0316628_100000374_pt1 | contig 28077 bp, 18 predicted proteins | sample OWC_Aug_M2_C1_D5_FD_207648 | JGI IMG/M metagenome (GOLD analysis project Ga0316628, IMG submission 207648) | Wetland soil microbial communities from Old Woman Creek delta, Ohio, United States - OWC_Aug_M2_C1_D5_C | ecosystem: Environmental > Terrestrial > Soil > Wetlands | place: USA: Ohio...
CGGCCGGGCCCTTTTCCCCGTTCGGCCCGGCCGCGACTCCCCCGCTATTTACTTCTGAAAGGGCGAAACGTCGTCGATGACCCACATCCCGCGGCCGTCAGTAGCTATTACGAGCATGTTGTCCCGGGGATGGATCTGAAGGTCCCACACCGGGGCGTTGGGCAGTCCGGAGCCGAGGCAATTCCAGGTTTTCGCCCCGTCGACCGTGACGTATACCCCGAAATCCGTGCCGCAGTAAAGGACGTCCTTTTTCTTCGGATCCTCCCGGATGACGTTCGTCGGCCCGCCGGGGATATTGGACGCGATGGAGACCCAGGTTTTGCCGTAATCCACGGATTTATACAAGTACGGGGCGAAATCGTCGTCGTGCCGGCCGATAAGCGCGATATAGACCGTGGCCGGATCATGCTTGGAGGCGACCATGGTCCAGACATGCTTGTTGTGGGGCAATCCGGCGGTGATTTCGGTCCACGTCGCACCGCCGTCCTTCGTCACGTGGGCCCGGCCGTCGTCGGTCCCGACGTAGATGACGCCGAATTTAAACGGCGACTCGGAAATCGCCGTGATCGTTTGATACGGGATGAGATAGGGAAGCTTGCCGACCCATTCCGGATTGTTATAGGTCAGGTCGGGGCTGATTTTCTCCCAGGTCTCGCCCTTGTTCAGCGAGCGGAAAAGGTACTGGAAACCGGCGTAAATGACTCTCGGATTATGCGGCGAAAGGGTCAGGCCGGCCAGCCATTGGGCCCGGTATTCGGGTTCACCGGGGGCCGCCTTGGGATAGACTTCCTTGCTCGTCCATTCGCCGTCCTTGAAGACGGACCTCTCGACCCGGCCGTAATAGCCGGAGGCGTACTCCGTGTTCGGGTCCTCTGGATCTACGGCGATCAGGCTGCCTTCCCCGCCCGGCGCATATTCCCAACGGACCGGGACCGGCCGGCGCCGCCGGGCGCCCGGCTCGACGGCCCGGGGACCGACGCCCAAACCGCGGTAGGTCCCGAAATCCTGGACCGAGCCGTAGACATTGAACGGCATGCTCATGTCGAGGGTGACGTTGTAGAACTGGGTCGCGGGAATGCCGTCCTGGAAGCTCCGCCAGTTCTCACCGCCGTCATAAGAGACGTTCGCACCGCCGTCGTTGACGTTCAGGAGGTAATTCGAGTCGGCCGGATCGATCCAGAGTCCGTGATGGTCGCCGTGATTTTCCCGGGCGGCATCCTGCCAGGTCTTGCCCGCATCGCGCGAGCGGTACAGGCCAAGGCCCATGAGATAGACGACGTCGGCATTATTGGGATCGATCCGGATCTGTCCGAAGACCCAGCCATAAGTCCCGCCGAAGCGCTCGAACATCCGGTTGGCGGGGCTGACCTTGCGCCAGGATTCGCCCTGGTCGTCGGACCGGTAGACTTCGGCCCCGACGATGTCCGAATACGTCCTCAACCGACCGTAGGAATCGCGCTCGCCGGGCTCGGGGATTCGGGTCGGAGTGTGGTTGTCGACGAAAGCGTAGACGACGTTGGGCTTGGTCCGGCAAAGAGCGAGCCCGATCCGGCCGGTGGTTTTTGTGTCCGGAAGGCCGTTGGTCAGCTCCTTCCAGGTTTTCCCGCCGTCGACGGTTTTAAACAAGCCGTCCTCCCCGCCCGGGACGGGATCACTCCAGCGCCGCCGAATACGGTTGACCATCGAGGCGATCAGGACATCGGGTTTCGTCGGATCCATCACCAGGTCGATGGCCCCGACTTTCTCATTGATGTAGAGGACTTTCGTCCAGGTTTGTCCGCCGTCGGTCGTCTTGAAGACGCCCCGGTCGGGATTTTCGGTCCACTCATGCCCGGTGGCGGCGACATAGACGATGTCCGGATTCGTCGGATGAATGACGATCCGCCCGATCGTTTGGGTGCCCGGCAAGCCCATGTGCTTCCAGGATTTTCCGGCGTCCGTGGATTTGTAAACGCCGAAACCGGCGATCGAACCCCGGAGATGGTTGGCTTCGCCCGTGCCGAGCCAGACGATGTTCGGATCGGACTCCGAAACGGCCAGGTCACCGGTCGAAAGGGTCGGAAGCTCGTCGGTCAAGGGAGCCCAGGTGATGCCCGCGTTCCCGGTCTTCCAGACGCCTCCGGTCGCCGTTCCGACATAGATGACCAGCCGGCTTCCTTTGGGCACTTCCACGTCGGTGCACCGGCCGCCTACGTCAAAAGGCCCGATATGGCGCCACTTCAGGTCCTTATATGGCGTCTGGGCCTTCATCAACTGATGCTGTTCCTGCCATTTCGCCCGAAGCGCGGGATCCGTGCTCGTGATCCGGGTCAAGGCCGTTTTTCCCGGAGCGGGTTTTTTCTGAGCTCCGGCTGATACAAAAACAGAAAGTACAAAAACGATCGACAGAATCAGCCATAAACGCTTCGTAGTTTTCAAGTCGCCCTCCTTGTCGAATGACGGCGGAATGGATTTTCAGCGCCTAACTTCATCTGATATAAGATATTTAATATTAAATATAATGTCAATTAACAGGAATTATCCGAAATTATCCGGAATTAAGCGCTAATTAAAAAAGCCTTTATTTTGATGAAATTCAACCTTTCGCCTGGCTCGAACGTCCAACGGATGAAGAGCAGGCATATAATATGGAGCAAATCGCCGTTCTCGAAGGCCGGGCGGAAACGCCGGGCTCGCGGGATATTTTAATGGAAGAAGAAGACGTCGTCTCCCGGTGCCGGAAAGGCGACCTATCCGCCTACCGTGACCTCTATATCCGATACGAACAGCCCTTCCTAAGGACGGCGCTCCGGATCCTCGGCCGTCCCCAGGAAGCGGAGGACGCCGTCCAGGAGACCTTTCTCAAGCTCCACCGGGGGATCGGCCATTACCGCGAGGGATCGAAGTTCAGCACGTATTTTTTCCGCATCCTGATCAATACCTGCCTGGATCTTCTCCGGAAAAGGCGCTTCGAGACGGGCTCTCCCCTGAACGAAGACACGGCCGGCGGATCGCCGCCCCGGGAAATCGATCCCGCCCTCGAACGGGCGATCGAGGCGCTGCCCGAGCGGATGAAAACCTGTTTTTATCTCTTTGCCGTCGAGGAGCTCCGCCTGAACGACATCGCCCGAAGCCTGGATCTCAGCGTCGGAGCGGTCAAGGCGAACATCCATCACGCCCGGGTCAAGCTCCGCCGAAATCTGACCCCGGTAGAGAAGGAGAATGCGTCATGAGCTGCCGCAAGCTCGAAAAGTTCGAAGCGGGGAAACGAAGCCGGAAAGCCCTCGAGCGCCATGCCCGGCGCTGCCCGGAATGCGCGGAGGCCCTTCGGCTCGACGATCTCGTTCTAGCCCGGGCGGCCGCGCTGCGCAAGCCGATCCAGGCGCCGGGTTTGTGGGACCGGATCGAGCGCGGGCTCCAAGAGCAGGCGGGGCGGGAAGCCCGCTCAGCGGCTGTCCCTGAAACCGCGCCTTCCGCGATACGACGGCCGCGGTTTTTCGCCGGCCGCTTCCTCCGCCCTCTTCCGGCCGCCGCCCTGGGCGCCGGGATCCTCCTCCTCGGCGCCGGCGGATACTTCCTGGCCAACGCCCGGACGCCGTCTTCGGGCATTTTGGGCGACCGCGTCCTGGCCCGAGTCGAGCGGGCGGAAGTCGAATACGCGGACGCCATCGAGGCCCTGGCCTCCCGATCGAAGCCGAAGTTCGAAAGCCTCGACGTCGAAATCGCCCTCCTTTACCGGGAGCGGCTGGCGGCCATCGACGCCCAAATCGCGCGTTGCCGGGAGACGCTGCTCCGGAATCCGGCCAACGCCCGTATCCACACCTACCTTATGGCCGCACTTAAAGACAAGCAAACGACCTTGCTCGAAGTCCTGGGCTTCGAGAAAGACCGGGGCTGACGTTCCCGGAAAACGCCGGCCGGATAGATAACGACGAATTTTGGAGGATGTCATGAAAGACGCGATTCCCGCCCGCGGGAGGGGCTTCATCTCCCGGTTTTCGATTCGCCTGCTGATCTTGTTCCTCGGCCTCGGCCCTTTGCTCGCCGCCGCCGGGGACAATCCTTTTTCCCCGAAAAACAAGCAATCCAGGACCCTGACGGCCTCGGCCGCCGCCGCCCCGGGCCGGACTCTCCATGTTGAAAGCAGTGAAGCCGACCTGACGATTCTCGCCGGGAATGACGCCGCGGTGTCTGTTGAGGCGGTTGTCGAAGTCAGCGAGGCCGACAAGGACATCGTCACGTATTTCCTGGACAACACGAAAATCGCCCTGGAACCGGCCTCCGACGGTCTGACCCTGAGGCTCGTCTCCCCCATGGACGAATTGAACAAGAGGGGCGGGAATCCCCCGCGATCCGGCATTTTCGCCCGCTTTTTCAAAGGCAACAAGTTCGTCTTTAAATTGTCCTTCTTCGCCCGCCTGACCGTCCGCGTCCCGGCCCGTCAGGCCCTCGACGTCGACAACGCCTATGGCCATGTCCAGGTCAACGGCCTGACCGGCCGCCTGGATATCGCCAACAGCTCCGGCCGGGTCAAGGTTGAAGGCTGCGGGGGCGAGCTCTTTCTTAAAAACAGCTACGATCTCGTGGAGGTTCCGCGTTTCGCCGGTCCGGTCGAGGTGAGCAATCCCAGCGGCAAGGTTGTTCTCCGCGACGTTAAGGGCGCCGCCCGGGTGGAAAACAGCTATAACGGCGTTGAGTTCTCCGGCATCGAGGGGAATCTCACGATTCGTTCGCAAAGCGGTGCGGTCACGGGAAGTGGCATCCGCGGGGATTGCGAGATCACGACGTCCTATGAAAAAGTTGATGTGCGGAACATCGTCGGGCGCCTGACCGTCCAGGCTCCCAGCGGCACGGTGATCGTCGACGACGTCGGCAAAGACGCGTTCATCGCCAACAGTTATAACGGCGTCTCAGCCACGCGGATCAAAGGATCCCTCGAGATCGAAGCCAACTCATCTAAAGTCACGGTTCGGACGGTGACCGGGAATGCCCGGATCAAGACGTCCTACGAGTCCGTCCTGGCCGAGGATATCGGCGGGACCCTGGACCTCGACGCCGAATCCAGCGCGGTCCGGGCGGCCGGCGTCAAAGGCGACGCGTCCATCAGGACGTCCTATGCGATGGTCGAAGCGCTGCGGATCGGCGGGAAGCTGACCGTGGCTGATAACTCCGGAGCGGTGTCCGCCGACGACATCGGCGGCGACGTGAAGGTCGAGAATTCCTACAACACCGTCATCCTGAAAAGAACCTCGGGCGCCATCGACGTAAAGGGGAACAGCAGTCCCATCGAGGTCGATGCGATCCGAAATATTCCCAAGGGCGCCTCGATCCGCCTGATCACATCTTATGGCGATGTCCGGTTGACCGTGCCCGCGGGCCTTCAGGCCGCGGTTTCCGTGAAGTCGGAATACGGCGAAATTTCCTCCGATCTCCCCATCTACCAGGGGGCGATCGAATCCGAGCGCTACAAGGCCGACGTGGCCAAGGGGGCGTTCCCGATCCGCATCGAAACGTCCTCGGGCAACATCACCATTAAAAGCGGCGGAAAATAAGTCCGGTCACTTCCCCGGGAGACGGGAAGGATCGATCCGGAGGGCGGGCTTTCCGGAGGGCGCAGGTCGCCCCTTGGAAGCCTGCCCTCCCCGGCCGCCCTTGGCCGGGGACGGATTCTCCGTTTCGACCTTCGCCCGGAAATCGCGCAAAGCTTCGGTCAGGCGCTTGGCCGAAACGGATCCCTGGGTTCCAAGCTCGGGGGCGAAGACGGCGATTTTATATTCCTCGATCAGCCGCCGGACGTCATCGGCGGCCGCCCGCGTTTCGGTTGATCCGGAGGTCCCGAGCTTCTTCTGAAGGCCGGCCAGGGTCTCGATGAACGGCGCAATCTCGGCGGCTTTTTTTTGATCCTTTTCCGGGCTGTTTTTCGCTCGCTCGGCCCGGATCCGAAGCGCTTCGAGGTAGGCGGGAAGCCGCTCCAGCCGGTCCGGAGTATACACTTCGGCGAAATTCTTTGGCAGGAGGGTTTCCAGCTCCGCGCGAATCGTATCGACGATGCCTTCGACGGCCCGATTCCCCTGGTGGGTCATGGCGATGGTGTAGAGATCGGCCCTCACACCCTGGTAGGCCGAAAGCGCCTTCTTGGCCGCTTCGAGAAGAACCTGGCCCTCGGCGAAAAGCGTCTTGACGACGCCGTCGGCGAAGGCCCGGTATTCGACCCGCGTCCGGATGTCCTTCCGGAACACCCGGACCCGGAGGGCCTCGAGAAGAGATTTCTCGATCGAGGCCTTTCCCCCGAAATACAGGGCCGCGCGCTGATGTTCCTCGGGAAGGACGAGGACCCGCTCCATGAATTTGAGGTCCTTGGCGAAGGTCCGGGCCAGCAGCGCCTCGACGCCCCGGGAATGGGCGGCCGCGGCAGCGTCGGCCGATTTGAAGAGCCGGAGCGAGACGTCTTTGGGCCCGGCTTCCAGGGCCGGATAGGCCGAGACGCCGCCGCCGAGCCGGATCGATTCCGGAATCGCGTCCCAAGCCCATTCGGCTACCGAAGGCTTCTCCCACTGTTCACTGGCCTTTTTCCAGGAGAGAGAGCCGGTATCGGCTTCGGGCGCCTTCGGCCGGACGCCGAGCAACGGTCCGTAATCCCGGCCGGAGGCGACCTCCTTGCCGGTCGCGTCGAGAACGCATAACCGAATTTTCAAATGGGGCGGGATGTCGACGGCGGCCCAGACCTCGGCCGGGATGTCCGAACGGAATCTCTTCCGGACGAAATCGGAAATCGCATCGTAGAGCGAACCGGGGCTCCGGGGCATTTCCCGGACGATGACGTCGGCCCGCTCGGCCGCCGGAACAAGGGCTTTCCGATATCGCTGCGGCAGCCCTTTGACCAAGGCATGGATTTTCTCCCGGAAATACCCGGGGATTCCCCATTCCAGGACGCCGGCTTGAAGATGCGGCAGAACGTCGGGCTTGATCCGCACCGTCGCTCCATCATCGGCGGCCGAGGGAATAAAGCGATACTCCACCCGCACCCTTCGGCCGCCGAAGCTCAGCTCATCGGGAAAGAGGGCGACTTCGGAAACGGGGGGGCGGATTTTAACGATATCCTCTTCCCGCATGAGCAGGAATGCGTCCCCGCCCTGTTTTTCGATCCGTTTCCGGAGGCCTTTAAGGTCGGCGATCCCCGCCAGGCGCTTGGCATAAAACCCGGCCGCTTCGGTTTCGGGAGCGAGAATATCCCGCCGCCGCATCTTGTCCTCGAGCCCGGCGAACCGGGCCGCGAGCTCGAGGTTGTGCTTGAGAAACGGGAACGATTCCTTGACCTGCCCGGCGAGCAGGCCGTCCCGGATGAAGATCTTCCCGGCCGTTTCGGGATCGATCGGGCCGAACGGCAGCTCCCGGCGGGAGACGATCTCCAGACCAAACAGCGTCACGCGCTCGTCGGCCCGGACCTCGCCCCGGTTTTTATCCCAACGCGGATTTTCGTAGCTTCGCTGACAGAGATCCCCGGCCAGGTTTTCGAGCCAGCCGGGCTCGATCCGGGCCGCCGTCCGGACGTAGAGACGGCCGGTCTGGACGATTTCGGCGGCGACGATCCAGGCCGGCGGCTTCCCGAAAAGCGACGAGCCCGGGAAGAGCATGGCTTCCCGGCCGCGCGCCGCGGTATACATCTTGCCTTCCTTGAGAACGGCCACGCGCGACAGCAGCCCGGAAGCCGCCGACCGGTGGATCGCCCCGGAAAGCTGCTTGGACATCGGGACGGCCTGGGTCCTTCCCGGGGGAATTTGCTGTTCGCGGAGGATATCCAGGATCTGGTCGTGGACGTACGCCCATTCCCGCATCCGGGGAAAGGAGAGGAAGTGCTCGTGACAGAACCGCCGCTTCTGGGACGTGGAGCGGAGCCCTTGCCAGTCGCCGTGATACCGGTCCCAGATGTTGAGCAGGGTGAGAAAATCAGATTCGGGGTCGCGGAACGGGGCGTGCGAGGCGTCGGCCTGGGCCGCTTTCTCCGGCGGCCGCTCCCGCGGGTCGCGGATGCTGAGGGCCGAAGCGACGACAACGGTTTCCCGAAGGCAGCTTTCCGCGGCGGCTTCGATCAGCATCCGGGAAAGGCGCGGATCGAGAGGGATTCGGGCCATCCGCCGGCCGCGTTCGGTGAGATGGTATTCGACGCCGCGCTTGCGGACGGCGCCCAGCTCGACCAGCGTCTCGAAACCGTCCTCGATCATCCGGGCCGTGGGCTTGTCGACAAACGGGAAATTCGCCGGATGCCCCAAATTGAGGTCCATCATCCGGAGGATGACTTCGGCCAGGTTCGAGCGCAGGATCTCGGGCGCGGTGAAGCGCGGCCGCTCCTCGTAATCCTTCTGATCGTAGAGCCGGACGCACAGGCCGTCGGACACCCGGCCGCACCGCCCTTTCCGCTGGTCGGCGCTGGCCTTGGAAACCGGTCGGATCGGCAGGCTGTTGATCCCGGCTCCCGGCAGGTACTGGGAGATCCGGGCCAGCCCGGTGTCGACGACGTAGCGGATGCCGGGGATCGTCAGGGACGTTTCGGCGACATTGGTGGCCACGACGATTTTCGGCCCCTGCACGCGGTAAACCAGGCCCTGCTGGGGTCCGGGAAGGCGGGCGAACAGCGGCAGCACGGTCACCCCGGGATAGCGCTTGCCCTGGAGAATCTCGCAGGTTTCGAGGATGTCCTGCTCCGTGGGCATGAACACGAGAATATCGCCGGGCGGTTCCCGGCGCATGATCTCATCGACGGCCTCGGCGGCGGTGTCGACATAGTCCTGGTCCTCTTTTTCGTCCGTTGACGGGGCTCGGTATTCGATCTGGACCGGGTACATCCGGCCGCCGACCTGCAGGACCGGGGCGCCGTCGAAGGCCGCGGCGAATTTCTCCAGGTCCAGCGTCGCCGAGGTGATGATGAGCTTGAGGTCGGAACGCTTAGCCAGGAGGGTCTTCGCGATGCCCAGGAGAAAATCGATATTGAGGCTCCGCTCGTGGGCCTCGTCGATGATGATCGTATCGTATTCGCGGAGCCGGCCGTCGGCCTGCGTCTCGGCCAGCAGCATCCCGTCGGTCACGACCTTGATCCGGGTTTCGGGCGAGGATCGATCCTCGAACCGGATTTTATAGCCGACAGTTTGTCCGAGGCGCTCGCCCATTTCCTCGGCGATCCGCTGGGCGATCGTCACGGCCGCGATCCTCCGGGGCTGGGTGACGGCGATCCGCCCGCGCGTCCCCCGGCCGGCCTCGAGGCACATTTTGGGAATCTGGGTGCTTTTCCCGCATCCGGTTTCGCCGGAGATGATGACAACCCGATGCCGGCGGACGGCCTCGACGATCTCGGCCCGGCGGCGGGAAATGGGAAGGGCGGAAGGATAATTCATACAGTTTCATTCTTACATGGGGCTATGGGGGAGTCAACTTAAAGGACGAATTCAGGTCTTGGACATGTCCAGGGCCCAGCGGGCCATGTCCGCCTCGGGCGGCCGGTAGGAGGCGAAGCCGTCGAGGAGGCGAACGGGATCGGAATCGGCCAGGATCATGGACCGGTGCTCCGTCTGGAGGAATTTCAACTCCACGGCGCGGTCCAGAAACCGGAGGATCGGGTCGAAGTACCCCGCGACATTCAGCAGCCCGCACGGCTTGCGGTGGATGCCGAGTTGGGCCCAGGTCGTGACCTCGAAGAATTCCTCCATCGTCCCCAGCCCGCCCGGTAGGCCGATGAAACCGTCGGACAGCTCGGCCATCAGGGCCTTCCGCTCATGCATGGTCTCGACGATCCGGAGATCGCGGGGCTCGGTGTAGGCCAGCTCCCGCTCGACCATGTCCCGGGGAATGACGCCGGTCACCCGCCCGCCGCGCTCGTGGACGGTCCGGGCGACTTCGAACATCAGGCCGACGCGGCCGCCGCCGTAGACGAGGCCGATATCGCGTTTGAGGAATTCGAGGCCCAGGTCCCGGGCGGCCGCGGCGAATCCCGGATCGGCCCCGGGGCTCGATCCGCAAAAGACGCACAGGCTTTTCATTTTAATACGCGACCAGGCCGAGAGCCGCCACGAAAATCATCCTTCTCTCCTTCGCCGGGACATCGTAGTGCCTCTCCCGCTCCTATGTCAAAAGGAGACTCAGCCCCCATCAGATGCCCAATGCCGTTCCATCCGTGTGAGAGGAAAGTGTCGAAAGAACGGCGCATTGTTTTCCGTTCGGGGCCGACGGGATGGACGCAACAACCTCGATATCGATTCGCAAGGGTTCAGCGACGACGTTTCCGATCTTTTCCCGGGCTTCGGCGGCGGTGAAGGTGCGGTCGGCCGCGGGAACAACCACGACCCTGATCCCCCCGGGATCCGATTGAATAATCCGCCATTGGGCGATACCGGATATTTTTTTCATCACCGCAAAAAAGAACAAGGGAGAGATCAGCCGTCCGGAGGGCAGGCGGATGACGGCATCGAACCGTCCTTCGACGATCCTCATCAACGGAAGTCCCCGCCCGCAGGCAGGAGGCCGGGTTGAGGGGAATCCGATATCGCCAAGGTCGTATCGGATGATCGGAAAAGCGAACGAATACAGGTTGGTCACGTAGATCTTGCAGGGATTCTGGGAATGATCCGGGACCGGGAGAGGGTCGAATTCCACGATCAGATGATCGATATTGACATGATATTCCCCGCATTCCGGGCAAATCCAGGAAATGCAGCCGGCTTCCGCGGCGCCGTAGATGTCGATCAGCTCGGTCTTAAACGCCCGACGGATCAGCTCGCGGCCCTCCTCGTCGACCAGGTCGGACACGCCTACGACCCAGCGCGGAATAAACCCAGGCCGGGGATTTTCGTCCACGTGCCGGGCCAGGAGCTTCAAGCTGCCGGAATATCCCCAGAGGACATCCGGGCGAAAGGACGTCAAGGCTTCGACCCATTTCTCTTCGCTCTCGAAGATCGAAATGGACTTCCTGCGCCACAAGCCCATCCGCTGGTACCAGAAGGGACGGGATTCGATGTTGTGAGGCCCCGTGATCTCCAGGATCCTCGCCCGCGGCGGGATGCCGTGCGCCCGCAACGGCCGGAACCAGGTCAGGTTGAGCCGCGATCGGTCGCCGCGGCGTAACGGAAAGCGCATCCGGATCCCGGTGGAGCCGCTGGTGGTAATCCAGGCGCTCCGTTCGGGGATGTTTCCGGATTCCGAAATCGCCCGGCGTAAAGCCTCCTTGGTGAGGACGGGCAAACGCTTGAGGTCTTCGCCGGTTTTAATATCGCCCGGCTTCAGGCCGATTCCATCAAAAAGGTTCTTGTAGAAGGGGTGGCGCTCATAGGCATGATGGACCAAGTCTCGTAATCGGGATCGCTGTAACGCCAGCAGTTCACCGGCCGGCTTCCACTGGTCCCGGACCTGCCTTTGATAGGCCAACACCGTCCTAAGGCCGGCCACGAGAACGCTTTCCTCTTCCCGGATTTTGGATTTTATTCATGGCCAAGCCCGGCCGACGTCCCCGGCAGCCCGAGTTTGCGCAGCACGCTCAGGACATAACGCGGAATCAAGTAATCAACAGGCAGGGAGAAGAATCGGCGCCGCCAGCGCCAACGGGCAAGACGCCGAGCGATTCGAACCGGCGCGGACACGGGCCGGCCCCCGTTGTTCCCGCGCATGGCGATGGATCGATAATAACCCGCGTGGAGACCCCGGCGATCCGCGTAGCGCGGAAACGGCTGGGCCGAACCCCAAGGCATGGCCCAACCCCGAATGGTTTGCGGCGGCTTGAATCCTCTCTTCACCGCCTCCTCGAACAAAGGGGTGCCAGGATACGGACAATAGAAGGACGGACCGGGCGTCACGGAGACGTTCATTTTTTCCAACTCATCGATGACATCGAAAGTTTTTTTCATTTCCGTCCAACTCTCGCCGGGCACGCCGATCATAAATCCCATCAGGATGTGAATGCCGATCTTTTGGCATAATTCGGCCGAGCGGAAGATGTGTTCGCGCCGGATGTCCTTCTGCATGACATCGAGCGTATATTGGGAGCCCGATTCGGCGCCGATGCGCAATTCGGCGCAGCCCAGATCCTTGAGCTCGCGGACGAAATCCTCCCCCCAGCGGGCTAAGTAATCGGCGCGGATGGACGAAGTCCAAGGCAGCCCGAGCCGGCGCAGGATGTCCAAGGCGCGCCGGCGATCCGTGAAGAAACAATCGTCTTCGAAAACAATGCCGGTCACGTGATGGACCGTCTTCAGCATTCCGACATGTTCGGCCACGAAATCAACGGAATGGGCCCGGAACGTGCGCTTATTAATGAATTGGTTATAGCAATAACCGCACCGTCCCGGGCAGCCGCGGCTTGTCATGAGCGGGGCGACTTTCAGGCCGCTCAGTTTGGATCCAAGCGCCGTGTAAACGGATCTCTCCCGGGAAAGGTAACGCTCGCTGTCGATGAGATGCCAGGCGGGCGGGAACGCGTCCAAATTCCGGATGAAGGGCGGCAACGGATTCACTCGGATCCTGCCTCCCTCCCGGAAAGCCGCGCCGGGAATCCCAGCCAGGGCCTGTGGATCGGCGGTCCCGGTAGCGAAGAGATCGGCCAGGCGGACGATCGCTTCTTCGCCCTCGCCGCATACGGCCAGATCGATGGTTTCTTCCCTCAGGGTCTGCTCGGGAAGCATCGTGGAATGAAGGCCGCCCCAGACCACGGGGATGGAGGACCGTTTCTTGATGATCCTCGTCAGGCTCAAGGACGGGAGAAGCGACGGCCCCGTGAATGTGGAAATGCCCACCAGCAGCGGATCCGCGGCGATGATTTCCTCAACGATCTTTTTCTCGTTTTTCGGGGTGAAACGTTCATGGATCAGGCGGACACGATACCCGCGCTTCTCCAAGGCGCCCCCCAGGTAGAGGATCCCCAGCGGCGGGGCCATGACGAAATTATCCCGTCCGCTCTCCGGCTTAACTAAATAGATCAGCCGTCCCCGCGGCGCCGCTTCGCCTTTCTCCATGGAAGTCCTTCATCTCCTGGTCTTCAATGCCATCCGGAAAAATCATTCATATTTCGAAGAGTATAACAAGAAAAACTCCAAAAAACATTATATAATCTTCGCGCGTTTCAAATGAACATCCTTCCCGAAATCCATGAGCCGGGGGCGCCTCGTTCCCACCGGTCTGAAGATCCCTCCGGCGCCGGTGACGGACGGATAAGCCGGAAGCTCGCCGGATCGTTTTTCCGCCTCCGCTTCACCGGGCTGGGACGCCGAAGATCCGCCCGGCCCCGGGCCCTCTGCCTCTACGTCACCTATCGCTGCAACATGCGCTGCCGGATGTGCGGCATCTGGACCCAGTCCCAGGCGTCCGGGGAGACCGAGCTTTCGCTGGAGCAGTTCCGACGGATCCTGTCCGACCCTTTATTTTCCCGGCTGGAGTTCATCAATATCAACGGCGGGGAGCCGAACCTTCGAAACGACCTCGTTCCCCTGGCCGAAATGCTGGCCGCGACATTTCCGCGGCTGAAGGCCATATCGATCAACACCAACGGCCTTCCTCCCGAAAAGACCGTCGGCCATGTCCAGGCCATGGCCCGCATCTTCCGCGAACGCGGCATTCGGTTTTCGGTCTCCGTGTCGCTCCACGGTCCCGGCGAAATCCACGACCTTGTCACGGGGACGTCCGGCGCCTACGCCCGGATCAAGGAGGGGCTCGATCGCCTGAGGGAGATGCGGGCCAAGGACGGTTTCTATCTTTCCGTCAACTGCGTCATCACCGGTCTGAATGTCCATTCCCTCGAACCGATGCTGGAATGGAGCGCGCGCGAGGACATCCCGGTGAATTTCACCTTGGGCGAGGTGCGGGAGCGGTTCCTGAACCGGGAGATGAGCCAAACGGTCCAGGTGGGGAGCCGGGACCGGGCGACTCTCGTCGGTTTCCTCCGGAGGCTGAGCCATGACAAGGCCCGCTTCCGGCAGCACGCCCTGAGGTATCGCCGCCTGGCCGACATGATCGATCGCGGGGCAAAGCGTCGGCTGGCCTGCCATTACGACCTGGCGGGGGTCATCCTCGGATCCGACGGACTTCTCTATTACTGCAAGAACAGCAAGGCCATCGGCGACACCAAGGAAACGTCCGCTTATAAGATTTATTTCGATCCCAAAAACTTGTCCTACAAGACCACGGCGTTGCGAAAGGACGCTTGCCTGAACTGTCCCCCGAACACATACAACTTCATCGAGGTGGAGCGCGACATGTTCAAGCTGGCCAGGTTCTGGGCGCTGGGAAAATGAGACCGAAAACCATCGCCTGCCCCGCCGCGCAAAACAGGATGACGGAGAAGGATATGAAAACCTGCGGGAATCGACGGATGGCATCCCTCTTCCTCATTTCCGTTCTGGTTTTTCTGGCCGCCTGCGCTCCCCATACAACCCCGCCCGCAGATCTCGTCATGAAAAACGGCGTCATTTGCACGGTCGATGGCCGCTTCAACACGGCCGAAGCTGTCGCCGTCCGGGCCGGCCGGTTCGTCTATGTCGGGACGAACGCCGGGGCGGGCGCCTTTATCGGCGAGAAAACGGTCGTGACCGATCTCGGCGGGAAATTCGTCCTTCCCGGCTTCATCGACAGTCATGCCCATCCCATCGGTTCCTACCGGGTCTATTATGAAGTCGACCTCTCCGGATTGAAGACGGTCGAAGCGATTCAAAAGGCGATCCGGGACTTCGCCGCCGCCCATCCCGGAGCCGCGTTCATCCGGGGCCGGGGCTGGAGCAACACGGAATTTCCGAAAAACGGGCCGGATCGGAAAATCCTCGACGCCATCGTATCGGACGTCCCCGCCTCCTTCTCGTCCGAGGACGGCCATAGCGTCTGGGTCAATTCGAAGGCCCTCCAGCTGGCCGGAATCACGAAAAAGACGAAAAATCCCGCTGGCGGGATCATCGAACGCGATCCCGCGAGCGGCGAGCCGAACGGCACGCTGCGGGAAAGCGCGGCCGGGCTCGTTTCCGGATTGTTTCCGCCCCTTTCGGCGACGGAATACGGCCTCGGGATCGACGCCTATCAAAAAATGGCCCTTCCCTTCGGGACCACGACCGTCCATGAAGCCGATCTCGCGGCAGGGAGCGCCGAAACGGAGGCGTACCGGATTCTGGAAAAAGATGGACGGCTGAACCTGCACGTCCGGGCCTCCCTGTCCGTCGATCCCCGGCAGGGCCCGGAACAGGTCGCGGCCCTGGTCCTCGAGCGCGATCGGAATACGGGCGAGCTGTTTCAAACCCGGGCCGCGAAAATCTTCGCCGATGGAGTCATCGAAGGCTCGACGGGATATCTCAAAGAACCGTACGCGCACATGCCGGACTCGCGCGGCACCTTCCTGTGGAAGCAGGACAACCTCGACCGCGTCTGCGCCGAGCTCGACCGGAGAGGATTCCAGATCCATGTCCACGCCATCGGCGACGCGGCCGCGGCCGCGACCTTGGACGCCCTCGCCTTCGCCCGGCGGGCGAACGGCCCGCGCGACGCCCGGCCCATGATCACCCATTTGCAGCTTGTCGCCCCCGCGGACATCCTCCGGTTCAAGGAGCTGGGCATCACCGCCCTCCCCCAGCCGTACTGGTTCGCCAAGGACAGCTATTATTACAACCTCCAGGTCCCCTATCTCGGCCAAAAGCGGGCCGACGAGGAATACCCGATGAGAAGCTTCTTCGAGGCCGGGGTTCTCGTCGCCTCGGGAAGCGACTTCCCCGTCACCATCCCCAGCAATCCTCTGATCGCCGTTCAAATGGGAATCACCCGCCGGGAGCCCGGAAAGACGAGGCCCGAAGACGCGCTTTGGCCGGAAGAAAGCATGACCCTCCGGCGGATGATCGAAAGCTTCACCATCAACGGGGCGAAGGCCAATTTCCTGGAGGGCGAGACGGGCTCGATCGAAACCGGCAAATCGGCGGACCTGATCGTCCTCGACCGAAACCTGTTCGAAATCCAGGTCGAGGAGATCGTCAAGGCCCGGGTCCTCTTGACCGTGTTCATGGGACGAATCGTGTACCGGGCCGACGTCGGCCGCGAAAAAGAAGGAGAATTCCGATGAGAAAAGCGCCCCTTCGGGCCGCGGGACTTATGATCGTTTTCCTCGCCGGATCGGCCGGGTCCGCCGGCCAAATCGATCCGGCGGGCCCTTCGTTCGCGGTCAAGCCGTACGAAGCCGTCTCGCTCTTCGGCCGCCGCTTGGTCTCCCCGGAGCCCTCCCCTGCCGCGTTTAAAAGCTGGGAGGAGGCTCGAACGAAGTTCGCCGCCGATCCGAGCGAGGATAATTGGATCTGGCTGGGCCGCCGGACGGCGTACCTCGGCCGCTTCCGCGAGGCCGTCGCGATTTATTCCGAAGGCTTGAAAAAATTCCCCGAATCCTACCGGCTTTATCGCCATCGCGGCCACCGCTTCATCTCGATCCGCCAATTCGGCCGGGCGATCGCCGATTTCGAAAAGGCCGCGGCCCTGGTCTCGGGAAAGTCGACGGAGGTCGAGCCCGACGGCGCCCCGAACCCCTCGGGCATTCCGGTCTCCAACACCCAATTCAACATCTATTACCACCTCGGCCTCGTTTATTATCTGACCCGGGACTTCGCCAGGGCCGAAGCCGCTTACCGGGAGTGCCTCCGCTGGTCGAAAAACGACGATTCGATCGTGGCGACGACGGACTGGCTTTATCTGACGCTCAGGCGGACGGGAAAAGCGGCCGAAGCCTCGTCCGCGCTCTCCCGGATCAACCGGAGCATGAAAATGCTCGAGAACGGCGCTTACCTCGATCGTCTATTGATGTTCAAAGGCGAGATTCCTGAAGACGAATTCGGCCGCGCCCGCCCGGACGAAACCGCCCCCGAAAAAGCGATCCGGGCTTACGGCCTCGGGATGCTTCGCCTGGGAAAGGGCGACAAAACCGGCGCCCGGGAGATCTTCGAGGAGATGCTGGTCGACGGCAATTGGGCTTCGTTCGCGACGATCGCGGCCGAGACGGAATTGGCCGACCTCGTCAGGACCGAGCCGGACCTCGGGTCAGCCGGATCGACGCTTCAGGCCTGGACCTTGAGCTGGAACCTCTATGATCTTGACCTCGTCCGGAAGCTCTTCGAACCGACGCGGCGGACAACCTATTTTTCCTCGGAAAAGCCCGGCCGGATCCAGGGCCTCAACGGCCTTCTCGAGCATTCCAAGGGCTTTGGGTTCGTTCCCGGCGGAAAATTATCCGACAACCGCCTCTGGCTCGACAGTTTCACCGTCCTCGGCGCGGGGGACATGGCCCTGGCCACGGCTTATTGGTATTTCGACCGGGACGTGGCCGGCCCCGGCCCGGCCCAAAAAGGTCCCGTGACGTTTGTCTTCCTCCGGGAGGGCGAGGCCTGGAAGATCGTCCACGCCCATTTCGCCAATGATCCGGCCGTTCCGGCTATGACCAGGTAAAACATTTTCCGTACGAATGATAGAACCGAAACAGGGCTCACGATAGATCATCCTCGTTTTTCAACCAGCTCGGAATGATCCGGGATTTGATTCGGCTCAGAATCCGGCGATCCTCTTCGTCCAATCCAAATAACATCAGAAACCCAATATCAAGCAGGGCGAAGACCGCGCCGCCGGCGAGACACGCCGGAAGATCCTCATACACCGCGCGCAAAGCGGGGACAAGGCGGCCGGCGGAGACGATCCCCGCCGCAAGAATCCCGGCTGCCGCCGGTTTCCATAGGGTTCGGGGAAAGGGACGGATGCCGGCGAGACGGCGGATCTGCACAACGGCGGCGACATCGTAACACACCATCGCCATGGAAAATCCTATGGCCGCTCCCAGCGTTCCGTGGCTTGGGACGAGCCAAAAGCTTATGGCGAGAGTGACGACGAGACACCCGGCCATGTTCAGAAGATTGAGCCGCTGGCGGCCGGTCATGGTCAATGTTTCCCCGACCGGCCCAACCGACGAATAGACGATCCAACCCAAGCTGAGAATAATGAGCGGAAGCCCGCCTTGGACGAATTCCCCCCCGAAGAGACGGAGGACGGGCCGGGCGAACATGATCAGCCCGAGGAAAAAGGGAAAGTTGACGCTGAAGACCCATTTCGAGACCGTTCGGTAGGTCAGACCCATCGCCTCCGATCGCCCCTGGCTGTCCATCTCGGCCACGATCGGAGAGAAAACCGAGTGAAAGGCGTTCCGTGAGAGGCCTCCGAGGAGCGATGTTTTAACCACAGCCCCGAAAATTCCGACTTCGGCGGGCGAACGGAAAATCCCCAGGAGGATCGTACCGGTCCATTGGATGATGAATCCCATGATCTGTATTAAAAAGAGCGGCCAACCGAAGTCCAGGAGGAGCCGTACGCTTGTCGATGAACCGTCGGCGGTCGTCTCGCGGCCGGCGGACGACGGGAAGTCGAGCCGACTCTTGACCCGCCAGCTGAGGGACATGGCCCCCACCGCGGCGAGAACATAAGCCAGCGCGGGGCCTATCAACCGGAGCCCCGCCGCAAACGCCCCTCCGACCAAAAGCACCCGAAAGAAAGGCTCGAAAACCTCGCGGACGACCATCGTCGGAACCATCGTTTTGCAGCCTTGGGTCGCAGAAAGCCAAGCTGTCGTCAACGTGGCGAACGGCACGGCGAGGGCAAAAAGACGGATAACCGAGGAAATTTCGGGCCTGTGGAATACCCAGACGGAGATCGGACCGGAGAAAACAAGCATAAGCCCGGCGAAGAACAATCCCGAGATCAAGCCGATCTTCGTCCCGGAGCGGATGATTCCCCGGGCCCGTTCCATTCTTCCTTCGCCCCGAAACGCAGCGACGTAGCGAATGATCCCTTGGGGAAGTCCGAATTCCGCCCCCATCACCGCGATTTTAAAAACGATGAAACCGAGGGTCCACAAGCCGAAGGCTTCGGCCCCCAGTTGACGGCCGACAATGACTTGGAAACCATAGCGCAAAACGGAACCGATCGCCGTCCCGACGAACACGACTCCGGCTCCTTTGGCGATGAGGCCGGCCGAATGGGAAACCGACGAGGAATGCCCTTGGCTCACTCTCGGCCTCCGCAATAATTCGATCGATTAACAACGGTCTTCCGCATGAAGCTAAAATCGCCAGAGGCGCGATCCGAACAGGGAGGATCAAGATTACGCCGAAGGGGATTATTCTTCGCTTTGACCGGGACGAGGCGAGGCATATTGCGGCCGATTATAGCAAGGGCGGTTGGATCGAGCAAACCGCCGTCCGCGAAAAATCGAAGGGCTCAATCGATATGGAACACTTCCTCCATCGGACTCCACCATTCCGAGCCCGCGCGGAGGGGGATCGGCTCCTGGCAGGGGTCGGTTTCCTTCCACCAGCGCTTCGTTTCCGGGTCGGCGGCCATCAGGGCCATGTCGGCCTCGTAGTCCGTCCCGGTATATTCCATGGTGGAAAAAAGATAAATCTGGCCCGGCGCCAGCTCTTTCAGGTAAATCGAATAGTTTTCGATGTGACACTCCTTGATCCGGCGGAGAACCCCCGGCCAAACCGCGGCGTGGAGCTCCTTGTAATACGCCAGCTTTTCCGGGCGGAGACGGATGACCCGTCCATAGCGTGTCCTCATCGCATCCTCCTTGTCCGACGCGTTACGAGTGTCGCGTCTCGGAAATATCTTATCAAAAAATCGGGCTTTTCATGACGCGACACCGCCGGGGGAGTTTGCCCTAAGGGACTTGAGCAAGTCCCTTAGGACTGCGGTTCAGCGAAGCGCCGAAAGAGGAGCTAGAGGAGCGGACCTTGCCCGCTCCTCTAGGGGATCCAAGGGGGTATGCCCCCTTGGTCGCAGTCCTCGGCGGAGTTAAGGACGAGAAAGGGAGGCCGGGAGCGAAGCGACCATTGGAAGGGGGAAACGCGAAGCGGGTTCCCCCTCCAAAGAGACTCCCGCTTGGAAGTGTCCCGTCTCCTCGATGACTCAAGCTAAGCATTTATGAGACGGGACACTAGCGGAGCGGGTTCTCGGCCAGGATCCGGCCCAAGGTTTCAACGAGAAGCTCGGCGTCGGCCGTGGCGAAGCACATCGGCGGTTTGATTTTCAGGACGTTTCTATCCGGTCCGTCGACGCTGAGGAGAATGCCCTCCTCACGCATCCGTTCGACGACATAGGCGGCCTGGCCGGGGGCCGGGACGCGCGTCCGCCTGTCGGAGACGAGCTCGATCCCGAGGAACAGGCCCGAGCCCCGGACGTCGCCGATCAGGCCGTGATCGATCTGGAGCCATTTCAGCCCGGCTTTCAAAACCGAGCCGACATGCAGGGCGTTGCTCTGAAGCTTCTCTTCCGCCAGGATGTCCAGAACGGCCATCCCGGCCGCCAGGGAGACGGGATTGCCTCCGTAGGTGTTGAAATACTCCGGCCCGGAGGCGAACGCGTCGGCGATCGCCCGGGTCGTGACGACGGCGGCCAGGGGGAAGCCGTTCCCGATCGGCTTGCCCATCGTCACGATGTCGGGGACGACGCCCTGGGTCTCGAATCCCCAGAAGTGCGTTCCGACGCGGCCGAACCCGACCTGGACCTCGTCAGCGATGCAGACTCCTCCGGCCGCCCGGACCCGGCGGTATGCGTCCTTGAGATAGCCGTCGGGCAGGACGATCTGGCCGCCGCAGCTGAGGAGGGCTTCGGCGATAAAGCCGGCCGGTTGGCGCCCCTCGTCCCTGATCCGGTCGAGGCATTCCCCGACCGAATCGGCGTATTTGCGGCCCGCCTCAGGATCGTTTTTGCGGAAACGTCCGCGGAACAAGTCCGGCATTTCGGCCACTTGGGTATGCGGCGGACGGCCCGCCCCGCCTTTGGCCTTGAATTTATAAGGACTGATCTCGATCAGCGACGTCAAGTGACCGTGATAAGCTCCGTCCAGGACGACCATGTCCCGACGGCCGGTGAAATGCCGGGCCAGCCGCAAGGCCAGGTCATTGGCTTCGCTCCCGGAGTTGACGAGGTAACAGACCCGAAGCGGCGCCGGCAGCGTTTCCGTCAGGCGTTCGATGTAGCGGGCCAGGGTGTCGTGGAGATAACGGGTATTGGTATTGAGAACCGCGGCCTGCCGCTGGACCGCGGAAACGACCCGGGGATGGCCGTGCCCGACATGGGGCACGTTGTTGACCGCGTCCAGGTACAGGCGGCCGGTATGGTCGTACAGGTGCCGCATGAAGCCCCGGACGATCTTGAGCGGGGTGCGATAAGAAACGGAAAGCGACGGGCCGAGGCGCTCGGTCCGCTTGGCCAGGATCGCGTCGGGCGGCAACCCCGGATCGGCCAGCTCCGCCGGATCCATGCCGAGAATCAGGTTGGGATCGGGACAGAGGGCGCGCCAAACGCTCCGCTCGCCGGCCCGGCAGACGCCGGGATAATTGCCGCATTCATCGAAAAGGTCGAGGATGATCTGGAAATGGAGATGCGGCGGCCAGTCGCCGTTTTCCGGCATCGGGCCGACCGTCGCGATTTTTTCACCTTTTTTGACCGCCCGGCCCGGCTGCATTCCGGACAGCGATTCGCGGCTGAGATGCCCATAGAGCGTATAGTAAACCAGCGGCCGACCGCCCGGGCCGACCGCGTCCGCCTGATGCTCGAGGATGACCGTCGGACCGTAATCCAGGCGCCGGTCGTTGTCGCGGGCGAACTTGACCATGCCGTCGGCCGGGGAATAGACGGGAGTCCCGGCGACGGAGAAAAGATCGATCCCCAGGTGGACCGTCCGGCCTTCGGCGTAGGGCCGGCCGGCGGGGCGGAACTGTTCGGACGTGTAGATGATCCGGGCTTCGTCGGCCCGGCCGACGCCGACCTTTACGCCTTTCCGGGCCATCTCTTCGAAAATGAGCCGGGTCCAGCCGGCCGTATCGTCGACGACCTCGGGGTTGGAAAACAACGGCGTTCCGACGCTCAGGTCGAAGACGATCTTCGGCTCGGTCCTGAGCCGGAAGCCCAGGACCGGGGCGAAGCCGCCGGCGGCCTCGGTCAACCGCAGCCAGTCGCGGATTTTTTCCGAGGCCGGATGGGCGGGCAGGCCGCAGGTTTGCCGGAAGACATACTCGGCAAACCGCGGCGGGACCGTCCGGAGCCGGTCCAGCAGGACCCAGGCGGCGTCATTGGAAATCCGGAGATAGGCGTTGTCCGGCCGGAGGGTGCTTTGCCGGGCGCAGATGGCCACGCTCATCAGGAGGCGGAGGAGGATGAGCGGGAACAGGGCCTCGAGCTCGAGCTCGTCCAAGGGACGGACCGCGTGATATCCGGCGACGACCGACCGGGCGGAAGCGAGCGGATCGTCCTTGCCGAGCATGGCGTAGGCGCAGGCGACGGCGAGCTCGGCCGCGGTCGTCGACCGGACCATGTCGCCGAAATCGATCAGGCCGGCGATCCGGCGCGGAGCGAAACAGTCCGCCCCGGGAGCGAGCGGCTCGACGATGACGTTGTAATCGTTGGCGTCATTGTAGACGACGCTTCGCGGCAGACGGTCCCACATCGGTTCGAGGATCGCCGAGGCCCGCTCCAGGAGAAAGTGGGCCAGGTCGCTCCGGTCCGGATCGGCGATCAAGGCCCCGTACTCGCGGACGATTCGCGCTCCATTTTGCAGGTCCCAGTAGAAGTCGCGCCGGGCGGCCGGATGATCGAACGATGCCAGCCGGTTGGAAAGCCGGCCGATGAGGCGCCCGAGGTCGGCCAGCAGCTCCGGCCGATGGGGAAAAATCCCGCCGAGCGGCGTCCCTTCGATGTAGGAGACGAGGCGGACGGCGTGGGAGACGCCGTTTTGATCCTTCGCCTCGGAGATGAGCCGCCCGTCCAACCCGGGGAATATCCGCGAAGCGGGAACGGGATCTTTTCCCGAAGCCAGGTGGAGCATGGCGGCGTTCTGCAGGTCGAGGTCTTCGGCCCGCTCGCCGGGATTGGCGATTTTCAGGACCCGCCGCTCCCCGGAAGCCGACGATAACAGGAAATTCTGGTCCCGCTCGCTGGGAAGCGGCGAAGCGACGCCGGAAAAACCGAACAACCGGCGGCCCAATTCCTCGGCTTCGGCCGCGTCAAACCGGGGCGCTTGGCTCACGGTCGTCATGTTCATCACCCCCGGATCAGGATGAGCTCCGTCTGCGGATCGGAAAGCCAGGCCGCCCCCGTTTCGGTCACGACCGCCATCTCCTCGATCGTGACGATGCCTTTGCCGGGAACCGTGAGCCGCGGTTCGATCGTGAAAACCATCCCGGGCTCCAGAACCCGGAACGGCTTCCGGGCATACTTTTCCCAGGCCGGGCCGAGAAGGGCCGTTCCGTCGTGAGGGAAGCGCCCGACCTGGTGGCCGAGGGCGTGGGGAAATTCCTCATAGCCGGCGTCGGTGACGGCGGCCCGCCCGGCGGCGTCGACCTCGAGGCCGGTCGCTCCCGGTTTCATTAATTGGAAGGCCGCCTCGACCGAAGCCCGGATCGTGGCGAAGCCCCGGCGGACGTCGTCCGGGGCGGAGGCCTCGCCCTCCTTTAAAATATAGAACGTCCGCTGCATATCGGAACAATAGTTTTCGACCTTGACCCCGAAATCCATGTTGAGGACATGTCCCCGCTCGATCGTCCGTCCGGTCGGGTTGTAATGGGCTTGGGCGGTGTCCGGGCCGGTGAAGACGGCCGGGCAGGTCTCCCGGCCCCAGGCCGTTTTCAATCCCCGCCGGAGGACTTCCGCAAACATGAAATCGGCCACGTCCTTTTCGGTTTTTCCCGGGGCGATGAACGACGCCGTCAGGCCGTAGATGTCCTGGGTCTGCCGGACCGCCTCCTTGATATGCCCGATCTCCGCGGCCGATTTCCGCTCGCGCAGGGCGGAGACGAGCTTTTCGGCCGAGACCAGGCGGCCGGCCATCCCGATTTCGTCCAGGGTCTTCTCGAGCGTCAGGAACATCCCGTGGGTCAAGCCGTCGCAGATCTCGCTGCCCTCGGAGAAATTGACCGCGATCGTCCGGGGATTGGTCTCTTTCAAATATTTTTGGAACGGTTCCCGGAAGCCGGTGACAAAGGCCTCGACGTCGTCATAGGCGCCGGTCTCGGCGACCATCTGCCGGTCGTACCGGCCGACGATCGCCTTGGTCCGGCCGTCGCGGCCGACGAGGAACGAGGAGTGCCAGGTCAGGTCGCCCGGAACGAGAAAGGGCAGGACCGGGTCGCCGTTGATGGCCGTTTCCCGGGTGAACGTCAGCCAGCAGTCCAGGTCGAATTCCCGCAGCAGGCCGGAGGCCTGCTTGATTTTTTCCTTGATGAGCATCGGTCGTCTCCTTAATCGTCGCCCCCGTCCCGGTCCGGGACGTCAGGATCCGAAGCGCTTCAGGCTTTTCAGGAAGACCAGGACCAAGACCGCCGAAAGGATCAGCAATCCGGTCAGGAGGAGGAAAAACTGGTGATGGGCGAATTGGCTGTAGTATTTCCCGAGCCAGCCGGAGCCGTAGCTGCCGACGGCGATCGCCGCCATCCAACCGCCCATCATCAGGCCGGCGATCTTCGGCGGGGCGACCTTGGAGACGTAGGACTGGCCCATCGGCGAGATCAGGATCTCGGCGATCGTGACGATGAAATAGGTCCCGATCAGCCAGGCGGGGGACATGTTGTTGGCGTCCTTGTCGCCTCCGGCCAGCGAGGCGAAGACCATGACCAGCATCGCCAGGCCCATGAAGAGCATGCCGAGAAAAATCTTCATCGGGGTGGAGGGCTCTTTTTTCCGGGCCCGCATCGCGGCGAAGAGGGCCAGCAGGAGCGGCGTGAAGACGACGATGTAGAACGGCTCGAAGAACTGGTAGGTCTCGGGGCGGAGGAACTTGTAGATTTTCGTCGACCGCTCGGCGAACAGCGTCAGCCCGAAGAAATCCTGGTAAAAGGCCACCCAGAAGAGGATGACGATGATGAAAAGGGTGATGAGGGTGGCGATCCGCTGCCGGGTTTCGAAAGCCGGGATCGGGGCCGCCGTCGACACGACCGCGGCCTTCCCCTCCGACCGGAGGTCGGCCGCGGCCAGGCGCGTCCAGCCGGCCCGGAAGATCACCGAGCCGATGACCAGCCCGGCCGCGCAGACCCAGAAATTGATGTTGTAGTTGTTCCAGGTCACGCCGACGAACGTGGCGATCAAGGGGGCGACGGCCGCCCCGATGTTGACGGCCATGTAGAAGATGTTGAAGCCGGCGTCCTTGAGCTCGGGCTTCCCTTCATAAAGGTTCCCGACCATCACCGACATGTTGACCTTGAAAATCCCGGTCCCGAAACCGATCAGGAACAGGCCGGCGTAAAACGGGACGACATTGGCGGCCGAGGACACGGCCAGGCCGACATAGCCCAAGGCCATCATCAGGGCCCCGGTCTGGACCGTCGCGCGGCGGCCGAAGATCCGGTCGCCCAGCCATCCGCCCAGGAGCGGAATGAAATAGCACAAGGCAAGAAAAAGCCCGTAAATCGTGCCCTTGCGGGAATCGCTCCAGCCGAGGGTTTTGTCCATGTACAGGACCAGGACGGCCATGAGGGTGTAGAACCCCACCCTCTCCCAGATCTCGGTCATGAAGATGACCCAGAGGCTTTTCGGATGGTTTTTCAGCATGGCGGCTCCGTTCGTCCCATCGCGGACTTATTTCTTCTTGGGCTTGGTTTCGACCCAGTTTTCGATGAACTTGCCGGCCCCCGGTTGGGCCGGGCCGCCGGCCAGGAGGGAATTGAGGATCGCCCTCATGTGATCGTCGGGCAGGGTGCCGATGATCATTCGGCCGTTGATGATCAAGGTCGGCGTCGAACGGATGCCGTGGCTGAATTTTTCCGAGGTCTTTTCATACTCGGCCCCCGTGGCGATGATCTTCCGGAGCATCTCGGCCGTGGCCGGAGAGGACAGGGCTTCCTCCAGACCGTGCCGCTTAGCGAAATCCTGCCGCCATTCCGGGGTTTTGGCCGCCTGGAAATTGGCGAAGATCTCCTCGTGAAGGGCCGGGAAGGCTCCGGGGTCATGAACGGCCATCAGGGCCAGGTCGCAGGCTCCCGGGTGGAGATCCTTCTCCACGATGGTATTGCACTTGGCTTCGAGCGGGAAGAACTGAAAGGCGATGTTCATCTTGCCGACGAATTCCGCCTTCAGCCGCGAGAGCTGCTGGTGAAGGAAGAGGCAATCCGGGCAGAGATAATCGGCGTATTCGACGATCCGGATGGGGGCGTCTTCCCAGCGCGGCGTCGCCTGGGCGACCAGGTAAGGCGAAATGAACGAGGGATCGCCGACGACGGCCAGCTCATTAAACTGCTTTACGATGGTCGCGGACACGCTCCCCACCTGGGCCCCCTTTTTTGCCAGAGTGTACTGCCGGAAGCCGTAAGCCCCGGCGGCCAGGCCGAGGACGGCGACTATCGCGATCTTGATCGACGGCGCGGCGAACGTCCGGAGGAAACCGCCGATCCCCGGTCGGTCGCTCCGGAGGCCGTAGCGCCAGAACAGGAAAAAGTTCAACAGGGAAAAGACATAGAAGCCGCTGCAGAGAAGGCAGAGGCTTTTCTGGATGAAGAGGGAGTAGGCCAGGAGGGCCAGGACCCCGAGGGCGTTGAGAATCGAAACGGCCTTGTTGGTTTTCTCGAAAGAGACCGAGGGAAAGACCGCCCCCAGGACGACCAGCAGGCCGACGAACAGCCCGAACCAGCCCATCGGCACGCCGCCGAACTGGGCGATCGGGGAGAAGGCGGAGCTGTCGCAGTTGAAGAAGGCGCTGATGTCGCAGAACGATCCTTTCCAGATGGAGTCGGGGAAATTGGCGGCGTAGAAATGCTGGATGGTCATAAAGGATGCGGCCATCATCCCCGCACCGGCGATGAAGCTCCAAAACCGCTTCAGCCGGCTGCCTTCGAGAGTCAATGCTCCTGCCATGGAAACCTCCTCGACCGAAATCCGCGGACGGGCCGTATTTTAACACAACCCGCGGCGAAGGGGATTGAGAAAACCCGGCTTTCTCCTTATAATCGGGTCCCCGCCGCGGGCCGGCGCCGCCGGCGGGAAAACCTTCGCCCAAAGGGAGCCGGCCGTCCGGCGGCCGGCCGGGAGGAAAACATGTCTCCGATGTCCAATGACGCGATCCTCGAGCTCTTCAAGGATTCCGACGCCCTGCTCCAGGGTCATTTCAAGCTCACCTCGGGCAAACACTCGGAATGGTATTTCGAAAAAATCCGGCTCATCGAAAAACCGGCCGCCCTGGAGAAAATCGTCGACCTCCTGGCGGCCAAGATCAAGGCCGAAGGACTGGATTTCGAATACGTGGTTTCCCCCGCCTACGGGGCCATCGCGATCGGCTTTCTTGTCGCCCTCAAGCTCGGAAAAAAATTCGCCTTCACCCAGCGGGTCGAGGAAAAGATGTCCTTCCGCTCCGGATTTTCGGGAATCGACGGCTCCCGGGCTATTATTGTCGAGGACATCCTGACAACCGGCGGTTCGATCCAGGAGGTCGTGGCCTCTCTCAAGGAACGGAATTGCGCCATCCGGGGAATCCACGTCCTGGTGGACCGGACGGGCGGGGCCGTTCCGATCGAAGGGAAACCGGTCGGCGCCCTTCTTGCCCTGAAAATCGAGGCGTTCGAACCGGAGGCCTGCCCCTTCTGTAAAAAAGGCGTTCCCCTGGTCAAACCGGGCGCATCGGATAAAAAATGATGAATTTCGGAATTTTCGAACTGGAAACCGCAAAAAATCATTTTAAACATTGAATTTATTATAAATAAGCAAGAAATAGGCTTATTAAGCAAAATCGACGGTCAATAAAATTAAGGGGAGAAATGCGGCATTATGCGGCATATCCCTAAAGTATCTTGATTTTCCTTTTAAATCATGGAATTTTGTCAACATGATGAGGGATTCCTGCAGCCCGTTGCCAGCCACCTCACTGGGGGGTAGGTTTGAGTCAGCAAAAGGGGGAGATGATACAGAGAGAACAGATTTGACTTGAAAAAAAAGACAACTACAATAGCGCATGGAGGGAAAATAGGGTTAACTTCCATGCCTGAAAACGGGATTTTGCGTTCCTGGAAAGAGATCGCAAACTATCTTAAATGCGATAGAAAGACCTGCGCCCGATGGGAAGCCCAATTCGGACTCCCCATCCAT
>Ga0316628_100000375_pt1 | contig 27970 bp, 29 predicted proteins | sample OWC_Aug_M2_C1_D5_FD_207648 | JGI IMG/M metagenome (GOLD analysis project Ga0316628, IMG submission 207648) | Wetland soil microbial communities from Old Woman Creek delta, Ohio, United States - OWC_Aug_M2_C1_D5_C | ecosystem: Environmental > Terrestrial > Soil > Wetlands | place: USA: Ohio...
CGCCTCCGTACTTCTTCGCAAGAATGCTCGTCATCGCCGCCGTCAGCGTCGTCTTGCCATGGTCCACGTGACCAATCGTGCCAACGTTTACGTGCGGCTTGGTTCGCTCAAATTTGCCTTTAGCCATGACGCTCTTCCCTGGGTCTTATGGTTACTTCTTGTTGCTGATGACCGCCTCGGCGACGCTTTTCGGCGCCTCGGCGTAATGTTTGAATTCCATCGTGTACGTCGCGCGTCCCTGCGTCAGCGAGCGCAGCGTGGTCGAATAGCCGAACATTTCGCCAAGTGGCACCTCGGCCTTGATCGCCTTGCCACCGGGCAGGTCGTCCATGCCCTGGATCACGCCACGGCGTGACGACAGGTCGCCCATCACGTCGCCCATCTTTTCCTCGGGCGTCTCGACTTCCACCGCCATGATCGGCTCAAGCAGTATCGGGGTGGCGGAGCGCATGCCATCCTTGAAGGCGAAGATCGCCGCCATCTTGAAGGCGTTCTCGTTGGAGTCGACGTCGTGGTAGGAGCCGTCGAACAGCGTAGCCTTGACGTCGACCACGGGGTAGCCGGCGAGCACGCCGTCCTGCAGCGCCTCAAGCACGCCCTTTTGTACCGCGGGAATGAATTCGCGCGGAATCGAGCCGCCCTTGATCGCGTCCACGAACTCGAAGCCTTTGCCCGCAGCTTGTGGCTCGAGGCGCAACCAGACGTCTCCATACTGGCCGCGACCGCCTGACTGCTTGATGAACTTGCCCTGTTGCTCGACCGACCTCTTGAAGGTTTCGCGATAAGCGACCTGCGGCTTGCCAACCGAAGCCTCGACGCCGAACTCGCGCTTCATGCGGTCGACCAGGATCTCCAGGTGCAGCTCGCCCATGCCGGAAATGATGGTCTGGCCCGACTCCTCGTCCGTGCGCACGCGGAACGACGGGTCCTCCTGCGCCAGGCGACCGAGCGCGACGCCCATCTTTTCCTGGTCGGCCTTGGTCTTGGGCTCCACGGCCTGCGAAATGACGGGGTCGGGAAACTCCATCTTTTCGAGCGTGATCACCTTGTTGACGTCGCAGATCGTCTCGCCCGTGGTTACTTCCTTCATCCCCACCGCCGCCGCGATATCTCCTGCGCGCACTTCCTTGATTTCCTGGCGCTCGTTGGCGTGCATCTGCAGCAGTCGCCCGACACGCTCCTTCTTGCCGCGGACCGACGTGTACACGGTGTCGCCCGAGGTCAGCACGCCGGAGTAGACGCGGATAAACGTCAGCTGGCCGACATACGGATCGGTCGCGATCTTGAACGCGAGGCCCGCGAACGGCTCGCCGTCCTCCGCCCGGCGTACATCCGGCTCGCCATTCTCCTTCTGCCCCTTGACCGGGGGAATGTCGATCGGCGAAGGAAGATATTCGACCACCGCATCGAGCATGGCCTGCACGCCCTTGTTCTTGAACGCCGAGCCGCACAGCATCGGCACGATCTCGTTGTTGATCGTCCGAATGCGGATGCCCTTCTTGATTTCCTCCAGCGACAGCTCGCCCGACTCGAGATACTTGTTCATCAGCTCTTCGTTCGCCTCGGCGGCGGCCTCGACCATCTTCTCGCGCCATTCCTTGGCCAGCCCGATGAGCTCCGCGGGAATGTCCTTGCGCTCGAACTTCATCCCCTGGGATGCCTCGTCCCAGTAGATCGCCTGCATGTTCACGAGGTCCACGACGCCCTGGAACTTTTCCTCGGCGCCGATAGGAATCTGGACCGGTACCGGGTTGCCCTTGAGCCGCGCCTTCATCTGGTCGTAGACCTTGAAGAAGTTGGCGCCGACGCGGTCCATCTTGTTCACGAAGGCGAGCCGCGGTACGCGATACTTGTTCGCCTGCCGCCACACGGTCTCGGACTGCGGCTGCACGCCGCCGACCGCGCAATACACCATGCACGCGCCGTCGAGCACGCGCAGCGAGCGCTCGACCTCGATGGTGAAGTCGACGTGGCCCGGAGTGTCGATGATGTTGATGCGATGCTCGGGGAAGGTCAGGTCCATGCCCTTCCAGAAGCAGGTGGTCGCCGCCGACGTGATGGTGATGCCACGCTCCTGCTCCTGCTCCATCCAGTCCATCGTGGCCGTGCCGTCGTGCACCTCGCCCATCTTGTGGGACACGCCGGTATAGAAAAGGATGCGCTCGGTAGTCGTGGTCTTACCCGCGTCGATGTGCGCGCTGATGCCGATGTTGCGATAGCGCTCGATTGGAGTCTTGCGTGCCACGGTAATACCCGTCCTTTGTCGCTACGGAGGCCCCTTAGATGGGGGCCGATTCCCGTAAAACCAGTCGTCAGAATCTGTAGTGCGAGAAGGCCTTGTTGGCCTCCGCCATACGGTGAACTTCCTCGCGCTTCTTCATTGCCCCGCCGCGGCCTTCGGCCGCTTCCTGCAGCTCGCCCGCCAGGCGCACGGTCATCGATTTTTCGCCACGCTTCTGCGCCGCCTCCCGGATCCAGCGCATGGCGAGCGCCACGCGACGCACCGGTCGGACCTCGACCGGCACCTGATAGTTCGCGCCGCCGACCCGGCGGCTCTTGACCTCGACGACGGGCTTCACGTTTTGCACCGCCTGCGTGAACACCTCGACCGGGTCCTTGCCTGCCTTGGACTTGATCACGTTGAATGCACCGTACACGATGCGCTCGGCGACCGACTTCTTGCCGCGCGTCATAAGAACATTGACGAACTTGGCGACGTCGGTGTTGTGGAACTTCGGATCCGCCAGGATCTCGCGCTTCGGAATTTCTCTGCGACGGGGCATGATTTCCTCTGTCTCTCTGCCTGCGTCAGGCGGCCGGTTTGGCGCGCTTGGCGCCGTATTTCGAGCGGCTCTGCTTCCTGTCCTTGACGCCCTGAGTATCGAGCGAACCGCGCACGATGTGGTAGCGCACGCCAGGCAGGTCTTTGACTCGCCCGCCTCGAATCAGCACGACCGAGTGTTCCTGCAGGTTATGGCCCTCGCCGCCGATATAGCCGATCACCTCGAAGCCGTTGGTCAGGCGCACCTTGGCCACCTTGCGCAGAGCCGAGTTGGGCTTCTTCGGCGTGGTGGTGTAGACGCGCGTGCACACGCCCCGCTTTTGGGGCGAGCCGGCAAGCGCCGGAACCTTCGATTTCGGGCGCCGGGCAACCCGTACGCCGCGCACTAACTGATTGACAGTAGGCATGTTTTTCCGTTTCCAGAAACGAACCGGGCGACCGCGGAAGCCACCCGCTGTCGCCCCAGGTGCAAAAAAGAGGCCGGATTATAAAGGGGTTTTTCATAGAGCGTCAAGGATTGCGATGGGCCGAATCGTTGACGCCTGCCCTGCCTCGAACGCTGCGCGTCGGGGACGTCGCGGCGCCCTCGATCCCGAGGATCGACTGCTTCTGGCTCAGGGCTTCGGATCGGGCGTGAAGTTGAATCGTGCCGGCAGCTCCGCGCGCGCGATACGCCCAAGCGGCGTTCGCCCGCTCGAGCAAACGAAGAACTCTGCGCCCGTAAGACCGCCGGCCGTTGCGCCGCTTGCGTCCACCAGCAACTCGCTCGCCGCGAGCAGCTCGCGATCCTCGATCACGCCGACGCCGGCCGCGGCGAGCACGATCAGCGCGCCGCGCTCGTCCAACCAGGCCCCGTTTAGCTCTCCGGCTCGCCGGCCGCAGTGATCAAAGACGACATCGCCGCACAGCCGGAACACGAGCGGCGTGTATTCGAGCCGCACATAGACGCGCTGCGGTCCGTTCTGAAAAAACCAGCCCCCTCGCGCATCGTGCTCGTAGTTGCGCGCGATGAACTGGCGAAGTCCGGCGTTGCCAATACGCTCGAATTCCCGGGTCGCGGGATTACGCAGCAGCCAGTTGCCGCGCGCATCGAGAGCGAGCCAACCGTATACCGCCGGTACGTCGGGCCACTTCGCGAGACTGCGGGCCACCACCTCGTCCATTGCACGGCCATTCTAGCCGCGCGCCGCCCTCGCGCTCCCGCATCGCGGCTAGAATTGCACGAGGAGGAGCGTATGGACGCGATCGGACAGTACCTGGCGAAGCCGTGGTTGAGGTACTACCAGAAAGGGGTTCCCGATACCGTCGATGTGCCGCTCGAGTCGATTCCGCAGGCATTCGACAAGGCGACCGAGCGCGCCCCGGGCCGCCGCGCCGTAGTGTTCTACGGCCGCGAGATCAGCTATCGCGAGCTGCGCGACGCGACCGACAGGTTTGCCTGCGCACTCGCAGATCTCGGTGTACGCAAAGGCGATCGCGTTGCGCTGTACCTGCTGAACAGCCCGCAGTTCATCATCGCCTATTTCGCCACGCTCAAATGCGGCGCCACGGTGACGCCGATCAGCCCGGTCTACACCAGCCACGAAGTACGTTACCAGCTGGAGAACAGCGGCGCGCGCGCGATGATCTGCCAGGACGTCCTATACGACAAAGTGGCGAAATGCGGCGCGCCCCTCGACTTTACGGTCGTGACCAACGTGGGCGAGTATCTGCCGAAGCTCAAACGCCTTCTCGGCAAGGGTCCGCTCGCCAGGCTGTTCTCCGACGTGAACCTCGGATCGCCCGACATCCGGCCGGCGCCAAACCTCCACTGGCTGCAGGACCTGATCGGCAGATATCCGCCCACGCCGCCGAAGGTCGATATCGACCCCAGGAAAGACACCGCCGCTTTGCCGTACACCGGCGGCACGACGGGCCATCCGAAAGGCGTGATGCTGACGCATTACAACCTGATCGCGGCGCAGACCGGCGCGCAGGCCGCGTTTCCAGGATTCGAGCAGGGCAAGGAGGTGATCCTGGCGTTCCTGCCGTTTTTCCACATCTACGGGCAAGTCGTGATCATGCTGAACGGCCTCACGCAGGGAAACCTGCTGGTGCTGTTCACCAATCCCGATACCGAAGCGATCCTCGCGGCAATGGAACGCTACCAGGCTACGGTGTTCTACGGCGTGCCGACGCTGTTCGAGTACCTGAAGGACCACAAGGACACGGACAAAGTGAACTGGCGCCGGCTCAAGCTGGTGCTCTCGGGAGCGGATACGCTGCATGAATCGACCATGCAGGACTGGGCGCGGCGCACCGGGTCGAACATCATAGAGGGCTACGGCCTGTCGGAGACCTGCGCCACCAGCCACGTCAACCCGCTCGACCGGCCGAAAACCGGCTCCTTCGGTTGTCCGGTGCCAAACATGCTCGCCGCAGTGATGAACCCCGACACGCTCGAGTTCGCGCCGCAGGGTGAGACGGGCGAGCTGGTGCTGAGCGGCCCGAACGTCATGGCGGGTTATTGGGAGCGGCCCGGGGAAACCGCGAACGCCTTCATCGAGCGCGGGGGGATCCGCTGGCTGCGCACCGGCGACATCGTGCGCATGGACGACGAAGGCTACTTCCACTTCTACGACCGCTCGAAAGACTTGATCAAGTACAAGGGCTACTCGATCTTCGCCAAGGACGTCGAGGACGTGCTCTATGCGCACCCCCAGGTCAAGGCCGCTGGCGTGATCGGCGTGGCCGACCCGTCGGTCGGCCAGCTGATCAAGGCGATCGTGGTACTGCAGGCCGACGCGCGCGGCAAGCTGAGCGAGGAAGAGATCAAGACCTACTGCCGCGGTCGGCTCGCGGAATTCAAGGTGCCGCACATCGTCGAGTTTCGCGGCGAGCTCCCCAAGACCGACGTCGGCAAGGTATCGCGGCGCGAGTTGCGCGACGAGGGCGCCGCGCACTGAGGCGATCAGGCGCTCAGCCGCCCTTCGGCAGTTCCTCGATCGGGGCCGGCCGGGCGATGCCAAAGCCCTGCGCGTAACCCACGCCGAGCTGCCGCAGCCGATCGAGCACGTCCGCCTGCTCGACGAATTCGGCAATGATCCCCGCACTGATCGCCTTGCCGACGCGCAGAATCGTCTGCAGCTTGTTCAGAGCGTTCTCGCTGCGCAGAATATTGCGCGTGATCGCCCCGTCCACTTTGATGTAGTCCACGCGTAACGTCTTGAGCGGTGCGAAGGAGGTGGCGCGCCGGCCGAAGCCGTCGATCGCGACCTTGCAGCCGAGGCTGTGCACCGCGGCAGCGAAGCGCGCGGCCGCGGACAGTCGCGCCAGCATGTCGTTTTCGTCGATTTCGAAGCACAGTGCATCGGCGCGCACCTTCAGTTTCTCCAGAGTCTGCAGCAGGAAGCCGGGCATGTCCGCTTGCTTCAGCGTCTGCTCGGCGACATTGATGCTGTAGCGCCGGAAGGCGCCCTGCCCATGGCGCGCGAGACGCTGCGCGATGCGGCTCACCACCCAGCGATCGAGCTCCGGCATCATGCCGTAGTGCTCGAACGTCGGCAGGAATTCCCCTGGCGGAAGAAGCTTTGCTTCCTCCTCGCGCAGGCGCACCAGGACCTCCGCCATCGCAAACCGATTCTCCGGCAGCGCCATGATCGGCTGCACGTAGAGCTGCAGCTCGTTCTTCGCGAGAGCTTCGCGCAGGCGCTGCTCCGGCCGGCTCCAGCCGACGAAATCGTCGTGCGCTTGGTCTAGAAACGCGTCCTCGTCCGATGCGGTCTTCGTTCTTTTCGCTGGCATTTTTTTCGCAGGTGATTAGCGCTACTGTATTCCAGGTTTCGCTGCAAAATGCGCGATTTGGGCTAACATCGGACTGGTAGATAAAACTAGCGGCGCTTGCCGGATGTCGACGCCTTTTTTTTCTGTGGAACACCTCACCAAACGCTTCGGCGGACTGACCGCCGTCGATGACGTCGGCTTCGAGCTGCGCCGGGACCAGATCGTCGGCTTGATTGGCCCGAATGGCGCCGGCAAGACCACTTTGCTGCGGCTGATCACCAAGATTCTGCATCCCGACGCGGGGCGCATCGTGTTCAATGGCGAGGATGTCACCGCGCTGCGCCCCTGGGACATCGTGAACCGCGGCATCGCCGGCACCTTCCAGAACACGCGGCCATTCCGTCACCTGCCGATCATCGCGAACGTCATGGTGCCGCTGACTTCGCCGCGCGCGAAGAAACGCGGCGAATGGGTCAAGAAGATCGAGGCCAAGGCGATGGACGCGCTGGAGTTCGTGGGCATCTCCGACATGGCGCTCGAGCCCGCCTCGGCGCTGTCGCAGGGGGACCTGAAGCGTCTCGAGGTGGCCCGCGCCATCGCCACCGAGCCCGAGCTGCTGCTGCTCGACGAGCCGCTGGGCGGGCTGAACCCGGCGGAGTCGGAGTTGTTGGCGAAGTCGATCAGGCGGCTGCACAAGGGCGGGCGCTTCGGGCGGCTGCATTCCGAGGGCCCGGCGGTGCTCATGATCGAGCACAAGCTGAAGGAGCTGATGTCGATCGTCGACCGCGTGATCGTGGTGAACTACGGCGCGATCATCGCCGACGGGTCGCCGTCCGAGGTGGTCAAGAACCCGAAGGTCATCGAAGCGTACCTGGGGTCCGAGCATGCCGCTGCTTGAGGTTTCCAATCTCGCGGTGCGGTACGACAAGGCGGTCATTCTCAACGGCGTGTCGCTGACGATCGAAGAGCGCGAGTTCGTCGGCATCGTCGGACCGAACGGCGCCGGCAAGTCCACCCTGCTGCGCGCCATTTCCGGCCTGGTGCGCTTCGAGGAGCGCATGAAGCGCGGCACTGCAGGCGACATCTCGCTCGAGGGCGAGGTGCGCTTTGCGGGCGAGCGCATCGACCGGCTGCCGGCGCACGAGATCCGCATGCGCGGCCTGGTGCATTGCCCCGAGCGCCGCCGCCCCTTTCGCGAGCTCAGCGTGCTGGAGAACCTGCTTGCCGGAGCCTATCTGTCGCGCGACGCCTCGTCGACCAAGCGCCGCCTGGAGCGCTGTTTCGCGTTGTTCCCACGGCTTTCGGAGCGCAAGGACCAGGTCGCAGGCACGCTCTCGGGCGGCGAGCAGCAGATGCTCGCCACCGCGCGCGCGCTAATGTTCGAAGCGAAGCTGCTGGCGATCGACGAGCCCTCGCTCGGGCTCGCTCCGCGCATCCGCGAGGAGCTGTTCGCAGCCATCGCGCGCATCCATGCCGACGGCGTGCCGGTGCTGGTCGTCGAGCAGGAGGTTGGCCAGGTGTTCAAGATGGCGGCCCGCAACTATGTCCTTTCGCAGGGGCGGGTGATCGCCGCCGGCACCGCCGCGCAGTTGATGGCCGACGAGACCCTGCGCGCCGGCTACCTCGGTCTGTAGCCGCAGCCCGAAGGTCGCGGCCCCGCGCCGCGGTCAAGTTCCCTTGCGGCGCCGCCGGCCCTCGGCTACGCTCATTCGTGCCGTTCATCCAAGGGGGGAGCGATGGCCGAGAATCCTTATGCCGCACCGCGCGCGCACGTGCAGGACGCCGGGACTGCACTGGCAGGCGAGTTCGTCGCCGAGGGCCAATCGGTGCCGGCGGGCAACGGCTGGAGTTGGATCAGGGATGGCTTCGCGATGTTCCGCGAGCAGCCGGGAACCTGGATCCTGATCGTGATCGTATTCGTTGTTATCGCAATCGTAATGGGCCTGATCCCGTTCGTCGGATCGCTTGCGCTCCAGTTGCTTACCCCCGTGTTCACCGGGGGCGTCATGCTCGGCTGCAGGCAAATCGAGGAAGGCGGCGAATTCAGCGTCGGCACGCTGTTCGCGGGGTTCTCCAATCGCGGCGGGCAGCTTGTGTTGCTGGGCCTGGTCGGCCTGCTGGCGATCGTGCTGATCGTGATGGCGACGGGCCTGGTGTTCTTCGGCATGGGCGGCCTCGCACTTTTCAGCGGCGCCGCCACCGACCAGCGCGCTGCAATCGGCTTTGCCACGATGATGCTCGCGGTGCTGGTCGGGTTGGCGCTCAGCCTTCCGGTCTACATGGCGCTGTGGTTTTCTCCGGCGCTCATCGCGCTCAACGACCTGCCGCTTGGCGCCGCGATCAAGTCGAGCTTCAGCGGTTGCCTGCGCAACATGATCCCGTTCCTGGTCTACGGAGTGGTACTTTTCGTGTTTCTCGTTCTGGCGATCATCCCGGTGTTGCTGGGCATGCTAGTGATGCTGCCGGTGCTGTTCGCCTCGATATACACGGCGTACCGCGACATTTACTACGTACGCTGAGGGCAGCCGTGCCCGCGAGGCGCCGATAGCGTGCAGCCCGCTTCGCTCAGCGCCGTGGTCCTCGACACCGCGCACGAGGTCGCGACGCCGGAGGGCATCGACATCGAGCTGCGTCCCGCCGGGCCGGTGGCGCGCGCCTCGGCATGGCTGATCGACCTCCTGATTAGAGCGGGCATCCTGCTGCTGATCGCATTGGTCGCCGGAGTGCTCGGCAAATTCGGCACGGCCGTCATGCTGCTCAGCTTGTTCTTCCTCGAGTGGCTGTTTCCCGCGTGGTGCGAGGTGCACTGGAACGGGGCAACCCCGGGCAAGAAGGCGCTCGGGCTCGTCGTCGTGCACGACGATGGCACGCCGGTGCGCTGGCCCGCGGCGCTGACCCGCAATCTGCTGCGCGCGGTCGACTTCCTGCCGATGCTCTACCTCTTCGGCTTCGCCGCAATGAGCGCCAACCGCGACTTCAAACGACTGGGTGATTTTGCCGCCGGCACACTGGTGGTCTATCGTCCCGCGCCAGGCGGCTCGCACAACGTGCCGCAGGCACCGGCGATCGCTCCGGCGCTTGCGCTGTCGCTTGCCGAGCAGCGCGCGGTGCTCGATTTCGCGGAACGCTCGATCGCGCTCACGCCAGAGCGGGCCGCGGAGCTCGCCGAGATCGCGCAGCCGCTGACGGGCAGCGCGCGCGACGCCGCTGCCACCGAGCGCCTGATCGGCGTCGCCAACCATCTTCTCGGGCGGCCATGAAGCAGGCGGTGTTCGAGGCAGTCCACGAGTCCGACTGGCAGGAACTCGAGCGCCTGCTCGGCGACGACAGGACCTCGGCACCGGGAAACGCGGATTTCCCGAGGCTCTACCGGCGCATCTGTCAGCAGCTCGCGCTCGCGCGCGACCGCGCCTACGGGCCCGGCCTGGTCGACCGGCTGAACGCGCTTGCGCTGCGCGGCCACCGCGTGCTCTACGGCGCCGATGGCATTCGCCGCAATCAGCTCGCGGAGTTCTTCCTGCGCCAGTTGCCGCGGGTAGCGCGCGAGGAGTTGCGCCTCATCCTCGCCGCCGCAGCGCTTTTCTTCGGCCCGCTGGCGCTGGTCGCGCTCGCGCTGCAGGTCTACCCCGACTTCGTCGGTTATCTGCTCGAACCGCGACAGATCGCCGATTTCCAGCAGATGTACGACCCCTCCAATCCGCGGCCCGGGATGCGCGAGGCGGACTCGAACGTCGTGATGTTCGCGTACTACATCTGGAACAACGTCAAGATCGGCTTCCAGACCTTTGCGAGCGGCATGTTGTTCGGACTGGGCACCATCTTCTACCTGGTGCTCAATGGCCTGCGCATCGGGGCCGCCGCCGGCTACCTGACGCACATCGGCTACGGCGTGCCGTTCTGGTCGTTCGTCGCCGGGCACAGCGCGCCCGAGCTCGGCGCCATCGTGCTCTCGGGCGCTGCGGGCCTCAGGCTTGGCGCTGCGCTGGTCGCCCCAGGACGGCTCACGCGCCGGGCCGCGCTGGCGGCTGCCGCGCGCCGCGCGGTGCAGCTGGTTTACGGCGCGGCCGCATTGTTCACGCTGGCGGCGTTCATCGAGGCCTTCTGGTCGCCGCTGCAGCTGCTGCCGCCCCAGACCAAGTACGCCGTCGGCGCGGCGCTTTGGGCGGCGCTGATCGCCTACCTTGCGCTTCCCGGGAGGAGCCGTGCGCGCTGACGCCGTGACCGTGCGGCTGCGACCGCGCAACCCGTGGGAAGCGATGGACCTCGGGTTCGCGATGGCGCGCCGCTGGTGGCTGCCCATCTGGGGCGCGTGGTTCGCGGTCTGCGTGCCGACGACGCTCGCCCTGTCGCTCGCTTTCCGCTCCTCCCCATGGCTCGCGGCTCTCGCGCTCTGGTGGCTGAAGCCGCTGCTCGACCGGTTCGTGCTGCACGTCGCGAGCCACGCGGTATTTGGCGACACGCCCGGCGTGCGCTCGACGCTTGCGGCCTGGCGCGAAATCCTGCGGCCCGGTCTGATCGCCGCGCTTACCCTGTACCGCCTCGACCTGGCGCGCTCGTTCCTCCTCCCGGTGTGGCAGCTCGAGCGCCAGAGAGGCCGCGATTGCCGCGCCCGCAGACGGACGCTGCAACGACGCATGCGCAGCTATGCGGTATGGCTCACGGTCATCTGCGTCAACGTCGAGGCGCTCGCGCTGTTGTCCGGCGGACTGCTGTTCGATCTGCTGAAGCCGGCCGAAGCCGACACCGGATTCAGCCTGCTCGAGCTGTTCGGCAGCGGAGCCGGCGCCTCGGTATGGGACTGGCGCGATACGCTCGCCTACGCGACCGCCATGAGCGCAATCGAGCCCTTGTACGTGGCGGCCGGCTTTTCGCTCTACCTGAATCGCCGCATGACGCTCGAGGGCTGGGACGTGGAGCTCGGGCTGCGCAGGCTGAGCGAGCGCTTCGCCGTGGGCACGGCCGCGTTCGCCGCGCTCGCGCTGGGTCTCGTGCTGACGTTCGGCACCTTCGGGCAAACGGCAACTGCGGCGCCCGGCTCGCCGAAGGAGGAGATTTCCAGAGTGCTCGCCTCGCCGGAGTTCGGTGGACAGCGCGAGATTTCGACCTGGCGCTATCGTGGCGCGCCGCGCGAGGAACGAGCGCGCCACGCCCCGACGGACGCCGGCTTCTGGACTGCCGTCGGGAAGTTTCTCGCCGCCGTGGTGCAGACGGCCGGCTGGGTCGCGCTCGGCGTGCTGCTGGTCGTGCTCCTATGGTACGCGTGGCGCCTGCTACCGGCGGCGGCAGAGGCGCGCTCGCCGCCCGAGGCGCCGCGCCCGCCGACGCTGCGCGCGGCCGCGGCGCGCGAGCCCCTGCCCGCGGACGTTGCGGGCGCCGCCGCTGCGCTGGTGGCCGGCGGAAAGCTGCGCGAAGCGCTTTCGCTGCTGTATCGCGGCGCGCTTGCCGCCCTCGCCCGGCGGCATCTGGTCGAGATCGGCGACGCCGATACCGAGGCGGAATGCCTGGAACGTGCGCGGCCCGCGTTGGCTGCGCCGGCGCTCGCCTACTTCGACGTCCTGGTGCAGGCGTGGCGGCACGCCGCCTATGCCGGCCAGCCGCTCGATCCCGCCAGCACTGTGGCGCTGTGTCGCGGCTGGGACGAGCACTTCAGCCCGGCCGCCCGGACGGCGCCATGACGCGTCCGGCGATCGCCTGGCTGGTCGCGGGGCTTGCCGTCGTGGTCGGCGCCATCTGGTTCTTCGCCAACTTCGAGCGCGTCACCGAGACCGTCGATGTCGGCTACCAGGGCGAAGCGCGGCGCAACCCGTTTCTCGCCGCCGAGCGCATGTACGCGCGGCTCGGCGCGCGGGTGCGCGAGGTGCATTCCTTATCGGAGCTGTCGCACCTGCCGCGCGGCGCTGCGTTGCTGGTGCCGGCGCAGCGTGGGGCACTCGGCCCGGTAGCGCTTGACTCGCTGCTCGCCTGGACCGCGAGCGGCGGCCGCCTGATCGTCGAGGCCGCGCAGCCGGCGCAGCGCGACCCTCTGCTCGAGCGCCTTCAGGTGGGACGCGAGCGAAAACCGGGCGAACGCATCACCCTGGTCGCGGTCCCGGGACGCAGCACGCCGCTCAAAGCCCTGCTGCTCGAAAAATTCAGCCTGCAACTGCCCGCCTCCGGCGTCGCCTGGCATGCCGACAACGATTCCGCCGCCCGACTCGCCACGCTGCGGCGGGGGGCCGGCACCGTCATCGTCGCCACGTCGCTCGATTTCATGCGCAATCCGCTCATCGGCCAGCTCGACCACGCCGACCTCGCCTGGACGCTCGCGGGCGGGGATGCGGCGCGCGAAATACTGGTGTTGGGCCACCTGCAGCCCCTCTCGCTCCTAGCCTGGTTGCGTGCCAACGCCTGGCAAGCGCTTGCCGGGACGGCGTTGCTCGTCGCCCTGTGGCTGTGGCGCATCGTGCCACGCTTCGGGCCGATGATGCCGGACCCTGCGCCGGGCCGCAGGCGCCTGCTCGATCACCTGCGCGCGGCGGGTCGCTTCCATTGGCAGCATGGCGATCGTGCGGTGCTGCTCGAGGCGGCGCGCGAGGCGTGTCTTGCGCGCACCGTCAAGGCGCACCCCGAGGTCGCCGCGCTGTCCCCGGCCGAGCGCAGTGCGCGGCTGGCGCAGATCTTCGCGCTTCCCGCCGAGGAGCTCGAGGCCGCTTTCGGCGCAGAGCCGCCGCGCGACGCGCTCGCCTTCACGCGCCTCATCGCGCTGCTGCAGTCAATGCACGAACGACTGGCGCGCCGCCCGGGCGCCGGCATGAAGAGGGGAAGAAAATGAGCGTTACGCAGCAACAGGGGAATTTCGAACGCGCCGCGCAGTTCGTCGCGGCGATCCGCGAGCAGATCGGCCACGCCGTGGTGGGGCAGCGCGAGGTGGTCGACCAGGTCCTTGCGGCCTTGCTTGGGGCGGGACACGTGCTCATCGAGGGCGTTCCCGGTCTGGGCAAGACGCTCCTCGTGCAGGCGCTCGCGCGCACCTTCGGCGGCAAGTTCGCGCGCATCCAGTTCACGCCCGACCTGATGCCCGCCGATGTCACCGGGCACACGCTCTACGACCCCGCGACCCGCGCCTTCACCACGCGCCACGGTCCCGTGTTCACCAACTTGCTGCTCGCCGACGAGATCAACCGCGCGCCGGCGAAGACGCAGGCGGCACTGCTCGAGGTCATGCAGGAGCAGCAGGTGACCATCGAGGGCGTGCCGCACCCGATCGACCCGCCGTTCATGGTGCTCGCGACGCAGAACCCGATCGAGCAGGAAGGCACTTACGCGCTGCCCGAGGCGCAGCTGGACCGGTTCCTGCTCAAGATCCGCATCGACTATCCGCCGGCCGCCGAGGAGCTGGAAATGGTACGCAAGGTCGCCACCGGCCGCGTCGGCGAACGGCTGCACGTCGACTCGGTGGCGGCGCTGCTCGAGCCCGCGACGATGGTCAAGCTGCAGCAGGTCACCGCCTCGATCGCGATCGACGACCGGGTGCTCGACTACGCGGTGCGCGTGGTGCGCGCCACCCGCTCGTGGGCGGGCGTCGCCGCGGGCGCCGGGCCGCGCGGCGGCATCGCGCTGGTGCGCGCGGCGCGCGCCGCGGCGCTGATCGCCGGGCGCGGCTTCGTCACCCCGGACGACGTCAAGCACATGGCGCCTGCGGCGCTGCGCCACCGGGTGACGCCGGCACCCGAGATCGAGATCGAAGGCCAGAGCAGCGACACGCTGCTCAAGGCGCTGCTGGCCAAGGTCGAGGCGCCGAGGCTGTAGCGCGCATGGTGCTGCCCTCGAGGCGCCTGCTCGGGCTCGCCGGGTTGCTGGCGGCTGCCGGCGTCGCCGCGTCTGCGCTCGCGGCCGCGCCGCTCGTGTGGCCCGCCGCGGCCGCGCTGCTCGGCCTTTTCGCGCTCGTCGATCTCGTCGCGGTGTGGCGCGATCTGCCCCCGGCGGCGAGCCGCCAGGCGCCCACCTCCTTCGCGCTCGGCGTGGAACGCGACATCGGGCTGGCAATCGTCAATCGCGGCCGGCGCATGCTCGAGATCGAGGCCTACGACCATCACCCCACGGCATTCCGGGCACGGGGTCTGCCGCTGCGCGTGCGGGTACCGGCGGGCGCGGTGGCCGAGCTATCGTATCTCGCGCGTCCCGTGACGCGAGGCGCGCACGACTTCGGCCTGCTCGAGCTGCGCCTCGCCTCGCCCTTCAAGCTGTGGCAGCGCACGCTGCGCGCCGCGGACAGGCTGCCGGTGCGCGTCTACCCGAACTTCGCCGCGATCGCGGGCTACTCGCTGCTCGCGACCGACCATCGCCTGTCGCGCATCGGCGTGCTGCAGCGCCAGCGGCGCGGCGAAGGCCTCGAGTTCCACCAGCTGCGCGAGTATCGCGAGGGCGACATGCAGCGCCAGATCGACTGGAAGGCGACCGCGCGCACCATGAAGCTGATTTCGCGCGAATACCAGGACGAGCGCGACCAGACCGTGATGTTGCTGCTCGACTGCGGACGGCGCATGAGCGCCAAGGACGGCGAGCTGGCGCATTTCGACCACGTGCTGAACGCCGCGCTGCTGCTCGCCTACGCCAGCCTGCGCCAGGGCGACGCCGTGGGCCTGATGACGATGAGCGGGCCGCTGCGCTGGCTCGCGCCGCGCAAGTCGGCCGCGACCGTCGACGTGATCCTCAACCGCGTCTACGACCTCGAGCCGAGTGGCCTCACCTCGGATTACTACAGCGCAGCGGTCGAGCTCATGAAGCGCGCGCGCAAGCGCGCCCTGGTGGTGATCCTGTCCAATCTGCGCGACGAGGACGACGATACGCTCGGCCCCGCTCTCAGGCTGCTGCAATCGCGCCACCTGGTGCTGTTCGCCTCGCTGCGCGAGGAGATCCTGTCGCGCGCGCTGGTGACACGCGTCGACAGCCTGGACCGCGCGCTGACGCACGCCGCCACGGCCGATTACCTGCGCCAGCGCGAACTCGCGTTCCGGCGCATGGAGCGCAGCGGCGCGCTATGCCTGGACGTGGAGCCCGGGCGCCTGCCGATCGCCCTGGTGAACCGCTACCTGGAGATCAAGCGCGCGCGCCGCCTGTAGGCGCGAGCGGCGCGGCGCACAGACGGCACGCCGAGCGCCACGATGCGTTCCTCTGCTTGCACCGCGGGCACTGGGTCTCGATCTTGTCGCGCACCCAGGGTGTCAGGCCGCGCGGCATGAACAGCAGCACGAGCAGCACGACCACGGCGAAAATCAGCAGCCGCAGCTCGCCGAAGGCCTTGAAGCTGCCGAGCCACTCGGTGAGCGGATAAAGGATGAACACCGCGCTCACCGGCCCGTAGATCGTGGCGACGCCGCCGAATATTCCCCAGATCACCACCTGGAAGGAAAGCGCGACCTCGAGCGTCGAGGGGCCGGCGACGCGCAGGAAGTGCGCGTACAGCGCGCCGGCGATCCCCGCCGAGAACGCCGAGATCGCGAATACCGCGAGCTTGTAGCGCGTGGTGTTGATGCCCGAGGCGCGCACCGCCACCTCGTCGTCGCGGATCGCGTGCAGCACCAGCCCGAATCTCGAGTCGGCGATCTTCCACATGCCGAACACCAGTACCAGCATGATGCAGGCGATGATGTAATAGTTGGTGGTGCGCGACACGGCGAGCGAGCGCACGCCGCCGATTCCGAGCTCGCCGCCGGAAAAGTCCGGGAACGCGAACAGCACGCCGATTGCGATCAGCGGGAAGGCGAGCGTCGCAAGGGACAGGTACGAGCCGCGCAGACGCAGGCACACGTAACCGACCGCGAAGCCCGTCAGCGCCGCCACCGCCGCGCCCAGGCACACGCCGAACCACGGCGGCAAGCCGAGCTTGATCGAGGCGATCGCGGAGGTATAGGCGCCGGCGCCGAAGAACAGAGCGTGGCCGAAGTTGATCTGGCCCGCGTAGCCGGCGAGCAGGTCCCAGCTCGCGGCGAAGATGGCGAAGATGCAGGTCATCGCCACGATGCGCAGGACATAGGGGTCGTTGTAGGCGAGCGGCAGCAGCAGCACGAATACCGCCCAGGCGAGCGCCAGCGAGCGCGACGGCAGCACCAGCACCTCGTTGCGCAGGTTGACCCATGACCGACGCGCGGCAAACGCCAGCGGGTTGCTCACCGCTCCTCCTCGAACACCACCCCGAACAGTCCCTCGGGTCGTATCAGCAGCACCACGACCATGATCGACAGCGCCATGGCGCCCTTGAGGAACGCGCCCTGCGGCAGCGCGAACACGGTGATCGCCTCGACATAGCCGATGATCAGCGCCCCCACGAGGCTGCCTTTGAGGCTGCCCAGCCCGCCGAGAACCACGATCGCCAGCATGGTGACCAGTGGCGTGAGCCACATGAACGGGTCGACCACGAACACCGGCGCCACCACCACGCCCGCGATCGCCGCAAGCGCCACCGATATCGCCACCGTCGCCATCGCCACGCGGTGCACGTTCATCCCCATCAGGTTGGCGACCTCGAGGTCGTTGGCGGTGGCCCGGATCGCGAGCCCGAGACGCGTGCGGTAGAGCAGCAGCCAGGTCCCGACCAGCATCGCCGCCGCGACCACCAGGATCAGCAGCCGCTGGTAGGGAATGCTCACGCCGAACACCGTCAGCACGCCGTCCACCGCCGACGGGATGCCGAGGAAGTTACCCCCGTACGCGTACAACATCAGCTCCTGGAAGATGAGCGCCAGGGCGATGGTCGCGATCAACACCGCGGACTCGTGCTCGCGCACCGGCTCGATCACCAGCCGGTAGCACAACACCGAGAGCGCGGTCACCGCGACGACCGAAATGAGCGCCGCCAGCGCGCCCGGAAGCTGCAGCCGGACGAGCAGCGTGTAGAAGCAGTACGCCGCGAGCATGTAGAACGCGGTGTGCGCGATGTTGACGATGCGCGCGACGCCGAAGATCAGCGAAAAGCCGATCGCCAGCAGCGCGTACACGCCGCCATTGACCAGGCCGGTGACGAGGATGTCCTGGAGCATGCGAAAGAAAGGCCGCGCGCCCGTGGGGGCCGCGCGGCCGTATTCAGCGGCCGGCCACCGGCCTCACGGCAGCTTGAAGGGCTGCATGCCCTTCACCTGCGGCGGCCAGAACGGCACCTTCTTGCCGTCCTGCCACTGCACCGCGATGCCCGAGGTCTTGCCGACTGCCCATACCGGGTCGTGGAGCTTGTCCCAGGTGAGCGTCCCGGAGGTACCGATGTGATCCTTGAAGCCCTCGAGGACGGGCACCAGCTTGTCGGCGTTCGTGGTGCCCGCCTGCTCGATCGCGTCCTTGAGGAGCATGATCGCGTCGTAGGTCGCCGCGTTGTAGGTCGGCGACTTGTGGAAGCGCGCCTCGAATTCCTTCACGAACGGGATCATCGTCGGCGTCACCTCGACCATGCCGTAGGTATCGAGCGTCGAGACGTAGTTGCCCTTGCCCGCGGTCGCCTCCCAGAAGCCGTCCTTTTGCGCCTCGACGTTGATGCCGAAGGCGATCGCCTTCATCTTGCGCTCCCCCATCTGCCGGCCGAGAACGATGCCCACCGGGCCGGAGACGGCGGTAAACACGATGTCGGCCCCCGCTCGCTCGATCGCCGAGAGCTCGGCGGTCACGTCGGTCGCCGTCGGCGAGGGCTGCCACAGGCCGACCACCTCCATCTTCATCTTCGGCAGGTTGGTCTGCAGCGCCGTGACGATCGCCTGGGTCCACAGCACCTTCTCGGCGAGGATCGCCACCTTCGGCGTGTCCTTCTTGAGATCGGCGCGGATCTGCCCGGCGATGCTGCCGAGCACCGCGAACAGCGTGCGCCCCAGGTCGGGCGACTTCGTCGGCGTGACCCGGAACCAGTACTTGTAGCGATCGTAGTTCGCCTCGACGTTCTGCCCGAGCTTCGCGTCCGCCGCGCCGCAGCCGAGGAACAGTTTCTTGTAGTCCATGGCGACTTCCTGCATCGCGATCACCGCCTCGGAGCGGAAGCCGCCGACCACGTAGTCCGCCTTGTCGCGCGTGATCACGCGCTCCATGGCGTTGGTCGCATCCGACACCGACTGGATCTCGTTGGAGTCGGCGCGGATCAGCTCGACCTTGAGCTTCTTGCCGCCGACCGAGATGCCGCCCGCATTGTTGATGTCGTCGCGCGCCAGCTCGGCGCCCATCCAGTGATTCTCGCCCTGCACGTAGGCCATCGGGCCGATGACCGCGATCTTGACCGTGCCCTGCGCCAGCGCCGGCGACGCGATGACGGCCGCGGCCAGCGCAACCAGCAGCTTACGCAGCATGGAAGCCTCCTTTGGATTAGACTCGGGTTTCTTGTAAGGCTCTGATGTTGCCGCAAATTTCCACCACCGTCTAGGATGAACGCGGCCGCACCCCTGTACTGGGAAGACTTCGTGGTGGGCGAGACCACCGAGCTGGGGCGACACACCTTCTCCCAGGAAGAGATGATCGAGTTCGCGCGCAAGTTCGACCCGCAGCCGTTTCACGTCGATCCCGTGGCTGCAAAGAAGTCGTTCTTCGGCGGCCTGATCGCCAGCGGCTGGCACACCTGTTCGGTGGCCATGCGCATCCTGTGCGACGGCTACATCAATCGCAGCGTGAGCCTCGGCTCGCCGGGGCTGGACAACATCCGCTGGCTCAAGCCCGTGCGCCCCGGCGACACCATCACCTACCGGCGCGTGGTGCTCGAGGCGCGTGCCTCGAAGAGCCGGCCGGAGGCCGGCTTGGTCAAGTCGCGCACCGAGGCGGTCAATCAGCACGGCGAGCTGGTGCTCACCATGGAAGGCTGGGGCATGTTCGGCCGCCGCCCCAAGTGAGGCGATGAGCGCCCGCATCGAGCTCGATCACAAGCTACACGTCCTCACCAGGAAGGAAGAGCTCGACGGCGAGCGCGTCGCGGGCAGGATCGTGGTGGTGCTCGACATCCTGTTCGCCACCACCACCATGGTCACGGCGCTCGCCCACGGCGCGATCGAGGCGATCCCGGTCGCCGACGAGGCGGCGGCGCGCGCGGCCGCCGCCGAGCGCCGCGCCGGGGACGTCGTCCTCTCGGGCGAGCTGTACGCGGAAACCCTGCCCGGATTCGCGCACCCGGCGCCGATGGCGCTGCTGCGCCACGGCGTGCGCGGCAAAACCCTGATCTACTCGACCACGAACGGCACCGTGGCCATGACGCGCGCCGCAGGCGCCGCGCGCGTCTACTGCGGGGCCCTGCTCAACGCGCGCGCGCTCGCGGAGCACGTCGTCGCGCGCCATCCGCGCGAGCCGGTGCTAATCCTGTGCTCGGGCTCCGGCCAGAACTTCAACCTCGAGGACTTCTACGGCGCCGGCTACCTGGTCGAGCGCTTCGCCGACCTGCTCGGCGCAGCCGCCGACCTGTCGGACGCGGCCAAGGCGGCTCGCGGCCTGTACCGCCAGGCCAAGGCGCCCGAGGCGCTGCTCGATTGCCGCGTCGGGCGCATGATGGCGCAGCGAGGCCTCGCCGCAGAGGTCGAGTTCGCGTGCCGCTTCGACGCCTTTCCCGTCGTTCCGCTGCTGGACCAGGGCAGGTTGCGCATGATCGCCTGAGCCGCGCGCCGGGCGCTCAGTGGTAGCGCTCGACGCTCGCCACGCTGATCAGCAGGCGGGCGATGCCATAGGCGATCCAGATGCGAATGCGCAGCCACAGGGGCTGGCGCTGCCATTGCTGCGGCGGCACCGCGCGCGCGCCCAGGCGCTGCGCTTCGGCAAGGCTCGCGCGCAGCTCGCCGGCGAAGGCCGCGTCGTCGACGAACACGTTCGCCTCGCGCGCCACCATCAGGCTGAAGGGGTCGATGTTCGACGACCCGATGCTCGCCCTGCAGCAGTCGAAGACGGCGACCTTGGCGTGCAGGAAACTGCGGTGGTACTCGTGGATCTCGATGCCGGCGGCGAGCAGCGTGCCGTACAGCGCGCGCGAGGCGTAGTGCAACAGCGCGTACTCGACGCGCCCCTGCAGCAGCAGCACCACCTTGACGCCGCGCTGCGCGGCCTCGGCGAGCGCGCGCCGGAACCTGCGCCCGGGGAAGAAATACGCGCTGGCGATCACGACTTCCTCGCGCGCGCCGTCGATCAGCTCGAGGTAGGCATTCTCGATGTCGTGCCGGTGGCGCAGGCTGTCGCGCACCACCAGCGCGGCGCGCTGCCCCCCGGTCATGGCGGCCGGGCCCGGCCCGCCAGCGGCGGGCGCGGGCTTGCGGCCCCCCTGCCAGCGGTGCCTGAACGTCGCCCACGAGACCTGCGACCACTGGCGCGCGGCCGCCTCGCGCAGCCTGGCGCTCAGCGGGCCCTCGATGCGCACCGCGTAGTCGTAGCGCGGTGGCGTCTGCCCCGGCGTGTCGTAGTCGTCGATCACGTTGATCCCGCCCGCGAAGCCGATGTGCCCGTCGATGCAGGCGAGCTTGCGATGCATGCGCCGCAGCCGCCCGCGCCGCAGCCCCCAGGGGCTGATATTGGGTCGGAACACGAGCACCCCGGCCCCTGCCTGACGCAGCATCGCGCGGAAGCGCGGCGCGAAATCGCGCGCGCCGAAGCCGTCGAGCAGCAGGTGCACCGCGACACCCCGCGCGGCGGCGCGCGCGAGCGCATCGGCGACCAGGCTTCCGGTCTCGTCGTCGGCAAAGATGTAGGTTTCGAGAAACACCTCTTCGCGCGCCGCGTCGATAGCCGCGACCAGCGCCGGGAAGTATTGCTCCCCGTTGCGGAGCAGCGTCAACCGGTTGCCGTCGATGAACTCCATCGCGCTAGCGCGTCTTCGGCGCGGCCGCCTTGGGCAGCAGCCGCAGGTCGGCGCTCAGCGCGAGATGGTCCGACAGCAGCGACCAGGGCGCGCCACGGTGCACGCGCGCGGCGAGCACCTCGAAACCACGCACGTAGATGCGGTCCAGCTTCAGCAGCGGCAGCATGCTCGGAAAGGTTCGCGCCGCCCGGCCCTGGTGCACGGTGGACACCTCGGTCATGCCCAGGCGGCCCTCGAGGATGGCCGAGGCGCGCTGACGCCAGTCGTTGAAATCCCCGGCAACGATGATCGGCATGTCGCGCGCCGCGATCTCGTCGAGACGGGCGGCAATCGCGTCGAGCTGCTTGCGCCTGCCGCGCTCGTGAAGCGACAGATGCACGCACAGGCAGTGCAGGTTCTTGCGCCAGCCGGGCACCGACACCACGCTGTGCAGCAGGCCGCGGCGCTCGAAGCGGTGGTCCGACACGTCCTCGTTGGAGGTGGAAAGTATCGGATGGCGCGACAGCACGGCATTGCCGTGGTGGCCATGGTCATAGACGGCGTTGCGGCCGTAGGCGTGCTGCCAGCCCGCCTCGGCGAGGAACTCGTACTGCGGCGTATGCGGCCAGCTGGCGAAGCGCAGCGCATGGCGTTCGTTCAGGCCCAGCACCTCCTGGAGGAACACCAGGTCGGGCTCGAGCGCGCGCAGGCCTTCGCGCAGCTCGTGGATCACCATGCGCCGGTTGAACTGCGACAGGCCCTTGTGGATGTTGAGCGTCGCGACCCGCAGCCGGCGCACGGTCTAAATCTCGGCTAGGGCGCCGGGCGCTGCAGCCGGCAACGCGGCCTCTGGGGTTTCCTGCATACGAAGCGCATTTTACGCCGTCGAGGGCCGCACACGCTGCGCCAGCATGGCGATCGCCTCGCGGTTGGACCACGATGCGCACCTTTCCGCGGCCTCGCGCCATGGCAACCAGATGTACGAAAGGTGCTCGTCGGGTGCGAGGCTCACCGCCACGCGCCCCGGCACCTCCAGGCTGAACACGTGCTCGGTGTTGTGCGTCGTGCCGGGAAGAAAGCGGTGGCTCCACTGCGTCCAGATGCGAAAGGTGTTGATCACGTTCCAGCGCAGCAGTCGCTCGCGCGACGCGTCGATCCCGGTTTCCTCGCGCACCTCGCGCAGCGCCGCCTCCTCGAGCGGCTCGTCGAGGCGCTCGAGCGAGCCGGTCACCGATTGCCAGAAGTCGGGCCGCGCGGCGCGCTGCAGCAGCAGCACCTCGAGCACCGGCGTGTGGATCACCACAAGCACCGAGACCGGGATCTTGAGGCTCACGCGGTCCTTTGGCGGAACAGGTCCGGCAGCGCGAGCGCGCCCCCGGGGTCGACGAAGACGGCGAAGAACGGCCGGCCGCGCTCCTTCCAGTACTGCGCGCTCGACGCAAGGATGTCGAGCAGTACACCGAGATCGTCGGGACGCCGCGCGCGCAACTCCTCGAACCCCTCGATCAGCAACACGTGGCGCTCCTGCCCGCGCCAGGCCAGGTCCGTCAGGCAGTCCTCGAGCGCGTCCCAGTTGCCGCCGAACCACTGCGGAAACGCGAGCGCGGAGGCGAAACGCGCGAGCAGCGCGGTCTTGTCCGGCGCCCCGGCGAGGTCGACGCGCACCACGTCGAAGCCTGCGCCGCGCAGTGCGTCGAGTATTTCGCCGGTCTGCGGCACCCGGTAGGCGCCCGAGCGCGAGGCGTCCTGCAGTCTCGCCAGCAGCTTGCTCATGTCATTGCCGGATGCGCCTGAAAGTGCGGTAATGGTCGCCGGTGTAGTACCGCTCGCCCTCGCGCCCGGCGACGATGCGCCGCCCGCCGCGGCCGCGCGCCCCCGGGGTCGTTACCGTGTACTCGCGATAGTAGCCGCGCGGCCGCCCGGGCAGCAGCCCCTCGCGGTTGTGGAACTCGCTGCCGTCCCGCGCATACGGAAACGGCCCGCCGCGCTGGATCAGGGCGAGGGTCTCGCGCGCCTCGGGCGGGAGCGTGCCCACACCGATCTCCCCCGGCGGCGCGAACGCCGCGGCGCCCGTCGCCAGAAAGGTCGCGACGAGCCCGGCAAGCAGCCGTTTCACGCCTTGGGCTTCTCCCTCAGCCGCAGGCCGAGCTCGCGCAGCTGCAGGTCGTCCACCGGGCTGGGCGCATGCGTCAGCAGGCACTGGGCGCGCTGCGTCTTCGGAAAGGCGATCACGTCGCGGATCGACTCCGCGCCCGCCATCATGGCCACTATGCGGTCCAGGCCGAACGCGATGCCGCCGTGCGGCGGCGCGCCGAACTGCAGGTTGTCGAGCAGGAAGCCGAATTTTGCACGCGCCTCTTCTTCCGTGATGCCGAGCGCCCGGAACACCTTCGACTGCACCTCGGCGCGATGGATACGCACCGAGCCGCCGCCGATTTCCGAACCGTTGAGCACCATGTCGTAGCCCTTGGAGAGCGCTTTGCCGGGATCGCTCGCCAGCAGGTCCTCATGGCCGTCCTTGGGCGACGTGAACGGATGGTGCATCGCCGCCCAGCGCTTGGCCTCGTCATCCCATTCGAACATCGGAAAGTCGACCACCCACAGCGGTCGCCAGCCGGCCTCGGCGTAGCCCTTGTCGTGGCCGAGCTTGACGCGCAGCGCGCCGAGCGCGTCGTTGACGACTTTCGCCTTGTCGGCGCCGAAAAATATGAGGTCGCCGTCCTGGGCGCCGGTGCGCTCGATGATGCGTCCCAGCACGTCGGACGGCAGGAACTTGACGATCGGCGACTGCAGCCCCTCGGGCAGCTTCGAGCGGTCGTTGACCTTGATGTAGGCAAGGCCCTTGGCGCCGTAGATCGCGACGTAGGACGTGTAATCGTCGATCTCCTTGCGCGTCAGGTCGGCCATGGGCACTCTGAGCGCGGCGACGCGTCCGCCCGGCATGTCGGCCGCGCCGCGGAACACCTTGAACTCGACCGTCTTCATCAGGTCGGTCAGCTCAGTGAGCTCCAGGCCCACGCGCAGGTCGGGCTTGTCCGAGCCGTAGCGCGACATCGCTTCGGCGTAGGTCATGCGCGGGAACGGCTTGGGCAGATCCACGTCGAGCGCTTCCTTGAACACCGAGCGGATCAAGCCTTCGTTGATCTCCTGGATGCCGAGCTCGTCGAGGAAGGAAGTTTCGATGTCGATCTGCGTGAATTCCGGCTGGCGATCGGCGCGCAGGTCCTCGTCGCGGAAGCACTTCACGATCTGGTAGTAGCGATCGAAGCACGCCACCATCAGCAGCTGCTTGAACAGCTGCGGCGACTGCGGCAGCGCGAAGAACTCGCCCGGATGCACGCGCGAGGGCACCAGGTAGTCGCGCGCCCCCTCGGGGGTCGAGCGCGTCAGCATCGGCGTCTCGATGTCGATGAAGCCCTGCGCGTCGAGATAGCGGCGCACCGCCATCGCCACGCGGTAGCGCAGGCGCAGGTTCCTCTGCATCGGCGCGCGCCGCAGGTCGAGCACGCGGTAGGTGAGACGCGTGGTCTCCGAAAGGTTCTCGTCGTCGAGCTGGAACGGCGGCGTCGCCGAAGGGTTGAGCACTTCGACCTCGTGCGCCAGCAGCTCGACCTCGCCCGAGCGCAGGGTCGAGTTGATCGTTCCCGGCGGCCGGCGGCGCACCTTGCCGGTCACCTTGAGCACGAACTCGTTGCGCGAGCGGTCGGCGATCGCGAAGGCCTCCGGCCGGTCGGGATCGAACACCACCTGCGCCAGCCCCTCACGGTCCCTGAGGTCGATGAAGATCACGCCGCCGTGGTCGCGCCTGCGGTGGGCCCACCCGCACAGGGTCACGGTCCGGTCGATGAGCTCGGCGGTGATCTCGCCGCAGTAGTGCGTTCGCATGTTCTGGGTTCCGCTCCGAAGTTCAGACGCCGGAGCCGGCTTTGTCCGGCCTGCCGGTCGGCGACACCACTCCCATCGAGATGATGTACTTGAGGGCGTCGTCGACGCTCATATCGAGCTCGACCACGTCGGCGCGCGGCAGCATCACGAAGTAGCCGCCGGTCGGGTTCGGCGTCGTCGGGACGTAGACGCTGACGTAATCACCCTTCAGGTGGTTGACCACGTCGCCGCCCGGCACCCCGGTCTGGAAGGCGATGGTCCACATCCCCTGGTGCGGCCATTGCACCAGCAGCGCCTTGCGGAACGCCTGGCCGGTCGAGGAAAACAGCGTGTCCGAAACCTGCTTGACGCTCGAGTAGATCGACGAGACGAACGGGATGCGGTGCAGCAGCTCGTCCCAGATGCGCACCAGCCGCTCGCCGATGAAGTTCGCGGCGAGGACCCCGGTGACCAGCACGATGATGATCGTGAGCACCACCCCTTGCCCCGGCACGTGCACCCCGAGCCAATGCTCGGTGCGCCACTGCGCCGGCATCAGCTGCACGCTCTGGTCGAGCGTGTCGACCACGAGCTTGAGCACCCAGATCGTGATGACCAGCGGGATCCAGATCAGCAAGCCGGTGATGAAATACTTTTTCACGGGTGGTGGGCGCCGGTCACGGCCCGGCGCCGAGCGCGGCGCGCGCGCCGCGGAATACGAAAGCAGACGATTATAGCCGCTACGAGCTTGCCGTCCCGCCGCTGGCGGGCGTGTCGCTCTTCGCTTCGGTCTTCGCCTCGGTCTTGGCCTCGGCCTTGGTCTCGACCTTGGTCTCGGACTTCGCTTCCCCCTTCGCCTCCGGCTTGGCCTCCGATTTCTTCTCCGGCTTGCTGCCGGCATTGCGGAAATCGGTGGCGTACCAGCCGCTGCCCTTGAGCTGGAAGCCCGCCGCGCTCAGCAATTTCCGGAACGACGCCTTGCCGCATTTCGGGCAGACCGTCATCGGCAGCTCCGAGACCTTCTGCAGGTACTCTTCCTGAAAGCCGCAATCGGCGCAGCGGTACTCGTAGATCGGCATCGGGGCCCCCAAATCCTAGAACGGGATGTCGTCTTCCATATCGTCGAATTTGCCCGCCGGCTTCTTGGCCGCGGCCTTGGCTTCTCCCTTGGCCTCCGCCTTGGCCTCGGCCCTGGGCGCCGCCGGTTCGGCGCGCGGCTCGCCCGCGCCGCCGCGCGAGCCGAGCATCTGCATGGCGTCGGCCATGATCTCGGTGGTATAGCGGTCCTGACCTTCCTTGTCCTGCCACTTGCGCGTGCGCAGACGTCCCTCGACGTAGACCTGCGAGCCCTTTTTCAGATACTCGCCGGCGATCTCGGCGAGGCGGCCGCGGAATGCCACCCGGTGCCACTCGGTTTCCTCTTTCTTCTCGCCGCTCGCCTTGTCGGTCCACTGGTACGACGTCGCGATCGACACGTTGGTGAGCGCCGCGCCGTCGGGCATGTAGCGCGTTTCCGGATCGCGGCCCAGATTGCCTACCAGAATCACCTTGTTGACGGATGCCATGGTTTCCTCCCCTGTTCCTCTATGTTTCGCCCGCCACCAGCTTCCTGACCATGCCCTCGTCCCAATCCCCCGGCACGACTTTGAGCGTGGCGACGCGCGGATCGGACATCACGACCGCCTCGCGCACGCCCGGCACTGCGGCAAGCGCCTCGCGCAGGCGCTCGGTATCAACGCCTGCTGCAACTGAAAACGTAAGAGTCGAAAGTTCGTTGACGCGCGCCCGCACCGGGCGCATCCCGGCGGCGGCCGCGAGCCACACTGCGGCAAGCCCCGCGCAGGCGGCGAACACCGCGACCGGACCGTGATTCTTGGCGAGCCAGCCGCCGAGCAACCCGCCGCAGAACAGGCCCAGCGTCTGGGTGGTGTTGTACACGCCGATGGCCGCGCCGCGCGCATGCTGCGGCGCGACGCGCGACACGAGCGACGGCAGCAGCGCCTCGAGAACGTTGAAGGCGACGAAGAAGGCCACCATCAGGCCCGCGAGCGGCATCAGCCGGTCGGGCGCCACGGCAAGTCCGGTCTGCACCACGCCGAGCAGCGCCACCGCGCCGATCAGCACCAGCTTGGATTGGTTGCGCCGGTCGGCGTAATAGACCGCCGGGACCATCAGCGCGAACGACAGCAGCACCACCGGGAGATAGAACTTCCAGTGCTCGGGCAGCGCCAGGCCGGCCTGCACCAGCAGCGGCGGTATCACCACGAACATGGCCATTTGCGCCACGTGCAGCACGAAGATTCCGAGGTTCAGGCGCAGCAGCTCCGGCTGCACGATGAGCGCGCCAAGCCCGCGGTAGGGCTCGGCCGCGTGCGTCGCCACGCGCGCAGGTGCCGCGGGCACCACGACATACAGCATGCCGATCGCGAGGATCGACAGCACGCCGGTGGTCGCGAATACCCCGCCCATGCCGACCCACTGGTACAGCGCCGGCGCGAGCACCAGCGACAGCGCGAAGCTGAAGCCGATCGAGGCGCCGATCATCGCCATCGTCTTGGTGCGGTGCTCTTCGCGAGTCAGGTCCGCCGCGAGCGCCACCACCACCGACGAGATCGCGCCGGCGCCTTGCAACGCCCGGCCGGCGATGGCAGTGAGGATGTGCTGCGCAGCGCCCGCGAGGAAACTGCCGGCGGCAAACAGCACCAGCCCGATGACGATCAGCGGCTTGCGCCCCCAGCGGTCGGAGGCGATGCCGAACGGGATCTGCAGGATCGCCTGGGTGAGGCCATAGGCGCCGAGCGCGAGACCCA
>Ga0316628_100000376_pt1 | contig 27942 bp, 31 predicted proteins | sample OWC_Aug_M2_C1_D5_FD_207648 | JGI IMG/M metagenome (GOLD analysis project Ga0316628, IMG submission 207648) | Wetland soil microbial communities from Old Woman Creek delta, Ohio, United States - OWC_Aug_M2_C1_D5_C | ecosystem: Environmental > Terrestrial > Soil > Wetlands | place: USA: Ohio...
AGGCACAGCTGGCCCGCCCGCATTTGCGGCCCCGCTCGTAGACGGAGCCCCGCATCAGATTGGGGAGCGCGTGCAGCCTCGCCAAGAGGGCATCGCGCTGCTGCTCGAGCCGGCGACGTTGCGCGTCCGTCATGGACGTTATGTATCACAGGTCCATGATGCCTGTCAAGCCTCACCTGCGGGGTGGGAACATTTTTTGTGTTGGCAAGCAGTTACCGGGTTACCTCCGGATCACGGGAACCGCACCGGGACTTCGACGCACTTGACGCTGACCGCCGCTTGCGATATCTGTCTATCTGCGGTGAGAGTCGCGGCGGCGTACGCCGTTCGCCCTTATGGCTTTACCCCGAATACCTTCGCGAGGATCCCTATGAGCCAACTCTCCGCGTTGAGCGCCCGTGACGCACTGCAGGCAATCGGCCGACGCGAGATCACTTCCACAGCCCTTGTGCAGGCATGCCTCGATCGTATCCGCGCCGTCGAGCCGAGCGTGCGAGCGTGGGCCTTCCTCGATTCGGAGCGCGCCCTCGCCCAGGCGCGGGACCGGGATCAGATGCTGGCGGACCAGACTCTGCTCGGCCCGCTCCACGGCCTGCCGGTGGGTATCAAGGACATCTTCGACACCGCCGACATGCCTACTGAGAACGGTACGGTCCTCCACGCCGGTCGGCGGCCGGCCGAGGACGCCACGGTGGTCACCCTGCTCCGGGCCGCCGGGGCGATCATCCTCGGAAAGACGGTGACCACCGAGCTGGCCGTCTACGGCCCGGGCAAGACGCGGAATCCCCACAACCCTGACCACACCCCCGGCGGATCCTCCAGCGGCTCCGCCGCGGCCGTGGCCGCCGAGATGGTCCCGCTGGCCCTCGGCTCGCAGACCAACGGTTCGGTCATTCGGCCTGCGGCGTACTGCGGCGTGGTCGGATACAAGCCGACCTTCGGCCTGATCTCGCGCGCCGGCGCCCTTCGCCAGTCCAGGCCCTTGGATCAGGTCGGCGTGTTCGCCCGCACGGTCGAGGACGCGGCGCTGCTGGCGTATGTCCTGATGGTGTTCGACGACCGCGATCCCGACATGCGCTCCCAGACGCAGCCGCGTTTCCTGGAGGCGGTCAACGCGGAACCCCCGTCTCGCCCGCGCCTCGCCTTCGTGAAGACCCCGTTCTGGGAGCAGGCGGACGGCAGGGCGCGCGCCATCTTCGCGGAGTTCGCCGGCGCCCTCGGCGACGCGGAGGAGGTCGAGGGGCCGTCGTCGTTCGCCGAGGCCGCCACGATTCACCGCACGATCATGGAGGCCGATCTCGCGCACAGCTTTGCGGACGAATACGCACGGGGCAAGGAGGTGCTCACCCCGACACTCCGGGCGATGATCGAGCGAGGCCAGCGCACGCTCGCGATGGACTACCGGCGCGCCGTGGAACAGGTGCCGAGCCTCGTCCAGGCGCTGGAAGGGACCTTCGCGCGATACGACGCCATCCTGACGCCGGCCACCACGGGCGAGGCCCCGGCCGGCCTCGCCTCGACCGGCAATCCCATCTTCTGCACCATCTGGACGCTGTGCGGTCTCCCGGCAGTGACCCTGCCCCTCCTGCGAGGCCCAGAGGGCCTGCCGCTGGGCGTCCAGCTGGTGGGTCGCCGACACGACGACGCGCGACTCCTGCGCACGGCCCGCTGGCTCGCGCGTAGCGCATAGCGCTTGGCGCTTGGCGCCTAGGTCGACAGAGTTGCTGGTTTCAGTAGGCTGGCGGATTCCTTGTCGAGGAACAGGTGGCAGGAGGGGTGCGTCCGCAGGATCGAGGCGGGGAACAGCGGCCCGATCTCCCCCTCCAGGCAGGCTTTGATGGCCTGGGCCTTTCGCTTCTCTGGAACCGTGCAGACAATGTGCGCCGCTTTCATGATCTGCCGCACCGTCATCGAGATGGCCTTGCAGGGTACCTCGTCCAACGTCTTGAACCACCCCTCCCCGAACTGCTGCCCGCGGCAGGCCTCGTCCAGCCTCACGATAATGTAGGGAATCTCCGTTGTGAAGTCTGCCGGCGGATCGTTGAAGGCCAGGTGCCCATTCTCCCCGACGCCCACGAAGGCGACGTCGATCGGGGTGGAGGCGATGGCCCGGTTCAGCCGATCCAACTCCGCCGTGAGGTCGGGTGCATCGCCCGCGATGAAATGGACGGTTCCGATCGGCGCCTTGCTCGTCAACCGCTCCCGCAGATATCGGCGAAAGCTCGCCGGGTGATCGGCGGACATGCCGATGTACTCGTCCAGGTGGAACATCGTCGTGCGTTCCCACGCGATGCCGGGCGCAGCCACCAGATGTTTCAGGAAGTTGAACTGCGAGGCGCCTGTGGCGGCGACAAACGCCGCCCGCCCCCGCCGCTGTACGGCGTCACGAAGGATCTGTGCCGCACTCTCGGCCGCCACCTTGGCCATGACGTCCGAGTCCAGGTGGACTGCGATCTTCATCGATGCTCCTTTGAAACCCGTTAGTGTCACTCCAAAACAATCAACACCACAAAGTCACCAAGGCACCAAGAAACACAGGAACTGTCCTTTCACGGGAAAAGCCCGACCAGCCTCCCAAGGGGCGCTCGCCGTTGGTGGTTCCCGATGCGCGCTTAGCTTATCCCCCTTGGTGGCTTCGTGCCTTGGTGGTGAAAGCTTCGCGGCTCTGGCTCAGGAATCGATGCCGCCGTTGGCCCGCCCCCGGGACATCCGTGCCACCTCTCGGTCCGCCTCGCGCGCCTTGATGTCTTCCCGTCGGTCGTATTCCCGCTTGCCCCGGGCCAGCGCCAGACTCACCTTCACATGGGGGCCCTTGAGGTACAAGCTCAGGGGCACCAGCGTGAGCCCCTTCTGCTCCACCTTCCCCATCAGTCGCTGGATCTCGGCGCGGTGCATCAGGAGCTTGCGCGGCCGCATCGGGTCTGGCGCGAACTGGCCAGCCTGCTCGTACGGGCTGATGTGACAGTTGTGGAGGAACAGTTCGCCGCGATCCACCGCGGCGTAGCTATCCCGCAGATTGGCCCGCCCCCGTCGGATAGACTTCACCTCGCTTCCCAGGAGGGCGATGCCTACCTCGTAGGTCTCCTCGATATGATAGTCGTACCGCGCCTTCCGGTTCGTGCAGAGCGTCTTCGCCTCTCCGGAGTGACTCGGCTTGCCTCTGGCCTGCTGCGACATGACCTAGCAGGCTGCCGAAAAAAGGCTCATCTGCCGGGTACCCATTCTGATGGGTGCCCACCTGCGGTGGGTGCCCCCGCGCTCCCGTAGCGCTGCGGCGTACGTGGAAAGTACGCCTCGCGCTCCGGCGGGTACCCATCCTTCGGGATGGGTGACGCCGCCTTGCATCTGGACCTTTTCGAGCAGCCTGACGTAGAGCGGGTTTATCAACATCCTCGTAACACTGTATTAGAACGCCCGCCGGGCGACAAGCAAAATCCCGTGGGCGGGCCCGTCAAGCGTCCGGAGCCGTTGGCGTCCTCTCCCGCCCCTGCTGCCGTTCCACGGGGAGCATGGCTTCCAGATTTTTCCCGGACAGGAACTCGATCCACCGCAGCCCGTACACGGCGGACTCGGGATCGCGGCCGGGCGTGAGCGAGGTCCACACGACCTCCGCCAAGAGCCGAAGGTCGGCTCGGGCGGCGGGCACCAGAATCGCGAAGCGTGTCCGCGGCGGCACCACCCAGGACATGGCGAGGCCTGCGCCCCCCCGGCTGACGTTAAAGAGGCTACCGAACCTCGACGTTCGCGTGCTCCCCTCCCATGCGTGCGTGATCTGCACCTGAACTGGAATGCTGACGGGCAGGCGGGGGTGACCCCGCGGTATCGGCGCGCGCTCTTGGGTGGTCATGGGCGCGACCCTCCCCTGATTGCCGTACGAGTGTGCCGGGTTGTCGCAATCTCCAGCGTGGTTGCCACGTCCCGATATGTCGCTCAGCGGCGCGGGCCGCGGTCCAGGGACCGGTATTGGATCGCCTCGGCGATGTGTTCCGGCTGGATGTGTTCCACGCTTTCGATGTCCGCGATCGTGCGCGCAACCTTCAGGATCCGGTCGTAGGCACGAGCGGATAGCCCCAGTCGATCCATCGCCATTTCCAGCAGGTTTTTCGCCTCGCCTTCCACCTGGCAGTGCTTCCGGATCTGCCGCGTGCTCATGTGAGCGTTGCAGTACGCCTTGCTCCGACGGAAGCGCTCCTGCTGGAGGTGGCGCGCCCGCCCGACGCGCTCGCGAATCGCCGACGACGGGTCGCCGGACGGGTCGCCGCTCAGCTCGCGGTGCTTGAGCGGCGGGACGTCGATGTGGATGTCGATACGATCCAGGAGCGGGCCGGAGATGCGCGCCAGATAGCGCTGGATCTGGAGCGGCGTGCACGAGCACTCCTTGGTCGGATCGGTGGCGTACCCGCACGGGCACGGGTTCATCGCGGCGGCCAGCATGAAGCGCGCCGGGTACGTCAGCGAGGACACGGCCCGGGCGATGGTCACCTGGCCGTCTTCCAGCGGCTGCCGCAGGACCTCCAGGACGTGCCGCTTGAACTCGGGCAGCTCGTCCAGGAACAGCACGCCGTGATGCGCGAGGCTCACCTCGCCGGGCCGCGGGATGTTCCCGCCGCCGATGAGGCCGGCGTCCGAGATCGTGTGGTGCGGCGCCCGGAAGGGCCGGGTCGCCAGGAGCGCCTGGCCGGACGACAGGAGCCCGCAGATGGAGTGGATCTTGGTGGTGGAAATGGCCTCCTCCAGCGAGAGGGTCGGGAGGATCGTGGGCAGCCGCCGGGCCAGCATCGTCTTGCCGGACCCCGGCGGCCCGATCAGCAGGATGTTGTGGCCGCCGGCCGCCGCAATCTCCAGCGCGCGCTTGGCGTGCTCCTGACCCTTCACGTCGCTGAAGTCCACGCCATAGTCCGCGGACACGGCGAAGGCCGCCTCCATGTCCACGCGCGTCGGGGCGGGCATCTGCTCCCCGTTCAGGAGCGCGACCGCGTGTTGCAGGCTCTCGACCCCGTACACCGCCACGCCATCCACCACGGCGGCCTCGGGCGCGTTCTCGACTGGAACAAGGAGACCGGTCAGGTTGGCCTCACGCGCCGCCACCGCCATGGACAAGGCGCCCCGGATCGGCCGGACGGAGCCGTCCAGCGACAGCTCGCCCAGGATGACGACCTCCGCCAGGCGGTCGGGCCGCACGAGCTCTTCCGCCGCCAGGATGCCGACGGCCGTGGGCAGGTCGAATGCGGCCCCTTCCTTCTTGATGTCGGCCGGCGCCAGGTTCACGGTGATCCGCTTCGCCGGAAACTCGAAGCCGGAGTTCTTGATCGCCGCCTTGACGCGATCGCGGCTCTCCTTGACCGCGACGTCCGGCAGGCCAACGGTGTTGAAGGTGGGGAGCCCGAGGGCGATATCCGCTTCCACCGCCACCAGGTAGGCATCCACGCCAAGCACGGCGCTGGAGAGCACTTTGGCAAGCATCGTTCGGCTCCGGTCGTGACCGCAGGCGCACGCGGCAGGCTGCCAGCTTGGTAACACAGGCCGCCGGCAGCGTCAATCGAAAAGCAGGCCGGAGGCGGCCTAAATCTCTGGCTAAGCTCCGGGCTCCTCACAGTGGCCCATCAGGGAGCCGTCTGCTGTGCCGCAAAGGGAACTGACCACCTGCAGTGTCACCGCACCCATCGGGTGTGATCCCGCTTCCTTGGCATCCTGTCGGTCGCAGCCTTTCGTGCGGGCCTGACGGATCGGGAGCTCGCGGGCGTATCCGTTAGCCGGAGATTTTGGACATAGCGGAGCCCTTGACACCGTCACCTTACTTTGTAACCCTTCGACCAGTACCTGGGGCGGATACCGGCATTCGTCCAGGGAAGCGTCGTTCCGAAATTCGCGGGAAGGGGGAACAACATGCAGGTCCTGACACAGCGACAGCTCCGGCAGTTTGAGGAAGACGGCTATCTTGTCGTCGAAGACGTCCTGGATCCCACCCGCGACATCGGGCCGGTGCTGGCTGAATACGACGGCGTCCTCGATGGGATCGCCGCGTCCCTCGTCGCCCAGGGCGCCGTCGCCTCGACCTACCGGGAGCTCCCCTTTCCCGCGCGGCTCATCCGGATCTGCATCGAGAGCGGCCGGAACTTCCCGCAGGAGTTCGACATCAGCCTTCCGCAGACCGGCGTCCTTCCCGAAACCCCCATCCACGTCGGTCCGGCCGTCTTCGGGCTCCTCACGACCCCGCGCTTGCTGGATCTCGTGGAGGACGTGATCGGCCCGGAGATCTACTCAAACCCCGTGCAGCACATCCGCATGAAGCTACCCAAGCGCGCAGTCGCCAAGGGTGGCCACAACGGCTTGATCTCTCAGATCCCCTGGCATCAGGACAGCGGGGTGATCCTTCCCGAGGCCGACCAGTCGACCATCCTCACGGTTTGGTTTCCCCTGAACGATGCGACGGCCGAAAACGGGTGCCTCCAAGTCATACCTGGCAGCCACCACAGCGAGCTCATCGCCCATTGCCCCACCGAGAAGGGTGTCGCGATCCCCGAACCGCTCCTGCCGGCGACGCAGGCGGTCCCGTTGCCCATGGGCCCGGGCAGCGTCCTTCTGATGACGCAACGGACCGTGCATAGTTCCCTCGACAACGTCACCCAGGACCAGGTCCGCCTGAGCTTCGACCTTCGGTACCAACCGATCGGGCAGCCAACTGGACGGCCGGCATTCCCTGGCTTCGTGGCGCGCAGCGCAGCCCTTCCGGATTCGGTCTTGCGCGACCCAGGGGTGTGGGCCCGCCGCTGGCACGACGCCCGCGCTCGGTTGGCCGAGCGAGAGAACCCCGCGTTCAACCGCTGGAAGGCCGGCGTCGGCGTGTGCGCGTAAACTGATTATGCCTTCCGATTCTGATCGAGCGGGATGAAAAAACGATTGGACGGCCCCACATCGTCGTAACGCCTGCCGTTCGTACCGACGCTCCGACTGATCCTCCGCCACCGTTTCAAACCTATCCGACCATTTTTACACGGTAATTACTTCTCGGCGGTAACGATTTCAAACACTTCGCCGGACGCGTGCATCGGCTAACATATTGCAAACATTGACGTCAGTCGACTCAGAGCCAGCTGGCACTGGTCGGCACAGTGCTTGCGGTGTCCCTCCGCCAAACCACAGCAAGAGCAGATGAATCTTTCGAAGAGACCCAAACCCTGTGGGGCTCGTGTGGAGGCCGTGATGGCGAAGTTGCGCATTTTAGCTCTCACGTATAAGACGTTCCCCACAACGCTCTCCGCGGTTCGCGAGGCTACTATCGACGTCCTGAAGCGCATGGGTATGCGGGTTCTGTCGAGCGGATCGGAGGACGGTGGGGCGAGCGTCAGCATCGTGGCCAGCGGGTGGCGACGCGAGCTCGACGTGGAATTGGAGGCACAAGGGGTAAGGGGCACACGGGCGCGTGTCCTGGCAAAAGAGGGCGTCTTCTTCGAGGAAAACGCCGCCACCAATCTGATCGCCCAAGTCACGCGCCTCCTGGAACAACCTCCGGCGGCACGCGTGCCGGACCGCATCGCCGCCCTCTCAACGAGCGCCTGAGACGCACCCGCTCTGGCAGAGTACCTATCCCAGTTCGCCCACCTTGGACGCACCCTCCCCTGCTTGAGGTTTACCCAGGCGTAAGGGCTCCTTTCATCTTGACAACGAAAAAGCATTGCGGATAAGGTGCGGCTCCATACCGTCTACATTTCCGTCGTTCCGTGCGGCTGATCGAGGGCGCTGGCGCGATGGCAGGCGGCGTGGACCGAGGACGCGCAGGGTATCGCTGCAATTGTGACCCACATTCCGCAGAAGGAGGATCAACCATGAAGCGAACGGTAGTAGCCGTCGTGTCTGCGATGTTGTTCATCGGAATCGTCGCGACCACCGCGCCGGTCCTCGCGGGCGCCAAGATCAACGTGACCATGGTCATGCACAATGCCCGCACGGAAGAGATCGTCTGGGGCATCGCCAACCGCATCAAGGAGAGTCTGGAGAAAAACACCAACGGCGAGATGGCCGTGCGTCTTCTCGGGCCCGAAGTCGGCGGCGAGCGGGACCTCCAGGAGGGCACGAGCCGGAACGAGTTCCAGATCTTCCAATCCGGCGACATGGCGGTCTCGACGTACGGCGCCAAGTATGCCGTCACCACTGTGCCCTTCGTTTTCCCCGGCTACGCAGGGGTCGACAAGGCGTACAACGGCAAGCTGGGGGAGAAGCTCAACCAGGAAATGATCAAGAACGGCAACCTGCGCATCGTCGGTCTATCCCGCCGCGGCGCCCGGTTACTGACCGCCAGCAAAGCCATCCCGACTCCGACGGAACTGAAGGGCCTGAAGCTGCGCGTGCCCGAGATCAAGACCTGGGTGGATGTCTGGAAAGAGATTGGCGCCCTGCCGACCCCCGTGGCCTGGCCCGAAGTCTTCACGGCCCTCCAGACCGGCGTGGTGAACGGTCAGGAGAACCCGGTCCTGCAGATCTTCGAGGGGAAGCTCTACGAGGTCCAGAAGTTCGTGATGATGACCGAGCATATTTCGAGTTACTTCCACTGGGTCGTGAACGAGAAGTTCTACCAGGGCCTCACCCCGGCCAACCGAAAGATTGTTGAGGACGCCATCAAGAGTGCCACGGCGTGGGGGAGCGGAAAACAGGCCGAGAAGAGCGACGAGCTGCGCGCGACCATGGAAAAGAATCACGGCGTGAAGTTCGTCGAGGTGGATAAACAAAAGTTCATCGCGGCGGCCCGTCCGGCCATCGACCGGATCGCCGACCAGCAGTGGGCGCCCGAGGTCAAGGGCATGCTGCGGGAGATCGTCGGAAACTGAGGAGAGCCACGCGCGGGGCTCCGGCGTGGGTCGGAGCCCCGCGTTTTCATGGACGGCGTCCCTCGACGCTGTCGTCTGTCGCTCTCGCCGGCTCGCCGAAACCGGCGGCCTATCGGGTCCGTCAATGCGCGCATTCGCTCGATGGATCTGGGAATTGGTGGAACTCCTCGCCTTGGTAGCATTCGTCTGCATGCTCGGCCTGGTCGTCGCCCAGGTGTTCTTCCGCTATGTCCTCGCCGTCTCGGTCCCCTGGACGGAAGAGGCAGCCCGCTGGTTCTATGCCTACCAGATCCTGCTGGGTTGCACCATTGCTGCGAGAGACAAACTCCACCTGCAGGTGACGATCGCCCTGGACCGCCTCCCGCGGCGGTGGAAGGCTGCCGTGGAGTGCGTCATCGCCGTCTCCGGCCTGATCTTCCTGGGAGGGATCATCTGGGGCGGCGTGGTCATGATGTGGGCCACTTCCACCGTTCAGGCTGGAAGCTTTGCCCTCAGCATGAGCTATTTGTACGTCTCCATCCCCATCAGCCTCGCTTTCCTGTTCTTCATGACGCTCGGAGATCTCGGCCGCGGCTGGAAGACACTCCGGGGTTCCCCCAAGGCCTGAGGAGATCGCATGACTATCTTCTTCGTGATGATGGGCGTACTCCTCGTGCTGATGTCCGTAGGATTCCCGGTCGCCCTGAGCATGGGACTCACCAGCGTGGTCACCCTCGGGGCTCTGCGAGGTTTCACCGAGATCCCCTGGGACATCCTGGCGCAGCGCTTCATGTACGGAGTAACCAACTTCACCCTCTTGGCCATTCCCTTCTTCATCCTGGCCGGGCGTCTCTGTAACGAGGCGCAGATCACGGATCGGATCTTCGAGTTCGCCAAGACCATGGTTGGCCACTTCAAGGGGGGCCTCGGTCACGTGAACATCCTGGGCAGCATGATCTTCGCGGGGATGTCGGGGAGCGCCGTGGCCGATGCCGGGGGCCTGGGCAACATGGAGATCAAGGCGATGGTGGACGAGGGCTACGACCTCGCGTTCAGCACCGCCGTGACGGCCGCCTCGGCCACCATCGGCCCGATCATCCCGCCCAGCATCCCCATGGTGATCTACGGCGCCATGGCCGGAGAGTCAATAGCCAAGCTCCTCATTGCAGGTTTCTTCCCGGGGATCCTGATGGGCCTGATGATGATGGTCCTCTTGGTGGCCATGGCTCCCTTCTACGGCTGGCAAGCCAAGCGCCGCGCCTCCGTCACGCAGATATTTGCCACAGCCAAGCGGGGTTTCTTGCCCCTCATGGCCCCTGTGATCCTCATCGGGGGGATCGTCACGGGGGTCTTCACGCCGACCGAAGCCGCCGCGATCGCCGTGTGTTACGCGCTCTTCATGGGGATGGTGTACCGCACCCTTACCTGGCGCAAGTTGCTCCGGGTGCTCAAGGATTCCATGCTCGACACGTCCATCATCCTCTTCATCGTGGGGGCCAGCTCCATGTATAGCTGGGTCATCGCCCGCTACCAAGTGACCGACGCCATCGTGGAGTGGATGGGGAGCACGGTGAGCAGCCCGCTCGTGTTCATGCTCTACGTCAATATTTTCCTCCTGATCGTGGGCTGCTTCATCGATGCCACGCCGGCCCTCTTCGTGCTCACGCCGGTCTTCATGCCCATCGTCAAGCAGTTCGGCATCGACCCCATTCACTTCGGCGTCATCATGGTGTTCAACCTGATGATCGGCCTCGTCACACCGCCGGTCGGGACGGTACTCTACACGCTGATGCGGGTCACGGGGCTTTCGCTGGAGCGCATCTCCATCGCCATGATCCCATGGTACGTCCCGCTGGCCGTGACCCTGGTGATCATCGTCCTCTTCCCGGGCTTGTCCACCTGGCTGCCCATCGCCATCCTGGGACGATAACGGCCTCGTCGGGCGCGCCGGACCATCGCGCGCCCGATCCCACGCCCGTTCCCCCCGGCCAGAAACCCAACTGCGCAACCACGAGGGGTGAGGCGTGCTCCTTAGAGGTCGACGAATTGAAACCGGCTCTCGGGGCCGATGCCCCGCAGCGCGGCCGCCACGAGATCCGCCGTCGCCGCAATATCCTTCAATGAGCACACTTCGACGGGCCCGTGGGTGTAGCGTGAGGGGATCTTGAGCGAGAGCGACGGGACCCCCGTCCCCGCGAACTGGACGGCGGCCGCATCCGACGTGATGATCGGCATGCTGCCTTCGATCTGATAGGGGATCTTCTGGCGCTCGGCGGCCTGTCGACAGAGGGCGATGAGCGCAGGATGTCCGAAAAGACCGTACGGCACGGAGGCGCCCCGGTCCATCACCGACAGCCCCGGGCCGGCGCCCAGACGGTTTGCCGCCTCCGAGTACGCCGTGCCGGGGTGAGTGCCGATGCCGCTGCCGAAGCCGGCCTGCGACACCGTGGCGTCGATCCCGATGCAGAGGTCCGGCCTGACCCGACCCGCGGCCTGGGTGGCGCCGCGCAGGCCGACTTCCTCTTGGACGGCGGCGACGAAGATCGCCGTCGCGTGCAGGCGCGTCCCTGCAGCGCGAAGCGCTCGCATGGCCTCGAGCATGGCCAGGCAGCCGACCTTGTCGTCCAGCGACCGGCCGGTCACCAGGCCCGTCGACGGTTCTCCCAACCAGGCCAGGTCCCGGTCCCAGGTGACTTGCTGGCCGGGTTCGACCCCCATGCGCTGCGCTTCGCTTTGCGAGGACGCGCCCACGTCGATGAAGAGGGCATCCACGGGAGGGACCCTCGTTCCGAGTTCCCGCTCCTGGCGGAAGGCGATGTGCCCCGGCTTGGATCCGACCACCCCCGTGCGCGGGCCCTGCGGAGTACAGATCACGACTCGCTGCGCGTACGTGAGATTGGGCGGCACGGACCCGACCACGTCGAAGCGAAGGTACCCGTTGTCCTCGATGTGAGAGACGATCATCCCCACGGAGTCGCTGTGGGCCGGCACCAGAACCTTGGGGCCGGTCGCGGCGCCCTCCAGCGTCCCGTAGACGTTTCCAAAGGGGTCCACCTCGACCCGATCGGCCATGGGGCGCATCTCGTCCGCAAGCCGTTGCACGATCCCCTGCTCGAATCCGCTGGTGGCGGGGATCGCAACCAGGGCCTTCAGGCGCTCGAACAAGTCGTTCAACCGGTCCATCCGCGCACCCTCCGTGGTCGATCATCTTCAGCAAAGCAAGAAAGGCTGGCACCACCAAGACACCAAGGCACCACGAGACAGAGGCCCCCCATTCACAAGAGCATCCGGGCCGCGTCTCTCGCGGCCCGGACTGTCTGGGCTACCTGATTCCCCTTTGCCCAATCTCATTGGTGTCTTGGTGCCTTTGTGGTGAAGAGGAGCTCGGACCGGCGCTACAGCCGTCGCCCCACGTCACCGGCCGCCACGTGTATCCGGGGGACCTCGGCGTACGCCCGCATCTCGTGCGTTATATAGACGTAGGTCGCATCGGGTCCATTGGAAAAGCCGGCATGGTTGCCCCGGGCATCCATGGCGATCAGGCTCACCCGACCGAAATATGGATCCACGAGATAGCCGAGCTCCGCGGTGGCCTCGCGGCCGGCGGCCTCCAGGGCCATCCCCATCTTGAGGTACATGACGACGCTGTGCGCCGTGCAGAGGCGCATGGCCATTTCGCCGCGACCGGTGCAGGCCGCCGCACCATACCGGTTGTCGGCGTAGTTCCCGGCGCCGACCACGGGCGAGTCGCCGAGTCGTCCGGGGTATTTCCAGGACCATCCGCTGGTGCTGACGCCAGTCGCCAGGTTGCCCTTGGCGTCCCGCGCGATGAAGTTGACCGTCTCGTTCGGCCGTTCGGGATCCGCCGCCAGCTTCGCATACCGGCGAATACTCTCCACGTAGGCCAACCGCTCCTGGTACCCTGATGGCACCTTGGTGTTAAAAATTTCCCGCCAGATCTCCTTGGCCTCGGCGGTGAGCAGATCCTTTTCCGGGAACCCCATCTCCTTGGCAAACCGCTCCGCACCGGTCCCTACCAGAAGCACGTGCGGCAATTCCTCCATGACCTTCCGGGCCAAAGAGATGGCGTGCTCGCAATTTCGCACGGCGCCCACGGCGCCCGCCTGGAGCGTCAGACCGTCCATGATGCTGGCGTCCACCTCGACGTCTCCCACCAGATTCGGAAGGCCCGAGTACCCGACGGTATGGTCCGCGGGATTGCTTTCCACGGGCTTGATCCCGGCCTCCACGGCGTCCAGCGCCGATCCGCCGTCCCTGAGCACCTGCATGGCCGCCTCGATTCCGACGGAGCCGTTCGCACTGGCGATGACGATCATCGGGGACACCTCCGCACTGCTGAACCTGGCGGGGAGGCGCTTCTCCCACGCCATTGACCGTGGATTGGCACAGGACAACGTCCGGTGGAAGCTATCCAAGCAGGACGGGGAATGTCAACAGGAAAGCCCGGCGCACCCGAGAGGGGGCGCCACCGCAGGGGTGAGAAGAGGAAGCCTACAGGATCTCGAGCCCGTACTTGCGCCCGACCGCTTCGAGTTGTTCCCGGCCGAGCGGCGCGGCCGGCGCAAGCAGGCTCAACTCCTCGAAGAACCGCTCGAATCCCGCCGGCGCGATCGTGACGAGCAGCCTCCCGGTCCGGTATCCCACGTTGGTGTACCTGTGGGGAATGTCTCTCGGCAGAAAGGCGAACGTCCCGGGAGGCGCCGGCACCACGCGCCCACCAACGCGGATCTCGTACATCCCTTCCAGGACGTAGAAGACCTCGTCCTCCCGATGGTGGACGTGCAGAGGCGGCCCCACCTGTGGCGGCGTCGAGATCTCGACGGCGGCGCACGTGCCGTCCGATTCGTCGCCGCTCAGTTTCAGCGTCACCCGCTCTCCGAGCACCGAAAGGACCCGTCCTTTGCCGGCTTGAAGGTCCTTCGGGCGCGGCTGAGTATTCCGCATGCCGAGCTCCTCTCCGAAACGCTGCACATTCCGACGCCGAGAGTCAAAGGAGACTAACAACGTCTCAGATACCTGTCAACAAAAGAAAGCCCGTACCGACGATGGCCAACCAGGGCGGCAGAATCGAGCGCGGGGGTCCGCAAGGCCTAGGGCCGGCGCAACCGAGCCGGGCTCCGGCGCGATAGCCTCAGGCGCCGTGTTGAAGCGAGGACAGGGCCACGATGCGGTCGCTCGCGTGGCGTAAGCGGAGAGACAGGTTCCGGCAGAAGGCCGCCAGGATTTTCCGGCCGACGACCGGCTCCTCCCGGAAGAGATCCAGCAGGGCGTCCCGGCCCAAGAACAGCACCGTGCAGTCGTCCTGGGCGATCGCCGTGGCAGATCGAGGAAAATCGTCCACGAGCGCCATCTCGCCAAAGCATCCGCCCGATTCGACGAAGGCCATGGTCCCATCCCATGCCTCGGGCGCATGCTTGGCGATCCGCACCGCGCCTGCGATGACCACGTAGAGGGCCTCCCCTTTGTCCCCCTCCTTGAACACCACCATGTTCTTGGGGTAGGCGACGACGCGCCCCAGCGCCACGAGCAGGCCAAGCTCCGGCTGCGTCAGCTCCCGGAAGAACGGCACCGCGCGCAGAATGTCCCGAACCGTTGTCAGATCGGGATTCGGCGTCGTCACCATACGCGCACCCCTTCCGCTGGAAAGGCGTCCCGCACCCACTGGATGCGTGGAGGTTCGTCGCTCATGAGCGTCACCGCCAACACGTCGAAGCGGCACGCCACCTCGGGCATGCGCTGCTCGGCCAGGAACCATTGCGCGGTCCGGACGATCTGCCGCTGCTTCCGCTGGTGAACGGCGAGCTGGGGCGGGCCGAAGGCCTCCGAGGTTCGGGTCTTCACTTCGATGAAAAGGATGGCTTCTCGCTCCCGCCCGATCAAGTCGATCTCGCCGGCGGCACAGGTGTAGTTCGCCGCCAAGATGCGGACGCCGCGCCGCTCAAGGAAGGCGCGGGCCACAACTTCACCTTTCTTGCCGAGAGCGCGCCGCGCTTCCGTCACCACAAGCTCCCTTGCGTGTCCGGCGTGCCGACGTGCTCCCGAACCCCCGCGAAGCTCCTCCGGTGTATGGTGCACGGCCCGTGCGCGGCAATCCGAGCCAGGTGCGCGGCGGTGCCATACCCCTTGTGCTGAGCAAATCCGTAGGCGGGGAATCGGACCGCCCACCCGTCCATGATACTGTCCCGGGTGACTTTGGCAAGCACAGATGCTGCGGAGATGGCGGGAACCAGGCGATCGCCCCGAACGATGGCCCGCGCCGGAAGGGGGAGTGCGGGGAGGACATTGCCGTCCACCAGCACAAGGTCCGGCTGGGGTGTCAGGCCGGAAACCGCGATGGTCATGGCGCGAAGCGTCGCTCGGAGGATGTCCGTGGCGTCGATCTCCGAGGCCTCAACGGCGGCCACGGCGTACGCCACCGCGTTCGCCCGGATCGCTTCCGCCAGCCGCTCGCGCGTGGCAGGCCTCAAGAGTTTGCTGTCCGTCAAACCGGGGAGCTCGGCATCCGGCGGCAAGATCACAGCGGCAGCCACGACGGGCCCTGCCAGACTCCCCCGCCCGGCTTCGTCCACCCCGGCCGCGCGCTTCCCCGCCGCCATGGCGGAGTCCAACACACCCAGGACGTGAAGCGCGGCAGACGCATCTGCCGTCCGGAGAGTCCCCACGGCGAAACGATCGGCCCCGCTGCGCCCGGCCATGGGAGGTCGGCCGGCTAGGAGGTTCGGCGCTCCTTGATCCGCGCGGCCTTCCCCTTGAGCTTGCGGAGGTAGTAGAGCTTGGCCCGCCGCACGAGCCCTTGACGCAGGACCTCGATCCGGTCAATGCTCGGCGAGTGGGAGGGAAACGTGCGCTCCACGCCGACACCGTACGTCACTTTTCGCACGGTAAAGGTGGCGCTGAGCCCCGTCCCCCGACGGCGGATGCAGATGCCTTCGAAAGCCTGCAGGCGTTCCTTGTCCCCCTCCACCACTTTCACCTGAACCTTGATGGTGTCCCCGGGTTTGAATTGGGGCAGGTCCTTCCGCAGGTGTTTCTCCTCAACCGCCTGAATCGCTAGCATGCGCACACCTCCTGGAGGCTGTCGGGCCGGCCGGCCGCCGGAACCCGACGCCTCGGACAAATGATCACCATCGGTTCCACACCCGGTCCGCCGCGCTCGCGGAGCCGGGCAGGATCAGTCGCTCTCGTCTCGTAGAATACCGAAAGATTTCCTTCTGTACAGGCTGCTCAAAAAGGCCCAGATGCCAGGCGGCGTCACCCATCCTTGCGGATGGGTACCCGGGGCGGGGTACCCACCGGAGGTGGGTCCAGGCGTACACGGGGTACGCCGCAGCGAGTGCCCGAGCAAGTCAACGCGGCAGATGGGCCTTTTTCAGCAGCCTGTCAGGCGTCCTCCGTCTCGATCTCGACCAGCAGCTGCCGATCCAGGTCCGACAGTTTCGCCCGGCTCAAGAGATCCGGACGCCGCTCCCGCGTGCGCCGGAGCGCCTGTTTCCGCCGCCAGCGGGCGATGGCCTGATGGTCCCCCGACAGCAGGACCGGGGGCACCCCCATCCCGCGGAACAGCGGGGGCCGCGTGTAGTGCGGGTGCTCCAGCAACCCCGTGGCGAACGAATCGGCCAGCGCCGATGTCTCGTCTCCCAGGACGCCCGGGATCAATCGCACCGTGGCATCCAGGACGACCAGCGCCGGGATCTCGCCGCCCGAGAGGACGACGTCGCCGATCGACACTTCCAGCGCCTGGAGCCCCTGGGGGATGCGATCGTCGAATCCTTCGTAGCGCCCGCAGAGCAGGATCAGATGCGGGAGGCGCGCCAGCTCCGACGCCAGCCGCTGGCCGAATGGCAACCCCTGCGGCGTCAACACCACCACCGTGCTGTCCGACCCCTGCCGCAGTGCCTCCACGGCCTCGAAGACCGGCTCCGGCTTGAGCACCATCCCCGCCCCGCCGCCGTAAGGGACATCGTCGACGACGCGGTGGCGATCGTGCGTCCAGGTTCTGAGGTCGTGGACCCTGATCGCCACCAATCCCTTGTCCTGCGCCCGGCGAAGGATGCTCTCCTGGAGCGGCCCCTGGAACATTGCCGGGAACAGCGTCAGGATATCAAACCGATTCAGAGCCCGTCTCTCCTTCCGCCTCGGCGGCCGCCAACCCCGCCAGATCCGCTGCCGGATCCAGCTCGATGCGTCCCGTCGCGAGGTCGATGCGCCGGATGTGGACGCGGGTTGCCGGCAACAGCCATTCACCGGCGGTCCCGTCGATCACGTACACGTCGTGGGCGGGCGTCTCCAGAATTTCGCGCACCACCCCGAGCTTGCGCTCGCCGGACACGACGTCCAGACCGAGGATGTCGTAGTGGTAGAAGGTGCCGCCCGGGGGGGGCGGCGCGTCGGCGCGCGGAATGGCGATCTCGCGGCCCACGAATTCGGCGGCACCCTCCGGCGAGTCTACCCCAGCCAACTGCAGCGCCAGCGACCGCCCGTGCTCCGCCTCGACCTGGATCACTACCGGGCGATACGGGCCGCCCGGCGGGCCCACCCAGTAGCGGCTCAATCCGCGAAACGGCGCCCACTCGTCGGCGTACAGAACCGCCTTCACACCGCCCCGGACCCCGTGAACCTTCGTGATCCGCCCGAGGATCAGGTAGTCCGGCCGCGCCATCCCTCACTCCACGATTTCGAGCACTACCCGTCGCTTGGCTTTGGCCGCCGTCGCGTGCAACAGGGTCCGAATCGCTCTGGCCGTGCGGCCCTGCTTGCCGATCACCCGTCCGAGATCCCCGGGGGCCACGCGCAACTTGAGCGTCGTGGCCGCCGGATCCTCCACCGTCTCGACGTGGACCTGGTCGGGCTGCTCTACCAGCGCCTTCGCCACGAACTCCACCAGCTCTTTGAACACGGGCGCCCCTCCCTTGGCTACCCTCCCCGCCACCCTCCAGCGCCGCCGGTGGGCCGCGCGCCCACCGCCCTTACGAGGCTGCAGGCGCCTTGCCGCGGCTCTCGGCGTACTGCCGCATGACGCCGGCGCCGCGCAGGAGCGAGCGGACCGTGTCGGTCGGCTGTGCGCCCTTTTGCAGCCAGCGCACGGCCTTGTCCGCGTCGATCTTCAGCCCGCCGCTCTCCCGCAGGGGGTCGTACGTCCCCAGGCTCTCCAAGAACCGCCCGTCCCGGGCGGTGCGCTCATCAGCGACAACCACGCGGTAGAACGGAACCTTCTTCGTCCCCATGCGCCGCAACCGAATCTTGACCGCCATACGACCTCCCAAGAAGTCCGGACCGCCGCGGGCGCCGCAGCCCTGCCGGTCGAACCGGGGTTAATGAAGCGAAAACGGCAGATTTCGCGGCATGCGCCCGCCCTTGCCGGCCTGCAGGAGCTGCCGCATCATCTTCTGCATCTCGCCAAACTGTTTCAGCAGGCGATTGACGTCGGTCACGGTGGTGCCGGAACCGTCGGCAATCCGCTTGCGCCGTGAACCGTTGAGGACCTCGGGCCGTCGTCGCTCCCCGGGCGTCATGGAGTCGATGATGGCCTCGACCCTTTTCAGCTCGCGCTCCTGCTCGGAGGAGTCGGGCAAGCCCTTGACCCGCGACAGGCCCGGGATCATGCCGATGAGCTGGTCGAGCGGCCCCATGCCTCGGACTTGCCGCAACTGATCCCGAAAGTCCTCCAGGGTGAACGCCTGTGCCTTGAGCTTTTTCTGGAGAGCGGCGGCCTGCTTTTCGTCTACGGCCTGCTCGGCCTTCTCCACCAGACTGAGAACATCGCCCATACCCAGAATACGCGAGGCCATCCGCTCCGGATGGAAAACCTCCAGGGCGTCCAGCTTCTCGCCGATACCCACAAACTTGATCGGGGCCCCGGTGACCGCACGGATGGATAGAGCCGCTCCACCCCGCGTATCGCCGTCAAGCTTCGTGAGGATGTAGCCGGTCAACTCCAGCGCCTGGTGGAAGGCCGTGGCGGAATTCACCGCGTCCTGGCCCGTCATAGCGTCGGCCACCATGAGAATTTCCGTCGGATTCAACTCGGCCTTGATGGCGCGCAACTCCTCCATCAGCGGCTCGTCCACGTGCAGCCGGCCCGCCGTGTCCAGAATGACCGGATCCAGCATCCGGGACCGGGCGTGCCTCAACGCCTCGCGACACACGCCGACGGGCGACGAAACGCCCGGCGTTCGGTACACGTCGACCTGCACGGTCCGACCCAGCGTCACCAACTGGTCCTGTGCGGCCGGACGCTGCAGGTCCGCCGCCACCAGCAAGGGGCGCTGACCTTGGCCTCGGATGAGGCGGGCAAGCTTTCCGGCCGTGGTCGTCTTGCCGGACCCTTGGAGGCCAACCAGCATGATGACGGTCGGCGGCTGCCCGGCGGTCCGGAGCCGATTCGCCTCGCCGCCCATGAGGGCTGCGAGTTCCTCGTACACGACCTTGACGACTTGCTGGCCCGGCGTGAGCGACTCGAGGACGTCCCGCCCGACCGCGCGCTCTCGCACGCGCTCGAGGAACGAGCGGACCACCTTGACGTTGACGTCGGCCTCCAGCAGGGCCAAACGCACCTCGCGGAGTGCTTCGCCGATGTTGTCTTCGGTGAGGCTCCCGTAGCCGCGCAGGCGCTTGAAGATGCCGTTCAGCCGGTCGCTGAGGCCCTGGAACATGAATTCCCCCGCAAAGCGTAAACCGGGAAAGTACTCGTGTGGATGCGATTTGTCAAGGCCAAACTCCCCCAGCGGATACGCCAACTCCGCGTCGGGACTGGGGATTCGGCACCGTTGTTATGCGTGCCTTGGCCTGCGACGAGGCCCCGAGCCAAACCCGCGGCGCCCCCGCTTGACCGCCTCGCCAATCCGCGGATATCCTAGCACCGTAACGGACGCGTAGGGCCGGAAATTGGAAGGAACCAAGACCGAGTCGAGGAGGATCGACCCTGTGCGGATTGCCGACCTTCTTGCCCGCCTGAGCCCGACCGAGCCGCCGCAACTCGTTTTCCTGCGCCACGCCCCCGCGGGAATTGGCGTCCTCCCGGGCACGCTCCTCTGCCTGTCCGCATCCTTCAACCCCATGACGGTGGCGCACGCCGTCCTCATTCGCGAGGGAAGCCGTCACGTTTCGCCCCAGGAGACCATGCTGCTTTTGGCAACCGTCAACGTAGACAAGGGTGGCGAAGGCCTACCGCTGGAGCGACGGTTCCATCTCCTCCTCCGGTTCGCGGAATCCCGGCCTCACGTGTCCGTGGCGGCGGTGGGCCACGGCCGCTTCGTCGACAAGCTGGAGGCGATCCGCGCCGCCTATCCGGCGGGCACCCGGGTAGCGTTCCTCCTCGGCTTCGACACCCTGGCCCGGCTGTTCGATCCGAAGTACTACGCCGATCGAGGAGCATCTCTGACCCGCCTCTTCGATGGAAGCGAGTGCATCGTCGCCAACCGCGGAAAGGATACGCCAAGCGCCGTCGAAGCGTTTCTGACTCGGCCGGAGGTCGCTCCTTTCGCGCGCCGCATCCATGTGGTACGGTTGCCGACGGACCTCGCCACCGTCTCGGCCACAGAGGTGCGCGCGCGGCTTTCCCGGGGGGAGCCGATCGACGAGCTGGTCCCTCCGGAGATTCGGCCGTCGGTCGCGGACTGGGGGCGACACCTTCGGGGAGCGTGAGACATACTCGCCGCGGATCGGCGCCGTCGCGACTACGACCTTGAAGGGGTCTGTGCAGGCGAGTACGATATGCCGAAAAGCGCCGGAAGCGGGCGGGAGCGTCCCGTCAGGAGGACGACCATGGCAAACGCATACGTCTTGATCGAGGTGGCGCCCAAGAAAGCCCGCACGGCGTGCGGGAGGATCGCGAAGCTCTCCGGGGTGTGCTCCGTCCACCTCGTCACCGGGCCCTACGACATCATCGCCCTCGTGGAGGGCAAGGACCCAGCGGCTATCGGCAAGCTGGTGATGGCGAAGATCCAGGCGGTTGACGGGGTCGGGCGGACGATCACCTGCGTTGTCGTGTGACGACGCAGCGGTCAGCGATCAGCTGTCAGCGCTCAGCCATCAGCTGCCAAGCGATCAGCCGGCAGCGTTCAGCGCTCAGCCCCGGAGTGAACTGGTCATTTCCGAAAGCTGACCGCTGGCTGCTTCGCGGCTGAACGCTGATTTGTGACTGCTGACAGCTGACCGCTATTTTTTTGCGACCATTTCCATCGCGAGGGCGACGAAGGTGCGGGCCATCACGCCCGTCGCACCTTTGGTCTGGTAGCCTTTTTCCTTGTCGGATTCCGACGTTCCCGCGATATCCAGGTGCACCCAGGGCGTTTCTCCCACGAAGTGCTGCAGGAATTTGGCGGCGGTGACGGCGCCGCCCTTGCGGCCGCCCGTGTTCTTGATGTCGGCGATGTCGCTCTTGATGAGCTCGTCGTACTCGGCGTCCATGGGCATGGGCCAGATCTTCTCTCCCGCCGTTCTTCCCGCCGCCAGCACTGTTTCCAGCCACGCCTGATTGTTTGTGAAGGCCCCGCTGTTGATGGTTCCCAGCCCCACGACGCAGGCGCCGGTCAGGGTCGCGGCATCCACAAGGTGGGTGACCTGCCGCGTGCGGGCGAAGGCAAGGGCGTCCGCAAGGATGAGCCGCCCCTCGGCATCCGTGTTGATCACCTCGATGGACTTTCCGCTCATGGCGCGCAGGATGTCCCCGGGCTTCAACGCCGTTCCGCTCGGGAGGTTCTCCGTCGCCGGGACGACCGCCGTCACACGGATGGGCAAGCCCAGGCGGGCGATCGCGCAGGTGGCGGCGATGGCGGCGGCAGCTCCGGCCATATCTCCCTTCATGGCCTCCATGTTCTCCGCCGGTTTGATCGATATCCCTCCCGAGTCGAACGTCACCCCCTTGCCCACCAGGCCGAGGTGCGGGCCGCCCCGGCGGCCGCGATAGGTGAGCACGATGAGCCGCGGCGGCTCCTGGCTGCCCCGGGCTACGCCCAGAAGCCCGCCGGCGCCGAGTCGACGCAATGCCGACGGCCCCAGGACCTCACACCGGACGCGGGCGGCCCGGGCCATCGCGCGCGCCTGTCGGGCGAGCTCGGCCGGCGTGAGGGTGTTGCCGGGCTCGTTCACGAGATCGCGGGCCGCGGTCGCGGCCTCCGCCAGGATACGACCCCGCCGAACCGCCTCCTTCACGGCGTCGAGCCGTCTCGCGTCCCTTTCGACGATGGTCAAGCGTTCGATCGTCTTGGCGTGGTCGTCGTTCGTCTTGTACCGCGTGAACCGGTAGAGGCCCAGCAGCGTGCCTTCGACCACGGCCTGAGCGGATTGCACGGCGTTCAAACCGCCGGCGCCGGCGCCGTGGACAATCGTGCCGATGCGTCGCGCGCCGATCTTGCGCAACGTCCTCGCAGCTTCCGCGGCCACGGCGCGGACCCGATCGGGCGTGAGTTCCTCGGGCTTCCCCAGGCCCATCACGAGAATCCGCTCCGCCGGAAGCCGCCCGAGCGAGTGAATCAGAGTCTGCTCACCCCACTTCCCCGTCGCCTCCTGCGCCCAGATGAGCTTGGCGAGAGCCCCGCCCAAGGCGGCATCCACGGCGGCCACGGCCCCCCTCAGGGGCGTCGCCCGGCGGGCCCGGCGGCGGGCGCCGCCCTTCGCCGGCACGCGCGCCCTTTCAAGGAGGTCCACCACCAGTCCATCGCCTGCGAACGTCGTTACGTTCCCTGCGACGACTCGAATGTCCAAGGGAGACTCCTTTCGCGAAGGCCAAACCGAAAAAGCCGACGGCGCCGCGCCGACCGGAAGAAGCGCGAACGTAGCCCGACGAGGCCGGCGCCCGAGGAACACCCGGTGTATCCGGACTTATAGCTCAGAAGAACAGACGAGTCCAGGGAGACGCGGCGACTGGGCTGGACATGCGGACCATCCTCGCGTTAGTATCGGTGCCGATGTGACGTTCCGATCTCCGTTCGATTTCTCATTCTCTAGGAGGGCTCCACCCATGACCACCTGGACTGCCGCCACTCTGCTCGCCGACGACCGCGCCCACCTGCTCCACCCCCTCCAGCACCCGGCGGACCACGCCGCCCCCCACATCTGGGTCAAAGGCCGGGGGGCCGTCCTGACCGATGCCGAGGGCCGGGAGTACCTCGACGGCCTGGCCTGCCTCTGGAACGTGAACGCGGGCCACGGCCGGCAGGAGCTGGCGGAGGCGGCCGCCGCCCAGATGGCCACCTTGGCCTACGCCACCAACTACGTCGGCTCCGCCAACGTGCCGGCCATCCAGCTGGCCCACCGCTTGACGGAGCTCGCCTACCCCAACCTCGTCGCCACCTACTTCGCCAGCGGCGGGGCGGAAGCCGACGAGAGCGCCTTCAAGACCGCGCGCTTCTACTGGAAGGCCAAGGGGCAGCCGGCCAAGGTGAAGATCATCTCCCGCCAGTACGGCTACCACGGGGTCACCCTGGCGGCCATGAGCGCCACGGGGGTCGCGGGGTACGCCAAGATGTTCGAGCCGCTCGTCCCCAATTTCATCCACACCGCCGCGCCGTACCCGTACCGCCTCACCGGCGTGCAGCCCGGCGAGACCGTCGGGCAGGCCGCGGCGCGGATGCTGGAGGAGACGATCCTCCAGGAGGGCCCCGAGACGGTGGCGGCCTTCATTGCGGAGCCGGTCCAGGGGGCGGGCGGGGTCATCGTCCCCCCGGACGACTACTTCCCCCTGGTCCGCCAGATCTGCACCAAGCACCAGGTCCTGTTCATCGCGGACGAGGTCATCACCGGGTTCGGGCGCACCGGGGACTGGTTCGCCCTGAAGCGCTGGGGCGTCCAGCCCGACATCCTGTCGTTCGCCAAGGGGATCACCAGCGGCTACCTGCCCCTCGGCGGGATCATGGTGTCGCAGGAGATCCTCGACGCCATGCAGGCGGTCCCCTACGCGGATCGCTGGATGCACGCCTACACGTACTCCGGCCACGCCACCTGCTGTGCGGTCGGCCTCCGGAACCTGGAGATCCTCGAGAAGGAAGGGTTGGTGGAGAACGCCGCCAAGATGGGGGCGCGGCTGCTGGCGGGGCTGCAGACGCTCACGGCCTTCCAGGCCGTCGGCGACGTCCGGGGCCTCGGCCTCATGGCCGCGGTGGAGCTCGTGGCGGACCGCGCCACCAAGGCCGGCTTCGATCCCGCCCAGGGGATCATCGGCAAGGTGAAGGCGGCGCTGGAGGCCCGCGGGGTCTTCACCCGGAACATGCGCGACGTCATCGCCTTCGCCCCGCCCTTGGTGATCACCGCGGCCCAGGTGGACACCCTGGTGGAGAGCCTGCGCGGCGCCCTCGCCGCGGTGCTCCCCGCGCGGGCGTGACGCCGTCGTGGACTTGCTGGGCGCTTTCCGCCGACGTCCGTTCCTGACGCCGACCGAGCGCGAACAGATCGAGGCGGGGTTGGCCACGGCGCGGCGGCACGCCGCCGCGCCGATCGGCCTGATCATCGACGAGCGGGCCGCGGACGACCACCAAGTCCGCGCGCGGCAACTATTCCAGGATTGGGAACTCGCCGACGCAGAGCGATCGCGGGCGATTCTGGTGTATGCGTGTGCGGCGACCCGGCGCTTCGCCGTCCTCGGAGGCGAGGAGATTCGCCGGGTCGCGCCCGAGACCTTCTGGGAAACCTTGCAGCGCGACCTCGCGCGCCACTTCGAGGAAGAACGGTACTGCGACGGCCTCTTCAAGGCCGTTGCGAATGCAGCAATAATGCAGCATTCGCTGTTTGTTGCCACCAACGGCTGCCACTCGCCGGCTGCGTCACCGCCCGCAGGGTCCGATCTGTAACGGCCGTCTATCGCCGCCGCGTCCGCTCACAAGCGCGTTGTTGAAGACTCGCTTCTTCCAACGCTACGCAAGGTATCGTTTGCCAGGCGGCGCGCGATGCGGGGGCGGGACCGGCGTCACCGTGTCGCGGAGTGAGACGCGGGGCCGAGGAGCTGCGTCACCTTGGCCACCAGCTCCTCCGATCCGAGAACCTTGGACCACACGGCAGTGGCCCCGACGGCGCGCCCCCGATCGCGGACGCCGGCGTCCTCGAGGACTGTCAGGAGCACGATCGGCGTCTCGGCCAACGTCGGCTCCGCACGCAGTCGCTCGCAGACCTCCAGGCCGTTCATGCCGACCATCATGACATCCAGCAGGATCAGGTCCGGGTGCTCCCGCACGGCGAGCACGATCCCCGCCGCGCCGTCGCTCACGGCGAGGACCCGATACCCGCGCCGCTCGAACGCCTCGCCGCAGACGCTGAGGAGGAGTCGATCATCATCGATCCACAGAATGGTAGTCCGCCGGAGGCGCATGGGCCGGTCCTGCGGGAGTGGTGTTCCACACACCGGACAGACGTCTCCCGTCAGGACGCCGGGGTGGTCCGTTCCGCAATTGGGGCAGGCTGGCGTCTCACGCATCGGACTTGGGACTCGCTTTCGAGGTAGAACGTGGCTCGGCGACGGTGCCCTTCATGTGGCGATGGACGAAGAAGTAGTACAACCCACCCACAACCAAAGCGCCCAGACCGAGCCACTTGGACAGCGTGTGGGTGAGGTTTGTGGTCTGCCGCAGGTCCGCCCCCATCGTGATCCCCACCCAGCACAGGACCGCGGACCAGACGGCCGACCCCAGCAGGGTGTACAGCGAGAACTTCAGGTAGTCCAGGCGCACGATCCCGGCGGGTATGCCGATCAGGTGGCGCACCACCGGAAGGAGACGGGAGACAAAAATTCCCATCGCTCCATAATGGGCCGCCCAGCGTTCGGCGCCCATGACCTTGTGAGAGGGGATGAACACGTACTTGCCGTACCGCAGGACCAGGGGCCGCCCGGCCCATCGCGACGCCCAGTACATCGCCGTCGCGCCGAGCCAGGACCCGATCGCCCCCGCAACCACCAGTCCGCCCTGCGCCCACCACCCGGCCAAAGGAATGCCGAAGAGCCTCAGCTTGTCACTCGTCCATCCCAGGTGCGCGGCGGGGGGGATGACCACTTCGCTGGGGAGCGGCACGACGGAGCTCTCGATGGCCATGAGCAGAGCCACCAGGAGGAAACCGCCCGTCTCCAGCGTGCGAAGGTACCACTCGATGAGTGTCGTCAGCATTCCGGGGCTCCCGGCGGGTTATTGACAAGCACGTTCTTCCCAGGATGCTCAAAAAGGTCCAGATGCAAGGCGGCGCACCCATCCTTCGGATGGGTACCCGAGGCCGGGGTACCCGCCGCAGGTGGGTCCAGGCGTACCAGAGGTACGCCGCAACGAGTGCCGAGGCGCGACAACGCCGCAGATGGGCCTTTTTCAGCAGCCTGGTAGGCGCGCAGTATCTGGCTCCGGAGGAGGCCTGTCAAGCAGGAAAGCGATGCGGCGCGCCTCGGCCGCGCACCCCTGGCGGTTCCCTTTGACAAGATGTCTCCCGCACGCTACAAGCCTTAGCGGAGGTGCCTATGCGGCCGTTCCGCGTTGCGCTCGCACTGCCCGACTGGATTGCGACCACTCTCCCGCCCCCGGACGCGCGCTTCCCCTCCGTGGAGGAGCGCATGGATCTCGTGGTTCGCATGGCGCAGGAGAACGTGCGGCGAGGCACCGGCGGACCCTTCGCCGCAGCCGTCTTCGACGCCGAGACGCACCGCGTCATCGCGCCGGGCGTGAACGTGGTGGTGTCGCAGCGCTGCTCCGCCGCGCACGCCGAGATGCTGGCCATCATGCTGGCCCAGCGTCTGCGTCGCACGCACGACCTCGCGGCGCCGGGCCGGCCGGCATGCGAATTGGTGGCGAGCGCCGCTCCCTGTGCCATGTGCTTGGGCGCCGTGCCGTGGTCCGGCATCCGGCGCATCGTATGCGGCGCGCGCGAGGAGGACGTGCGCGCGACGGGATTCGATGAGGGCGACAAACCGGCAGATTGGCCCCAGGCGCTCACGCGGCGGGGGATCGTCGTGGTCGAGGACGTGCGGCGGGCGCAAGCCGTCGCCGTCCTCGCGGAGTACGCGCGGGGCGGCGGGCCGATCTACAACGGCCGGAGCGCCCCCGCGGACGCCCACGCCCCCTTCTCCCCAAGAAAAAGGAGCGGCGTAGGTACACGCCGCTCCTAGGGGTTCTTGACGAAACCCTTTTTCAGCAGACTGCGCTCCGCTACTCGCCGCCGCGCTTGCCCAGGTGCCGATCCAGCAGCATCAGCGACGTCTTGCTCTCGCCGACCGCCTTCAGCTGCTCCACCACCTGGCCGGCGTTCTTCTCCTCTTCCACCTGCTCGGTGACGAACCACTGCAGCATGATCTGGCCGGGGTAATCGTTCTCCTTGACGGCGAGCGCATACAGCTTGTGGATGGAGGCCGTCACGAGCTGCTCGTGGGCCAGCACCTTTTCGAAGACGTCCAGCGCCGACTTGTACTCCGCCGCCGGCTGCGGGATGGCTTGCAGCGTGACGCGTCCGCCCCGGTCCACCATGTGCTCGAACAGCTTCATGGCGTGCGTCAGCTCCTCCCTGCTCTGGACCCGCATCCAAATGGCCGACCCCGGCAGATTGCTCGCCTCGCAGTAGGCCGCCATGGCCAGGTACAGGTACGAGGAATGATACTCCTTCTGGATCTGTTCGTTGATGGCGTCCTGCATCGTCTTGGGCAGCATCGTCGTCCGTCTCCTTTCCGTCATCACAGCGGTGTCGTGTTGAGACCCGGCCGTTCGGCACGCGCCGACAGAGCCGAAACCCCTCCCGTTATGACAACCACCGTTCCGCTCGCTCTCAGCCGGAGCTGATCAGCTCGTCCACCCGCGGGTCGGTGGGTTTGAACGGGTCCTTGCACAGGATGGTGCGCTGGTAGCGATCGTTCAGTTTCAGATAGGACCAGCCGACGTCGTACGATTTGTTGCGCTCGTTGGCGAAATTGATGAAATCGGCGCGCACCTTGGCACGCGTCGTCTGCGGCGGAACCGCCGTGGCCTGCTCGACCGTCTCGTCGTCGAAGAGCCGGTTCACCTGGTCTGCCCGACACAGCCTGTAATACAGCCCTCGGTCGCGCCGGATGTCGTGGTACTGCAAATCCAGCATGCTGATCCGCTGGTCGTCGAAGCCGACCTCCTTCCGGCTCATGTAGGAGCGGATGAGCTCGTGCTTGATGACCCAGTCCAGCTCGCGG
>Ga0316628_100000377_pt1 | contig 27908 bp, 23 predicted proteins | sample OWC_Aug_M2_C1_D5_FD_207648 | JGI IMG/M metagenome (GOLD analysis project Ga0316628, IMG submission 207648) | Wetland soil microbial communities from Old Woman Creek delta, Ohio, United States - OWC_Aug_M2_C1_D5_C | ecosystem: Environmental > Terrestrial > Soil > Wetlands | place: USA: Ohio...
CAACTCGACGGCGTTATCGAGCATGGCGGAGTCGCTGCCTCCGGCCATGATGATCGGCATGATTTTCTTGATGTCGTCCCCAAACAGAGGAGACGCCAGCACGGATTGCCGCGCGTGCATCCAGTTGATATTTCCGCGCAACGTATTGATTTCGCCGTTGTGGCAGATGTAGCGGTAGGGATGCGCCAGCTTCCAGCTCGGGAAGGTGTTGGTCGAAAAACGCTGGTGAACCAGGCAAAGCCCGCTGGTCAATTCGGGATCGAGAAGTTCCTTATAAAAATCGGTAATTTGCGGAGCGAGCAGCAGGCCCTTGTACACGATGGTGCGCGAGGAAAGAGACGGAATATAAAAAAACTCCTTCTCTTTCAAGTCCGTCGCGAGCACCGCGGCTTCCGCGCGCTTGCGCACCACGTACAGCTTGCGCTCCAGCGCGTCCTGATCCATGCCCGGGGCGCTGCGGATGAATATCTGCTCGATGTAGGGTTGCGAAGCGCGCGCCACGCGGCCGATCATGTTCCCGTTGATCGGCGTGTCGCGCCAGCCCAGCACGCTCAGGCCTTCCTCGCTCGCGATTTTCTCGATGATTCCCTCGCACAGCAGACGGTCGTGCGGGTCCACGGGAAGAAATACCATGCCCACGCCGTATTCGCCCGGCGCCGGCAGGGAAAATCCCAGGCTCGCCGCTTCCTTCTCGAAATAGGCATGGGGAATCTGGATCAGAATGCCCGCGCCGTCGCCGGTTTGCGGATCGCATCCGCAGGCGCCGCGATGGGCGAGATTGATCAGAATTTGCACGCCCTTGACCACGATGTCATGCGTCTTGCGGCCCTCAATGCTGGCCACAAACCCGATGCCGCACGCGTCGTGCTCGTGCTCGGGCCGGTAGAGCCCCTGAGCCTTCGGCAAACCTCGAAATGGGTAATCTTCCTTCATGAATTTGGCCTTGTCATTTCCGTGGTCGAACTCGCGCGTGTAAACCTCACCCGCGAAACCGGTCGCGCAGACACATCCACGCCGGTTCCAGGACGACTTTCTGGAAAGCATTCATAATACCACTGCTACGGCCCGGTTGTCCCAAGGACAATGACCCCGTAATTTGTGATCGACAGTATTTGAATTTTGAATTGGCAGTAACGATTGGCCGCGCTTCTGTTATAATTCCGCGACAAAATTATGGATTTCGACCAGCTCACTACGTTCATAGAAATCGCCAAGCTCGGCAGCTTTTCGCGCGCCGGCCAGAAATTATTCCGTTCGCAACCGGCCGTTAGCGCCCAGGTGCGCCAGCTCGAACAGGAATACGGCGAAAGACTGTTCGACCGCGGGCGAAAGTCCGTGCGGCTGACATCGGCCGGCGAAACCTTATTTGAGTACGCGGTGCGCATGGTCAACATGCGCGGTGAATCCTTGCGCGCCGTGGCCGATAAAGCCACCACGCCGCGCGGCGTGCTCGCCCTGGGAGCCAATGAAGCGACCTGCCTGTACGTGCTCCCCCAAATTTTCGCGGAATATCACAAGCTTTACCCTTCCGTGCAGATCAGCATCTACCGCAATTTCAGCCACAAGGTGCTGCAAAAGGTGGAGGACGGCACGGTCGACGTGGGCATCGTGACGCTTCCCGCCAAGTCGCCGAGCCTCAAGATCCATCCGATTTTCCGCGATCGCGTGGTGCTGATGGTCAGCCCCCGCAGCCCCCTGGCGAAGCTCAAAAGCGTGCGCATGAAGGACATCGCCGAGCAGCCGCTGATTTTCCCGCGGACCGGCTACACGCGCCAGTTGCTGGACAAGCATTTCCGTCCCTACCGCGCGCAACTGCAAATCACCATGGAATTGACCAGCGTGGGCATGATCAAGTGTTTCGTCGCCGCGGGCCTCGGCGTTTCGCTGATCAGCGCAAGTTTCGCGCGCAATGAAGTCCGGGCCGGCGAAGTGAAACTGATTCCCATCGCCGATCTGGAGCTTTGGCGCGAGCTGGGGCTTGTCTACCGCCGCGACCGCACGCTGCCCCGCTCCTCGACCGCCTTTATTACGCTGGTGCGGCAACGCGCGGCGGAAAATCCGGAACTCGAAATCCCAACCACCAAGTAAGAGCCGCGTGGCGCTCCGGTTCCTTTTTCCACAACGAAATCAAAATCTTTAACACAGAGGGCACGGAGAAATACGAAAGGAATAAGAACGGATTAAAAGTGATCCACGCATGGAAGATTTTTCTTTTTGAATTCCCTTGGTTTTCTCTGTGTCCTTAACTCTGTGACCTCTGTGTTAATTCTTTCTCTTTCTTGCGCGCGTCCCGGCGACCTGAAACTCTCCGCTCAACGAACCGCGATGGGAGCGACTGTCGAACCCGTCCCGCCCGCGATTTTCAACGGTTCCATAGGGAACCCCAGCGAAAACACTTTACCGGTGTGAATCAGTTTCGCCGCGTTCAGCGCCATTTCCGGCTTCGTCAGATTGCCGGAACCGATTTCATCCTTCGCGCCCCGCTTCGAGGGGCACCGCTGCATGGGACAGACTTCTATGCTGGAGGATTGCGGATCAGGCGCAGCACATCAGGGTCGGCGGAATTGCGTTCGGCGGAGGAGACGCCTTCGGAAGGCTCGGGCAGGTCGCCTTCGCCCGTGGCCAAAAACAAATTGGATTCCAGGCCGTGCTGCTTGTCGTACAGTTCGCGATAGCGCCCGTTGGCCGCGTACAGAAACGCGTGTGTGCCGCGCTCGACGATTTCTCCCGCTTCCACCACAAGGATCTGGTCGGCGCGGCGAATGGTCGAGAGGCGGTGCGCGATCACAAACGTGGTGCGCCCGCGCATCAACTGCGCGAGGCCTTCCTGGATCAGCATCTCGGATTCGGAATCGAGGCTGGACGTGGCTTCATCGAGTATCAGGATGCGCGGGTCGGCCAGAATGGCGCGCGCGATGGAAACGCGCTGGCGCTGCCCGCCGCTGAGTTTCACGCCGCGCTCGCCGATGATGGTGTCGTATTGTTCCGGAAAACGCTCTGCGAATTCGTCGACGCGTGCAATGCGGCACGCGGCCAGAATCTCTTCCTCCGTCGCAAACGGCCGCGAAAACGCGACGTTTTCGCGAATCGAGCCGTCAAACAGAAATGATTCCTGCAGCACCACGCCCAGGCGCGTGCGGTAGGAATCCAGGCGCACCGTGGCCAGGTCCACGCCGTCCACCAGCACGCGGCCCTCGGACGGCACATGAAACGCCGCGATCAATCCGATCATGGTGGATTTTCCCGACCCGGATGAACCCACCAGCGCCGTCACCGTGCCGGGCCGCGCGAGAAAACTTACGTCCATCAACACCGGCTTGCCGGGCTCATACGAAAAACTGACGTGATCGAAGGCGAGTTCGCCGGCGATATCGGGCAGCGTGACCGTGCGCCGCGGGTCTTCATCCTCGGGATGCTCGTCGAGCACTTCGCGCGTGCGCTCCAGGCCGGCGATGGCCTCGGTAAGCTGCGTGCCAATGCCCACCACCTGAAATACCGGCGCCACCAGGAACGCAAGAAACGCCATGTAGCTGACGTAGCCTCCGACGGTGAGAGTGCCGGCCTGAATTTCGTGCGCCCCGATCAGCATGACCAGCGCACCGGAAACGCCCAGCAGCGCCGTCGTCGAAAAACTCATCATGGACATGGTGGTCAGCGAGCGCAGAACGTTATCGAGCAGGCGCTGGACGCCCTTCGTAAACACTTCGTGTTCGCGGGCTTCCGCGTGGTAACCCTTCACCACGCGCACCCCGGAAAGCGATTCGGTGAGACGCCCGCTGACCTCGGCGTTGATCTTCGACCGCTCGCGAAAGATCGGCCGGATGGTTCCAAACGCTTTGCGCAAGGAAAGCATGGCGACCAGCAGCAAGGTAAACGCGACGCCCGTCATCAGCGGACTGATGCGCAACAGCAACACAAGCGCGATCGTGGCCGTCAAGAGCCCGCCCAGAAACTCGACGAGGCCCGTGCCGATCAGATTGCGCACGCCCTCGACGTCGCTCATGATGCGTGAAACCAGCGCTCCGGTCTTGTTCGCGTCGTAGTACGCCACCGGGAGACGCCCGACGTGTTCCTGCACCTTGCGCCGCAGTTCGGTGATCATACGTTGCGCGGCCTTCGAGAGCAGTTGCGTCAGCGCATAGGACGTCACCCCTTGCACGAGCGTGGCCAGCAAAATGGCCCCCACCAGCGGCATCAGCAGGTTCGTCTGATGCTTGGAAAATACATTGTCGAACAGATATTTTTGCGACGCGGGAAGGATCAGCCCCGAAACGCGGTTGACGGCCATGAGCACCAGGCCCAGCGCCAGCAGGCCGCGTCGCGGCTTCAGCAGCGCCCATATTTCGGGCAGCTGGTCCCATACCCGGGTGGGCTTCCCCTGGCCGTCTTTGGGAGCAGACAGATCGCGGCCCTCGCGCGAACGCGGGCTTCTCTCCGCGTGCCCGCCCATGCCGCGCTGCGTTCCGATCCCGCCGAATCCTCCGGCCATTCTCATGAGATGACCATCTTAGGTTATTTGATACATGCGGTGCCACTCTCGCGTGTCCATGGCGCTTGACAAAGGGAATCCGCGTTTGCTCTTATCGCTACCGCGCAGTGGCAAGCGAAGGCTTTCCGGAGCGTTTGCCGTGCGGGCCTGATTCTTTACAAATCTTAATTTAACCTGGGGAAATGCCGGTTAAACTTTCGCCGGCGCCATAGACTGTCCGCTTTTTGCTTGCGCGCGCAGGATTGACGCACGGAGACCAGAAAAAATGTCGAAACTTCGATTGTCGCTGGCTTGCTGGAACTACGACCGCACGCGCGGACTGCTCGAAGACCGCATTCCCGTTGACGGTATCGATCTGACGTACATCAACATTCCGGTCGAGGAAACTTTTTTCCGCATGATCCGGCACCGCGAATTTGACGTGGCCGAAATGTCGCTCTCCTCGTATACGATGTCGATGTTCCGCGACCCGCGGCCGTTCGTGGCCATTCCCGTGTTTCCTTCGCGCTCCTTCCGGCACTCTTGCATCTACGTGAATCGCAACAGCGGCATCCGGGAGCCGAAGGACCTTGTCGGAAAGCGCGTGGGCAACCCGGAATATCAGCTCACCGCGGGCGTGTGGATCCGCGGAATTTTGAGCGACGACTACCAAGTTCCCGTCTCCAGCGTCACCTATTTTCGCGGCGGCGAAGAGCAGCCCGGCCGCACCGAAAAGCAAATGGTTTCCCTGCCGCCCGAAATCCGCCTCGAAAATATCGGCGAAGGCAAAACCCTTTCGCGCATGCTGCAGGACGGAGAAATCGACGCCATCTATTCTCCCCGCGCTCCGTCTTCCTTTACGGTGGGAGACGGAACCGTGCGCCGCCTGTTCGAGGACTACGAAACGGTGGAGCGCGAATATTTTCAGCGGACCAAAATCTTTCCCATCATGCACGCCATCGTGATCCGCCGCGAACTCTACGAACAGCATCGCTGGATCGCGCAATCACTCTACAAGGCCTTCGTCCTGGCGCAGCGCGAAGTGTATGAAGACTTGTATGAACCCGCGGCGCTCAAGACTATGCTCCCCTGGCAGATCCGCCACGCCGAACAAACGCGCGACCTCATGGGCAAGGATTTCTGGCCCTACGGATTTGAGCCAAACACGCATGTCCTGAGCACGTTCCTCCGGTATTCCTTCGAGCAGGGCCTTTCCAAGCGGCTGCTCGCTCCAAAGGAACTCTTCGTGCCGGAAGCCCTGGAGGCGTTCAAGATTTGAAATTTGAAATTAAGGTATCTCTTAAATGGCTGGCACTCAAACTGGACGGACCGTCAGGGGCTAAAGCCCTTGCTATTCAGGTCTCTGGATGTCGCGACTGAAGCCGCGACCCACAAAGATCATTTGTGAGACGGATTCATTTCAAATTTGAGATTTCAGATTGAAATTTCAGATTTCAGATTTGAAATTTCAGATTTGAAATTTTGAATTCGACGCGCGCGATTTTAGATTGAAATTCGAGATCGCGATTTGCAATCTCAAATCTCAAATTTGAAATTTTAAATTTAAAATTTTAGCTTCGCAAGCGTTCCCCACGAGAGAAGGAGTTTGAATGGCCGAGACCGGACAGCAACAATTCCTGCGTTGGTGGTCCCTGACCCGGGGAGACATTGACGCCACGGTGGCGCAAGTCGGATTCAATGTGGCCCAGGCGATCATTCCGGCCTTCCTGCTTCTTCCGGTTGGCATTTCCATGGGATTCAGCGTGGGACATTTGCTGCCCGGCTATGCACTGGGATTCGTGGGCGGCTCATTCGCATTAACGGCGCTTGGCATAGGACTTGCCAAACGCGAACACCGCGCCGACGTCACGGCCCACGTGTACATCAACAATGTGCCGGGAATCATCGCCTACACGCTGGCGATCATGCTGCCCGTGTATCTGCAAACGCGCGATCAGGAGCTGGCCTGGAGAATCGGCGCGGCTGCCGTCGTGTGGACTGGCGTGATCAAGCTCGTGGCCGCGCCGTTCGCCGGCGCCATTCGCAAATTCATCCCCAAGCCGGCCACCATGACGGTGTTCGGCGCGGCCATGTACACGTATCTGGCGATGGTGCTGCTGCAGCGCATTTTCGACCAACCACTGGTGGGAATCGTCGCGCTCACGATCATCGCGGTGGCGGGCCTGGCGAGCGTGCCCATCACGAAATGGAGAATTCCGCCGTTTCTGCTGGCCTGGCTGGTTCCTCTCGCCATTGGATTGTCCATCGGCTACATTCATCCGGCCTGGCAGGGTATTTCCGTGCAGCTTCCTTTTGTGCGAACGCCGGGCCTCTTCCAGGCCATGGGGCTTGCGATTCCTTACCTGTCGGTGATTGCGCCGATGTCTATTTACCAGGTGTTGCAGGACATCGCCTCGGTGGAAGGCGGAAACGCGGTCGGTGACAATTACGACGTTCGCCTCGTGGTGGCCGCGGACGGATTGGGAACGTTCGTGTGCGGCGCCGCGGGAAGCATCATTACTCCCGTGATCGCCGCGCTGCATCCGCCATACAAGGCGATGGGCGCGCGCATCGGATTTTGTTTCTGGACCGCCATCCTGTACCTGGCCGTAACAATGAGCGGGCTGACGCTGTTCATCGCGCAACTTTTTCCCTGGGCCATTCTTGCGGCGATGATCGCCTACGTGGCCATTGGCGTGGGCCGCGCCACGCTGCATCGCGTGGAACAAAAATATTGGAACGCCATGCTGCTGGGACTGGTCCTGCCTACTGGAGCCGTGGTGGGATCGGCGGTGAATTCCGCGCTGCCCGCGTTGAAGCTTTCCATCCAGAATCCCGAAGTCGCGGCCGCATTGAACCGTTCGATCTACTGGTCCTCCCTGCAAGGCCTCGGCAACGGCTTTCTTTTTCTGGTGCTGGTGGTCAGCGCCATGATCACGGAATTGATCGACCGGAATTTCGGACGTGCCGCCGTCTGGTGCCTGATCGCCGCGGTGTTTTCGTGGCTCGGCCTGATGCACTCGCCGGTGATGCGCTGGGGCGCGCAGCCCATGTACGCGGCGGGCTGGCTAGCCGCCGCCTTCATCGTGTATTCAGCGCGCTGGTGGCGCGGGGACGTAGCAAGGTCGGGTTGAGGCCATATTTTCACTGGAGAGTTACGCCGATTTGAGGTTTCAATCAATCGCGAAGCGACTTTTGTTTATACCGTCATTCCGAACGAAGTGAGGAATCCCTCCTGGGTTCGGACGCCCAAGAAAGAGAGGGATTCCTCACCCGCGGGAGCGGGTTCGGAATGACAACCCATTGAGATATTCCGCAGCCCGTGCACTGCGCGGGAATCGTTCCCGAATCAGTCGCTCGCCCGCAGCGTTTCTCCGGCCAGATAAAAGTAGCCCACCTTGTTGTTCGCCGGTGTCGCAAACCACATGCGTCCCTGCGCATCCAGATAAAACTCGCGCATGGTATTTTCCGCCTGAGGAAACGGATATTCAGTGACGTGTCCGGTTTTCGGATCAAGATTTCCGATCACGTCCAAATGCTCGGAGGAATACCAGAGGGTGTGATTCTTGCCGATCGCCAATGCGTACGGGGTCGTCTCCGGACCAGGCAAAGCAAATTCCCTGAATTTTTCGGTTTTCGGATCGAATTGCCCGATCTTCCCCGCTTGAAATTCGGCGAACCAGATGGTGCCGTCCGTATCCACCTGGATGCGCCGCGGACGCGCATCCGGAGTGGGAACATCCCACAACGTTACCTTCAGTGTTTTTCCATCCACTTTCCCGATTTTTCCATTCGGAACGAATTCCGCGAACCAGCAATTTTCATCCTTGTCGAGAGCGAGTCCGTAGGCGGAAGGAACTTCCTTGAATTGCGTGAACACTTTTGTCCTCGGATCAAAAACGGTCAGCGGCCCTCCGGTGGCCCACACCCTGCCTTGTGAATCGACGCGAAGCGTGTGCTTGGATCCGCCCGCCACGGTGCCTTCTTTCCCGGGAAGATAGGGATCCTGAAATTCCGTAATCGTGCGCGTGGCAGGGTCCCATCGTCCAATGCGGTTTGATCCCTGTTCCGTCAGCCAGACGCTGCCGTCCGCGGCAGGCACGGCGGAGTGAATCGCGGCCGTGCCTTCAAAGGGAACCGCGTACTCCTGCACTTCTCCGGTTTTCGGATCCAGCCGCCCGATCTTGTCGGCGCGTCCGTAATAGGGCATCCAGTAATTTCCGTCTTTGTCGGGGAAGGCGCTCCAGGGCATGCGATTGGGTCCCGGCAAATCATATTCGACGTAAACGATTTTCATGGCGTCGTCGCCGAAGGAGCGGACCAGGTCCTTATATTTCGGCATGTCCGCGGGCGACTTGGGCAGAACCGATTCTTCCCCGAAAAGAGAATTGATATACGAACTTACATCGGCCGCGTTTTGGTCGCTGAACTGGCGGCCAACGCCGCCTAAAAAGAAATGCATGGTGGTCACCATGTAATCGACGCGGTCGCGCCACCCCTCTTCATCGCGCCGCACGGAAGCCATGCGCGATTGAAATCCGTGGCACGCGAAACATCGCCCCACCAGCAAATCTTTTCCCTTCGCCTCCGGAAAGAGAACTTCGCCCTGATATTGCGACAGGTCGCTCCAGCGCACCGCGCCTTGCCTCAAGGCGAATTCATAATTCGCATTTTGATCCGCCGCCAAATTCACATTGCCGCGCGGATCGCCGCGATAGCCAACCGCTTTGACTTGGATCTGATAATTTCCGGCGGGCAGATTTTCAATGCGGTAGCGGCCGTCCTTGTCCGTGAGCACGCTGACCAGAATTTTCGTGCTCGTGTTCTGAGCCTGCACGAACGCCCCTCGGAACGCCGCTCCGTCCGGGCCTTTCACCACGCCCGTCACCGTCGCCGCGCGGGTGAAGGAAATAAACGATAGAAGAAGAAACAGGACACCCAGGCATTTATAAGCGGATTTCATAGCGCCTCCGTACAGTCGCGTTACAGTAGCCGGATTCTACCCCAATCCTAATCCACCAGGATAGGCATGCAGAGCACGGGTTCCACATGGAAGTCCAGCCGGTTGATTTCCTGCAAGGCGCAGCCGAGTTGCGCGCTACGGCAAGTCTCCAGCGTGATGATGAACGGAAGCGCGGAATGCGGATATCCCGGCCGCTGCAGAACCGCATCAATGCCGATGCCGTATCTGGAAAGCACGGTGGCCACGGCGGCGATGATCCCGGGCCGGTCTTTCACCACAAATCGCAAGTAGTACGGCGCGGTGAATTCTCCGCTCACATCCTTGGGCGTCTCCACCTCCGGGACGTTGCTCTGCGGCACGCCGCCGCTGCGCGCAATCGAATACAGATCGGAGACCACGGCCACGGCCGTGGGATCTCCTCCCGCTCCGAATCCCGAAAAAACCATTTGGCCGGCGTATTGCCCGGTGGCCATCACCAGATTCTTGCTGCCTTCCACGTGCGCGACCAGCGAAGACGCGGGAACCAGCGCGGGCCGCACAAACGCGCGCACGCTCAGTCCATCTTCGCTCTCTTTCTGGGCCAGCGAAATTTGCCGGATGGCGCAGCTCAATTCGCGCGCGTAGGCGAAGTCCACGGTCTCGACCGCGGAAATCGGCCAGCACGGAATCTGTTCGCTCTTCACGCGAGCGCGCAGCCCGGCTTGCGTCAGGATCACGAGCTTGGCGCGCGCGTCGTATCCCTCGACGTCGGCCGTGGGATCGGCTTCCGCGAATCCCAGTTCCTGCGCCTCTTTCAGCGCCGATTCAAAGCTCGCTCCGGTCGACTCCATTTTTGTGAGAATGTAATTGCAGGTGCCGTTCAGAACGCCCGCAATTTTGTACAGCCGGTCTCCGGCCAAACCTTCCTGGATTCCGATGATCGCGGGAATTCCACCGGCCACCGACGCGCCAAATTCCAGGCGCCTGCCCGCTTCGCGCGCCAGGTCCACCAGTTCGGGCCCGCTTTCGGCAATCAACTGTTTATTTGCCGTGACCACGGATTTCCCCGCTCGCAGCGCCTTGCGAATCCAATCGCCCGCGGGCTTCAATCCTCCGGCCAGCTCCACAAAAACGTCGGCATCCGAGGAGAGCACTTCGTTGATGCTTTCCGTCCAGCGCACGCTCGAGGGCACCCAATCCACTTTTTTCCGGGCCACGCTGCGATTAAAAATGTGCGTCAGCTCGAAGCAGTCGTTCGCTTCCTGCAACAGAAGTTTGACCACCGAGCGGCCCACCGTGCCGAAGCCGGCTATCGCGATCTTCAACTTCTTCTTGCGCACCAGCGGCTTATTTGCCGGCACAGGTTTGGTCCGGGACTTGGATTTCACAGGTTTCGCTTTTGCCGCCAATGCTTCACCTCAGTGTAGATTGGGAACATATATCGCCTTCCCTTCGACCGGCAAGGATTATAAGGTATTTTCATTGCCGGGTAGGAAAACCGGACGAAATGAACAAGCGTTGCGACTTCGCGCGGGCGACTGGAATCTAAAAGTCATGGCGCAAATCAACCAGCGGCTCCCCGAAAATATCGAGGGCGATTTTTACGTCGATGCCACCTGCATCGACTGCGACGCCTGCCGGCAGATCGCGCCGGCAAGCTTTCGGGATCACAGCGGCCAGTCCAGCGTCTACCGGCAACCACAAAATCCGGGCGAGCAGCATCGCGCGTTCATGGCGCTGGTCGCGTGTCCCACGGCGTCGATCGGCACGGTTTCCCATCGCAGCGCCCGCTCGGGAGTCGCGGCGTTTCCCGTACACGTCGTGGACGACGCCTACTATTGCGGGTTCAATTCGGAAGCCAGCTTCGGCGCGTGGGCCTACCTGATCGTGCGCCCGGCCGGACGCGGCGGGAACGTGCTGGTCGATTCCCCGCGCTTCAACGCGCCGCTCGTGAAACGCATCGAGGAAATGGGCGGCGTGAACCTGATGTTCCTCTCGCACCGCGACGACATCGCCGACCACGCCAAATTCGCGGCGCATTTTCGTTGTCCGCGCATCATGCACGAAGGCGACGCGGCCGCGGCGCGCGGCATCGAGCGCGTCATCACCGGAACCGATCCCCTGCGCATCGACGAAGATCTCCTGCTGATTCCCACCCCCGGCCACACACGCGGACATCAGGTGCTGCTGTACCGCGACAAAGTGCTATTCACCGGCGATCACCTGGCGTGGTCTCCCGCTCGCGAAACGCTGACGGCCTTCCGCGATGTCTGCTGGTATTCCTGGAAGGAACAAACGCGCTCGATGGAAAAATTGCTGGCGTATCGTTTCGAGTCGGTTCTGCCCGGCCACGGCCGCATTCACAGCGGCACACCCGAGGAAATGCACAAACACCTGGAGAGCTGCGTGGCGTGGATGAAACGGGAATGATTTACACACGCTCGAGAAGAATCGCGATTCCCTGCCCCACGCCGATGCACATCGAGGCCAGCGCGTAACGCCCCTTCATCCGCTGAATCTGGCGCGACGCCGTCAGCACCAGGCGCGCGCCGCTCATTCCCAGCGGATGCCCGATGGCGATGGCTCCGCCGTTCGGATTCACTTTTTCGCTGTCGTCCGGCAATCCCAATTCGCGCGTGACCGCCAGCGCCTGCGACGCGAACGCTTCGTTCAGCTCAAATACATCCATATCCGCCGTCGTCAACTTCAGCCGCGCCAGTAGCTTTCGGACCGCGTAAATCGGTCCGATGCCCATGTAGTCAGGCTCGACGCCCGCGGTCGCCGAACCGAGCACTCGCGCGAGCGGATTCAGACCAAACCGCGCCGCCGCCGCCTCCGAAGCCACGAACATGGCGCACGCGCCGTCATTTATTCCGGAAGCGTTTCCCGCCGTCACCGTGCCGTTCTGCCGGAAAAGCGCCGGCAATTTCGCGAGCGCCTCGAGTGTCGTGTCCGGACGTAAATGCTCGTCTTCGGAAACGGTTTTCACAATGCCCTTCGGTCCGGGAATCGTTACGGGCGTGATTTCCTCGGCCAGGATGCCCGCTTTTTGCGCCCGCGCGGCTTTGCTTTGCGAGCGAAAAGCAAAGCAGTCCTGCGCGGCCCGGTCGATCTTGTATTTTTCCGCCACGTTTTCGCCGGTTTCCGGCATGGACGAGGTTCCGTACAGTTTCAACATTTGCGGATTGGGAAAGCGCCAGCCGATCGTGGTGTCGTAAATTTCCGCGGAGCGTGAAAAAGGGCTCGCGGCCTTGGGCATCACGAACGGAGCGCGGCTCATGCTCTCCACGCCGCCCGCAATGGCCAGCGAAATTTCGTCCGCCGCGATGCCTCGCGCAGCCGCCGCCACGGCTTCCATTCCGGAACCGCACAGCCGGTTGACGGTCATCCCCGGAACGCTGCAGGGAAGCCCGGCAAGCAATAACGCCATGCGCGCCACATTGCGATTATCTTCCCCCGCCTGGTTCGCGCAGCCCAGCACCACTTCGTCCACCGATGACCAATCACTCTTCGCGAATTTCTCCCGCAGCGCCGCCAGCGGCTTCGCCGCCAGATCGTCCGTGCGCACCTGCGCGAGCGCGCCCCCATAGCGCCCGATTGGCGTGCGCGTTCCTTCACAGATGAATGCGGAGGACACCGTGCCTGAATCGCTCCCTGGTCCAAATATGCAAAGTGAATTCGGTCTGGTGGCACAGGCTTCAGCCTGTGCGGTCTTGATTTTCTCCGGGCTCACAAAAGCGTATAGGCTGAAGCCTGTGCCACAAAGAAAACTATTTCGCGCCGCCGGGAGCATCCTGAATCGAAACCAATTCCACTTCAAAAATCAGCGTGGCATTCGGCCCGATCACATTCCCGGCGCCCCGCTCGCCATAGGCAAGGTTCGGGGGAACGACAATCTGCCATTTGGATCCGACCGGCATCAATTCCAGGGCTTCCTTGAATCCGGGAATGACGGTTTTGATCTCGAATGGCACGGGCTTCCCGGCATCCGCGGAACTATCGAACTCCGTTCCGTCGGGGAAGCTCCCTTTGTAATTGCACAGGACCGTATCGGTTTCCGCCGGCTTCTTGCCCTGCCCCGCGGTGAGAATTTTGTATTGCACGCCGCTCGGCAGCGTCACCACTCCCTCTTTTTTCCCGTTTTCGGCCAGAAAGGCGTCGCCCTGTTTCTTGTTTTCCGCCGCCGCTGCTTCCGCGGCCTGCATTTGCTTCTGTTTCATCGTTTCCCGAAGGTCGGTGATCACCGCCTGAAGCTCGGCTTCACTCATCAGGGGTTTCGCCCCGGTGATGGCGTCCTTCAAACCCTGCGAAACAATGGCGGGATCGACGTCAAGCTCCTCCGCCTTTACGCCCTTGCCCATTTCCATTCCGATGGCGTAGCTCAACTTTTCCTTCGGCGTCTTGAGTGCCGCCGGAGCGTCCTGCGCGCCCGCGCTTGAGGCCCATACTCCAAACGCCAATACCATGATGGCTATCCGCTTCATCCATCCTCCTAAAAGTGAACGACGAGCGTTGGTCCGGCGCTCATGTTCCGGATAAACGGTACCTGAATGCGATCTTCCTTGGAAAGAGAATTAACGGGGATGTGCCACAGGAATAAGAAGTGATCGTGGCTGAAGAGATAACCGAAATCTAGGTCAGGTCGAGAGCCATTTTAAGCGCCTGCTGGAGTTCGGCCAGCTTCGGGCTCGAGAGTGATCCCACGTAATCATTGAGGTCTGACTTGCGTATGCTTACCAGATTGTCGCACATGATCCAACTCGGATGCTTGAGTCCTTCGCCCGGTCCGACAGCGACCTGCGTCGAAAGTCCTTCCCCGCTCGTGAAAACAGGGGCGCAAACCACGCTGGAAAAACGCGAATCAATCAGCGCCTGCCGGCTCACGATGGCAAAAATTCGGTAACGCTTGGTATCTCCTCCGGGCTTGAAAACGCGGTATAACTCTCCGCGCCTCATGAACCCTCTCCGCGGAATCGCTTATTCATCCAATGCCTGGTAGGCAAGGACATCTTCGGCCTCCGCATTCAGCCGGTCGGCAGCGGCATTAATCCGCTCGAGGTCACGCGCATGGATCTGCTTGCGGGTTCGTTCCCGGAAGTAGCTCCGGAGAACCTGTTCGATAAACGCCGAACGCGAAAGCTTCGAACCGGCCAAGCGATCGACCTGCGTGAGGAGATCGGACGATAGTGTGATGGAAGTCTTCTCTTTCATACTACTATTATACTACTAAACGGAAGGGGTGAGGCGAGAGCAATTGCGCCGTGCCCAATCCCTCACCGCCCCGGCTGCATCCGCTGCGCCTTGTAGGCGGCAGCGGCGGCGGGCGAAGAAAGAAATTCCAGAAGCGCCTTTGCCGCCGCGGGATCTTTCGCGTGCGTGGAGACAAATCCCACCAGACCCGTCGGGGTCGAAATTTCGCGCGGCAGCGAACCCACAACATCGATGCCGGGATCCTGCATTTCGCTGACGAAGGTCAGGCCGATTTCCACTTCGCCCCTGGCGACCAGGGCCATGGCGTTGGCGCCGCCCTTGCCAGGCGTGATCTTCGGCTGCAACTGCTCGAACAGCCCCAGCTTCTTGAGTGTTTCGTTAAAGCTGACCCCAGCCGCGGCGCCGCCTGCCGCGTCCGGATAGGTGATGGACTTCGCGGCAAGCAGCATTTTTTTGACGGCTTCCGGCGTCGAAATATCGGGCTTGGGCGCGCCCTTGCGCACGGCCACGCCCACGGCGACCGTCGCCAGCGGCGTCTCGGTGCCGGCGACGACATTGCCTGAGGCGATCACCTCCGCCAGCGGCGGCTGCGCGATGGGCACATCGAAAGCATCTCCATCGATGATCTGTTTTTTGGTGCCCAGGCCCGAACCGAACGTGGCCTTCACCTTGTAGCCCGTCTTGCTCTCGAAAGCGGGCAGGAGTTCGCTCAACGGCGCCCTGGCTCCTCCGGGAGCGATCAGCGTGATTTCGGTCTGCGCCCGGGCGCAACTCGAATAGCTCAGCAGCAGAGCCGCGGCGACAGCGAACGATAGCAGAAACTTTTTCATGGAGATTTCTCCGGGTCGGCCAGGCTAGCGATATGCCGGTCCGGGACATTGTCCCGGACCGGCATTCCCCCGCGCCGTGGATCTAACCACGTAACAGCGTTTTCAGTCCAGCAAAACCATTACATGGCGATTTGTGAAACATCCGCGGCTAAAAAACACACCGCGACTCTTCGCTTGCGCGAAAAATCTACTTTCCGTATACCAGCACGCGAAAATTCCCGGGCTTGGCGGTCGCCAGCGGATGGGGTTGTTTCGCCGTGGGAGCCCCCGGAGGATTAAAATCCGACGTGGTCAGAAAAACCCGGTGCGTCTTGGGATCGATCTGAAGCGTCTTGGCGCCGTACTCGGTCTTGACCGTTTCGACCTCGCTCAGCTTTTCCGGAGAATCCTCGTGAAAAATATGCATCATGCCCACGCGCGTGGCGACGAACAGCAGGCCCGTGGAAGGTTCAAAGGCGTTCGCGTCCACTCCTTCGGAAATGGGAAACGACTGGATCACTTTTCCCGTATCCGCATTCATCATCACGACGAACTCGGGACCGCGTCCCGCGGAAAACAGACGCCGGTTCTTCACATCCATGGCCATGGAAGTGGGCGCCCCTGCCGGCGCGGTTGGCCAGCGCGCCTTGATGGTGTTCGTGCGCGTATCAATGACCACGACATCGTTTTTTTCGGGATTGTTGTCGTAGAGCATCCCTTTGCCATCGACGGCTGGGAACTCTACTTTTCCGATTAGGTCGAGATTCTTAATCACGGTTTTTTTCACGGGATCGATGATCGTGGTGTTGTGGCTATCGCCGTTAAAAGTGAAGACGTGCCCTGATGCCGGATCATAGATGATGGCATCCGTGTCGTCCTGGCCGGTGTTCACGTGCCCCGTTATTTTCAGCGTCTTCAAATCGAAAATGGCCACTTCCTGGACCGTGGCCCCGGGCCGTGAATCGCCGTCCGTGATGAACCCCATGCCCAGTTTGGGGGCGAGGGCCACGCCATGGCAGCGATGCAAGCCTTCGATTCTGCCTACCACGGAATAGTCATCGGCATTGAGCACGACAACTTCCGCGCCGTGCGATACATACACGCGGCGCGCATCGGGATCCACGGTGATGTAGTCATAATACTCGTCGCCACCGGGCGCCGGCGGCAACGAGATTGTCTTGATGAGGTGGTAGCCTCCCATTGCCGGTTTCGCGGGAGCGCCCGCGCCCCAGGCAAAACTCGCGCCCAACAACACAAGGGATAAACCGATTGCAAGCCGACCTATTGCGGAAACCTTCATGGGTTTTCTCCTTTGAGCGAATATAATTCACAAGTTACATACATAAATGCAGTATCACCGGAGGAGCCGGAGGGATGCGTGGGCGCCATCGCTCTCAATTCTCCCGCGCCACTCTTTTGGAACAACAGGCGGTAGCGCAAGAGTATGAGATATATTCCGGGCGTGATCCCACCACGCCTCCCCCGGCCGTTTCCGATTCCCAACTCTTTTTCTAAAATTTCCCCGGGTTATTGATAATCGAGCGGCCGGACCCGTTTCAGCCAGGCGCAGGAAACAGTGTAGGCGTCGATTCTGAATGATTCCTGAATGTTTCCGCCCACATGCGGCCGGACCCGAAAAAAACAGGATTGCCCCCAGCGTGCTCGTGGAATTCGCAATTTTGTGGCAAAGTGTAGCGCGATGGACAACTCCGGGAACTCCTCACGCGCGGGGCGCGTGGCCTTTACTTATCCTGATTTTTCTCTCTACCAGCTGGCGCGTTTTTTCATTGTGGCCGGACTGGAGATGCAGTCGGTCGCGGTCGGCTGGCAAATTTATGAAATCACGAAGCGTCCTCTGGATTTGGGGCTGGTCGGGCTGGCGCAATTTTCCCCTGGAATATTATTGTTTTTGGTTTCGGGCCATGCGGCGGACCGGTTCAATCGCCGCAATCTTCTGGTCGCCTGCTTCGCCGGGTTTAGCGTGTGCTCCGGCTTGCTGCTCCTCACCGCGCTGCGCCAATCGCGCACGGTTCTTCCCATCTATGCCGTGGTCATCCTGATGGGCATCGTTCGCGCATTCAATAATCCAGTGAGCAGGGCCATGCTTCCTCAAATTATTCCGGAAGAACATTTGCAGAATGCCTTCGCCTGGAACAGCTCCGTGAACCAGGGCGCCACGATTCTGGGCCCGTCGCTCGGCGGCCTTATTTACGCCGTCGCCAACGGCCCCGCGGCCGTCTATGCGGGAGCGATGCTGACCGCCATGGCGTCGGTTTTCCTGATGTCGCAGGTCAAGCTGCGTTCCAAGGCCCGGCCGAGGGAGCCGCTCAGCCTGAAATCCGTGCTGGCGGGCCTCCACTATATCGGGGAAAAGAAAATCATCCTGGGTTCCATTTCGCTGGACCTTTTCGCGGTGCTGCTTGGCGGCGCCGTGGCCCTGCTGCCGGTTTTCGCCAGTGAAGTTCTGCATACAGGCCCCTGGGGCCTGGGCCTGTTGCGCGCGTCTCCCGCGATTGGCGCGGGCAGCATGGGGCTGCTCTTGGCGCACCGCCCGTTCCGCAGGCGAGCCGGCGCGACCATGCTGTGGTGCGTCGCGGGGTTTGGAGCCTTTACGGTTCTCTTCGGCGTTTCGCGCAGTCTGGTTTTGTCCATGGTGGCGCTCATGCTGGTGGGGTCCATGGACATGGTCAGCGTCGTGGTGCGCTCCATGCTGGTGCAACTGGCCACGCCGGATGAAATGCGCGGGCGAGTGAGCGCCGTGGAAATGATGTTCGTCGGCGCATCCAACGAAATCGGGCAATTTGAATCGGGCGTCACCGCGCAATGGCTCGGCGCCGTTCCGGCCGTGATCCTGGGAGGCATTGGCACGCTGATCGTGACCGGATTGTGGGCCTGGTATTTTCCTGAATTGCGACGCGTCGAGACGTTTAGTTCAATTAAAAATTAATTTTCGCTTCGCTGTAAATATTCATGCAGAGGAGAGCGTCGATTCGGCATTACAGGCTGCGGCGGAACTCAAACCGTCGTCATTCCGAACCCGCTCCTGCGGGTGAGGAATCCCTCTTTCCTTGGCCTTAAAACCCGGAGAGATTCCTCACTTCGTTCGGAATGACACCGTAAAACACTTTTTCGCCGCGTGTAAAAGCTGTCCTACTTGGTTGGAGGAGCCACCACCGCCGCCATTTTCCGGATCATCCCATCAGGCTTGCTCAACACGTAGAGTTCCCCGTCGCCGCCCACGGCCACACGCACATCCGCGCGCCCGCCGCCGTACGCCACGCCCTCGGGATCTGTTTTAGGCTTGGTGTGCTCCGCGTCCAGCCAGCCGGTGGTTGCGGCGGCGCCTCCGGGCAGCACGCGGTCCTTCGCGGGGGTTCCCCCCTTGTGCGCATAGGTTTCCGCGACCACGTCATACATGCGGCGCTTCACGGCAACATTGTTCGCGGTATCGTAAGGGCTCTTGAACACGATTTGCAATTCGTGAATAGGCGCTTGATGATCGCGCTGCCCGTGCGTGGCGATCATTGCGGCCAGGTCGACATAGAAAATGCGGCCCGTAGTCATATCATTAAAAATATATTTCCCGCGGAGCTGCGGCATCAGTTTGCCGCGGTATACGAAACCGCTGCCGATCGCGTCGCCTTCGTGGTGGCTGTAAACGGCGCCGGGGTAAACGGGAGCGACCGGCTCTTCGATCCCATCGACGTGCAGGAGGTCTCTCTCGGGGAAAGCCACCGGAGGACTCATCAGGCTGCCGGTCTTGCCCTCACTGTCCACGAAAACCTGCTCATTCCCTTCCCGCTCCGAATAGCCGTAATTGGCGCCTTTGGTGACGATATTCACCTCTTCCCAGTAGTGCAGGCCGATATCGTTTACCAGCATGGTTTTTGTCGGGACGTCCCACGTCATGCGGTGCGGATTGCGCAAACCGTAGGCAAAAATTTCGCCGCGAGCGCCCTCCACTTTTACAAACGGATTCGGATCCGGACCAGTGGACGGAATGCGGTATCTTCCGTTGGCGCCGAGCATATCTTTCGGATGCAAATTGATGTCCGGCGTAATCCGCAAAATCTTGCCCAGCAAAGTATTCAGCTGCTGCGGGAGGCTGTGCCCCGGGCCCGGGGTTTCTCCCTGCGCGCCATCGCCCACGGAAACATAAAGATTGCCGTAGTCGTCGCGTCCGGGCCGCGCCAGGGGATTAAAAACCAGATCGGCCATGGGATGATTGCGGTCAAATCCCACGCGCAAAAGTTCCCGCGCCGTTCCCTCGAACGTGGCATTGCGAATATTCGTGTCCGTCCATTCGACGAGCACCGATTCCAGATGCATGGGCCCGGCGGGCGGAATCACCGTGGGAGTTGTCGCGTATCCGTCCAATTTCAAAGCCGGCAGGCGCGCGTTCGTTGGAGTGGCCGACCCTTCCATGTCCGGCTTTTCCACGTGCACGGTATAAAATTTGCCGTTTTTCGCATACCCCGGATCAAAGGCAATGGAAACGATGCCGGCGGTGTTGCCCGTGTCGGACTCAAACTTCGGAAAAACTTCGGCGAAATGAATGTACGGGGTGAACTTCTTGGCGGCCTTGTCCAGCGTGTATAACGTGCCGCTCTGGTCGTCGACAAAGAATCGCGAAGCGGCCAGGGGAGCGTCCGCCGGTTCCGATCGCAGGGAAGTCACACGGCCCAGTTGGCTCTTGAAATCAATTTCCGTCGAATCTTTTCCGCCATGCGTCGGGCTGGACAGCGGCGGGCTCGCATAATCTTCCAGCAGGACTGAAGTGCCGTCCTTGCCAACCTGGGATTTCGAGGGGTATTGCGCGGAGGCAACCGGCACGATCGCGAAACATGCGAACAAGACAATTCCCAATCGAATTTTTCCCTGCCACACGAGGCTCTTGGCCGTCAGTGCCATAATCCACACCTCCCAAATGCATTCACAAATTTCCGGAGACTATTTCTTCTCAAGTTCTTCAATCAGCGCGGGGACGACTTCAAACAAATCGCCGACAATGCCGTAATCGGCCACTTCAAAAATCGGCGCGTTCTGGTCCTTGTTCACGGCCACGATCGTGCGCGAACCCTTCATGCCCACGACGTGCTGGATCGCGCCGCTGATTCCCAGGGCCAGATAAAGTTTCGGCGCGACGGTTTGCCCGGAGCTGCCGATCTGCCGGTCCATGGGCAGCCAGCCTTCGTCGCAAATGGGACGCGAAGCGGAAAGTTCCCCGCCCAGCAGGCTCGCCAACTTTTGCGCGAGCGGAATATTTTCCGGCGCCTTGATTCCCCTTCCCACGGACACGAGGATGGGCGCTTGCGTGAGGTCAACGGCTTGCTTGGCTTCGCGAAAAATTTCCAGCGGCTTGGTGCGAATTTGTTCCGGCTTCAGATCCACCGCTACCGGAGTGACGGCAGACGCGGAAGCGCCCTGCGCGGCCAGGTCCGCTCGAAACGCGCCGGCCTGAAACGTGGCGAACCACGGCGCGGCGCCGTCGAACACCACGTCCGAGGACGTCTTGCCCTGAAACATCTGGCGGACAAAAATCAGTTTGCCGTTTTCCAGTCGATAGCCGATCGAATCGCCGATCATGCCCTTGCCGAGCGACGCGGCCAGCATGGGCGCAAAATCACGCACCTGGTAGGTATGCGGCAGCAGGACCAGATCCGGCTTTGCCTGCGCGATGGCCTGCTGCAAGGCGATGGTGTAGCCGTCCGGCGTGTACGAGGCCAGCAGATCGTGCTCGACAAGCAAAACTTCATCAAGCTTGAACGCGGCGATTTCACTGGCCAGCGCCGCGACGCCTTTGCCGATGACCACGGCGGTCAGGCGGCCCTTGGTCTGTTCGGCAATTTGTTGCGCCGCGGCCAGCGTTTCAAAACTGGTTTTGTTCCACTGCCCTTCGCGTTGTTCGGTGATCAGGAGAATGTTCATGGTCGTGGGGAAACTCCGTTCACAGGACCCGCGCTTCGTGCCGCAATTTTTCGAGCAGCTTCGCGGCGGCTTCTTTCGGCGTGCCGGTCAGAAATTCTGTTTTTTTCGTTTTCACCGGCACGTAAATTCGTTCGATATGCTGCGTCGGCTCGTGCGTGACGCCGAGCGATTCGCGCGCGATGGTGGCGATTTCTTTTTTCTTCGCGGCCATGATGCCCTTGAGCGTCGCGTAGCGAACCTTGTTGATCCCGGACTGAATCGTGAGCACGGCCGGAAGGGGAAGCTCGACCCACTGGAACCATCCCGCTTCCAGTTCACGCTTCACGCGCAAGCCTTCGCCCTGCGCATCATTCCGGAGATCGATCTGCATGATCAGCGTCGCGTGCGGCAGGTGCATCAGTTCCGACACCAGCACGCCCGTCTGGCCGAATCCCTGGTCGTCGCTCTGCAATCCGGTGAGGACCAGGTCCGGTTTCTCGCGCTCGATCGCCGCCGCCAGCGATTTCGCCGCGCCCAGCGGATCGAGCGTGTGCGCCTTGTCGTCCACAATGTGAATCCCGCGGTCGGCGCCCTTCGCCAGCGCTTCCTTGATGGTCTGCTTCACGCGCTCCGGACCCATGGAAACGGCGATCACTTCCCCGGTATGTTTTTCCTTCAGCCGCAGGGCTTCCTCGAGCGCGTAGCTGTCCGGCTCGTTCATCTCGAATCCAATATCGGTTTCGCGGATCCAGGCGCCATCGGTAATGGCAAGGGGAGCGTCTTTGGCGGGCACTTGCTTGATGCAGACGACAATCTTCATGCGGCCCTCATGGTCTTCCTAATTCCCCGAACCATCTTCTATGCCCGTCATTCCGAGCGAAGCGAGGAATCCCTCATTCTTTATTTATCGCGAGATAAGGAGGGATTCCTCGCGGAGGTTATCCCGTTCCCTGCCGGGACTCGGAATGACGGGCGCAAAAAATGGAAGCCAAAAAAAATCCACATCCTAGCGGTTCGCCCAGCGCTTGAACAGCAGCGCGGCGTTGGTGCCGCCGAATCCGAAGGAATTCGAGAGCGCGTATTCGACTTCCGCATGGCGCACGTGATTGGGCACATAGTCGAGATCGCACTCAGGGTCCGGCGTTTCCTGATTGATCGTCGGCGGCAATACCTGGTCGCGCAGCGCCAGCACGCTGATGCCGGCTTCGAGGCCGCCTGCTCCGCCGAGCAAATGTCCGGTCATGGATTTGGTCGAGCTGACCGCAATCTTCGTGGCATATTCGTCGAAGACGCGTTTCATGGCCTTGGTTTCGATGGCGTCACCGAGCGGCGTCGAAGTGCCATGCGCGTTAACGTAACCGATCTCGTGCGGCTCGATTTTCGCGTCGCGGATCGCCGCGCGCATCACCCGGTAGGCGCCATCGCCGTTCGCTTCCGGCGCCGTAATGTGGTGCGCGTCCCCTGACATCCCATACCCCGCGACCTCGGCCAGGATCGGCGCCCCGCGCCGCTGGGCATATTCCAGCGATTCAAGCACCAGAATGCCCGCGCCTTCGCCCATGACGAAGCCGTCGCGGTCGGCGTCAAACGGGCGGCTCGCGCGCTCCGGCTCGTTATTGCGCGTGGACAGCGCCTTCATCGCCGCGAAGCCTCCCACGCCCATCGGGGTGATGGCCGCTTCGGACCCGCCGCAGATCATTACTTCCGCGTCTCCGTGCTGGATCAACCGGAAGGAATCGCCCACCGCGTGCGCCGACGCCGAACAGGCCGTGGCCGTCGCCGAATTCGGACCCTTCGCGCCGTACCGTATGGAAATGTGCCCGGAAGCCAGATTGATGATCGCCGCGGGAATGAAAAACGGGGAGATGCGTCCGGGACCGCCTTGTATCAACTTCGAATGTTCGCGTTCGATGACGTCGAATCCGCCGATGCCGCTTCCCACATACACGCCGGTCGATTCCGCTATCTCCGGCGTAACCGTCAGCTCCGCCATGCGCACGGCAAAATCAGTTGCCGCCAGGGCCAGCTGGATGAACCGCGCGATTTTCTTGAGTTCTTTTTTTTCGGCCCAATGGAGAGGATCGAAATCGCGGACCTCGCCGGCAATCGTGCAATCGAATCCGGTGGTGTCGAATTGGGTGATCGTGCGAACGCCGCTCTTCCCGGCCTGGATGCCCTTCCATACCTCATCCGTGCCGATTCCCAATCCGCAGACCAGCCCGACACCCGTTACGACAACCCGGCGGCTCACGTTATCGACTCTCTCCTGAATGAAATTGCGGCGGCCGGCGAACTACTTCTTGGCCGAGGCGTGCTTTTGGATATATTCGACTGCGTCCTTCACGGTGGCGATCTTTTCGGCGTCTTCGTCGGGAATTTCGATCCCGAAGGCCTCTTCGAAAGCCATCACCAGCTCCACCGTATCCAGGGAGTCCGCACCCAGATCGTCCACGAAGGAGGCCGTGGAAGTCACTTCCCCTTCATCCACTCCGAGTTGTTCCACAATAATCTGCTTTACGCGTTCTTCAACACTGGCCATCTTGTTATGCCTCCGCTAGGCGCTGTGCGCCGCTTCCTTTGAGTCGTTTCCAGACTTCTTTACGGCGGGCTGCACGTGCAGCTCGCGCCCGATTTCGGTGAGCTGGCTGCCGCGGCAGGAAACCCGCGCCCGTTCGTGCTCTGAATTTAAGCCCCGGATATTCTATGTACGGGCTTGCCTCAGGTCAACTTAACTCTGAATCGCGCGGCAAGTTAGTTTCGGCCGCGAACAGTACAAAACGCTTCACGCACGGTTTGGTAGAGGCCGCGCCGCCTCACGAACTTCCGCGCGGCGCCAGCATGTTTCCATTCAACCTGGCCGAATCCCCTGAATCCACGCTGTCGATTTTCCTGGCTGATTCCATACGGGCAGGCCCGCCACTTGCCTTCGGACCTATCCCATCCGCAATCCGCCGTTCACGTCCAGCACCGCGCCGGTGATGTAGCCTGCCTCTTCGCTGGCCAGAAACACAATGGCCGCGGCGATTTCCGCGTCGGTGCCCATGCGCCCTAGGGGAACGCGCGCGAGCAGAGCGTCCTTCACCTCTTGCGGCAAAGGATCGGTCATCGGCGAAACCACGAAACCCGGCGCGACCGCATTCACGGTAATATTTCGCGAGGCCACTTCCACGGCCAGCGCTCGCGTCAAGCCGATCAGGCCCGCTTTCGCCGCCACGTAATTCACCTGTCCCGCGTTTCCCGTCTCCGCGACCACCGAAGTCACATTGATGATTCGCCCGTAGCGCGCGCGCATCATCACGGCCAGCGCTTGCTGCGCGCACAAATGCGCGCCGGTCAAATTCGTGCGCAGCACCGATTCCCAGTCGTCCGGTTTCATGCGCACCGCCAGGCCGTCACGCGCGATCGCCGCGTTGTTCACCAGGATATCAAGCTTGCCGAATTTCTCGATGCTCTGGCGAAATCCGGACTTCACTTGCTCTCCGTCGGCCACATCCATAGCCACGGCCAGCGCTTCGCCGCCCGCCGCGGCGATTTCCGCGACGACTCCAGCAAGTTTTTCCGTATTGCGCGCCGCAGCCGTGACGCGCGCGCCCGCCTGGGCCAGCGCCAGCGCCGTGGCCCGTCCGATTCCCTGCGATGCGCCGGTGACCAGCGCAACTCTGTCTTTTAGACTGAACATGACGAATTTGGTAGCGTAGGCTTCAGCCTGCGCTCTTTTGATTTTCTACAGACACAGAAAACCGCGCAGGCTGAAGCCTACGCTACCTTCTACGCTTCCGCGGATTCCGACTGCGCCTGCGCCAATTTTTCCAGCGTCGAATGCAAAGACTTTTCATCCTCGACGTTGAACACATGTACCGACCGGTCAATTTGCCGCAACAGTCCTGTAAGTACGCGGCTCGGCCCCACTTCCACAAACGTATTCACGCCCTGCTCGATCAGTTCGCGCACTGACTCTTCCCAGCGCACCGGCAGTGTCACCTGGCGAATCAGCGATTCCCGGGCCTCCTCGCCGCTGGAAATAATCTCCGCGTCGGCATTGCTCACCAGCGGCACGCGCAACGCCTGAAATGCCACCGCCTTCAGATCGATCTCCAGCCGCTCGGCCGCCGGAGCCATCAGCGCGCTATGAAACGGAGCGGAAACAGGAAGCATGACGGCGCGCTTGGCGCCGCCCGCCGAAGCCATTTCCACGGCGCGTTTCACCGCCTCGGCGTTGCCGGAAATTACGGTTTGCTCGGGAGAATTCAGATTCGCCGGCGACACCACTTGCCCGTCGGTTGCCTTTCGGCAGATTTCGGTGACCTGCGCGGGAGCCAATCCCAGTATGGCCGCCATCGCGCCAACGCCCTCGGGCACCGCCGTTTGCATGTATTCGCCGCGGCGCCGCACCAGGCGCACCGCGTCCGCGAATTCCAGCGACCCGGCGGCCACCAGCGCGGAATATTCCCCCAGGCTGTGCCCGGCGACAAAATCCGGGCGCACTCCTTTTTCCGCCAGCACACGGTAGGCGGCGACGGACACGGTTAAGATCGCGGGCTGGGTGTTCACCGTAAGCTTGAGCGCCTCTTCGCTTCCGCTGAAACAGATTTCGGAAAGCGAAAAACCCAGGGCCGCGTCCGCCTCGTCAAACACACTCTTAGCTGCCGGGTACCTATCGGCCAGTTCCTTGCCCATGCCCGGGTACTGGGAAGCCTGTCCCGGAAACAAAAACGCTAATTTTCCCATTGAATGAACCGCCGTTTCGCCGTTTAGGCTTCCACGGGGACTGGAAGCGCGGAAATCTCTTGCTCGATTTTTTCGTTGACGCCGCCCCGAACCAGTTCGGCCGCCACGCGCACGGCGTTACGGATCGCCAGGGCATTGGAGCTTCCGTGCCCGATGATGGCCACGCCCTTTACGCCCAGCAACGGCGCACCGCCGTATTCCGAGTAGTCGATCTTCTTTCGAAAGCTCCTAAAGGCCTTGCGCGAAAGCACGTATCCGACCTGGGAACTCAATGTGCTCTGCAAGGCTTCCTTCAACATTCCGGTAATGTGCTGCGCAACGCCCTCGCTGATTTTCAGGGCGATATTGCCGATAAAGCCGTCGCAAACAATGACGTCCACGGAGCCGTTGAAAATGTCGCGGCCCTCGACGTTGCCGGTGAAATTCAACGGCGATAATTTCAGCCGCGCGTAGGCCTCGCGCGTCAATTCATTCCCCTTGGACTCTTCTTCGCCAATCGAAAGCAGCGCCACCTTCGGATGCCGCGTGCCGAAGATCGCCCGGTAATAAATTTCCCCCATCACCGCAAACTGAACTAGATGCGCGGGCTTAGAATCCACGTTCGCTCCGACGTCCAGCAAGACGGCCGTTCCGCCGGTCGAGGTCGGAAAAGGAGCCGCCAGCGCCGGGCGCTCCACCGAATGCAGCATGCCCAGCCCAAACCGCGCCACGGCCATGACCGCGCCTGTATTGCCGGCGCTCATGAAGGCGTCAGCGTGCCCGGTGCGCACGAGTTTCGCGGCAACGTGAGCAGAACTGTCCTTCTTCTTCCGGAAGGCCTGCGAGGGCGAGTCATCCATGGTGATCACTTCGCTCGCCGGGACGATTTCTATGGGCAAACCGCGATGAGCATGCTTGGCCAGCTCCCTTTTCACATCCGGAGCAATGCCAACCAGGAGTATGCGCACGCCGAGTTCACGAGCAGCGGCAATTGCGCCCTCGACCTCAGGGCGCGGCGCGTTATCTCCTCCCATTGCATCTACGGCTATGGTGATCATTTTCATCCTGCGGGCTGCCCCTCATCACTCAGGGTAAACAAGTACAGCCCGCACCCGTATTCAGTAGGGATTCGTTCGGAGTGCTTTTAATACCGGGGCTCTATGCCCCGGTGTCCACAACTTCCCGGCCCTTATAATAACCACATTGCGGGCAAGCCTGATGCGGCTGCTTCATTTCGTGGCAGTTGGGGCACTTGGCCAGGGCCGGCGGGACCAAAAAGTCGTGCGCGCGCCTCTTATTCTTTCGGGCGTGTGAATGTCGTCGTTTCGGATTAGGCATACAAACTCCTTCTATCTTCGATTCAGGCGGGCTCCAAGTAGAGCCCGCACCCGCCTAAATGGGAAAGGGCATTCTATGGCGTTTCCGCTGAGATATCTATTGTTTTTTGAACCAGTCCTGCTTCAGGCGAGCCAGGGGCGCCATGCGCGAGTCTCCAATATGGCTTTCGCAGCGGCATTCCTCGTTGTTCAGGTTCACACCACATTGCGGGCAAAGTCCGCGGCAATCGCTCCGGCAGATCGCCTTCATCGGCAGCGCCAGGAGGACCTGCTCGGCCAGAACGTCGGCCAGAAACATGCCTTCCCCCTCGAAAAACGCGATTTCCGTGTCGTCGAGCTTTAGGCGTTCCTCTTCTTCCTTGGTCATGGAGGCCAGCGGCCGGTAAAACAGGTCAAAATCGCGGGCTACGTCTTCATGGACGGGTTCCAGGCAACGCGCGCACACCATCTCCAGCCGCGTGTGCAGCTCCCCGGTGACGCGGATCTGCCCTTCGATCAGTTCAGCGGTGGCCCGCACCTCGAGAGAC
>Ga0316628_100000378_pt1 | contig 27891 bp, 29 predicted proteins | sample OWC_Aug_M2_C1_D5_FD_207648 | JGI IMG/M metagenome (GOLD analysis project Ga0316628, IMG submission 207648) | Wetland soil microbial communities from Old Woman Creek delta, Ohio, United States - OWC_Aug_M2_C1_D5_C | ecosystem: Environmental > Terrestrial > Soil > Wetlands | place: USA: Ohio...
GCTTTTTTTGTTGCCGAACAACTTTTCCTGGCGCTCGTGGGCGGCGTTCTGGGGTACGCGATTGGCGTGGTTCTGGCGCGCGTCCTCGGAATTGGAATTTTCGGTATGGCTCCCACGCTTCGCTGGATACTTTTCCCCGTAATATTGGTCCTCGCGGCGGTGGTGGCGTTTTTGGGCAGCTTCGCGCCGCTGGTGCGCGCCTCGCATGCCGATCCCGCTCCGGTTTTGCGGGGAGAGTGAATTCGTGCCCACCCGGTCGATGTTCCTGCGAATATTATGGAAATTGCTGGGCGCCAGCCGCGGGCGTCTGGCGGTGGCGCTGATCGCGCTCACCAGCGGGGCGGCGGTTTGTTCGGCCCTGCTGAATGTGAATCTGGATGCGGAAAAAAAACTGACGCAGGAATTCCGTACGTTCGGCGCGAACGTGGTGATTGCGCCGCCTTCGACAGGTGGCGACGCGGCGCTGGCCGACGCTTCCGTCATGGACCGCATCGCCGCCCTGCACAATTCGCGGATCATCGCCGCGACGCCATATCTGTACGTGGCCGCAAATTCCGGCAAGCAGCCCGTGATTCTGGCCGGTACATGGTTTGACCAACTCGCAAAAATGAATTCCTGGTGGAAGGTGGAAGGGGTATGGGTTTCTTCCGGCGACGATCAGGCAGAGTGCCTTGCGGGCGTCGCCGCAGCGCGGCAGCTCGGTCTTGCGCCCGGCAGCCGCGTGGAATTGCGTTCCGGTGACCAGAACATTTCGATGACGGTCGCGGGAATTGTGACCACCGGCGGCGCCGAGGACAGCCAGATTTTCACGCGTCTCGAATTGGCGCAACGCCTCGCGGGATTGTCGGGTAAAGTGAGCCTTGTGCAGCTCAGCGTATCGGGAACCGCGCCGGAAATTGAAGCGGTCACCAGCCAGCTCGCAGGCGCATTGACGGGACTCGAGGTGCGTCCCGTGCGCCAGATTGCCGCCGCGGAAGGATCGATTCTGGGGCGAATTCGCGGGTTGATTTTCTGGACCATCGCGCTGATCCTGGTGCTCTCGATGCTCGGCGTTCTGGCATCGATGGCGGCGCTGGCGATGGAGCGCAGCCGGGATGTTGGATTGATGAAGGCGCTGGGCGGCCCGGTTTCGCGCATCATGCGATTATTTTTAGCCGAGGCTGGCGCTCTGGGCGTTCTGGGTGGCACGATAGGGTTTTTCGCGGGAGCGTTGCTGGCGCGGTGGATCGGAGGGCGCGTGTTCGGCGTGGAAGTTTCGCCGCGTCTGATCGTTTTTCCCGTGACCGTCGCGCTGACGGTTCTCGCGGCGCTCGGCGGCGCGCTGCCGTTGCGCTTGCTCGGGCGCGTGCGGCCTGCGGAGATTCTTAGAGGAGAATGATGGCGCCCCTGGTTCAGGTCGAAAATCTCGAAAAGCGGTTCGGCGAAGTTCGCGCGCTGGATCGTGTGAGCTTCGATATCGAGGCTGGCGAGTGGATTGCCATTATGGGTCCGTCGGGTTCCGGCAAAACCTCGCTGATTAATATTCTTGGCGGGCTGGACCATCCCACCGGAGGCCGCGTCGTCGTGAATGGGCAGGACATCAGCAATTTAAGCGAGCGCGAACTGACTCGCTACCGCTGCGAAAAAATCGGCTTCGTATTTCAGCAATTTCACCTGGTTCCATATCTTACGGCCGTCGAAAACGTCATGCTGGCGCAGTATTTTCACAGCATCACGGATGAAAAAGAAGCGGCGGATGCGTTGCGGCGGGTGGGCCTGGGCGACCGGCTGGACCACGTTCCGGCGCAGCTTTCGGGCGGCGAGCAGCAGCGCGTGGCCATTGCGCGCGCGCTGATCAATCATCCCAAACTGATTTTGGCCGATGAGCCCACCGGAAATCTGGATGAGGCCAACGAGGCCGTCATTCTGGAACTGCTGCGCGAACTGCACGCCGCGGGGCACACCATTCTGGTGGTGACGCATTCGCAAGCGATCGGAAATCTCGCCGACCGCCGCGTGGAACTGGAACACGGGCGGCTCGCGCGCATCCATGTGCCCTCGGTTGCGAAGGATTAGCGCGCTGGAATAACGCAAAGAAAACAAACGACACCATGCCCATCCCCATCGATGAACGAAGAAAGCCCGCAAAGGTAAAAGTCCACGTATCGTCGGGCGCGGGCATTGATATCGCCTGGGCCGATGGACACGCGAGCCATTACGATTTCGCCTACCTGCGCGAGGAGTGCCCCTGCGCGATGTGCAATGACGAGCGCATGAAAAAATTGGCCAAGGGCCCGCAAACCGGACCCATGCTGGCCTCCCCGTTGCTCCCGATGTTCAAGCCCAAGCTGACCGCCAAGTCCGCTCACGCCGTGGGCAACTACGCCCTGCAGATCGATTTTAATGACGGCCACACGGCGGGAATTTTCAGCTTCGATTTCCTGCGGACGATCTGCCCGTGCCAGGATTGCGCGCGTGAATATCGAACGACGTCAGACTAATTCTCCCAGCGGACCTTTAGGCAAAGATTCCCAAGCCACTCAGCCACCGGATACTCCCACATCACGATAGCTGATCCACGACATTTGAGATGTCACGTAGACAACCTGCGCCAAAGATGTGACAATTAAATCTTTATAGAAAAATAATGAAATCTTAATCCCTCATGTCCTCCACAACCACAGAACCCAATCCAGAACACTCTCGAATCATAACCGCGCCGCGGGTCATCGTGGCCACGACGGCCATGCTGACATTCATCTCGTTCTGGCGCGCGGCGGCCATCGTGCTGAACGATCTGGCTTCTTCCGCGTATTACGCCGGCGGTGAGTCGGAGAGTTTCATCGGCAAGTCGGCGCCGTGGTTCATCCTGGGCGTCATGCTGTTTTCCTACTGTGTCCGCGCGATATACGTCGAAAGCTGCAGCATGTTCGTGCGCGGCGGCGTGTACCGCGTGGTCAAGGAGGCGTTGGGCGGGACACTTGCAAAATTTTCTGTTTCGGCCCTGATGTTTGACTACGTTCTGACCGGTCCGATCAGCGGCGTGTCGGCGGGGCAATATCTCGCCGGACTCTTGAATGAGCTGTTCGTCTATTTTCACGTCAATTTGGTCCTGCGTGAGAATTCGACGGCTGCGTTTTTTGCCGTGGTGATAACAATCTATTTCTGGTGGGAAAATATCAAGGGCATCCCCGAATCCAGCCACAAGGCGCTGCGCATCATGCAGGTCACGACCGTGATGGTGGTAATTCTGATCATTTGGTGCACCTACACCATATGGGTTCGCGGCGCGCACCTTCCTCCCTTCCCCTGGCCTTCCAATATCCGGCTGGATACACGGTCGCTCGGATGGCTTGACGGCAGCCAGGTCCTGAAAATGATTCCGATGATCGCCGTATTCGTCGGCATCGGACATTCCGTGCTGGCCATGAGCGGGGAGGAGTCCCTCGCCCAGGTGTATCGCGAAATCGAAGCCCCCAAGCTGAAGAATTTGAAAAAGGCCGGGCTGATCATTTTCATCTACAGCCTGTTGTTTACTTCGCTGGTGTCCTTTTATGCCGTGATGATCATTCCCGACGACACGCGCGGCAAATTTCTGGAAAACCTGATCGGCGGCCTGTCCATGAACCTGGTGGGGCCGTTTGCGTTGCGGCTGGCGTTTCATGTGTTCGTGGTCGCGGTGGGCACGCTGATCCTTGCCGGAGCGGTCAACACGGCCATCGTGGGCTCGAACGGCGTGCTCAACCGGGTATCCGAGGATGGCGTGCTGACCGATTGGTTCCGGCAGCCGCATCGGAGATTCGGCACGTCCCACCGCATTATCAACATGGTTGTTGTATTTCAAATTGTGACCATCCTGGCCAGCCGCGGCGACGTGACGTTTCTCGCCAACCTGTACGCCTTTGGAGTGATCTGGAGTTTCACGATGCAGGGGATCTCCGTGCTCGTGATGCGCTACACGCATCCCAACGACCGTGAGTACCGGGTGCCGTTGAATTTCCATCTATTCGGCAAGGAAATCCCCCTCGGTCTGGCATTGATCACCGTAATTCTATTCTTGATCGCGGTCGTGAACCTGTTTACAAAACCAAGCGCCACGGTGGCCGGGCTGAGTTTTTCATTTCTCATGTTTGGAATCTTCTCGGTTTCCGAGCGGGTGACGCACCGCAGACGCGGCGCCGCCCACGTGGAAATGGACCAGTTTAACGTGGCGGCGCAGGAAGAACTGTCCCCCCAGGCGGTAGGCGTGCGGCCTGGCAATATTCTGGTTCCCGTCAGCAATTTTCATGCGCTATATCACCTGCAGGCCGTACTCGATCGCGTTCGGCCGGAGCGGAGGGATGTTGTCGTGCTCCACGTCCGCCTTCTGCGCCGGACGACGTCGGGATCGAGCGAACTCGAAGCCGAACAGCTGTTTGGAAGCGTCGAGCAGTTTCTATTTACAAAGGCGCTGGCGCTCGCCGAAAAACGAGGCAAGACGGTTCGGCTGGCTGTCGTTTCGGCAAGTGACATGTGGGGCGGCATCCTGAACGCCGCCGAAAAGCTCGAGTCCAATACAATCGCGCTCGGCCGCTCCGCGAAGCTGACTCTCGCCGAGCAAGCCAGGGAGATCGGCCTGGCTTGGGAACAACTCCCGGATCCGCGCCCGCAATTTAATCTGGAAATTTTCACGCCGGGAGGACAGCGGGAATATTTTCTATTGGGGCCCCATGCGCCAAATCTCACGTCCAACGAAGTCCGCCTGATCCACCGCCTGTGGCTGCGCTTCAGTGATTTGATCGCGCCGGACGAACTGCACCACCACGACGTGGTCCACTTTGCCCTGGACGAAGTGCTGCACGAATTGAACGATGGGAAGGAAGCCGATGTAGTGGCCCGGTTGAAAGACCACGTCAACCGCAATAAGGCCAAACCGCCTGATCCGTCGTAACGTTGTTCGCCCGGTTCCGCCGGGCGCCCATCCGCCATGCTCACAAACGAAACCCGCAAATCTTAAATCTGCAACAGGGTGTTCCTGAATGCGCTGATCAATGGGTCAAGGGTGGGAGCGCGACATGTCGTGCCCCTACACTTGGCGCAACTCACGATTTTTTGGGAGCGTAGTGAAACGGATCGGGCTGCGGGGTTTCCGCGGGCGGCTCAGGACTGGGAATATCCAGGTTGACCACGATGGGTTCCTGCCCGCTTCGCACCACCACGGCCACCACAGGTTCATCGCGCTTCGCGTTCAACTCCTGGTGCGGCACGAACGGCGGGACGAAAATGAAATCGCCGGGGCCGGCCTCATCCACGAATTCCAGATGGTCGCCCCAGCGCATGCGGGCGCGTCCGCTAACGATATAGAGCACGGTTTCGAGTTCTCCGTGGTGATGCGGGCCGGTTTTGGCGTCGGGGTGGACGATGACTGTTCCGGCCCAGAGTTTCTGCGCGCCGACGCGGGCGCGCGAGATAGCTTCGGCGCGCGTCATGCCTTTTGTTTGCGGCGTATTGGAATCGAGCTCGCCGCTGCGAATGATGCGTATGCCGTGTTTCTTCCAATCGGGGTTGTCGCCAGGCTTCGGGTCGGACATCGCTTGCTCCTGATTTGCGGCCGGTGCAACCCGGACCGGTATTTGACTGCGCTTTATGCCGCGCGCAATTCGGACGTGCAATGCGCGCATTTGGTCGCCTTCAGCGGCACGGGCGTGAGGCAGTACGGACAGTCGCGCGTAGTGGGCGCGGCTACCGGCGCGGGCTTGGCAGTGAAGCGATTCACTTGGCGCACCAGGAGGAACACGGCGAAGGCCACGATCAGAAAATTGATGACCGTGTTCAGGAACAGTCCGTAGTTGAGCGTTGCCGCGCCGGCTGCCTTTGCGGCCGCCACCGTGTCGTAATGCGTGCCGGAGAGGCTTACAAAGAGATTCGAGAAATCAACGTGTCCAAGAAGCGTGCCGATCGGCGGCATCAGCACATCTTGCACGAAGGAAGTGACGATCTGTCCAAACGCGGCGCCGATGACGATGCCGACCGCCATGTCCAGAACATTTCCCCGCATGGCAAATTCCTTGAATTCCTTGAACATTGGGGACTCCTTTTCGATTTAACTGGCGAAGCGTGAACTAGTCCGTACGAAGCGATAAAACAGCTGCAACCAGGCCCCGAAGCACCAACACTGCGCCGGCCAGGGCAAGTGCGAACCCCACCCAGCGGAACTCTACTACAACCAGCCCCAGCATCATAAACCCAACGAGGATCAGCGAGGTCCCACCAATACGCTCGACCGTGCGATCCGAGGTGCGCGCGGCTCGCGCCGTTTTTGCCCAGGCACGCACACCCCAGTAGATCAGGACGCCGCCAAGCCCCAGCCATGCGGGACTTTTCGGGTTGAAGATCTGGAAACGATTATTCAGCCCAAGCCAGATGAGAAATCCGCCGAGCAGAATGAAAATAAACTCGATCATCATCCGGAACATGTTGGCCGGATTCGGCATGAAGGCCTCGCCCGCGATTACACGCGCTCGATGCGCAGCGATTTCACGACGACCGGCTCTTTCGGCTTGTCGTTTGCGCCGCGCGGCACTTTGGAAATCTTGGTGGCAATGTCCATCCCTTCGATCACTTCGCCGAAAATGGAGTGCTTGTTATCGAGCCAGGGCGTGGCCGCGACGGTGATGAAAAACTGGCTTCCGTTCGTGCCGGGGCCGGCATTCGCCATGGAAAGTTTGCCCGGCTTGTCATGCCGCAGCGTGGGATGGAATTCGTCACCGAAGCGGTACCCGGGATCGCCGGTTCCCGTGCCCAGCGGGCATCCGCCCTGAATCATGAATTCCGGGATCACGCGGTGGAAGACCAGGCCGTCATAAAACGGGCGTTTCGTCTTTTGGCCGGTGCGCGGGTCCGTGAATTCCTTGGTGCCCTCGGCAAGGCCGGTAAAATTCGCAACGGTTTTCGGGGCTTCCTTCTCGAACAGACGAGCGACAATCGTGCCTTGCGATGTATCGAAGACAGCATACGTGCCAGGTGCGCGGCTCACGAGTTCCTCCTGAATGTGGATAACAGGCTGGCATTATCGCCCATTCCACGCGCCGAGGCCAGTGCAGCCATGAGCGAAAAGCTAAATTCATCGAGCGCCGGCGCGCGCCTTGGTGTTAGACTTTTTCTCTTTGTGCCTTGAATCGCAGCGCCCGGTTGGTGAATCCAATCGCAAGCAGGGAGAAAAACACTTGAATAACGTCATTATCATCGGCAGCGGCTGTGCCGGCCTGACCGCGGCCATCTACGCGGGGCGCGCGAATCTGAAACCGCTCGTGATCGACGGCTTTGAACCCGGCGGCCAGCTTTCGCTCACGACCATGGTCGAAAATTTTCCGGGGTTTCCGGACGGGATCCTGGGGCCGGAATTGATCGAGAATATGCGCAAACAGGCGCAGAAGTTTGGCGCGGAATTCAAGGCCGGCGCCATCACGGAAGTGGACTTGAGCAAGCGGCCGTTCAAGGTTCACGTGGGAAATGACGTCTATGAAACGCGGACGCTGATCGCCGGATCGGGCGCCACGGCGCGGCTGATCGGGCTCGAATCCGAACGCAAACTGATCGGCTACGGCGTGTCAACCTGCGCGACGTGCGACGGATATTTTTTCCGAGGCAAGGAAATCGCGGTCGTGGGCGGCGGCGATTCGGCCATGGAAGAAGCGAATTTTCTTTCGCGGTTTGCGAGCAAGGTTTACCTGGTGCACAGGCGGACCGAATTCCGGGCCTCGAAAATCATGGTGGACCGGGCGCGCGCCAACGAAAAAGTTGAGTTTCTCACTCCGTTCACGGTGGAAGAGATTTCGGATGTTTCCAAGGGCGGCGTCGAAAACATGACGCTGCGGAACACGCAGACCAAAGAGATCAAAGTATTGCCTGTCGAAGGCGTCTTCGTCGCCATCGGCCATGAACCGAATACCAAGGTGTTTCGCGGCAAGCTGGACATGGACGAGAACGGCTACCTGATCACGCATCACGGCAGCCAGACGAATGTGCCCGGAGTTTTCGCCGCGGGCGACGTGCAGGATCATCATTACCGGCAGGCGATCACCGCAGCCGGCTCGGGCTGCATGGCGGCGCTGGACGCCGAGAAATTCCTCGAGAACCATAAAGACGCCTGAAGCCGCGGGGAGCGCTCCAGGCGCCACCCGCACAAATTCGATGTTACGCACGCTGCTGCTCGAACTCGCCAAGAGCGCCCGGCTTCGTCGCTGGATCACCTCCAATGGCGCCACGCGCCGCTGGTCGCGAAGATTTGTCCCGGGAGAGGAACTCACCGATGCTATCGAAGCCGCGCGAAGCTGCAATCACGCGGGCATGTCGGTGAGCCTGGATCACCTGGGCGAAAATGTGGGTTCGCGCGAAGATGCCGGGCGCGCCGGCGCGACTTATATCGAGGCGCTCGATCGCATCGCGGCCGCGCAACTTGACGCCAACATTTCGCTCAAACTGACGCATCTGGGCCTCGATCTCGGCGAGGAATTCTGCGCGGAACAATTGCGCCGGGTCACGCGGCGCGCCACGGAATGCGCGAATTTCGTGCGCGTCGATATGGAGTCTTCGGCCTACACGGACCGGACGCTGCGCCTGGTCAAGCAGGCCCGCGCGGAAACCGGCGCGGTGGGAACCGTCATCCAGGCCTACCTCATGCGAAGCGAGCAGGATATTCGCGATTTGCTGGACATCGGCTGCCGCATTCGCCTCGTCAAGGGCGCTTACAAGGAATCTCCGCAAATCGCGTTTCCCCGGAAAAAAGATGTCGACGCCAATTTTGTGAAGCTCATGAAAATTCTGCTGCCGAGCGGCATTTATCACGCCCTGGCGACGCACGATCCGGATATGATCGACGCGTCCATTCAATTTGCGGCGGAAAACGAAATCTCGAAGGACAAATTTGAATTCCAGATGCTTTACGGAATCCGCACCGACCTGCAGAGCCGTCTGGTGCGCGAGGGATATCGCGTGCGCGTGTATATTCCGTTCGGCAAGGACTGGTTTCCGTATTTCATGCGGCGGCTGGCCGAGAGGCCCGCGAATCTGCTGTTCTTCGCGAAGAATATTTTCAGATGAGCGAAATGCAAACCATGCGCGCATTGATTTTCGAGCAAGTGGGCAAGCCGCTAACGCTCCAGGAGCGTCCCGTGCCCGAGCCGCGCGCCGGCGAAGTGCAGATTGCGGTACATGCCTGCGCCGTCTGCAGGACCGATCTCCACGTGATCGACGGCGAATTGCTCCATCCAAAACTTCCGCTGATCATTGGCCACGAAATCGTCGGCCTTGTGACACGCCTCGGAGACGGGGTTCGCCGAATTTCCGTGGGGGACCGCGTCGGTGTGCCATGGCTCGGATGGACGTGTGGCGAATGTTTCTATTGCCGTGCGGGCAGCGAAAATTTGTGCGACCGAGCGCGATTTACCGGTTACACGATCGACGGAGGTTTTTCCGAATATACCGTCGCCGATGAACGCTTCTGCGTCCCGATTCCGGAGTTTTATTCGGATGTGGCCGCCGCGCCGCTGCTTTGCGCGGGGCTGATCGGTTACCGTTCGCTGGCGCGTGCCGGAAATGGCAAGCGCCTGGGGATTTACGGATTTGGAGCCGCGGCGCACATCATCGCGCAGGTGGCCGTGCACCAGGGACGCAGCGTCTATGCGCTCACGCGGCCCGGGGATCGAGAAGCGCAGGAATTTGCGATGCAGCTTGGCGCGGCCTGGGCCGGCGGCTCGGACGAGCGGCCGCCGGAGGAACTTGACGCCGCAATTATTTTCGCGCCGGTCGGTCCGCTGGTGCCCGCCGCGCTGGCCGCGGTGCGCAAGGGAGGCACCGTCGTGTGCGGAGGCATTCACATGAGCGACATTCCGTCGTTTTCCTACGACTTGTTGTGGGGAGAGCGCACGATCTGTTCGGTGGCAAATCTGACGCGGCGCGATGCGGACGAGTTCATGCGCATCGCGCCGAAAGTGCCTGTGCGGACGACGACGCAGATTTTTTCACTCGAACATGCCAACGACGCGCTGGAACAATTGCGTAGCGGAAAGCTGCAGGGCGCGGCCGTTCTGAAAATTGGCGGCGCGGCGTAAACTGCAGGATGTATTTCGGTACTTGATGGGAATATAGTTTTCAATCAGCGGGATCAATGTGCGTTAGCCCATTCGTTTTGGCGCGAAGAGAAGTCTAAACCGCAAGCCTTCAAGAAACTCTGGGTGCCCGGCAAAGAACGGGCGAACGCACATGTACGATACACGACTTGCTTGCGTCTTGCTCCCGCCTACCGGCGCTGATAGACTCCGCCGGGAGATGGAGGATTCGGCATTATTTTTTCATTTTGCCTGACTGGAATTTCCGGGAGACCCGATTGCGCAAAACGCTCTCATTTCTGATCGGCCTGGCAGTGGCTGCATCGTGCGCTGCTGTCCAGGCGCAACCCCGCAAGGGAATGGACGCTTATTTCATCGATGTGGAAGGGGGCCAATCCACGTTGATTGTTTCGGCCTCGGGAGAATCGCTGCTTGTCGATACCGGCTGGCCGGGCGGGCGCGATGCGGAGCGTATATTGGGAGTAGCCAAGCTGGCGGGCATCACGCAGATCGACTACCTGGTGCTCACGCATTATCACGTGGACCACACCGGCGGCGTGGTGGAACTGGCCTCCAGAATCCCGATTCGCAATTTTGTCGATCACGGGCCGACCTACGACAAGCTTGTGAATGTCCCCGAATATTACGCCGCCTATCTCACCGTGCGCGGCAAGGGCCGGCATATATTGGCCAAGCCCGGCGACACGATTCCCATCCAGGGCATCAACGTCCGCGTTGTGTCATCCGCCGCGGAAACCATCACGGATCCGTTAACCGGTGCTGGAGCCCCCAATCCCTTGTGCGCCGACTTTAAGCCAAAGGATGAAGTGAAAGACCCCATGGTGGGCGGTGAAAACAAGAATTCCGTGGGCATGGTCATCTCCCTGGGAAGTTTTCGCATGGTCGATTTTGGGGACCTGACCTGGAACAAGGAACACGACCTGGCCTGCCCCAATAATCTTGTGGGCCCCGTCGATTTCTATCTGGTATCGCACCACGGAAAGGAAACTTCCAGTTTGCCGGTGCTGGTGCACGCGATGCACCCGCGCGCCGCCGTGATGAACAACGGCGCGCACAAGGGCGCGGAGATTCCCACGTTTGAGACGCTCAAGACTTCCCCCGGTCTGGAAGATCTCTGGCAGTTGCACTACGCGGTGGATGCCGGGGAACATAACGCGCCCGAAAAGTTCATCGCCAATCTGGCGACCGGCGGCACGAAAGATTCGGGAGTTCCGGACGAAGGAACGCCGAACTACATCCGGATGACGGCGATGCCCGACGGGAGCTTCACGCTCACCAACAGCCGCAACGGCTTTCACAAGGAATACGGGCCGCACAATTAACGGAGCGTGATGTAACGCGCGAGGCGTGTTTTGCGCGGCGAGCATGCCTGAATTGAGACGTGCTATACTTTCAAGGGAATAGAAAGCGGCTTGTGCGGCGGCAAGTTTGGTGATATAAACCGATGTTTTCGATGCAAAGAAATGTTTGGTTCTTGATGATTCATTTGCAGATACCCTTCGAAGGAGAGTCTCGATGGCGTACGTAATTGCTGAGCCCTGTGTAGGAACCAAGGACACTGCTTGCGTGGATGTTTGCCCAGTCGATTGCATCCACCCGCGCAAGGATGAACCCAAATTTGAGTCCGAGCCGCAACTCTACATCAGCCCGGTGGAATGCATCGACTGCGGCGCCTGCGTCCCGGTTTGCCCGGTAACCGCCATCTTCGCGCTCGAAGATCTGCCGGAGAAGTGGGCTCAATTCACGGCCATCAACGCGGACTGGTATACCAACCAGGGCTGACGTAATTGCTTCGACGGCGGCGAAACGCCCCGCTCATTTTGGTGCGGCGCTCCGGCAATGCCGGGGCGCCGCATTCTTTTTTCTCAGCAGGTAAGAAATTATAATCCGCTATTGCTGGAAATCAGGGCCCTCTCATTATCCCCCCTGGATCAGCGAGCACCCCTTTATGGAAACCTGCATCCTACCTTATCTGAGTGAGCCGGAGTCTGGCACTGAAAAAACTGTTCAATATTGAACACTCCTAAGGAAGCAAGGAAAGGTATCCTTACATTCACCATGCATACACTAAAAACCGAAGATGCCGCCCCTGCTCGCGCAAATACGGAAGAACCCAATCTAAGAATTGAGCTGGCCAAACCGGCTGGCGTTGCAACCATTGCGGGAACCGCAACGGCGGTTCCCCCACACCTTCTCACTCGGGAGATGGTGAAAGAGCGCATCAAGGACGTATTTTCCCTCGATGGCATGAGGCTCGAGGCCATCCGCAGCGTGATCGACAACTCGCAGATTGACCAGCGCCACAGCGTGTTTCCCGTGGACTACATCGTGGAGCCGCGTCCCTTGTCCCAGATCAACGCGGAATACCGCGAAAAGGCTGTCGAGCTTGGTCTGGAAGTCGCGGCACAGTCGCTGGCGCAGGCCGAAATGTCGCCCACCGACGTGGATTTTCTCATTACCGTATCTTGCACGGGCGTCATGATTCCTTCTCTCGACGCCCACATCGCATCGGAAATGGGTTTCCGGTCCGACGTTCGACGCCTGCCCATCACGGAACTGGGCTGCGCGGCCGGCGCCGCGGGACTCGCCCGCGCCTGGGAATACCTGAGCGCGTTTCCCGAACGCACCGCGCTTCTCGTGGCGGTGGAACTCCCCACGCTGACGTTTCAGCGCAAGGATTTCTCGCAGGCCAATTTGATCTCGGCCATTTTATTTGGAGACGGCGCGGCGGGCGTGGTGGTTACGGGCCGCGAAGCACCCGGGCCGCGCATCATCGCTTCGGAAAGTTTTCTCTTTCCCGATTCGCTCGGCGCGATGGGATTTGATTTGCACGATTCCGGATTTCACATCGTTCTCTCCAAGGATGTGCCGCAGTTGATCCGGGAAAAAGTCAGGGGACTGGCCGATGGATTTCTGGCGCGCAACGGCTTGCAGCGGAGCGACGTTTCCGCATTTCTTCTCCATCCCGGCGGACAGAAGCTGCTTTCCTTCATGGAGGAGGAGCTGGAACTGACCCGCGCCGACACGGAAATTTCCTGGGATGTGCTGCGCCGCTTCGGCAATCTTTCCAGCGCCAGCGTGCTGTTTATCCTCCAGGAATGGATGGCGCGGCGCGAAATGCCGCCGGAAAGTTATGGGCTTCTGATGGCTTTTGGGCCGGGATTTACAGCCGAGATGCTCCTCCTGCAATGGCCATGACAGGGGCGTATCTTGCGTTGCTTGTGCTGGTAGCGATTGGGCGTCTTTTCGAGTTGCGGGTTTCCCGGCGCAACCAGCGCGGCCTCCAGAAGCAAGGCGTTCAAAAAATTCACGAGCCGCATTTTCGATGGATGGTGCTGCTGCACGCGGGCATCCTTGGCGGCGCCGCGCTCGAAGTGCTGTTGCTTCGCCGGCCGGTGATTCCCGCGCTGGCGATTTCCATGGGCGTCCTGTTCGTGCTTGCCAACATATTGCGGTGGTGGGTGATTCGGACGCTCGCGGGATTTTGGAACGTGGAAGTGATGGCTTCGCCGGGCGTGGGCGTGGTCACGTCGGGGCCTTACAAGTGGGTTCGCCATCCCAACTACGTGGCGGTCGTGGCCGAGCTGTTTGCCTTGCCGATGATGCATACCGCGTGGATCACGGCGCTGCTGGGAACCGCGGCGCATCTGGAGATTCTGCGGCGGCGGGTGAATGTCGAGGACGGCGTGTTGCTGTCGAACCCTGTCTACCGGGCGAGCATGGGCGCGAAGCCGCGATTTCTGCCGAAACTGTTTTAATTCGAGAGATCACTCGCGATTTCAATAATTGTCCGCAAGGTTAGGTGATGTTGCAGTTGTAGGGGCACGGCAATGCCGTGCCCCTACAGCCGACCTGGAATTTGGAAGGTCCACGAGCAGCCGCGCCCCGATATCCGGCGGACATCCGCCGCCGCGAAATCATCGTCCCGTAACATCCGCGTGTTACAAGTTTCCGGAGGAACCGTCCGATATGCCGCGCGATTCGATATGCGGGATTGGTACATTCACCGGATTTTCGCCTGCGCGAAGCGGCACGAGCCACTGCCTGATGGACGCGCGAAGCAGTTCGATCGCAAGCCCCCGGTGCTCTTCGGGAAAAAAGTCGAGCTTGAGGAGCCCTGCATGAAGCAGATTGCGGCAGCCCAGGCTGTTCGCGCGGGAATAATGGTGAAATGCGGCGGCCACCTGAATGAGGCCCTGAAGGAACATTTTGTCGGGGTTCTGCGTCTCCAGCCAGACCTCTTCCCAGTGTTCGTGGGCGTCATAAAAATGCCCGGAATTGAAGGCTTCAAGTCCTTTTTGAAACAGCCGATCTTTCTTCAGTGCATCCATAAGTGTCTAGCTGGCGCCGGGCGACATCGGCGGCCAGCAGGGCATCATAACGCGGGCAGGCCAGGAATCTAGAACGAGTCGGGATGTTCAGCGCAAAAGTATAGCCCGCAACCGGGCTGACTCGGCGTGGCGCGCCATCTGGCCGGCAAAGTGCTTGTTGCATGGAAGAGTAAAATGCCGGCGCTACGGAAATCATTGCATGAGCGCGTTCGGAGATCGCCGGAATCGCGTGGCCACACAAACTGGCCGTGCGCGTCGTAATTGACACAATCGCGCTTTTGAATTTCCCGCATTGCGGCCACTCGCGCTATGATTATTGTTCTGCTCGAACGTGAGGTTGTTCCTTGACGAAATTCAAATTAGTCCTGCTCATCCACGCGCACCAGCCCGTCGGGAATTTCGATGATGTCATGGAACGCACGTATGAGCGTTCTTATTTGCCGTTTTTGGAGTGTGTCGCGAGGCATCCGCAGATTCGGATGGGTCTTCATTATTCCGGTCCGCTGCTGGAGTGGATGGCCGAAAAGCATCCCGAGCATCTTCTCCAGATTAAGAATCTTGCCGCGCGCGGCCAGGTCGAAATGGTGGGTGGCGGATTTTACGAGCCCATTCTGATTACCATCTCGCTGGAAGATCAGATCGCGCAGATCCGCGGGTTGAGCGATTTTATAGAGCAACATTTTGGAAAGCGGCCCACCGGCGCGTGGCTCGCCGAACGCGTCTGGGAACCTCAATTGCCCGTGGCTCTGGCCGAAGCGGGCATGGAGTACACGCTGGTCGATGACAGCCATTTCCTTACGGCCGGGCGGGAGATGCACGAGTTGTTTGGCTATTACGTGACCGAGGACCGCGGCAGCACGGTGAAGATTTTTCCCGGGTTGCAGGAACTTCGCTACCTACTCCCGTTTGGCAGCGTCGATGATGCCATCGGTTTCCTGCGCCGTTCCGCTCACGACCATCCGGGCGGAATGGCCACCATGGGCGACGACATGGAGAAATTCGGGGGATGGCCGCACACCTGGGAGCATTGTTTTCGCGATGGATGGCTCGAGCGTTTCTTTTCCGCCATCGAAGCCAATCACGACTGGCTGGAATTGATTCCGCCCTGCGAGGCACTGGCGGCCTATCCGCCTCTGGGAAGGGTGGACCTGCCGACGGCGTCCTACACGGAAATGATGGAGTGGGTTCTGCCGACTCCCGTGCGCAAGAAATTACACGGCCTCCTCGAGGAATTTAAGGGCCGGCCGGATGTGCGGCGGTTTCTGCGCGGCGGATTCTGGCGGGGATTCTTCAGCAAATACTCGGAATCGAATCTGCTGCACAAGAAGATGCTGCGGGTTTCCTCGAAGCTGCGCCATCCGGACGGGAAAAGTCCAAGGAAAAGCGCGAAGGGCGCCACTCGGCGCAAGGAAGCGATTAGGCATTTGCTCCGGGCGCAATGCAACGACGCGTACTGGCATGGAATTTTCGGCGGGCTTTACGCCCCGCACCTGAGAACGGAATTGTGGCGGGAACTGGTGCGCGCCGAAACCATTGCCGACGAATTGCGGATTGGCGCGAAAACATATCAGTCCATCACGCGGCTCGATTTTGATGCCGATGGGCGCGAGGAAATCGAAATCGTGTCGCCGCAGTTCGCCGCCCTGGTCAAGCCGTCCGGTGGAGGAACCATAGAAGTGCTCGATTTCCGTCCGAGCGCCGTGACGCTGATCAATTCGCTCGAGCGGCGCGTGGAGGCCTACCATTCCCGGCTGCAGCAGGCGACCCAGTCCACCGACGTCGTTGCATCGATTCACGAACAAACGCTCTCGAAGGAAGCGGGCCTCGAAAAGCATTTGAAATACGACCGCTGGCCGCGAAGTATTTTCCGGCTGCTGCTGTTTGCCAAAGGAAAGACGCACGCGGATTTTGAAGCCCTGCGGCTGGAGGAAAGCGCCGTCTTCGCCGGGGGAGATTTTCAAGTCCAGCAGGCCACGCCGCAGGAGGTCAAGTTGTGCGCGGAAGCGCCCCTGACCGGGGTCGCCGCCGGGGCGGGACCCGCGTGCACTTTGCATGTGGAGAAGATCCTGAAATTCGAGCCCGTGGAAAAAGGTTTTGACGTCACCTGCCGACTTGATCTCACGCGGACAGGCGCGGGGCCGGAAGCCGCGCCCGTTTCATTCCAGGTGGGGCTTGAAGTGGTCCTGAACCTGCTCGCGCCAAACGTTCCGGACCGTTATTTCGAATTTGCGGGCGGCCGCCAGCCGCTCGAGTGGAGCGGCGTGGTGGAAGGCTCGTGCGTGCGCCTGGCGGACGAGTGGCAGAACGTGGCGATAAAAATGGAGTCGCGGGAGGCCGGCCAATTGTGGGTTGCGCCCATCGAGACCGTATCGGAATCGGAAGAGGGCTTCGAGCGCGTGTACCAGGGCTCGCAGATTCTGGGCGTGTGGCCGGTGGATCTTGGTTCCACGGATAAATGGAGCGCCGAAACCGTTCTGCACGTGACCGCGGCGCGCGAAAACTGAAAACTACTCCGCGATCAGCATGTTTTCCGCGAAGGCCCACTCGGAATCAACCCATTGGAAAGCGCAGCGGAAGCCGTTGCGCAGCGCCATTGCTGAAATATCATCCGCGCGATATTTGTGTGAACTCTCCGTCCAGATGGTTTCCTCTTCCCGGAAATTTACGGCGCACCCCGCGCCGGGAATGGCCACGCGCTGCTGGCGCAGCGAGCGTAAATGCATTTCCACGCGCCGGAAAGATAAGTTGTAAAGCGCCTCGTGGCGAAACGCCGCGAGATCGAAATTCGCGCCCAGCTCGCGATTCAGCCTTGCCAGAAGATTCAGATTGAACGCCGCGGTCACGCCCAGCGAGTCGTCGTAGGCCCTCAGCAATTGCGGAAGCGGTTTCTCGAGATCCGTGCCAAGCAGCAGCGCGTCGCCGGGAACCAGAATGCGGCGCACTTCGCCGAGAAATCGTTCGGCGGCGTCGCGATCAAAATTGCCAATGGTGCTGCCAAGAAAGAGCACCAGCAAACGATCGCCGGCGCCTCGTCCGGACGCCGCGGCCCGCAGGCCTTCCAGATAGGGCCGCTCGAAACCGAGGATACTTACGCGCTCGATCCGCCCCAGATCACTTTCGCAGCGCGCCAGAGCCGTGGGCGAAATCTCGATGGGACAATAGGTGGTCGGCTGGCGGCGCGAGAAGGCTTCCAGCAGCCAGCGCGTTTTCCTGCCGCTGCCGCTGCCGAGTTCCGCAACACGCACCGGAGCCTTCAGGCACGCCACGATGTCCGCGGCATGGCCCTGCATCAGGCGTTCGTCCGCGCGCGTCAATCCGTATTCGGGCAGCACGCTGATGACCTCGAACAGCGCCGAGCCGATTTCATCGTAGAGATATTTGGAAGGAAGTTCCTTCTGTCCGGCACGAAGGAGTCCCGCGCGCACGTCCGCCGCGAGTTCCGATCCCGAATATTGCGCGACAGCGGTGGCAGCCATGATGTGTCCCCCGTTTTTTAAATTTCAGCGTTCGACGCAGCGAAACGTGGCATACACGTACGGGTAGCGAGGCTGGAACCAATTGCGAAAGGACCGGCGCAACATGCAGGCCGCTGTGCGCGGCGAGCCGCCCTTCATCACGAAATGTTTCCCGTCAAAAAAATCCGCGGAGTATCCGGGATAAAACGAAAATGGCTGGAATCCGGGGAAAGGGGCAAATGGCGTTCGCGTCCATTCCCAACCGTTGCCGGCCAGATCGGCGACGCCAAAGTCGCTCGCCCCGCCGGGATACGATCCGGCCGGGACCGGGTCCCATCGCTGAAAATCAAAGTTGCCGAGCCTGAAGGATGGGGGTTCCGATCCCCAGGGATACGCGCGTTCCGTTCCAGCGCGCGTGCCGCAGGCGGCGCGATGCCACTCCTCCTCGCTCGGCAGCTCTTTTCCAGCCCAGCGGGCATATGCGCTGGCCTCCTCGTGGCTGACAAAGACGGGCCAATCGAGCGGCAAGGGAATCTCTTGAAACATTGTCCGGTAGTCCCAGGAATCGCCGCGGGGAACCCAGAACGCGGGGTGACGGCGCCGCGCGATAGCGATCCACTCCCACCCGGCGTCACTCCAGAGTGCGCGATCCGTGTAGCCGCCTTCGCGCATGAAGCGCAAGTAATCCTGATTCGTTACGTTGCGGGTATCGATGCGAAATGCGGGAACCTCCACACGAAGCTGCGGGAATTCGTTGTCCCATCCAAATGTTTCCGGGGTGCCGGACGGCAATCCCAATGTGGCCGTGCCCGCCGGGATCTCGGCCATGCGGGAAATAGCGGGAGGCGCATCCGGCGCAGGCGCCAGGGCCACGGAGAATTTGCTGTCGAGTGGCAACTGGTGCAGCATGTAGCAGAGCGTCTCGGCATGCATCAGCCGATGCTCGATGGCAACTTCCAGCAGGCGGCCATGTTCGAGGCGCGTAAGATTCGGATCATTCGCCAAGGCGTCCTGAAGCTTGCGGTCCAAAATCTCGCGCAGCCGCGCGGCATAGCCGCGAACCTGTTCCAGCGACGGCCAATCCTTTGGCTGGTCCGTGGGCAGCCCTCCGTCGACGGGATCAATGCCGAAGGAAAAGAGCTTGTCGAATTCGGAATCAAAGGAAGAAAGCCCCAGCGGGCCCTTCAGGAGGTTCCAATCAAACGCCTCAAGGTGCCCCAGGTAGAAAATAATCCGGTGGCGCTCGGGGATGGGGCGGTCGTAGAGTGCTGTGGGACGAACGATCGAAAACAGGTCCTGGCTGCGACCACGCGCCGCCTGTAAACGCGCACTGAGCCGGCTGGCAGAGGTGGAAGGGGTGGCGGAAGTTGGGGTCATGGCGGCTCGTGTCATTGGATGCACCGAAGCCATTATTCGGCTGCGTAAATTGGCCACCGTAGGGATGGCCCCCCCCGGCGAGCCTTTAAATTTTGACCGCTGCAAAGGACTAAGTCAATCCAGGCTTTTCGGGGGCCTGGTCGCCAGGAAGAACGCCAAGTGGGAAGAAATCCATGGCCGAACTAAGTGATGCAATGCAAAGTAGTTATGTATTACAAATTCGTGGGCTGACCTACCGGTTGCCATCGGGCGCCACACTGGTGTCAGGCCTGAACCTGGAAGTTGGGCGGGGGCAAACGCTGGTCCTTTTGGGAAAGAGTGGCTCGGGAAAGACCACGACTCTTAAGCTCATCAACCGCCTTCTGGAGCCCACCGAGGGCGAAATTCTCGTCTCCGGGCGTACGACGACCTCTTGGGATCCAATCCGGCTGAGAAGAGGGATCGGGTACGTTATTCAGGATGCCGGGCTATTCCCCCATTGGAGCGTGGAGCGGAACGTGGCGCTGGTCCCCAGGCTGGAACAATGGCCCGAGGAGCGAATTCGACGGCGCGTCAAGGAGATGCTGGATCTGGTCGGGTTGCCGGCGGACGATTTCGCCAAGCGCCGCCCATCGGAACTTTCTGGCGGACAGAAGCAGCGCGTGGGGGTAGCACGTGCGCTGGCGGCGGACCCTCCCATCCTGTTGATGGACGAGCCGTTCGGAGCGCTTGATCCGGTGACGCGAGCGGAGTTGCAGCGGGAATTCCAGGCGCTGGTCGCGCGTCTGGAAAAAACAATTGTATTTGTCACGCATGACGTGCGGGAGGCGCTGTTTCTGGGAACGCGGATTGCGCTGCTCAATCACGGGCGTCTGGTCGGGAATTATCTGCCGCGAGAATTTGTCGAAGCGTCCGAGCCGGAGGTTCGGGCGTTTGCCGCTTCGCTGGAACCGGGCGAAGGCTCCGGTCTGGCGCAATGAAGAGGAGGCGCGATGAACTGGTTTGATTTTGTGTTGCGCAACCGAGGCGAAGTGCTGGAACGATCCGTCGAGCACGTTGGCCTGGTCGGCGCATCGATGGGCATCGCGCTCCTGATCGGATTGCCGTTGGGCATTGCGCTGGTCCGCCGCGAAAAATTGCAGCGCTGGGTGCTGGGAGGCGCCAACATCGTCCAGACGATTCCGAGCCTGGCGCTGTTCGGCTTTCTGATTCCCGTGCCGTGGATTGGCGGTGTAGGAGCCAGCACGGCGATTGTCGCGCTGGCGCTGTACGCGTTGCTACCCATCTTGCGAAATACGTGCACGGGCATCGCGGGGGTGGACCCTGCCGTGATCGAGGCGGCGCGCGGAATGGGGATGACGCCGCGCCAAATGCTTTGGCAAGTGCAACTGCCGCTGGCGGCGCCGGTGCTGCTCGCGGGAATTCGCGTGGCCACGGTGATTTCCATAGGCGTCGCGACCATTGCCGCGGCGATTGGAGCGGGGGGCCTGGGCGTTTTCATTTTTCGCGGGGTCGCCATGGTCAACAACCAGGTCATCCTTGCGGGAGCAATTCCCGCCGCCGTGCTTGCCGTCGCCGCCGATCTTGCACTGGGCGCCTTCCAGCGGAGTTTGGCGAGCAGATGAACCCCTGCAAGCCTTGCCGCAAACTTTCTTTTTCCGCGTGGCGAATGAGTTTTTTCCCCGCGAGCGCATTTCTTGCGTGCGTTTTCCTGATGCTTTCCGCCGCCGGTTGCGGCCGGCAGCGCGAAAATAGAATCGTCGTCGGCTCCAAGAATTTCACCGAGCAGATTGTGCTGGCGGAATTATTCGCGCAGCAGATCGAGGCGCACACGGCGCTGCGCGTGGAGCGGCGCGTCAACCTCGGCGGCACGATGATCTGCCACCAGGCGCTGGTCGCCGGAAAGATCGACTTGTATCCGGAGTATACGGGCACGGCGCTGACCGCGGTTTTGAACGATCCTCCGCAAAACGATCCCGCCGCGGTCTTTCGCCGCGTGCAGCAGGAATATCGCGCCCGATTCGGCGTCGAGGTGCTGCCGCCGCTCGGATTCAACAATACGTTCGCACTGGTGGTTCGAGGAGAAGACGCGGAAAAACTTCACCTCCACAATATTTCCGACATCGCTCCCTACGCGCGAAAATGGCGCGCCGGGTTCGGATACGAGTTCATGGAGAGGCCGGACGGGTATCGCGGTTGGGCGGCCACTTATGGCCTGCGGTTTGCCGGAGAACCAAAGATTCTCGACCTGGGATTGTTGTACCGGGCCTTGGCCGACCAGCAAGTGGACATCGTGGCCGGAAATTCAACCGATGGAGTGATCGCGGCGCTGGGTATGGTCGTGCTACAGGACGACCGCCGCTATTTTCCGCCATACCAGGCGGTGCCGCTGGTGCGCCGCGCGACGCTCGACCGGCATCCCGAAGTCGGCGCGGCGCTCGCTCCGCTTGCGGGAAAAATTTCGGAAGAGGAAATGCGCCGGATGAATTACGCGGTGGATGGCGGGCATCGCAACCCGGCCGATGTGGTGCGCGAATTTCGTAAAGCGGAAGGTTTATGACACTGCCGCCCGCTGAAGCGTCCGCCGGGAAATCGGGAGAATTTATGGCGGAGGAAAACTCAGCGACTGGTCCGCACGTTCCACCCAGATCTGTACTTCGCGGTTCTGGGCGAATTTTATGGTTTCCTCGGGCTTGGGAAACGGGACATAGGCGCTGATTTCCACGGTGACCACCACGCCGCTTCCGCCCTTTGGCGGGACCTCCGCGCTTTCTACGCGATAGCTCTTGATGGGGCTGTAATAACCGTCCGGCCCCCAAAAACTGACGAAATCCTTGCAGGAAAAACCGGGATGCGTATGCCAGATCTCGCAGGCTTTGTTCATGTCGCCCGCAATGATCGCATCCATGAACCGGTCAACCGTGCGCTTTTCCGTGGTATACCGCAGGAAATACCACATCGCTCCGATGACCAATAAAACGAACACGACGCCGCTGATTCCATAGCGCAGGGCTTTTGATTTTGGTTCTTCCGGACCGGCATCGAGTATTCCCATAAAAAGTTCTCCTGTTGGCATTTTATATCTGCCTCTTGAAAAATGCGACGGAAAGACCGACCAGCACGATGGAAAATCCAATCAGAATCAGAACGTCCGAGTAGATTGCCTGGAAGCCCGCATCCTTCAGGAGCAGCGCCTTGAGTGCGTGCACGGCATATGTAAACGGGTCAATATAGGAAATCCACCGCAGCCAGACGGGAAATCCCTCGATGGGATAAATCGCGCCGGAAGGAAAATAGAGCAGCGTATTCAGCACGCCGAAAATGGCGCGCGGTACCAGCGGATCGCTGACACGCACCATCAAGAGGAACATGAAACTCAACATCGCCACAGACGTCGTCGTCAGCACAATCCCAAGGTAGATCAACCGCACCGGGTCCCACAAGCGGCTGATGCCGGCAATCAAACCCCCAATGATGGTGATGGTGGTGCCGGCCATGAGTCCCTTAAACGCTCCGGAGAAAATCAGGCCCAGAATGAGTTCCGATTTTTTGATGGGCGTGACCAGGTAGCCCTCGTGCAGCCCGCGCGACTTGTCGTCAATGAACGTGATTCCTCCGCCGATCATGGCCACGATGAAAATGGACATGGCAATGGACCCCGCAAGCAGATACTTGATGTATTCGATGTAGGGATACAGTTCGACAACTTGCAAGTCGACCAGCGGATTGAGGCGGGGAGGCGGCACGGTCAAACGCTGTCCCGGCTGGAACGGGTTCAATCCCTGATTGATGTCCTGAACGAGCGATTGCATCCGGGTGAGGAGTTCGGAAGTGACGAAATTATCCGTGTTGTCTTCAATGAATGCGATGCGCGGACGATTGCCTTGCTCCATGCGCCGCGAGAAATCCACGGGGATGTACACAATGGCGCGGACGAATCCGGTGCGCAAATCCAGCTCGGCATCGGAGAGAGAGTTGTACTCCGCGATCTTCATGGTCTGCGGGCCGGCGATAATGGCGTCAAAACGCTGGCGGACATCGCGCGAGGCGGCCGAGCGGTCCTCATCGACGACGGCGACCTTGATGCCCTTGATCTTTCCTCCAAAGGCGTACCCCAGGACGATCAGCTGCATGAGCGGGAAAATCATGGAACTCATCATCAAGGCCGGGCTGCGGAAAAATTTCCGCATGTCGCGTTCGACGATGGCGAAGATGCGCTGAAATTTCATGGTCTCGAAAGCGATCCTTATTTGTACAAGTGGCTCACGTCGCGGCGCGTGGTTTCGGAAGCGGCGTCGCGCAGCTGGCGGCCGGTGTAGTACAGGAACACATCGTCGAGCGTGGTGCCCTGCACGGAGACGCGGCGCACGGCAACGCGATGTTCGCGCGCCAAGTCCATCAGTTCGCCCACGGTTAACGGCCCGCTGGTCGAGGCGATGTGCACGACGCTGTCCTGAGACGTTACGCTCGTGACGCCGTCGAGTTTTTCCAGCGCCGCGTTCCAGTCCGCCGGAGGATTGTCGAATTCCGCTTCGACGATGTCCGTTCCGGGCACGCTGTCTTTCAATTTTGTGGGCGTATCCAGGGCCACCAGGAGCCCGTGGTCCACGATGGCAATGCGGTCGCAGAGGCGGTCGGCTTCATCCATGTAGTGCGTCGTTAACAGAATTGTTAAACCGGCGCCCTCTTTCAGCTTGTTGATCATTTCCCACACGGCCGTGCGCGAGACCGGGTCGAGGCCCGTCGTGGGTTCGTCGAGAAACAGGATTTTGGGCGAATGCACCAGGCCGCGCGCGATTTCCAGGCGCCTGCGCATTCCGCCGGAAAAGCTTCCCACCAGCTTGTCGGCAAATTCGGTCAGGCCCACGGATTCGAGCAGGCTGGGGATGAGTTTCTGGCGCTCGGCGCTGGTGAGGCCGTACAGCTTCGCGTGGATGGACATGTTTTCGCGCGCGGTCAGCTCCGGATCGGAAGTGAGCGCCTGAGGGATGACGCCGATGGAATTGCGCACGCCGTCCGCGTCGCTCACCACGTCGTGCCCCGCGACCACCGCCGCGCCGGAGGTCGGCGGCGTGAGGGTCGTCATCATGCGGATCAGCGTGGTCTTTCCCGCGCCGTTGGGCCCCAGCAAACCGAAAATTTCCCCTGTGTGAACGGTAAAACTCACGTCGTTCACGGCCACGAAGTCGCCGAACGTCTTCTTCAGCCGGGTCACTTCAATCGCGTTGGTGTGTTCCGTGTTCATGATGTCAAACGATACCTGCCAAAGAAACCGGTGGCACAGGCTTCAGCCTGCGCGGTTTTGATTTTCATCGGCTCGAAAAAGCGCACAGGCTGAAGCCTGTGCCACCAACAGCAACGCCGCATTGCAGCACCGCAGCGCGCAGCCCATTCGCAGCCTGCGCCACATCCGATCCGCGTTCGTGACGAAGGCGGACTAAATAATCCTCTGCCACCATTTCAAAGTGGAAGGAAGCGGAGGCAGCAGCAATGTGGCGGTCATGCCGGACATCAGGCGGCGCTCTGCGTTGGGCACGGCGACCTTGATGGAAAACGTCTTGATGTCGCGCTTGGTTCTGCTGACGTCGCGCTGCGTCGCGAAGTCGCTTTCGACGCCTTTGAAAAATACGATGCCGTCGAGCGTATTTCCCGAGGGCAGGCGAATCTTCAGATGCTGGTTGAGCGCCACCGAATCGATGTAGCTTTCCTCGACGTCGGCCTGCACCCAGAGATGGTCCACGTCGAGAATGGTCACGATCGGTTCGCCGGCCTGCAGCACTTCTCCCTGGCGGGCGGCGCGCACGGAAACCACGCCGTCGAGCGGCGCGTAAATTTTCATGTATGAAAGACGAACGTCGGCCGTGGTTTTGTCCGCGCGCGCCTGCGCGAGTTGCGCGCGTGTGGCAGCCAGGTCGCTTTGCTGCACGCCCACTTGCTTGCGGTTGGCGCGGGCCACGGCAACTTGCGCTTCCGCCGCGCGCACCTGATCTTCCAGCGATTTCACGGCGGCTTCGGAGCTGCGCGCGGCGGCATCGGCCAGGTCGCGATCCTGCGCGGAGGCAATGCCGGCGTCAAAGAGCCCTTGCTGGCGTTTGTAGGTTTGCTGGTCGCGCCAGAGATTCGCCTGGGCCTGCACGAGTTGCGATCGCGTGGACGTCAGCGTGGCTTCCGCCTGCTGCAGCGCGGCGCTCGTTTGCTCATCTGTCCAGCTTCGCGTGTCGCGCGCCGAATTTACCTTCGCTTCCAGCGTGCGGATATTGGCCTCGGCGGAATCGCGCGCCGCAATGTATTCCGCGGGATCGAGTTCGGCGATCAAGTCCCCTTTATGCACGTCGGACCCTTCATCCACGTAAAGATGAATCATGCGCCCCGGCAATTGCGGGCTGACGATCACGTCGGTGCCGGTGACGATTCCCGTCAAGGGAATCTCGCTCCCGCTTGGAGTCGTCGTGATGTAGACAATCAGCGCCACGACGAACAAAGCACCCACGAATACAAAAAATTTGGAAATTTTCATGGCAAACCCGCCCCGGGCAGGAACAGCCCGTGCTCGAGAAAATCCTGAACCGCCCGGCGCCTCCGGGTCGCTTCCCGCGGGCGCAGCGAATCGTGCCTAAGAATGCGGCTCAGCACCGGGGCCGCCGTAAAATAGAACACCATGATCGAGATGATGGTAAGTGCGGCGTTTTGCGCATCCAAGCAGCGGAATTCGCCGGCGGATATTTCTTTTTCATTCAGAGTGACCAGCCGGGCGCGCAACGGGCGGCAATATTCCGAAACAATCCATATGACGGTCGGGCCGTGGCCCTTCATTTCCCGCTGCACCCAGCGAGGATAGTTCGGACGCCGGGGCTTCAGCAAGGGCTTCACTGTGTCCTCCGTGTTCTCCGTGTCCAAGCTTTCCGGATTTCCACACAGAAGGCGCGGAGACCATGGGTGAGCGGAGAAGGTTCACAACCGGGGCGGATGGATTCGGTTCACTTTGCGCGGCTACTTCGCTTCCTCGGCAACCACCTGCAGGGGATCGCCGATGAGCACGACGGACTTCCATTCCTCCAGGAATTCCGCGCCCAGCTTGCGGTAGAACTCAATCGCCGGAGTATTCCAGTCCAGCACTTCCCAGCGCATGCAGAAATATTTTTCGTTCCAGGCGATGGCGGCCACATGCGCGAGCAGCGCCCGGCCCACTCCGCGGTTACGGAACGCCGGCCGGACGTAGAGGTCGTCGAGAAAAAGCCCGGCGCGGCCCTGAAACGAGGAATAGAAGTCGAAGAACACGGCGTATCCGACGGCTTCGCCGTCCCACTCGGCGATCACGGCGCGGAATTTCGGCTTGGGCCCGAAAGCGTCGCGCGCGATGATTTCTTCCGACACGCTGGCTTCGTGGCCCAGGTGCTCGAACTCCGCGAGTTCGTGAATCATGCCCGAGAGCAGCGCGGCGTCAGCGAGAGTAGCAGGGCGAATCGAAAGCATCGGCAAGATCCTGGATGTAGGATGCGAACTCAACGTGGAGTCCGCGGAAATAAGATTGCAAACGCGCCATTATAAGCTACGGCAAGAGCGGCTGTCGCGGTGAAAGAAATTCGGGTGGCGGGACAGTCTGTATCAAGGCGTATTCTCGCCGCCACGAAAAACGCGGGGCAAGGCGACCTCTACAAAACCATCAGCACCTAACGCGGCTCGGCCCCTTCCGTCGGAGCCACTCCCGATTTCGCGCCGCCACTCGGGGCAGAAGGGCGCCCAAGATTTACCTCCGCTCCGAGTTTGAGAATTGTCGTTTCGCCGGGAGCCTGAAAAAAGGTGAATCCGGGTCGACCGGGCTGATCCTTCCAGGCCTGAGGTCCGCCGAGGCGAATGCCGTGTTCCAGCGTCACGTCGTGAATTTTTGCGACCAGGGCCTCGTACTCTTTGTCGCCCTGTTTGTGCCCGGAAAAATTGCCCAGGTCCGTGCTGGCCGCGAAGATCACGTCGATTCCCGGAACGGACGCGATTTTTTCGGCATTCTCCACGCCCGTCGGCGTTTCGATCATGACCACCACCACCATGTTGTTGTTCGCGGTCTGGCGGTAGTCCGATCCATAGAGCGCGCCGTACTGGCCGTTGCCCTGGCTGCGCCGCCCTTCAGGTGGATACTTGGCCCACTTCACTGCGGCTGCGGCTTTCTCGGGCGTGTCTACCGTAGGCACAATGATTCCCAGTGCGCCGATGTCGGTGGCTTTCTGAATGTCGCTCTCGGTCGCATCCGGCACGCGAATGAATGGCATGGCCGCGGCGCCCCGGCAAGCCCAGATCATTCGGGCCACGTCCTCGAAGGTGAGCGGGCTGTGCTGCATTTCGATCCACAGGAAATCGTAACCGGAATTTGCCATGGCGCAGTACATGTTGGGATCGGGCGAGAAAACAGTGGCGCCGACGAGCGGCTTGCCTTCCTTCAATTTCTGTTTGGCGGTGTTGTAAAGCGGCGCCGATGATTTTTGCGGCGCCATTTGCGCTTCTCCCGCCACGATGCAGAAAAATGCCAGACCAATTACAAGGGCCGGAACGATTCGTTTCGCGTTCAATGATTCCTCCTCAAATGGAAGCGCCGGTTTGGGCGAGAAAGGGAAAGATTCTCCCGCGAACATTAATCTTTCTTTTCGATGTTTGCAAGCCGGCTATTCT
>Ga0316628_100000379_pt1 | contig 27788 bp, 18 predicted proteins | sample OWC_Aug_M2_C1_D5_FD_207648 | JGI IMG/M metagenome (GOLD analysis project Ga0316628, IMG submission 207648) | Wetland soil microbial communities from Old Woman Creek delta, Ohio, United States - OWC_Aug_M2_C1_D5_C | ecosystem: Environmental > Terrestrial > Soil > Wetlands | place: USA: Ohio...
CGTGACGCTCGTGCCGCCGACCTCGGCGGAGGAGCGCACGAACGCGTTGGTCAATCGCTGATTCGCGAACTGGCGGACGCCGTCGCTCTCGGTGCGGCCGATGTTGCCTTCGTAGCCGATCCCCGCCGCGGTGCCGGCGAGCAGCCCCGCGTAGCGGCGGAGCCCCGCGCTCCCGGCCCACGAACGCGCCTGCGCCGCGAACGGAACGTCTGGAGGCGCCACCGAGCGCAGGTCGAGCACCCCACCCGACGCGTTGCCGTACAGCGCGGACGCCGTCCCACGAATCGCCTCCACGCGACCCACCGACTCCAGGTCGAGATAGTCGATCGGCGTCTGCCCGTCGGGCAGCGTGAGCGGCATGCCGTCGCGCAGGATGCGAATGCTGCGCGCGCCGAACTGCGACCGCGCCCCGAATCCACGAATGGAGATGCGCGTGTCCTGCGACGGATTCGTCCGGTTCGCCACGGTCACGCCGGGCAACAGCGTCAGCGTCTGCTCCACGAACGTGTGCGTCTGCCCCGGCACGGCGCTGTCCGGACGAACGCTGGTGATGGCGTATGGAAGGTCGAGCGGCGAACGTTCGACGTCGCGCGTCACGGTGACGACGGGCGGCAGCCGGCGCGGAATGGTGTCCTGCGCGCGCGCCGCCGAGAACGCGGCCAGGGCGGCGAGGGCGGCTCGGAAAATGGCGCGGGGAGGCATCACGCCGAGAATCTAGGAGTCCCCCCCTCCATTGGTGAGCCCGAGTATCTTTGCGTCCGACGCATGCAGCAGATCATCCTCAGTTGGAGCGGCGGCAAGGACAGCGCGCTGGCGCTGGACCACCTGCGCCACGACCCGCATGTGCGGGTCGTGGCCCTGCTCACGAGCGTCACCGAGGCGTACGACCGCATCAGCATCCACGGCGTCCGCCGGTCGCTGCTGCGCGCTCAGGCCGCCGCGACCGGCTTGCCGCTGCACGAGATCGTCCTCCAGCCGACCTGCACGAACGAGGAATATGGCGCGGCGGTCAGCCGCGCGCTCACCGAGCTCGCCGCGCATTTCCCGGACGCCAGGAGCGTGGCGTTCGGCGACCTGTTCCTCGAGGACGTCCGTCGCTACCGCGAGGAGCGCATGCAGCCGATCGGGTACGAATGCGTCTTTCCGTTGTGGGGCCTCGACACCGCGGCGCTGGCGCGCGATTTCGTCAACCGAGGCTTCGAGGCGCGGCTCGTCTGCGTCGACACGACGCAGCTCGACCGCTCCTTCTCCGGGCGTGCCTACGACCATGCGCTGCTCGACGCGCTCCCCGCGTCGGTGGACCCCTGCGGCGAGCGCGGCGAGTTCCACACGTTCGTCTCGAGCGGGCCGGTGTTCGCCGCGCCGGTGCCCTACGCGGTCGGCGAGACGGTGCTGCGCGACGGACGATTCGCCTACTGCGAGCTCATGGAATCGGCAGACCCCTTGTTGACATAGGGGTCTGCCCCGCCGTATCGTGGAGCGGCGGCGGCACTCGGGCCGCCCGCCGCGCCGGCTCACGGCCGTCACGTCCTGCGAGGGGCGATCTCCATGGCGGGTTCGGATCTCTTCACCGGAACGCTCGACATCCTCATTCTCAAAGCGGTGAGTTGGGGGCCGCGGCACGGCTACGCCATCGGCCGGTGGATTCGCGAGACCACCGCGAACGACGTCGTCGTCCAGGAGGGCGCCCTCTACCCCGCGCTGCACCGCCTCGAGCGGAAGGCATTCCTCGAGGAGGAATGGGGACTCACCGACACCGGCCGCGAAGCCAAATACTACAAGCTCACGAGCGCGGGCCGTGCCCACCTGCGGGCCGAATCCAAGCGGTGGACGACATTCTCGAGCGCCGTCACGCGCGCCCTCGATACCGCGACCGCCTGATGCCCCGTCGCGCGCGCTCGGCGCGCGGCGACGGGGTGCGACGGGGTGCGACGGGGTACGGCGAGGGGCGGCGAGGGGCGGCTCTTCCCTCTTCCCCCTACCTGTCCTGCCCGGGCGTCCCGTCGGTCCACCACCACAGCCGAGCGAGCTGCTTCTGCCGCGGCCAGATCTCGGCGAGCGTGTTGCCGTCGTACAGCCGGCCGTTCTTCATCACGTAGCGGATCGTGTTCGTGTTCTTGATGTCGTCGAGCGGGTTCTTGTCGAGCACCTGGAGGTCGGCGTACTTGCCGGCCTCGAGCGATCCCAGCTCCTTCCCGTGACCGATCGCCTCAGCGCCGAAGATCGTGGCCACGCGCAGCACGTCGTACCGCGGCATGCCACCGGACGCGATGTTCCAGATCTCCCACTGCGCCCCGAGCCCCTGGAGCTGGCCGTGGCTCCCCATGCCGACGTGCCCGCCGGCGGCGACCACCTTTGCCGCCTGCTCGGCGAAGAGCTGGAACGACCACTGCGACGGCGCCCACCACCCGGGGCGCCGCAGGGCCTTGCGCTCCACCACGTCGCGCGGCGTGAAGTGGTTCAGCTTGGGGTCGTCGATGACGTCCGAGTGCTCGTACCAGTAGTTCTCGGCCCACGGGCCGCCGTACTGCACGATGAGCGTCGGCGTCCACGTCGTGCCGGAATTGGCGTAGAGCTGGAGGACGTCCTTGTAGAGCGGCGCGATCGGCAGCGTGTGCTCGCTGCCGGCATAGCCGTCCATGGCCTCGGTGAGGTTCTTCTTGAAGTCCAGCCCGCCCTCGAGCGTGGGCATGAGGTGCTGCTCGCGCGCGGCCATGATCAGGAGCTGCCGCACGCGGCGGTCGCCCGTCATGTACTGCTTGATCGTCTCCGTATGGTAGAACTCTGAATACCGTTTGAGCACCTGCCGCGCGTCGTCGAGCGTGCGGATGTTGGTGGCCGAGAAGACGCCGGGGCCGGTGGAGAAGATCCGCGGGCCGATGAAATCACCCGTCTCCACCATGTCCTCGTACGACAGCACGTCGCTCGTCGACGTCTGCGGATCACGCGTCGTGGTCACGCCGTACGCGAGGTTCACGAGGTACTCGAACGGCTGTGAACGGTGCACGCCGAACGCGGGCCACATGTGCGCGTGGATGTCCACGTAGCCCGGAATGATCGTCTTCCCAGAGACGTCGATCACCCGCGCGCCCGACGGAATGCTCACTTTTCCCTGCGGCCCCACGGCGACGATCTTGTTGTCGCGCACGACGATGTCGCCCTTGGCGATGATCTCGCTCCCCTTCATGGTGAGGATGCGGGCACCGCGGAGCGCCACGACCCCGCGCGGCTTGTCCTTGGGCACGGTGATGTCGACGTCGTACCGCGCCGCCTCATAGATGGGCCGCGCCGGCGTACCGCCCGCGCCGCGTCCACCTCCGCGTCCACCGCCCGCCGCGCCCGTCGAATCCGCCCGTGCCTCGGCGCGCGCCGTCGAATCGCGCACGGCTGTGTCGGCCGCGGCGAGGTCGTACGTGAAGAGCGAATGGCCGAGCGCGTAGTAGATCTCACGGCCGTCGCGCGACCAGTGCGAGAACTCGCCGCCCACGCCGGTGACCTTGCGAACGGGTACCTGGGACTGCGCCGGGTTCAGCGCGTTGATCGTCGGCGCGTTTCCGGTCTTCGGAACTTCCTGAATGACGTAGGCGCGCGTTCCGGCCTGGTCGGCGACCTGGAGCAGCACTCGACGGCCGTCGGGAGACATCGTCATGTCACCGCCGCCGCCGCCGCCGCCGCCGGCTCGACCGCCGCCACCACCCGTGCGGAGAATCGTCTTCTGGTCCGTGCCGTCCCACCGCATCGAGACGAGCGCGTTCCCCTCGGAGAAGAAGATGTGCGTGCTGTCGCCGTCGACGAAATGGGGTTGCCCGAAGTTCGAGATCGGCGAGATCAGCGTCTCGGGGCCGCCGGCCGACGGCAGCCATACGAGCTCCACGCCCACCGCGGGCGCGGGCGGACGCTCGAGCTCCTCGCGGTCCTTGCGCATGTTGCGCGGGCCGCGCCCCACCACGATGCGGCGTCCGTCGATGGAGTAGGCCGGCTTCTCGTAGTACGCCGCCTTGGTGCTCAGCCGCTCAGGGGATCCCGACCCGTCGGCGCGCACCCGCGACACCGTGCCGCCGTCCACGTCGTTCCACGTCACGTACGCGACGTACCGGCCGTCGGGCGACCACGCCGGCTGAAACTCACCCACGCTCTCCGAGGGCACGAGCCGCTTGGGCGTGCCCGACGGCAGGTCCATGATCCACAGGCGGTCGAGCGCCGTGAACGCCAGGCGCTTGTTGTCCGGCGACGGCGCCACGTCGCGAATCTGGTGGACGACCAGCGTGGAGTCGTCGATCGTGTACGTCTCGCGGGTCGGGCCGGCGATCATCATGTCGACGTCGGCCGTGAATGGAATCATCGTCTCCTTGCCGTCGGCGACGTTCGCCCGCCAGAAATGGCCATGATGGGCAATGATGATCGACTTGCTGTCGGGCGTGAACGCGTAGGTGGGCAACAGGTCGCGGTTGGGCCGCGATTCCTGGTCGTCGCGCTGGATCTTGGCGAGCAGCAAACGCTCGTCACCGCTCGAGAGGTCGCGCAGCATGAGCGACTCGTCGGCGTTGTTGCGCGTGCCGTAGGCGAGCCACCGGCCATCGGGGCTCAACTCCGGCCGCATGCCGCTGCCGACGGCGTTCGTCTTCGTGAAGGTGCGACCCGTCTCGCGATCGAGCTCGCCGATCTGCCAGCCGAGCGACGTCTGGTTGTAGCCGCCGCCCGCGCTGTTGCGCATGGCGAAATAGACGTAGCGGCCGTCGTGGCTCACCGCGGGCCCGAGGAAGACGTTCGGCGCGGCGCCGCCGCGACCGCCGCCCGGCGCGCCGCCACGCCCCGCCGGCGTGCTGTCGCCGGTGAGACGAAGGCCGGCGCCGCCGCCGGCGGCGTAGTACATGTAGATGTCGTTGCCGCGCGAGACGACCACGTACTTCCCGTCCGGCGTGAACGTCGGCGACTGGAACCGCTGATTCGTCTCGCGGGTGAGCGCGCGCGGATGCGAGCCGTCGGCGTTGACGATCCAGAGATTGTCCTCTTGCGAGCGGTCGCTCACGAACACGATCGACTTGCCGTCGGGCGAGAAGTGCGGCTGGGCGTCGAACATCTGGCCGCTGGTGATGCGCGTGGCCTTGCCCCCCTCGATCGGGATCGTATAGAGGTCGCCGAGCAGCTCGAACACGATCGTGCGCCCGTCGGGGGACACGTCGAGCGAGAGCCACGTGCCCTCGTCGGTGGTGAACTTGAGCGGCGTCGTGGGCGTGAGCGGCAGGCCCGCGCCGCGACCACCGGCGGAGTCGGCGCCGCGTCCACCGCGTTGCGCGGCGGCCGGCAGTGCGAACGAGAACAATGTCGCGGCGATCGCGACCTGGTGAATGAAGCGGCGCATGCTTCGCCTCGGGGGGGGCGTGGAGAAGGAGACACGACGTGCTGAGCGGTGTAGATATGAGCCCGGGCAACGAGCCGAGCAAGGTCCGCGGTCCGCCGTGCGCCGCGCCCGCCGGCTAGCTTGCACCCATTCGAACCTCGATTCCTGAACACTCTTGCTCATGCGCCGACTCCTGTTCGTCACCGCCGCCATCGTCATTGCCGTAGCGCCACCGGCCGCCGGCCAGCAGAAGCAACGCTTCGCCACGCTCGGCGAGGCCCTGCAGTCGGGCGGCATTCTCGCCGGCCGGAGCGGCCCACGCGGCGTCGTCTGGATCGACGGCGGCAGTCGGTTCTCGTTCACCGAGATCAACCCCACCACGCGTAAACCGGAGATCCGCGTCTACGACCCGGCCACCGGGCGCGACTCCGTGCTCTTTTCCGGCACCGGGGTCACGTATCCGGGGACGACGAATCCCTTCGAGTACCAGTCGTTCCAGTGGGCGCGCGATTTCAGGAACATCGTCTTCCAGACGAACTTCCAGGAGCTGTACCGCCGTTCGGGCACGGCCGATTTCTACGTCTACTCGCTCGGCACCAAGTCGCTGCAGCTCGCCGGCAGGGGCGCGCGCACCGCGGAGCTGTCGCCCGACGGCAGCATGCTCGGCGAAGAGCGCAACGGCGACATGTACGTGTTCAACCTGCGCACGCGGGCCGAGCGCCGACTGACGCGCGACGCCACGGCGCATGTCTTCAACGGCCACTTTGATTGGGTGTACGAGGAAGAGTTCGGGCTGGCGCAAGCGTGGGCGTGGTCGCCCGACAGCCGGCACATCGCCTTCTGGCAGGTGGATGAGCGCAAGGAGCCCGAGATCCAGCTCAGCGACTACAGCGGGCCGCATCCGACGTGGGAACGGCTCCGGATTCCGCAGCCCGGCGACACCAATCCCACGGTGCGCATCGGCGTGTCCGACGTGCGGAGCGGCAAACGGGTGTGGCTGAGTCTTCCGGCGGCGGACGAGTTCTACGTGCCGCGCATCTACTGGACGAGCCGGCCCGACACGCTCGCCGTCATCGTGCTCAACCGCAAACAGAACGACATGAAGCTGTTCTTCTATGACGTGAACACCGGCCGCGGGCGGCGGGTCATGGAGGAGACGTCTCCGACGTGGATCGACGTGTACGACTTCTACGCCGGCGTGGACAACCTGATGTCGTTCCCCGACAAGGCGCACGAGTTCTTCTGGATCTCGGACCGCGACGGCTTCCAGCACATCTACCGGTACGACTATTCGGGAAAGCTCATACAGCAGGTGACGCGCGGCCGGTGGAGCGTGACCCGCATCGAAGGCGTGGACGCCACGCGCCGCGTGATCTACTTCACGTCCACCGATCCCACGCCGCTCGAGCGCCAGCTCTGGCGCGTGAGCTTCGACGGCAGCGACCTGCGCCGCGTGACGACGACCTCGGGGCTGCATTCGATCGACATGTCCCCGAACACCCAGTACTTCATCGACCGCTGGTCGTCCACGACGCAGCCGCGGCAGGTGGAGCTCTGGTCCACGGCGAGCGGCAAGCTCCGCACGATGGAGGCGAACGAGGAGACGACCCGGTGGCTCGCCACGCACGAGTACTCGCCGGTGGAGCTCTTCTCGTTCACGACGTCGGACGGCGTGAAGCTCGACGCGTCGCTGATCAAGCCGATCCCGTTCGATCCGGCCAAGAAATACCCGGTCGTCTTCACCATCTACGGCGGCCCGGGATCGCAGGGCGTCTACGACACCTTCGCCGCGTCGGGGTGGCAGCAATGGCTCGCCCAGAACGGCTATGTCGTGGTGAACGTGAACAATCGCGGCTCGAACAACTACGGCCGCGACTTCATGAAGGTCGTGTACAAGCAGCTCGGCACGTACGAGGCCCGCGACTTCGCGGAGACGGCGCGCTACCTGCGGTCCATGTCCTTCGTGGACGGCTCACGGATCGCCATCATGGGCACGAGCTACGGCGGCTACAGCACGCTCATCTCCATGGAGCTCTATCCCGACGTCTTCGCCGTCGGAATGTCGAACTCCGGCGTGACGGATTGGCGGCTGTACGACACCATCTACACCGAGCGGTACATGTCGACGCTCGCCGACAACCTGGCGGGGTACGAGCGCAGCTCGGTCGTGACCAACGCGCCGAAGCTCGGCGGCCATCTGCTGATGATCCATTCGATGATGGACGACAACGTGCATCCGCAGAACACCATGCAGGCGCTCACGGCGTTCACGAACGCGGGCAAGGACGTGGAGACGCGCATCTATCCGCCAGGACGGCACGGCGCTGCATACAATGAAGCGAGCTACATGCTCGAGAACCAAGTGGAGTTCGACTATCTCACCCGGTGGATCGGAGGTCCGGCAATCCCCGACGTGACGAAGCCGTAGCGACAGGCGAGCGTACCTGGCTCGTGCGTGGCGCGTTGGCGTGGGGCTGGTTTCCACACGTCGTGCGTCGCGGCGCAATTGACAGCGGTGCACCCGCGTGTCAGCGTAGTTCCACCCATCGTTCTCGACACGAGTCGAGCACCACCAGTCCAACCGTGAGAAGACCAATGCATCGCTACTCGAGCCTGATCGCGCTCGCCGGCGCGGCCATGCTGGCTGCGTGCAGCCAGAAGGAAGCCGTAAAGGACACGACGAGTGTCTCGCAGTCCGGCGCGCCCGCCGCCGCCACCAGCATGTACGACCCGGCCACGCGCACCGCCACGGTGCACGCCAAAGACTTCGCGTTCGTCGCACCCGACACCATTCCGGCCGGGTGGACGACGTTCCGGTTCCTGAACGACGGCCCGAGCCTCCATCACCTCCAGTTGGCGCGGCTCGACAGCGGCAAGACGATGGCCGACCTGGCCGCGGCCCTCAAGAACCCCGGTCCTCCGCCGGCGTGGATGACGCTGGTGGGCGGCCCGAACGCCCCGAACCCAACCGCGGAATCGAACGGCACGCTGAACCTGGAGGCAGGCAACTACGTCATGCTCTGCTTCGTCGACGTGCCCGATCACGTGCCCCACTTCGCCAAGGGCATGATGCACGCGCTCACCGTCACGAGCGCGGCCGCGACGGGCGCCGAGCCCACGGCCGATGCCACCGTGACGCTCGCCGACTACACCTTCAAGGTCACGGGCGCACTTGCCGCCGGACGGCACACGATCAAAGTCGAGAACAAGGGCCCGCAGCCGCACGAGGTGGAGCTCGTTCGGCTGGCGCCCGGCAAGACGACGAAGGACGTCGTGGCGTGGGCCGCCAAGTTCGACGGCCCGCCTCCGGGAGACGCGATTGGTGGAATGGCCGTCCTCGCCACCGGCAGGAGCGGCACGTTCACCGTGGACCTCACGGCGGGGAATTACGGGTTCATCTGCTTCGTCCCCGACGCCAAGGACGGCAAGCCGCACCTGGCGCACGGAATGGTGCAGGACGTCAAGGTCGACTGATCGGCCGAGTCGTGTCGTGAAAGAGCGCGGGGACACTGGGCAGTCGCTCTGGACCCAGTGTCCCCGCGCGTCGCGGTCTCATCGCACGGCCCGCGCGGCGGCCCCCTGGGCCGGAGATCAGCGAAAGAGGTCGAGAGACTTCAAGAACACCTGCCACACGCCCCAGGCCAGCGGAATCCCCACCAGCGCCCACGCCGCCGCGAGCTTGAGGACGAGCGAACCGGAGATCCGTTCATCGGTGTCGTTCATGCGCGCTCCTCAGGCCCCGGCGGCCGATGCGGCCGCGGACTCGAGCTCCAGGTGTCGCTCGTCCACCGGCCGCACCAACAGGTTGCAGACGAACCCGATCACCAAGAGCCCCGCCATGATGTGCATCGTGATCGTGTACGCATCGGCCTTGGCCACGCCGTGCGCGATCTCGTATTCGCGAATGTAGTTGACGAGCATCGGGCCGAGCACCCCGGCCGTGGACCACGCCGTGAGCAGCCGCCCGTGGATCGCGCCCACCTGGCTGGTGCCGAACATGTCGCGCAGATAGGCCGGGATCGTCGCGAACCCGCCCCCGTACATGCTGAGAATGATCACGTAGCCGGCCACGAACAGCACGACGTTCCCGGCATGCCCGGTCGCCGGAATCACGGCGTAGAGCGCGGCGCCCAACAGGAAGAACGTCGCGTACACCGTCTTGCGGCCCACGTAGTCCGACAGCGACGACCAGGCGAACCGTCCGCCCATGTTCGCCAGACTCAAGAGGCCGACGAAGCCCGCCGCGGCGCTCGCCGAGATCACGCCCGGGAACATCTCCTGGATCATCGGCGACGCTTGGCCGAGCACCCCGATCCCGGCGGTGACGTTGAGACAGAGCACCGCCCACAACAACCAGAACTGTGGCGTGCGGATCGCGCGGTCGGCGGTGACGGTGCCCGTCGTCATCATGCGGCCGGCGCGCGTCGGCGCGGTCCACCCGGCCGGCGCCCATCCCTCGCGCGGAACACGCACGGTGAACACGCCGAACATCATGAACGCCAGATAGAGCAGCCCCATCGCGACGAACGCCGGCGCCACACCTTGCGGCGCCACGTCCTTGAAGCGTGCCATGAGCGCGGTGGACAGCGGCGACGCGATCATCGCGCCGCCACCGAAGCCCATGATCGCCATGCCGGTCGCCATGCCCGGGCGGTCCGGAAACCACTTGATGAGCGTGGACACCGGCGAGATGTAGCCAAGGCCAAGACCGATGCCGCCGATCACGCCGTACCCGACCAGCACGAGCCAGAACTCGTGCAGCGACACGCCGACCGCCGCGAGCTCGAAGCCGCCGCCGAAGCAGAGCGCGGACACGAACATCGCTCGCCGCGGCCCCACACGCTCGAGCCACGCGCCGAACACCGCGGCGGAGAGACCGAGGAACACGATCGCGGCGCTGAACACCCAGCCGATGGTGCTCAGCTGCCAGTCGCCGGGCGCCGATTCCCTGCCGCCCAGGAGGTGCGACAACGGAAGGTTGAAGACGCTGAACGCATACGCCTGGCCGATGGACAGGTGGATCGCGAGCGCCGCGGGCGGCACGAGCCACCGCGAGTATTTCGGCCCGGCGATCGAGTGCTCACGGTCCAGGAACGTCAGCCACCCGGCGCGAGGTACCGGTGGAACCGACTGAGCCGCCATCGCGATTCGTCTCCCGTTGGTGGGTCGCCTGATTCTGCCGCTGGGGCCGCCGCGCGTCCAGACGCGGCCGCGTCCAGACGCGGCCGCGTTGGCATCCGGCCTTCAGCGGTGATAACGTCTGCCCGAACCAATCCCGGACGATCATGCGACCATCTCTCCGTCTCATCGGCGCCGCGGCGCTGGCGCTCGCGATCCTCACGCCGGCGCTCCGCGCGCAACAGGGCGCGTTCACCGTCGGCTCGGCGAGCGCCGCGCCGGGCACCAGGGCCTATGGCGTGCTCGCCGTACCGGCCGGCTCGGATTCCGCGCTCGACATCCCGGTCGCGGTGATCCGCGGCGTGCGCGCCGGACCGGTCGTCGCGTTCGTGTCGGGAAGTCACGGCACCGAGTACAGCTCGATCATCGCGATGCAGCGACTCATCGCCCGTATCGACCCCAAGGCGTTGTCCGGAACGGTGATCGTCGCGCCGCTGCTCAACGTGCCGTCGTTCCTGGGAATGACGCCACACGTGAACCCGGTGGACCGGAAAGGGATGAATGCCGGCTATCCGGGTGACGCCACCGGAACGCAGACGGCACGGGCGCTCGCGGCGGTGCAGCAACACATCCTGCTGCCGGCCGACGTCGTCGTCGACCTGCACGGCGGCGATCTGGACGAGAACCTCCGGCCGTACAGCTACTGGTTCCGCGGCGGCCGGGCGGCCCAGGACTCCGCGGGCCTCCGGCTCGCGTTGGCGTTCGGGCTCGATCACATCATCGTCACCGACATCGACGCGGCGACGAACCCGGGGCGAAGCCTGTCGAGCCAGGCGCTGGTGAAGGGCAAGACGGTGCTCGTGGCCGAGGCCGGGCGGAGCGGCGTGGTCGCGCCAACGGACCTCACCGCGCTGGTTGAGGGTTCTCTCAACGTGCTCGGCGCGCTGAAGATGCTCGCGCGCACCGTGCGGCCGGTTCACGCTCCCGTCTGGCTCGCCGGCGCCGGCGCGCGGGTGGCCGCGAAAGGCGCCGGCGTGTTCTTCGCGAGCGTCGCCCGCGACACGCGCGTCACGAAAGGCCAGATCGTCGGGCACACGACCGACTTGCTCGGCCGGCCGACCGGCGACGTGCAGGCGCCGATCGACGGCCTCGTCACGTTCATTCGCGGCGTTCCTTCGATGTGGACGGGCGCGACGCTCGTCAACATCGCGCCCATCCTGCCCTCACCCGGTGAGTGGAAGAAACCGACATGACCACGCTCCTGCCGTCCACGGCCGACGGCCTCTCGCGCCGCGACTTTCTCCGCCACACCGGATCGTGCACCGCGCATCTGGCGCTCGCCGGCTTGCTCATGCCGCGCGCGGCTCGCCTCGCCTGGGCGCGAGCGCCGCTCGGCCCGGTGGCGGCCCGCGAACCGTTCGGCAACCTCGAGAAGCTCGCCGACGGCGTGTGGGCGCTGGTCTCGACACCGCTGTCCGGCGATCGAACGACGCTCTCGAACGGCGGGATCATCGCCGGACGGAACGGCGTCCTGGCGATCGAGGGATTCAACCAGCCGCAGGGCGCGGTGTGGCTCGCGGGCAAGGCGCGCGAGCTCACCGGCCGGTGGCCCACGCACGTCGCGCTCACGCACTATCACTCCGATCACGCCAACGGCATCGCCGGCTATCTGAGCGGCGCCGAGCATCCGGTGGTGCGCTCGACGCAGCGCACGCGCGAGCTGGTGCTGGAACGCAATCAGCCGGCCGACGCGTCGCGCACGGCGGCCCTGGAGGGCGCGACGCTTCTCTCCGCCGCCGACGCGACGACGCTCGACCTCGGCGGGCGCGTGGTGCGCATGATTCCGCGCCTCGGCCACACGGAGAGCGACGTCTCACTCGAGTTGGACGATCCGAGCATCGTGTTCTGCGGCGATCTGTTCTGGAACGCGATGTTCCCGAACTACGTGGACGCGATTCCGACGAAGCTCGCCGCGTCCGTCCACGCGCTCCGCCGCGCGACGGAGACGATCTACGTACCCGGCCACGGCGCGGTCGGACGCGCCGCCGACTTCGATCGGTACGCCGCGATGTTGGACGAGGTCGAACGCGCCGCGCGCAAGGCGATCGCCGCCGGCACGAGCGCCGCCGATGCCGGCGCCGCCTTCACGCTGCCGGCGTCGCTGGGCGCATGGCAGATGTTCAGCCAGACGTTCTACCAGCGGGCGTTCGAGGCCTGGTACAGAGAATTGAAATCCTGAATGCCTCGCGCGGGCCGTGACGGCGTGCGCGCTCAGGGGGACGACGCCCCCGCGCGATCACGCAGTCTCGGCGCGACCCGGACCGCGGTGCCGTAACACAGCACCTCGGAGACGCCGGGCATGATCTCGGTCGCGTCGTAGCGAATGGCCACCAGCGCGTTGGCGCCGAGCGCGCGGGCGTGGTCCACGGCCTTGCCGAACGACTCGGCCCGAGTGGTTTCGCACAGCTCCTCGAGCAGCGTGATGTTTCCGCCAAAGAAGGTCTGGAACTTCACGCCCACCTGGCCGAGGACGGACCGCGATCGAACCACGATGCCGCGAACGACGCCGTAATTGTCTACGACATCGTATCCATCGATCGCGGTCGCGGTCGTGGTGAAGAAATCGACCGACGCCAAGCGAGGCATGCAGTACTCCTGGGCTGTGGACTCGAATGTGAGAATTGTGTACACTAAATATGCGTGATGAACGGCTGGGGCCGCCAGCGCTCCTGAATATCGATTTCCACAACGCCTGGCCGCGCGAGCGCGTTGAATATGTAATGAAAGCGGCTTGCCGACTCACGACGGGCACCGAGCTCAACTGCGGGTTTCACCGGATAGCGCGCCCGACGCGAACACGGCATCAATGCCCGATGAAAAGCAATGAGATTTCTGTACATTTGAACGTTGCCAGGCCGGGCACCGCCACGACGCGGAGCGTCAGCGCAACGACAGTCATGCGGACGTGGTGAATGGCACCGATCGTCGCGGGCCGGAGCCTTCGAATTCTGCTCCTCGAAGACAGCGCGGCGGACGCTGAGCTGATCACGACCACGCTTGGCCGCGCCGGAATCGATCACGTTGCCGAGCGCGTCGACGCCCGCGACTCCTTCATGCGCGCGCTCGCGGACTTCGAGCCCGACGTGATCATCTCCGATCATGCGGTCGCGCAGCTCGATGTGCGCGCCGCCCTTCGAGTCGTGCGCACGGCGCGTCCCACCGCGGCGGTGATCGTCACGACCGGCTCCGACGGCGACGGAGACGGTTTCGTCCGCGAAGGGGCCGAGGCGCTCGTCTTCAAGAACAATCTGCGCCAGCTCCCGGCCCTGATCGATCGCGGGCTGACGGTGCGCGAACGTCTCGCTCGCCTGAGCCCGCGCCAGGTCGAGGTCCTGCGACTCGTGGCCGAGGGAAACACCACCCGCGAGATCGCGAAGCACCTCAAGCTGAGCGTGAAGACCGTGGAGACGCATCGCGGCGAGATCATGAAGCGCACCGAGATCCACGACGTCGTCGGGCTCGTGCGGTACGCCGTCCGCGTCGGTCTCGTTCCCGTCGAGGACTAGCGGATCGGTCGGCGCAGCCCGCCGCGAGCGAGCCGGCATACCTCTCCCGTCGCGCCGCGCGAGCCATCCAGGCCAGCGCGGGTCGGGCTCCGGTTTGACAGCGGTGTCCGCGGCGGCTATTTGAGAGCGTCGCTCGACCGAAACCGCTCCCGGAGTGTCCGTGACTCACGACGATCTGTCCCTCACACGTAGAAGCTTCCTCGCCCGCGCCGGCCAGTTGGGCGCGGTATCCGTTCTTGGCCCGGCCGGCGCGCAGGCCATGCTCCGCGCCACGCGCTTCGACGCGAACGGCGTTGCCGACGGCAGCGGCGATGGCTTGCGTCAACAGGAGGCCGCGGCGCTGGCTCCGGGGCTACGCTGGCGGATGCTTGGCCCCTTCCGCGGCGGCCGCGTCGCGGCGGTGTCCGGCGTGCCCGGACGTCCGAACGAGTTCTATTTCGGCGCCGTCAACGGCGGCGTGTGGAAGTCCATCGACGCCGGCCGCGTGTGGACGCCGGTATTCGACTCGCAGCCCGTCGCGTCGATCGGAGCCATTGCCGTCGCGCCGTCGGCGCCCGACGTGGTGTACGTGGGCTCCGGCGAGTCCACGCTCCGCGACTCGATGGGGTTCGGCAACGGCGTGTACAAGTCGACCAACGCCGGAAAAACGTGGACGCACCTTGGCCTGGACGACACGCAGCACATCGGCAAGATCGCGGTCGATCCGCGCAACCCCAACGTGCTGTTCGTCGCGGCGATCGGCCACCTCTACGCCGCCAATCCGGAGCGCGGGGTGTTCCGTTCGCGCGACGGCGGGAGAACGTGGCAGAAGGTGCTGTACAAAGACGCGAACGTCGGCGCGGTGGAGGTCGTGATCGATCCGACGAACTCCAACGTGGTGTACGCGGGGCTCTGGAACGCCCGGCGTCCCCCCTGGTACTCCTACTCGCCGACGAACGGCCCGGGCGGCGGCATCTACAAGTCGACCGACGGCGGCTCGACGTGGAAACAGCTCTCGTCGGGATTGCCGCCCGAGGGCATCGGACGCACGGGCATCGCGCTCTCGGCGGCTAATCCGCGGCGAGTGTACGCGGTGGTGGATTGCCTCGTGCCCGACCGCAATGCGCCCGCCCCGGCGGCGGGAGCGGGCGGTGGACGCGGCGGCGCCGCGCAGCCGCCCGGCCAGGGCGGGTTCTTCCGCTCGGATGACGCGGGCGCCACGTGGACGCGCATGTCGTCGGACCAGGCACTGTGGGGGCGCGGCTGGTACTTCGAGAAGGTGACCGTGGACCCGAAGAACGCCGACGTCGTGTACGTGCCCAACGTCGCCGTCAACCGCTCGATGGACGGCGGCAAGACCTGGATCGCGATGCGCGGTTCGCCGGGGGGCGACGACTATCATCAAGCATGGGTCTCGCCGGACGAGACGAACACGATGATCGTGGCGAGCGACCAGGGCGCGATCATCACGAACAACGCGAAGACCGAGGATGCCACGCAAATCACCTGGAGCTCGTGGCTCAACCAGCCCACGGCGCAGATCTATCACGTATCGGTGGACTATCGCTTTCCGTACTGGGTGACCGGCGCGCAGCAGGACAGCGGCGCCGTGGCGGTGCGCAGCCGCGGCAAGTTCGGCGAGATCTCCGAGCGCGATTGGGAGCCGATCGGCGCGGGCGGCGAGAGCGGAATGACGGCGGGCGACCCGCTGCATCCGGGCATCGTGTTCGGGGGTACGGGCCAGCGCTTCGACCTCGCGACGAACACGCCCGTGTCGGGCACGACCAGCCCGACGACGCCCGGCGACGACCGTGCCGACTGGACGCAGCCGCTCGTGCTGTCCACCGCCGACCCGCGAGCCTTGTACTATGCGAGTCAGTACCTGTACAAGTCGACGGACGCGGCGCGGACGTGGACGAAGGTCAGCGGCGACCTGACGCGCCCCGATCCCGGCGTGCCGCCCAACCTCGACGCGGCCGCCGCCGAGCACACGGACCGCAACGGCAAGCGCGGTGTGATCTACGCGGTGGCGCCGTCGCCGCTCCTCGTCCCCATGGTGTGGGCGGGCACGGACGACGGCCTGATCCACCTGACCATGAACGACGGCACGTCGTGGCAGAACGTGACGCCCGCGGTGGTCGGACCCTGGAGCCGCGTGACCTGCGTCGAGCCGTCGCACTTCGACTTCAACACGGCCTACGCCACGGTGGACCGGCACCAGCTCCAGGACTTCGAGCCGTACGTCTATCGCACCCGGGACCTCGGCAAGACGTGGCAGAAGATCACGACCGGCTTGCCGGCTGGCGTGTACGTGCACGCGGTCAAGGAGGACCCGGCGCGCCAGGGGCTGCTCTTCGCCGGGACCGAGCGCGGCGCGTTCGTCTCGCTCGACGACGGCGGCGCATGGCAGCCGTTGCAGCTCAACCTGCCCGTGACGTCGGTGCGCGACTTCCAGATTCACGAGAACGATCTGATCGTGGCCACGCACGGGCGCGGTTTCTGGGTGATCGACGACATCAGCCCACTGCGCCAGCTCACCGACGCGGTGTTGGCCGCGGACGCGCACCTGTTCAAGCCCGCGGACGCGATCGCGTACGTGCAGGGCGGCGACAACGGGACGCCGGTGCAGAAAGATGAGCCGCAGGCGCAGAATCCGCCCGACGGCGCGTACATCGACTACTATCTGCGCGCGAACGCCTCGGGCCCGGTAACGCTGGAAATTCTCGACGAGCGAGGCACGGTGCTGCGCACGTTCAGCAGCGAGCCGTCGGCCCAGCAACCGGTCGCGGGCGGGCGCGGCGGGCGAGGCGGCGGTCGAGGCGGCGGCATCCCGAACGTCTCGGCCCTCTGGCGCCAGGCGCCGGAACCCTTCTCGGCGAGCGCCGGTATGCATCGAGTCGTGTGGCTGCCGGTGGCGCCGGCCGCCGGTGGTGGACGCGGTCGCGGCGGCGGACGTGGCGGCGCACCACTGCTCAATGGAACGTTCACCGCAAAGCTCACGGCGAGCGGCCGCAGCTACACGCAGACCTTCACGGTGAGACCGGACCCTCGCATCAGCCAGAGGTAGTCGCAGCATGACACAGCATCGCCGGCTCCGGTTCGGCGTCGTCGCCGCGGCGATCGCCGCGTGCGGCGGCCCGCCGGTCACCACGGCCGCGCCGCCGGTGCCGGCCGCGCCGGCAGCCGCTCGCGCGATTGGCCTGCCCGACCGACTGAGCGATGCCGATTACTGGAAGCTCGAGGGCGACATCTCCGAGCCGGGCGGCTATTTCCGGATCGAGGACAATTACACGTCCAACGAAGGCGAAGTCGGACGGCTGTACACGATGCTGCGCGAGGCGGGCGTGGCGGGCGGCGTCTACATGGGCGTGGGGCCGGAACAGAACTTCACGTACATCGCCGCCATTCGCCCGGCCATGGCGTTCATCGTGGACATCCGCCGCCAGGCGGTCATGCAGCACCTGATGTTCAAGGCGATGTTCGAGATGGCGCGGGACCGGGCCGATTTCATCTCCGTCCTGTTCGCCAAGCCGCGGCCGGCCGGGCTCGACGCGAGCACGCCGATCGAGAAGATCTGGGACGCGTACCGCCCGGTCCGCAGCGACTCGGCGCTCGCCGCGCAGAACTACGCCCGCGTCGTCGACCGGCTCACCAAGACCCACGGCTTCGCCTTCACCGACGACGAGAACGAGAAGCTGAAGGCCGTGTTCTATGCGTTCTTCTATTACGGCCCGTCCATCACGACACGCGGCGGCGGTTCCGGCGGCTTTGGAGGACGCTCATTCGACTTTGCCGATCTCACCGGCTACGCCACCGACGCCTCCGGCCAGCCGCGCAGCTTTCTGTCGTCCGAGGACAACTACCAGTACGTCAAGCGCCTCCAGGAGAAGAACCTCATCGTGCCCGTGTCCGGCGACTTCGGCGGCCCGAAGGCGATCCGCGCCATCGGCGACTACGTCGCCAAGCACGACGCGCGCGTGAGCGCCTTCTACGTATCCAACGTGGAGCAGTATCTCTACCAGGACACGAAGCTGCAGATCTTCTACGCCAACGTGGCCACGCTCCCGGTCGATTCGACGAGCGTGTTCATCCGGCCGTACTCCATGCGCCGCGGCTTCGGCGGCGGACCGACGCAGTCGCTGTGCCCGATCGTGCCGTTCATCCGGGCCGCCAAGGCCGGGATGGTCGTCACGAACAACGACGCGTTGGCGTGCGTGCGAATGTAGGCGTCACTGGCCGGGGTGGCTCGCTTTCCACTCCCTCCACTTCGCGAGCACCTCGGCTTCCCGTTCGGCGGGGAGGCCGTTGATCTTGCCGTCGAGGGTCGCGTCCTGCTCCGCTTGCGGCCGGGTGCGGTGCCAGTCGAGCGTATCCTTCGCCGTGACCGCGAGTGGACGAAAGGTGAGTCCCTTCGCGATTGCCTTGGCGGCATTGCGCCGCTGGTAGCCGGCGGTCGCGCCGTACGGCGGCTGCCACACCGTCATGTGCCGCCACGGACGAACGCCGTTCTCCCGGAGGAAATCCCACGGCACCCAGGTGAACTGCGCGCCGGCGGTCGTGATGGCCTTCACCCCGTAGAGCATCTCGGCGATCGTGAGCGGGTGCGCGGGCCCGATGGCGTTGTACGTCCCCAGCTCGCGCATCTCGGCCATGCGGATGGTCCACTCGGCGAGGTCACGCGCGTCGATGAACTGGCACGGATCGTCGGGCTTGTCGGGCGCCAGCACCTCTCCGCCCTTGTCGATGCGCGCCGGCCAGTAGGTGAAGCGATCGGTGCGGTCCAGCGGGCCCACGATGAGGCAGGGGCGAATCACCGTCCACGCGCTCGGATAGAGCGTCGCCACCTCCTGCTCGGCGCGGACCTTGAGCGGCCCGTAGTAGCGCGACGCGTGCGTCGGATCGAGCGTGTACGGATCGAGGCCCGCGGGCATGGTGTGCACCGGGCTCGACTCGGTAATGCCGATGATGCTCTCGTCGGCATACGTCGACGTCGTGGAGATGAAGATGTAGTGCTTGGTGTTGCCGGCGAGATACTTCCCCGCGTTGCGCACCCACGCCGGGAACGTGGTCGGATTGTCGATCACGACGTCGAACTTCTTGCCCTCGAGGGCGCTCGTGTCGTTGTTCAGGTCGCCGATCAGCTCCTCGGCCACCTTGCCCTTGAAGAATCCCGGGCGCGTCTTGTTGCGGTTGAACAGCGTGACGCGGTGGCCGCGGGCGATCGCGTACTCCACCTGTTCGGGGCCGGTGAAGCCGGTGCCTCCGATGATCAGGATGTTCAGCGAGACAGGCGGCTTCGCCGGGTGGCGCTCGCGCTGGCGTGGGTCGCCGGCGGGCGCGCGCGCGTCGCGCGACGCAGGGTGAACGGCGGCGTTGAGGGCGGACAGTGGGTCGAGTGACAGGGCGCCGCCGAGGGCGGCGGAGGTCTTCAGGAAACTGCGCCTGGTGGGCATGACGGGCTCCTGAGTGATCGGGTGCCGCACACGAACGTCCGAGTAACATGCTGCGCCGCGGGCGCGCTGGCGAGCAGTGACAGTCGAACGATGACGTCCATCACGACGCCACCTCGGATGGTGCCGAACGCGGCCATGGTCAGAGTTGGCCCACGAGCGGTCCCCACTGCTCCACGAGCGCGCGGTACGCGGGGTCGTCGTAGCGCGACGGGAGAAACCAGCGCGCGTAGTCGGGCAGCGCACCGCCCGCCACGTGCAGCGACAGCAGCTCGCCGGCGGCCATGGCCGACATCACGCCGATCCCCGACAGCGCGCCGACCACGAACGCGCCCTGCACCGGCAACGGACCAGCGAGCGGGCGGTTCTCCGGCGCCTTGCAGTAGTAGCCGCCGTCCACCACGCCGGGCGACGATGTCCCGACGTACGCGGTGAGCCCGGGGATCATGCGCGCGCAGCCGCGCAGCACGACGTCGCCGTAGCGCGGGTCGAAGCGCGGCGGCCACACGTACGGCGTCACGGCCGTCTCGAAGGTCCAGATGAGATAGATCTCGTCGCCGTGCGCGAGGTCCACGGGGCGAACATGCACGCCGCCGGGAAGCGTGGTGGTGAGCCAGCGGGTCGATTCGTCGCTCGCCAGCGCGCGACGCTCGGCGTCCGTCCACGGCAGATCCGTCGGGTCTTGCCAGATGATGAACGGCGCGTCGCGGCGTACCACGCCGAGTGGGTCGCGGAACGTCGCCTTGGCGTGCAGCTCGTGGAGCACCGGGAGCTCGAGGCCGAGCATGCGGCCGAGCTCGGGCAGCGCGGGACCGCCGGCGATCACGTAGCGATCCGTGGCGACGGTGCCGCCCGAGGCGAGCCGCACGCCGCGGACTCGTCCGCCGGTCGTGTCCACGCCCACGACCCGATCACGAAGGAAGGTCGCGCCCGCGGCCGCGGCGCGTTGGAACAGCCACGCCCCGAGGGCGACGGCGTTCAGGAATCCGGCGCGGCGAATGTGCAGCGCGGCCGCGGTGTCCGGCGCGAGATACGGAAACGCGGCGCGCGCCGCGTCGCCGAGCAGCAGGTCGGCGCCGATGGGCTGGCCGGCGTAGCCGTCGGCGGGCGCGGGGCGGTACCCGCCGGCGGAGCCCGGATGGGTGCGTACCGGTCCCATGCCGTACGACGACACCTGCGCGGCGACGGTGCGCAGCCGCACGACTTCGTCCTCGTTCGCCGTGGCGAAGAGGTAACCGCGCCGGTTCATGCGAAACGCGTTGCCGCTCTCGTCCGCGACGTCCTCGAGCAGGTCGATGCTGCGCGACACGAACCGAAGCATCGTGTCGTCCGGGCCGGGCCACCAGTTGCGGTAGCCCTGCGTCCCCTTGTCGCTGGTGAGCGTGAGCGGCTCGCGCTCGTCCACGAGCACCACGCGGCGTACGCCGCGCCGAACCGCCAGATGGTACGCCGCCGCGACGCCGCCGATGCCCGCGCCGCAGATCACGACATTCGCCGATGCGGGCGCCGGGGTGCTCACCAGAAGACTCGCCTGATTCCCTGCAGGCGCCTGTGGCCGCGCATGGTCCAGTAGATGTACAGGCCCGAGGTGCCGAGGACCGCGAGCGCGGTGCCCCAGAACATGGCGACCACGAGCCCGCCGTCGCCAAAGGCCTCACCGCTGTGCAGCCGGTAGAGGAACGGCTTGTCTGCGTACGCCTCGTTGGCTTCCAGCGCGCCGGTGTTGGCGTTGAAGACGAGCTTCCGGTCCTCTCCGCCCGTCGGCTTGCCGGTGAAGACGGTGACCGTCGGGTTGTCGCCCTTGAACTGCATCTCGATCTTGTCGATCGGCGCATTCGGCGCGACGGCGGCCGCCGAGGTCATGGCGCGGCCGATCGCGGCGTCGGCCGACGCGACGGCGGAGCTGATGGTGACGGGACTGATCAGGTCGCGCGTGGCTTCGCGGAGTCGCTCGTCGGCGCCGAAGAACTCGACGCACGCCACGAGGACGCCGGTGACGGCGGCAAACACGAGGAAGACGCCCGCGGGAAACCCGACCCAGCGGTGCCACTTGCGCCAGAACCGGACACTCGTGCGATGCGGGGGGAGCGAGGAGGGGTGGAGCACTTCGGCGCGGGCGTCGGACGACGGCACGGACATGATGATCCGGGTTGAAGTCCGGTGAAAGAGAAACGCCGCGCGCGCCGGTGGGAAGTGGTCCGCGCCGAGGGTTCGATCGTGGCGCGCGTGGCCGCGCCGCGCGCCGGCCGCGTGCCCGTCCGCCGGAAACACGCCCGGCCCGCCTCGGCCGATTCGTTAGAGATCTCTAACGACCAGCCGACGCGGGCCGGGACTGACCCTGTGTGCGACGGCGGTCAGCTGGTCTTGCGACCCGTCAGCTTCCACTCCTGCCGCCGGGCGACGATCGAGCCGGCGACGGCGCTGCCGTCGAAGCGGAGCGTCACGCGTCCCTCGGCCCCGGTGACGTTCAGGCGTCCCTGGAGCGTCTCACCCGACTGCGCGAGGCGATCGATCGCGGCCGGGTTGCTGCCGTCCGTGATGAGGGTGGCCGCCAAGCAGCCGTCGATGTTCTCGAGGAGCAGCACGGCCGGAATGCCCTGCGTTCCATCGACCCTGCTGGCGGTGAGACGGAAGGTGCCGGTGTGCTCCGGCGCAATGCACGATTCGGGGGCGCGCGCGTGCGTGTGGGACTGCGCCGGCGGAACGGCCGGAGAGGCGGCGAGCGCGACGAGCAGTTGCGGAATGATGAACATCGAAGTCTCCTTGCGATACGCGACAAACGGTGTGTAGGGCGGGAACAAATACACAACGACAGCCATGAGTTCCTACGTGGAAGCGTAGTCACGAGATTCGCGAAGTTGTATGAAACCTGTTCAGCTATTCCGTGAGCGCCGCGTGTGCGCGGCGTCGGATCACGCCGACATGGCACGCGGAACGCGCCCACTCGCGGACGCGAGCGGACGGCTCGTCACCGTCGCGGCGATTCGGGCCGCGCGAGTTGCTCGAAAGTCAGGTTCCCGATCGGGTAGCCGCGCCAGTCCCGGTAGTCGAAATGCCACCACTCGGCCTCGTAGACGGTGAAGCCTTGCGCCTCCATCACGTGGCGCAGCAGGTCGCGATGCCACCGCTGCGACGACGTGCCGCCCGGATACAGCGGATATGAGCGATCCGTCATCTCGTCGTAGCCGCCGGTCATGCGAATCGGCGCGCCCGTGGCGAGATCGTACAGCGTGAGGTCCACCGCGCAGCCGCGGTTGTGCCGCGAGCCCTGCGACGGGTCGGCGACGAACACGTGCTTGCCGGGCGGCGTCCCGTCCCAGAACATCTTCGTCACATACCACGGCCGGTATGCATCGTGGACGAGCAATCCGTACCCGAGCTTGCGCAGCTCGGCGGACGCGCGCGCCACGGCGAGCGCGGCGGGTCGCTGCAGGAAGGCGTGGGCCGACGTGTAGAACGGCGTGCCCATGAAGTTGTTGGAGGTGGCGTAGCGAATGTCGTAGTGGATGGTCGAGTCGATGGTACGCAGCTCGACCAGGTCGGGCGCGCGAAGCGAGCGCGCTTCCGCGGGTGGGCGCGCCGCGAGCGCCTGGCGGCGCAACTCGGCGACGGGCCGCACCGGCTCGATGCGGAAATTCACGCGGTCGTCGTCGCCCGGCAGCGGCCGGCGCTTGAACGTCACCGTCGCCACGACCGCCGCCGTGGCGCGCCCATCGGGACCACGGCGGAAGACGATCTCCTGTCCGTCGTAGAGGCCCCAGCCGGGAAACCGGTAGACGTCGCGCGACACCCGCTCGAGCGGATAGTCGAAAAACCACTCGATGAGCGCGTCGAGGCGGCCGTCCTTCTCTCGAAGGTAGAGTACGTCGTGGTCCCAGCCGTATTCGCCGACGAGCGACGCGAAGTCGCCCGCGGCGACGGCGGGCCGCGGCATGGTGGCCGGCGCCACCGCGCGCGCTGGCGCGGCAACCCGCGCGAGCGTGTCGCCACCGACCGCGATGCGCTCCCCGCCCAGGAGGAGGACGCGGGGCCCGTAGGCCAACGCGTCGTCCTCCATGAGCGCCGTGGCGCTCGCCGGATTCTGGCCGGCCGGTACACGAAGCTCGGCGCGCGTGCCGCCGCGCAGCGGCGTCAGGTAGAGCCGTCCCTCGAACTCGGTGAGGTCCACGCCGCGCGGCGCTGAACCGTAGCGGCCGACGAGGTCGAGTGCTCGGGCACGGGGAAGATCCTGGCTGGCGTCGACCGGAACCGGCGTCCTTCCCGCGCGCGCGTCGAGCAACATGCGAGCGGCCTCGCGGGCAATGTGGTCGGTGACGGCGTTGGCGCCGTCGAGCGTGGCCGTCACCACGACGCCGAGCGAGTCGTCGGGGAGGGCGAGGAGCGTGGTGGCGAAACCGTAGATCGCGCCATCGTGTCCCACGGTGCGATGACCGTCGAGCGCGCCGACGGCGAATCCGATTCCGTAGCCGGTCTTCGTGCCAGGCGGCGCGAACTGCGGCGTCCACATCGAGTCGATGGTGGCGGCCGCGAGCACGCGTTGGCCCTCGGGCGTGACGCCGTGCGCCAGCAGCACGCGAATGAATCGCCCCAGATCGAGCACCGTGCTGTACATGGAGCCGCACGGCCCCATGCCGAGCTGGAACGTGGGCGCCGGGAAGCGACGACCGTCGAGCGTCCACATGGTCGCCTTCGCGAGCCTCGGCGCGAGGGCGGGCGTGGGACGGAACGCGCTGTTGTTCATGCCGAGCGGACCCAGCACCGCGTGCTCGAGATATGGATAGAACGATTCGCGCTGCGTGCGCTCGAGCACGTAGCCGAGCACGGCGACGCCGGCGTTGGAGTACTTGGTGTGCGTCCCCGGCTTGTAGACGAGACTGGTCGTGTTGAGGCTGGCGACGGTGGCCGCCAGCGAGGGGGTGGTGTCGTCGAAGTAGTTGCCGACCGGCGGCTCGCGGGTGAGACCGGCGCGGTGCGAGCTGAGCTCGCGAACGGTGATGACGCCGCCGAACGGGTTCTTTGGATGAAAGTCCGGCAGGTAACGCTGGACGGGCGCGTCCAGATCGAGCCCGCCGCGCTCGACGAGGCGCATGACGCCGATGTCGGTGAACAGCTTGGAGACGGACCCGACGCGATACACGGTGCCCGCGGTCGCCCGCTGTCCGGCCGCGGAATCGGCCCACCCGAACCCGCGCGCCCACACGAGGCCGTGGGCGTCCACGACGGCAATGGAGATCGCGGGAATCCCCTTCCCGGCGCGTTCGGTTTCGATGAACGAGCCGAGGCCGCGGGCGACCGCGGCCACGGCGGGCGGCGCGGCGATGGAATCCTGGGCGGCGAGCGCACGGGGCGAGAGGAGGATCGCGGCCGCGAGCACGGTCGAGGGTCTCATGCGGCAGAGTGTATGGTGGCGGCCTGAAAGGCGGGAGGGTGCTTCGCCGGCTGAACGGCGGTGAACGGCGGTGAACGGCGGTGAACGGCGGTGAACGTCTGCCCTCCGAAACGCCGTCCGGCCGCTGGCGCGGGTCCCCCTATCCCCGGTCGCTCCCCGACCTGCCGAAAATATTGCCGGCCGAACGCCTTGCCTTACTCACTTAAACGTCAGATACTCCACGTGCGTAGGTAGAGGGATGGTCGTTTGGACGGGCGGTACCAGCCGGCTGCGTTGACCCGACGGGGCACGAATGGAAGCCGTAATTGTGCGACGCCTCAACGACTTGCATAACGGGAAGACCACTGGCACCCGCTCGCTGAACATCTGGCGCTGGTGCGACCCGGCCTTCCCGTCCCACCAACGATGCCGCAGCGCCAGCCACCGCGTCAGTAGTGTGTACGGCCAGGATTCGCGAATCAGCAGGCACCCAAAAACAGAGCGCGGACAGTAGCCCTCGAAGGGAGGATGTGCCGAACCATGAAGATCCTCTTCGCGACCGTTGCGGGAATCACCGCGGTCCTGTCGTTCGATGTCGGGACCGCGACCGGCAAACACCTTCGCCCGGAACGCACCGGGGCGCGCGGCGTCTCGACCGAGGCGCTGTCCAGCGTCGTTCGGCGATACTGCGGCTCGTGCCACAGCCCGTCGCAGCGCAAGGGCAATCTCGTCCTCCAACGGTACAACGTCGACTCGGCGTATCAGGATCTCGCCGTATCCGAGAAGATGATACGCAAGCTGCGCGCGGACATGATGCCGCCGCCGGGCTCGCGGAGGCCCGCCGGTGACACCCTGCTCGCGCTCGTCGAGACGCTGGAGCAGACGATCGACAGCGCGTCGACGCACCCCGATCCCGGCTATCGCACGTTTCAGCGCCTGAACCGTCCCGAGTACGACGCGGCGATTCGTGATCTGCTCGGCCTCGACTTCGATTCCGGCGACTATCTGCCACTCGACACCAAGAGCGCCAACTTCGACAACATCGCCGACGTGCAGTCGCTGTCGCCGACGCTGCTCGAGTCGTACCTGAACGCGGCGGCGGCGGTGAGCAAGATGGCGATCGGCGACCGCAAGGCGACGCCCACCATGGTGACGTACGCGTCGTCGCCGTTCGCGTCGCAGCACCCGTGGGACCATGTGGAGGGCGCGCCGTTCGGCACGCGGGGTGGCATCGTGGCCGAGCACACTTTCCCCGCCGACGGCATGTACTCGTTCCGCCTCAACGTGTCGGGCGGCACGGGCATGACGCTCCAGGATCTGGACGTGTCCATCAACGGGTCGCAGGTCGCGCTCGTGCGCTACGAGAAGGGCGTCGACCGAAACCTCGCGTCGGCCGACGCGCCCAACGGCGCCGACTACGTGCGGTCCGACCCGGTGTTCATCAAGGCCGGCCAGCACCGCGTGTCGGCGGCGTTCATCGTGCGCAACGACGGGCCGTATGAGGATCTGATCAAGCCGCACGAGTGGTCGCGCGCGTCGAACGGCACGGCGAGCGCGGGGACGACCGAGCCGCCGCACCTGCTCGAGCTCTCCATTCTCGGCCCCGACAAGATCACCGGCATCTCCGAGACGCCGAGCCGGCGCCTGGTGTTCAGTTGTCATCCCGCCGCGGCCGCGCAGCAGCGGGGGTGCGCCGAGCAGATCGTGACGCGCCTGGGCACGCGCGCCTATCGTCGCCCGCTCACCGCGCACGACCTCGCGGGTCTGATGCGGTTCTACGACAACGGCGCCAAGCAGGGCGGCTTCGAGGAAGGCGTGCGGACGGCGCTACAGGCCATCCTCGCCAGCCCGTACTTCGTCTTCCGCTTCGAGACCACGCCGCCGAACGCGGTGCCGGGGCAGGACTACAAGATCAGCGACCTCGATCTGGCCTCGCGGTTGTCGTTCTTCCTCTGGGGCAGCCTGCCCGACCAGGAGCTGCTGACGCTCGCCGAACAGCACAAGCTCTCGAACCAGAAGACGGTCGAGCGCGAGGTGCATCGCATGCTGGCGGACCCGAAAGCCGAGGCGCTGTCGACGCGGTTCGCCTCGCAGTGGCTCCGGCTGCAGGACCTGGACAAGGTCCATCCCGACGTCTTCCTCTTCCCCGACTTCGACCTCCAGCTCGCGCAGAGCATGCGGCGCGAGACGCAGCTCTTCTTCAACGACATCGTTCAGAACGACAAGAGCATTCTCGATCTGTTCACGGCCAACTACACCTTCGTGAACGAGCGGCTCGCGCATCACTATGGAATACCGAACGTATCGGGCCCGGAGTTCCGGAAGGTGTTCTATCCGGACAGCACGCGGCGCGGAATCCTCGGCCAGGGAAGCATGCTGGTGGAGACGTCGGTCGCCGACCGGACGTCGCCGGTGCTCCGCGGCAAGTGGGTGATGGAGGTGCTGATCGGCATGCCGCCCCCGCCCCCGCCGCCGAACGTGCCGGCGCTCGACGAGACCAAGGATAGCAAGAACGGGCACCAGCTCACGACGCGCGAGCGGATGGAGATCCATCGCGCGAACCCGACGTGCAACGCGTGCCACCAGTACATGGATCCGATCGGTCTCTCGCTCGACAATTTCGACGTCACCGGCAAGTGGCGGTATCGCGAGAACGCGATGCTCCTCGACACCAAGGGCCGCCTCTACGACGGCACGCCGGTCAACTCGGAGAACGACCTGTTGAACGCGCTGCTCAAGCGGCCGATTCCGCTCGTGCGCACCTTCACGGAAAACCTCATGGCGTACGCGGTGGGCCGGCGGATGGAGGACTACGACCAGCCGACCATCCGGGCCATCGCGCGGGACGCCGAAGCCAAGGGGTACCGTCTGTCGTCCTTTGTCATGGGGGTCGTCAACAGCCCCGCGTTCCGCAGCAAGCGCATCGAGCCAGCCGACAACGCCACCGATAACTCACGCCAGCGGTA
>Ga0316628_100000380_pt1 | contig 27779 bp, 22 predicted proteins | sample OWC_Aug_M2_C1_D5_FD_207648 | JGI IMG/M metagenome (GOLD analysis project Ga0316628, IMG submission 207648) | Wetland soil microbial communities from Old Woman Creek delta, Ohio, United States - OWC_Aug_M2_C1_D5_C | ecosystem: Environmental > Terrestrial > Soil > Wetlands | place: USA: Ohio...
GAATCCGGACGCCTCCCCTCGCCCGGCACGTTGACAGTCCTCTGAGGACGGTATTATTATGGCCCCAGAGGAAGCGCATGAAGACACCTGGGTTTCTTTCCTGTCTGGGAGTCTGCCTTTCCCTGCTGCTCGTCGCCGGGTGCGGCGCCGAGCGCTCCGAGCCGCAGGAGAACACGGTCGTCGCGCCCGTCTTGAGCCCCGAGGCCGGGACTTACTCCTCGGCGATCGACGTGGCCATGACGACGACCACGCAAGAGGCGGCCATCCGCTATACGACCGACGGCTCGACGCCGACCTCGACGAGCGGGACCCTCTACACGGGCCCGGTCCACGTCGCCGAGACGACGACCTTCAAGGCCGTCGCCTACCGCGCGGGCTGGACGACCTCCCCCGTGACGACGGCGGCCTACACCATCGCGCCCCTCGTCGCCGCTCCGATCTTCAATCCCGGGCCCGGGACCTATCCGGCCGCCCAAGACGTGGCCATCACGACGACGACCGCCGGGGCGTCCATCCGCTACACGACCGACGGCACGACCCCCACCGCCACGATCGGCACCCCCTACGCGGGGCCTGTCCACGTGGCCACGACCCTGACCCTCAGGGCCGCGGCCTACCGGGCTGGGTTCACGACGTCCATCGTGACCTCGGGCCTGTACGCGATCGGCCCCTTGGCCGCGGCCCCGACGTTCGACCCGGCGCCCGGGGCCTATCTGGACGCTCAGGACGTGGCCATCACGACGACAACGGCCGGGGCGTCCATCCGCTACACGACCGACGGCACGGTCCCCACGGAGACCGCTGGCACGCTCTACACCGGCCCGGTCCACATCGCCGATTCCCTGACCCTTCGCGCCGTCGCCTTCGGCTTCGGGATCAGGACCTCGGCGGTGACGTCCGGCGCCTACACGATCGGCCTGCATGTGGCGGCGCCCGAGCTCAGCCCGCCTCCCGGCACCTACGCCTCCGCGCAGGACATTGTCATCACCACCGCGACGGAGGGCGCCTCCATCCGCTATACGACCGACGGCACGACGCCGACCGACGCGGTCGGCACCCTGTATACGGCCCCGGTCCATATCGCCCAGACGCTGACCCTCAAGGCCGTGGCCTTCAGGACCGGGTGGACCACCTCCGCGGTCGTCTCGGGCGAATACAAGATCGGCCTCATCGTCGCCGACCCGAAGTTCGGCGTCCCACCCGGGACGTACGCGACGGCCAAGAACGTAGCCATCACGACGACGACCGCCGGAGCGGCCATCCGCTTCACGACCGACGGATCGACCCCGACCGAATCCCACGGGACGATCTATACGGGCCCCGTGCGGGTGGACCGCTCCCTGACCCTTAAGGCCGTGGCCTACCGGGCCGGATACGCGACCTCGGCCGTGACGACCGGCGACTACAAGCGGGTCGGCGTGGCCGCCGGCGCCCTCCACTCGGTCCTGGCCAAGGCCGACGGGACCGTCTGGGCCTGGGGCAACAACTTCGAAGGGCAGCTCGGCGACGGGACGACGACGCCGAGCCAAGCGCCGGAACTCATCTCAGGGATCTCGGGGGTCGTGGACGTGGCGGCCGGCGATTATCACACCGTCGCGCTCAAGAGCGACGGGACCGTTTGGGCCTGGGGCCGGAACCTCTACGGCCAGCTCGGCGACGGCACTTCGACCCAGCAGCTCGCGCCCGTCGAGACCCAGGGCCTCTCGGGAGTGACGGCGGTCGCTTGCGGCGCCAACAGCACCTATGCATTGACGAGCGACGGGACGGTCTGGGCCTGGGGCAACAATGCCTACGCCCAGCTCGGCGACGGGACCCAGACCGATCAGTTTTTGCCGGTCCAGGTTCTGGGCCTGTCGGGGATCGTGGCCATCGCGGCCGGAGAGGTCCACGGCCTGGCCCTCGCCGCTGACGGGACCGTCTGGGCCTGGGGCAACAACTCCGCCGGCCAGCTCGGCGACGGGACGACGAACATGGAGATGAGCCCGATCGAGATCCCGACGCTCACGGGGATGACCGGCGTCGGGGCCGACGGCAATCACTCCGCGGCGGTCATGAGCGACGGGACCCTCTGGTGCTGGGGCGACGGCCTCGATGGCCAGCTCGGCATCGGGGACCGTCCGCTGATATGGCCGGATCCCACCGCAGCCCTCGATCTCGCGGGCGTGGTCGCCGTTGACGCGGGGGTCTACCACACCGTCGCCCTGATCGACGACGGGACGCTCGCGGCCTGCGGGAGCAACCTCTTCGGCCAGCTCGGCGACGGGACCAACACCGATCGTCCGGTCGCCGTGCCGGTCCAAGGGATCACCCTCGTCGTCGACGTCGCGGGCGGCCTGGATTTCACGATCGCCGTCCGGAACGACGGGACGGTCTGGGCCTGGGGCCATAATCTCGCCTTCCAGCTCGGCGACGGCAGCACGACCGATCGTTGGCTGCCCGTCCAGGTCGTCTTTTAGACCGGCCCTCGGATCCTTCAGCCTCTCCTCGGTTTGGGATATAATGGCCGGCAAACGCGGAATGCGGGCAGCCGGCGCGGGACTCGCGGGAGGGCGACCATGAGCGACGAGGCGAAGGCCAAAGCCGCCGAATCGACCCTGGGCCAGTTCCAGAGCCTGTTCAAGAACATGCCGGAGGGCTGCGCCTTGCATGAGGTCGTCACCGACGAGCAGGGCCGGCCGATCGATTACATCTTTCTCGACATCAATCCGGCCTTCGAGCGCCTGACCGGGCTCCGGAAGGCGGACGTCATCGGCCGGAGGCTGACCGAGGTCCTCCCCGGCCTCGAGCCCTTCTGGTTCGAGGCCTACGGCCGCGTCGCTCCGTCCGGGGAGCCCGTCGTCTTCGAAGGCCAATTCCCCGCTCCCGTGGACCGGTGGTACCAGGTCTGGGCCTACCAGCCGGGCCCGGACCGGTTCGCGACCATCTTCCTCGACGTGACCGCTCATCATGACCTGGAGAGCCAGCTCCGGGAAAGCCGGAGCAAGTACCAGGCTCTGATCGAAACGACGAACGATTTCATCTGGGAAATGGATGCGCAGGGACGATACACCTACTGCAGCCCGCAGCTGGAGAGGCTCTGGGGGATGACGCCTGAAGGGATGATCGGCAAGACTCCCTTCGACGTCATGCCGCCCGAGGAGCAGGCCGGCGCCGCCGGTCAGTTCGCGGAGCTGGCGAGGTCGCCCCAGCCGTTCAGCGGACTCGAAACCGCGGCCCTCGTGCCAGGCGGACGCCTGATCCATATCGAAACGAGCGGCGTTCCCTTCTTCGATGAACACGGCCGGCTGATGGGCTTCCGGGGTGTCTCCCGGGACATCACAAAGCGCCATCGGGCCGAGGAGGCCTTGCGGCGCAGCGAGGCGCGCCTGAAACTGGCCCAAGAGTCCGCCGGTGCGGGGGTCTGGGACTGGGACATCCCCAGCGGCGAGCTGGACTGGTCCGACGGCTTCTTCCGGCTCTTCGGCCTCGATCCGCTCGAGAACAAGGCGACGTTCGAGACCTGGAGGAGCGTTCTCCACCCGGAGGACCGGGTCGCGGCCGAGGAGCGGATCAACGAGGCCATCTCCAGCCGGACCGCGCTCTCGAACAGGTACAGGATCGTCCTTCCCTCGGGCGAAGTGAGGTGGATCAACGCGCTCGGCAACACCGTTTACGGCGAAAAGGGCGAGGCCCTGCGCATGTCCGGCATCTGCCTGGACATCACCGGCCTCAAGCAGGCGGAAGAGCAGCTCGAACAAAGCAACAGGCGGGTCAAGGAGATCCTGGCCAGCATCCAGGACGACTTTTACGTCCTCGACAGTGACTGGCGCTTCCGCTACGTCAGCCGGCAGTTCACGGCGCGGATCGGCAAGGAGCCCAAGGACCTCGTCGGTAACGTCATCTGGGACATGTTCCCCAAGCACCTCGGCACGATCTACGAAGAGAATCTCCGGGCGGCCATGGAAAAGAGGGAGATCCGGCGGTTCGAGATCGAGGGCAAGTACACCCAGGCCTGGTACAGCATGGCCGCCTTCCCGTCGGCGGACGGGGTCACCGTCCTGGGCGTGGACATCACGAAGCGCAAGAGGGACGAGGAGGCGCTTCTGGCGAGCGAGGCGCGCTTCCGCTCCGTTCTCGACAACTCCCGGGATGTCGTCTATCGCTTCGACATTCAGGCCGGCCGATTCGAGTACGTCAGCCCGTCCTGCGCGAAGGTCGTCGGCTATTCCGCCGATCATTTCATGGGGCTCGACGGGCAGGCCGCGCTGGAAATGATCCACCCCGACGACCGGCAGGCCTTCCTGGAGGCGGTGGCGCGCAGCGAGGAAACGGGGGACGCGGAGGTCGAATATCGCCAGGAGGAGGCGGCCGGAGGCTACCGCTGGGTGTCCAATCATATCTCCGTCGTCCGGGACCGGGCCGGCCGGCCCGCGTATCGCGACGGCAACATCCGCGACGTCACGGAGCGCAAGAAGGCCGAGGCCCTTCGCCAGGCCCTCGCCGAGCAGGAGATGCTCCGGCTGGGGGCGGCCGTCGAGCAGGCTCCGGACGCCGTGGTCATGCTCGACCTCGACGGGACCGTCCGCTACGCCAACGCCGCCTTCGGCTTCGTCAACAAGATGGCCAAGGACGAGGCCAAGGGGCGGTCCTATTTCGACGCGTTCGCCCCGCGGTCCACGGCGGACCAGATGCGACAGGCGCTCGGGGAGGGGCGCGCCTGGCAGGGCAGCCTGACCCGGCCGATCCGCGGCGGCCGCCCGGTCGAGCTCGAGGTCGCCCTCTCGGCCGTCACGGACCCGGCCGGGGCGGTCATCGGCGGCCTCGTCACGGAAAAAGACGTCACCTACGAGATGGTCCTCCAGCGCCAGCTGCGTCAAGGACAAAAGATGGAGGCCCTAGGGACGCTGGCCGGCGGCATCGCCCACGATTTCAACAACATCCTCAATCCCATATTCATCAGCATCGAGCTCGCCCTCCTCGAGCCCACGCTCGACCCCGGCGTCCGCAGCCATCTCGAGGTCGGCCTGAAGGCGGCCGAGCGCGGCCGAGACCTGGTCAAGCAGGTCATCGCCTTCAGCCGGCAGAAAGAGAAGGAACGGAAGCCGTTCCGGGCCGCTCCGGTGGTCCGGGAGGCCGTCAACTTCCTGCGCGTCTCCCTCCCCAGCACGATCGAGATCAGATCCGACGTCCAGGACGAGACGGGGTCCATCCTCGGCGACCCGGCACATCTCCAGCAGATCGTCATGAACCTCAGCAGCAACGCAGCCTACGCCATGCGGCAGAGCGGCGGCGTTCTTACCGTGAACCTGGACGGCGTAAAAGCGGACGACAGCCTGGTCGGCCAGGTGCCGGGGCTCAGGCCCGGACCCTGCCTGCGCATGACGGTCGCCGATACCGGCACGGGCATGGGGCCGGCAACCCGGGAACGCCTCTTCGACCCGTTCTTCACGACCAAGGGTCCCGGCGAAGGATCCGGCATGGGCCTGCCGGTCGTGGACGGCATCGTCCGGGACTACGGCGGGGCCATCGCCGTGGAAACCGAGGAGGGCCGGGGCTCGACCTTCACGGTCTATCTGCCGCGGGGGGAATTCGACGAATCACCCGCCGAAGGCCCCCCGGATGACCTGCCGCGTGGCACGGGACGCGTCCTTCTCATCGACGACGAGGAAACCCAGATCTACAGCATCCGGAGAATGTTGGAGAAGCTCGGCTACGAGGTCACCGCGATGACCGACGGAAGGCAGGCCCTGGACCGCTTCCGGTCCGAGCCGCGGGGCTTCAACCTCGTCATCACCGACCAGACGATGCCCCATCTGACCGGGATCCAGGTCGCCGAGGAGCTTCTCAAGGTCAGGCCCGACGTCCCGATCATCCTGTGCACGGGATACAGCGAAGTGGTGGACGCCAAGAAGGCGCGCGCCCTCGGCATCCGGGAGTTCCTCATGAAGCCCTACTCCGTGCGCGAGATGGCCGAGGTCGTCCGGCGCACCCTGGCGGGGCGATCCTAGTCCCGATCGGCGCTCGACGGATCGCGATCCGCGCGGCCGGCAAAACCGTTTTCTTCGACCGTCCGCTTTCCCCGACTATATCTATGGGTGACCCGGATGGCCAAGGCCAGGCTGCTTTCCGACGACGGCCGCGCCTGTACGGACCTGGTCCTGAGAGGCATACCCTTCTTCGCCGGCCTCAAGGACGAGGAGTCTTCGGAACTGAGGTGCAGGATCCTGAGGAGGGGCTTCCAGCGGAACGAGGTGATCCTCCTCGAGGAACAGACCTCGAGCTACATGTACATCGTCTTTTCGGGCGCCGTCAAAGCGGTCAAGATCGGCAGCGACGGCCGGGAGAACATCCTAGCCATCCACAAAAAAGGGGACTTCTTCGGCGAGATGGCCCTCCTCGACGGCAAGACCTCGCCGGCCACCGTCATCGCCATGGAGGCCGCCGAGATCGGGCTGATCACAAAGCGCGACTTCGACCAGTACCTCGCCGAGCATCCCGCCGTGCTCAGAGCCATCATCGGCCTCCTGTGCTCGCGATTGAGGGAGGCCTGGTCGAGGCTCAGGATCCTCACCTCCGCCCCTGCCGAGGAGAGGGTCAGGGCGATGCTCGGCCAGATCGGCCGCCAATGCGGAACCGAGGCCCGGGAAGGGGTCATCATTCGGACGAAACTGACCCATCAGGACATTGCCCATTACGCCTCCGTGTCGAGAGAGACCGTCAGCCGGCTCATGGAAAGATTCCGCAGGGACGGCGAGATCGAGATCCCCGGCCGGGGGGCCATCCTGCTCAAACCCTCGTTCTTCGACAAGATGCCCGGCCTGTGACGCCCGTCACAGCGGCGTTCTCCTCCCGAGACTACTCTGAAAAGGCCTCCAGTTCCGCGGGAGGACGGAGGCGCATCCCGATCGGAGGAGGGGAACATGAAGAAAACGGTTCTGAGGAGCGTCCTGGGCCGCGGGGCCATGCTCTTGGCCGCGCTTGTCCTGGTCTTCGGCCTGACGCAGGCGACGGGTCCCGGAAGGAACACGAATCCCAACGGCTTCCCGAGCGGCGAGCACTACAACCTGAACATCCTCGGCAAGAACGCGGAATTCACCTGTCCGGAAGCCGAGCTCGACGAAGCGGGGAATCCGATCTTCGGCAACGTCATCTTCGTCCCCGAAGACGGAACGGACATCCAGATCGTCATGCAGTCCGGCCGCAAAGGCACGACCAAGACCGGCACGCTGATCACCGAACTCCAAGTGACCGATCCCTGCACGGCCCTCTTTGACGGCGACGAAGCCGTCCTGCAGCTCCCCGCCAACCCCTATGGCTATGACGTCTACGCCAGGGCTTTGGCCAAACCGACCGGCGACCCCAGCATGGAGGTCACCTCGAGCCTGCTCATGGTCGAGGACGAGCTCGGCGATCCTCTGGTCTGGCTCGGCATCGTCTACCAGGACGGCGTCTTCACGAGAACGAGCCAGACGTTCACCCGGAGCAAGGGCAAATCCACCGCCGTCGACATCACCGACCTGTTCATGTGGTCCGGCATGATCTGCTGGGACACGGCGTGCGATCTTTGCCAGCCGACCGCTTTCTGCCGCAACGACCTGACCGGCGTGCTCACGCCCAAGACCGGGGACGCCTGCCCGGCCGGCAGCACGGAGATCACGCTTTATTGCCGGACGTACGAGACGCCCACCTGGGTCTTCAATATCGGAGATTTCGTCAGCTATCTTTGGAGCGTGAACAACAACGGGGTGAAACACCTCCAGGTCAGGTTCTACCCGCGGCACGCGTAGGGGTCGGCCCGGGGGCTGCCGCGCGAAAGGGCCTCACGAGCGGGCCCGTCAGTCGATGTGCAGCTCGTAGATCTCCGTCGCGTCGTTGTAGGCGACCCACACGAACCGCCCGGCTTCGATATCGAAGGTGCGGGCAAAGGACTGCGGCACCCAGAAATCAATCGGGACGGGGCAGCGGAAGCCTCGGTCGAGGACCTTGCCCCCGAGATCCGTGACGATGACCTCGTGCCGGCCGCCGCTCTTGGCCGGGGTGATGATGTAGATGCGGCCGCCATCGATCTTGAAGGCGGCCATCGCGGGAAAATACTCGGGGAAAACGGGCTTGTGGTTGGTCCAATACTGTTCGGGCCGGCTCTTCCGAGCGAAGTCGCGGTACTCGCCGGAGACCTTCACTCGTTCTGACGGCGGCCGGATCTCGTAGAGGGGCGCGCCGGATTCATCGAAGACCGAGACGGAGAGGCCCTTGGTCGAATCGGCAACGAAGATCCGATCGCCAGAGACGACATAGTCGAAGTAGTCCCGGACCATCAATACGTCCTCCGTGCCCGAGGAACGGGAGGAGCCCGGCTTGGGCGGCGGGGGCGGCGGGGGCGGCAGAACGTCGGGGACCTCGACGAAGCGGCGGACCGGCGTCCCCGACGGGTCGTAGATGACGCCCGCCTGCCGCGCGATCGTTCCATCGTCCCGCACTTCCAACGGAACGCCCACGAAATGCTTCCCCACGGGAAGGTACGGGTAATAGTAGGACCTTCGCCTGACGTCCAATTGGCCGAGATACTCCCCTTCGAGCGAAAAGAAGAGCATCTTCGCGATATCGACGACGGCGAGGCGATCCTCGAGGACCGTGAACCCTCCGAGCATGGCGTACTCGCCGGGTCCCTGGCCGCGTCGGCCGATCCGCCGCATGAACCGTCCGGTATCGAAAGAGAAGACCGCGATGTCGTTCTTGTCCTGGATATAAACGCGGCCGTGCTCCGCTCGGACGCCGGAGGGTTCCTCGAGCTCGGGCAGGGGAATGACCCGAGGCGGCTGTCCCAGGGCCCAAACGGGGAAGAGGAGGAAGCCGAAGAATGCCAGCGCACGTCTTTTCATGGGTGATGTGTCCACTCGCTCACCATGCCTGCAGCACCTTTCGGGCCAAAGCTCGCCCCTGGAGGCGAGGCCGCTCATATAAGAAGGCTTTACAGGCCCGTCAGATCCTTACGAGGCCGTAGGCGCGGCTGCCGAGCCCGATCTTCTCGGCGAACTCCACCTGCTCCCAGGGATCTCGCTTGAAGGCCCCGGGACCGCCGTGCTCGAGGATCATCTCGATGGACGCCGCCTCGACGGCCACCGGATCGGTCGAGAGCAGGTAGCCGAGATCGGGGCAGACGATCGGCAGGGCGTTGCGCCGGCAATCGCACTCCGTGGTGATGTCGAGAAGCACGTGGAAGCAGAGCAGCCGCTTGCCTGCGAGGCACGCCTTCGCCGCGAGGGCCAGGACCTTGTTGAAGGTCAGCGGGCCTCTCCCCCATGGCGTCAGCGCCTTCTTGATGGCCGCGGCGTGCATGGCCAGCTTGCAGGATTTCGAGACCCCGCCCATGCCCACGTTCTTGAGCGTGCCGGCGAAGCCGGTCTGGCTCGAGCCCTTGGCGTGGACGATCGAGACGATGTGCCCGGTCCGCAGGACCTGCTCGGCGACCTCGAACCGAAAGGCGATCCCCTCTTCGTCCATGGGCACGATCCGGCCCTTGTCGCCGATGACGACGGGACAGCCGATCTTGTCGAAACCGTGCTCGACGGCCAGGTTCGTGTACTTGTCGTGCGTGTTCCTCTGGCCGCCGTAGACGATCACCGTGTCATAGATGAAGGGACTCGCTTCCGACTTGCGGAGCTCGTCCGTCACGATCCGGACCGTGTCCGGCTTGACGTACCACTTGTTGCCCCGCTCCCCCATGTTCAGCTTGACCATGACCTCGGCCCCGGCGAACGCGTCCTTCGCCAGCTCGGAGACGACGCCGGGGATCTTGCGGGGAGAGCTTTTGTCGACGAAGAAGACGTCGCTCACTGCCCGAGCCCGAGCGCTTTGAGCAGGTTCCGGAGCCGTGGCTCCGAGCGGTCCGGCTTCACCCTTGTTCTCCCGGGCGAAGGATATTCCGGCCCCGGACGGGTGTCAAGAATCGAATGCCGCTAGAAGATGTCCTGGTAGATCTCGAAGGCCGCCGCGTTGAGGCCGTGGACGAAGGCGGAGCCGAGGAACGTCCCGGCCCGCTCCCTGACCATGCCGTAGAACAGCCCGCCCAGCATGGCGCCGAGGCCGACGAGGACGTTCGGCCGGGACGCGCCGAGCTGGAAGATATGGGCCACGCCGAAAAGGACGCTGGCGATGATGAGACCCGGTCCGAAGGAGGTGCCCCAGATCTTCCACGGGCGTCCGAAGGCTTCGTTCAAGCGGGACTGTGCGTATCCTCGCGACCGGATCTCCTCGCCGAAGCCGACGACGAAGAGATAATAGGCCTGCGAGCCGATGATCCCCGCCGACATCTTCCCCCTCGTCAAGGCGATCAAGGTCGGCAGCACGAGAAGGCTCGCGCGGCGGCTCGCAGGACCTAGCGGATCGCGGTCTTGAGCCACGCGTGGTAGCGGAGCAGGGTTTCCGGGCTGGGCCGGGCGTGGCCGGCCCCGGGCTCCGTGGCGAACTCGACCTTGGCCCCCGCCTTCTCGAGCTTCCCGACGAGCTCCTCGGTCACGGCAAAGGCGCAATTGCGATCCTCTTTGCCGTGGAAGATGAAAAGCGGCAGGCCCTTGAACCGCGCCAGCGTCTTTTCGTCGAGGAAGCTCGGATGACCCTCGCCCGGGAAATAGAGGTTGGCGAGGTCCGGATGGCCCGAGAAGACGGCCAGGGCCCTGTATCTCTCGGGATGCTCATAGAACGTGCGGTAGGCGCCGTAGCCGCCCATGGAGAATCCCGCGAGAACGATCCGTTTTTCGTCGATGGGATAACTTTGGATGACAGCAGCGATCGCTTCTTCGATATCGTCCTGGGCGTGATCGCGGGTGAAGGCGTTGGACGGGCCGCGGCCGCGCGGGGCGAGCTCGATCGCCTCCCCCTGGCTCAGGTAATCGACGCCGGCCAGGTTCGTCTCGTCCGAGGCGCTGCCGTGGAGATAGACGATGAGGGGATATGTCTTGGCCGCCCGGCGATCGAACCCGGCCGGAACCCTGACCGCGTAGGGTTGCAGCGTGCCGTCCACCCGCGAGAGGTAGGCCCGGCGCATGTATCCGGTTCTCTCGGCGAACATGTCCCGGCCCGCCTCCGCTTGGGAGAGGTCCTCCTCGACGCGGAGGAGAGCCAGCCGCTCTTTGGCCGTCGTTTCGTAGGGCTTCGCCGCGCGAAGGGACGCGACGGCCTCTTCAAGGAGGAATCGAAGGGTCACGGCGCTGCCCGTCGAGAGGCTCGGCTTCACCTTATCCAAACGCCGGGCATAGGCCTCGGACACGGCCGCCGGCATGATGGTCAGGCCCGCAGCGCGTCCCGAGTCGTCGCCCCTGGAATAGCCGCGCTGGGAGTTCCAGGCGAGCCGGTATCCGCCGGGAGGAAGGCCGGCCAGGTCGACGCCGAATTCGTGGAAGGTGAGCCCGCGCCGGCACGGATATTGGGCGGCGCCCCGGACGAGGCTCGTCCCTTCGCCGCTGAGGACGGCCGCTCTCAGGATCTCGGTATCATCCCCGGCGGCGAGCGTGACCGCCCGCGCCTTCAGCGCCTCGCCCCGCTCGAGATGGTTCCGCTCGAGCTCGACGAAGGTCTGCGTTCCCTTGTCGAGGGCCGGCTCTGCAAAGCGGAGACGGATGTACCGTCGCGGCTCGTTCTCCTGGCCCAGGCTCTCCGGCAGGACCCGATAATAGAACGCGCCCTGCCCGCTGGCCTTGACGAGGCCGATGTTGAAGCCGATGCCCTCGGAGAGCCAGGGATGGAGGGGATGAAGGTCCTGCCAGGGCAGCAGGAGCTCGAACGAGATGAGGCCGTCGTGGGCGGCGGCGGCCAGCCTGGCCTGCGGGCTCATGGGGACGAAGATCGTGCCGACGTTGTAGTACCAGAAGAGCCGCCGGGTCCATTCGAGCTCGGGCCGGTCGACCGCCGAGCACGCGGCGACGTAGAACTCGTCCGTCGGCGCGTCGCCGGGACGGGGGCGGGCGATGACCATGTGGAAGCCGTCGCCGTTCTGATAGGCCCGGTCGTTGAACGTCAGGGCGTCGCCCTGGGCCTCGACGTAGACGTAGAGGAAATCGGTCCCGTAGGCCAGCCGGTAGTGCGCGCCGACCGGCGTCCCGGCCGGCCCGAAGAGATCGACCTGGGAGAACCCCCGCTGAGGCAGACGGCGCAGACCGGGATCGAGCGCCCCGTCGATCGCCGGCGCCTCGGCGACGAAGTCGACCGGTGGGAGCTCCTTGGGGACCTCCGCGAGCCGGACGGGCGGCTGCTCGATCTGTGATTGGGCCGAAGCGGGAGAATGGACGACGAAGAAAGGCAACAGGGTCGCCAGGAGCGCGGGACTCGCGAGGGCACGCAAGCGTTTCATCAACGAACCTCCAAAGGAGACATGCAGGTCCAGCGGGCCTCGCCGGGCGTCACCAAAGAAGACGCAACGGCCGGACACAAGGTTCCCTGGAGGATTTGCTTTATCGCCGGCGGACGCCTATCATGCCGATAGCGCCGCGATAAGGGAAGGATGACGGAAGCCGCGAGAAACAAGGCCGCCGAGCGCAAGCTGGCTGAGGTCTGCAGGGTTTCGGAAGATGAAGCGCTCGGGCGGATGGAGAGCCGCTCGGACGGCCTGACGGCGGACGAAGCCGAGGACCGACTGGCCGCCTACGGCGAGAACCATCTGGCGATCGTCAAGAAGCACCACGCGGTCAAGGACCTTCTCGTCCGGCTCAAGGACCCGCTCGTCATCCAGCTCCTGGTCATCTGCCTCGTCTCGTCGCTCATGGGCGACGCGCGGGCGGCCGTCATGGTCGGCGGGATGATCGTGCTCAGCGTCGTCCTGGCCTATGTCCAGGAAAGGCGCTCGAGCCTGGCCGTCGAGAAGCTCCAGAAGCTCGTTCAGACGACGACGCGGGTCCGCCGGGCCGGCCAGGAGTCCGAAATCCCCATCACCCAGGTCGTCCCCGGCGACATCGTGGTCCTGGCGGCGGGCGACATCATCCCCGCCGACTCGCGGATCCTGGCCGCGAAGGATTTCTACGTCAGCCAATCGGCCCTCACCGGCGAGTCCATGCCGGTCGAGAAGGCGCCCCAGAACGCGGCGCCGGGCGAGGAAGTCCTGGCCTTCACCAACGCCTGCTTCCAGGGCAGCAACGTCCTCAGCGGCACGGGTAAGGCCCTGGTCGTGGCCACGGGCCTCTCCACCTATCTCGGCTCCATCTCGGCCGGGCTCGTGGCCCCGGAAGAGCCGACGAGCTTCGACAAGGGCATCAAGGCATTCGTCGGACTGATGGTCCGGTTCATGCTGGTCATGGTCGCGGTGACGTTCCTCATCGTCGGCCTGACCAAGGGCAGCTGGCCCGAGGCCCTGCTCTTCGGCCTGGCCGTGGCCGTGGGCCTGACGCCGGAGATGCTGCCCATGGTCATCACGGTCTGCCTCTCCAAGGGCGCCCTGGCCATGTCGCGCCGGAAGGTCATCGTCAAGAGGCTCAAGTCCATCCAGAACTTCGGGGCCATGGATGTCCTCTGCACCGACAAGACAGGCACCCTGACCCAGGACCGGGTCGTCCTCGAACGCTACGTCGACGTGACCGATCGCCCGAGCGAGGACGTCCTCCGCTACGCCTACATGAACAGCTACTACCAGACGGGGCTGCGGAACCTGCTCGACGTGGCCATCCTGGCCCACGAGGACCTGGATGTCGAGCGGGCCTGTCGCAAGGTCGACGAGATCCCCTTCGACTTCACCCGCAAGAGGATGTCGGTCATCCTCGACTACCACGGCACGCACGTCCTCATCTGCAAGGGGGCCGTGGAGCAGGTGTTCGAGGCCTGCAGCCGCTACCAGGTCGACGAGGAGGTCTACCCCCTCATCGACGTCGTCAAGAGCGACGTCATGGAGGAATACGGGTCGCTGAGCCGCGACGGCTACCGCGTCCTGGCCATCGCCTACAAGGAGTTTCCGGGCGACAAGGAGGTCTTCGCCGCCGCCGACGAAAGCGACCTCATCCTGCTCGGCTACGTCGCCTTTTTCGATCCGCCGAAGAACACGGCCGCCGAGGCGCTGCGGGCGCTCGTCCGCGCCGGGGTCGAGGTCAAGATCCTGACCGGCGACAACGAGCTCGTGACCCAGAAGGTCTGCCGCGATGTCCGTTTCGCCGTCCGCCGCGTCATCACCGGACCCGAGCTCCGGCCTCTCGACGAGAAGGCCTTCGCCGAGGCCGCGGCCGGGGCCAACGTCTTCGCCCGGCTGACGCCGTCGCAGAAGGAGGACATCATCCGGGCCCTGCGCCGGAACGGCCGGGTCGTCGGCTTCCTCGGCGACGGCATCAACGACGCGCCGGCCATGAGGGCCGCCGACGTCGGCATCTCCGTGGACACCGCCGTCGACGTGGCCAAGGAGTCGGCCGACATCATCCTCCTCCGGAAGAGCCTGACGGTCCTCAAGGACGGCCTTCTCGAGGGCCGCAAGACCTTCGGCAACATCATCAAGTACATCAAGATGGGGGCCAGCTCCAATTTCGGCAACATGTTCAGCGTCGTCGGCGGCAGCTACATCCTCCCCTTCCTGCCCATGGCCCCGCTCCAGATCCTGGTCAACAACTTCCTCTACGACCTCTCGCAGACGGGCATCCCCTCGGACCGCGTGGACGAGGAGTACTCCGCCAAGCCGCGGCGCTGGAACATCGAAGGCATCAAGAGGTTCATGATCGTCATCGGCCCCATCAGCTCGATCTTCGACTACGCGACCTTCGGCCTGATGATGTTCTTCTTCCACTGCCGCCTCTTCAGCGCGGCCGGGACCTCGCCGGCCGACAAGATCTATTACCAGAACCTCTTCCACACCGGCTGGTTCGTGGAGTCGCTCCTCACCCAGACCCTGATCGTCCACATCATCCGGACCAACAAGATCCCCTTCATCCAGAGCCGCGCCAGCCGGGCCATGAGCCTGACGACGCTCACGGTCATGGCCGCCGCCGTCGTCCTGCCCTACTCGCCCTTGGCCCCTGCTTTGGGCTTCGTCCCGCTGCCGGCCGTCTACTTCGCCTGGATCGCCGCCTTCCTGCTGGCCTACGCTGCCTTGACCCACACCGTCAAGACATGGTTCTATAAAAAGTACGGAGCCGTTTGACCATGAAGAGCCTCCTCTCCGCGCTCGAAAGCGGCCGGCTGATCGAGCTCCCCGAAGGGACCAAGGACGAGGCCCTGGAATACCTGGCCGTTCTCGTCGAGGCCATCCCCGAGGTGGGCCCCGGGCTGGACGTCGTGGCGGCCGTCGAGGCCAGGGAAAAAGAGGCCAACAGCGCCCTCGGGAACGGCGTGGCCGTGCCCCACGCGAGGACACCCAAGGAGGGCGAGCTTCTCTCGGCGGTCGGCTGGTCGCCGGCCGGCATCGATTACGGCGCGCCGGACGGGAAGAAGGTCCACCTGGTCATCATGTACCTCATCCCGGAGACGCGGCGGAACACCTACCTCAAGGAGGTCTCCGGGCTGGCCAAGGCCATTCAGGCCACGGGGGGCATCGAGGACATCGTCAACGCGCCGGACCTGAACACGGTCCGTCACAAGCTCCTGGATTGGGTCGGGATCGCGCTCGACGCCGCCGTGCCGGACGTCCGGGCCCGGATGATCAAACTCGAGACGAAGCAGGCCGCCGTGGCTCAGGCTGTGGAGGCCGAGACGTGGAAGGCGGGGGGGCCCTCCGAGCTCGTGCCGTTCTCGGTCGTCCTAAGCGAGGGGAAGGCGCCGGTCGTCCTGGCCCAGGACCGGGAACTCGTCGAGGCCCTGGAGAAGGTCTCCGATCTCGCGGCCCTCGTCACGCGGGGGGGCGACGCCGCGGCCGGCGGCTACCGGATCCTGGTCCGCTCGGTCACGAGCTACACGGCCGGGCGCCAGCTCGTCGAGTGCCTGGCCGTCAAGGCCTCGTGAGGTCCCGCTCCCGCTCGCCCTCTTCGCGACGCGTCGTCTCCGGCGGCCTGTCCAGCTCCGCGAGGTCCTTTTCCGCGCTGGCCCGGTCGCGGGCCTCGAGCCTTTTGAGCAGGACGTAGTTCGCGATCCCGATGAGCAGCATCAGGAAGATGAACGCCGGGTAGGCGATCCGCCAGTTCGCGGGGTCGGTCATCATGCTCCACTCCGACATCCCGCCGATCCCGGCCAGCAGGGTCAAAGGCATGAAGATCGTGTTGATGAGGGTCAGGCGGCGGACGATCCGGTTGGTGCGGTTGGCGACGACGGTCATCCGGTTGTTGAGGACCGAGAGGTAGATCTCCATCAGGCTGGTGATCATCTCCCGGTAGATCTCGATGGCCTCGAAGAACTTGGCCAGGTGATCGGAGATGTCGCGGAAATGGTAGATGGCGCCCTCGGAGACGAAGGGCGAATCGCGGCGGCAGATGCGGACGAGAACCTCCCGCTCATGGAGCAGGCTCTTGCGCAGGACGAGCAGGTTCCGGCGCAGGTGGAGGAGCGCCTCCGGCTTGAACGCGCCCGGGGCCTCGATGACGGTCTCCTCGGCCGTGTCCAGCTCCTCCTGGAGGGATTCGATGGCCTTGAACTTCTCGTCGACGATGTAGTCCATGAACACGTGCAGGAGGAAGTCGGGCCCCTTCCGGACGTTGACCAGGTCCCGTTCGATGGCCTCGTCGAGGCGGGCCCGGGGGCTCCCGGCGGGAAAGCTCGCCGCGTGGCTGACCGAGACGAGGAAGTCCCGGCCGAGGAAGAAATCGATCTCGTCGATGGCGAGGGTCCGCTCGGCGAAGCGGTACCAGTTGAAAAGGATGAAGTCGTGGGTTGGGAAATCCTCCATCTTGGGCACCTGCTCCTCGTCCAGGCAATCCTCGATGGAGAGGGCGTGAAGGCCCAACGGCCGGCTCAGCGATTCGAGCTCCTCCCGGGTCGGATCGATGAAGTCGAACCAGACGAAGCCGCCGCTCCCGACGAGGGCCAGGGCTTCCGCCCGGGAGGCGGGCCGCTCGAGCTGGCCCTCGGGGAGGACGTGAAAGAAGCGGGTCTGGGGGATGGTCCGTTCGCTCATGACGCCATTGTAGCCAATGGCCTGGAAGGAAGACAAGGGAGTATAATAGAGAGATATGAGAGAACGATATTCCGGGCAGGGTGCCCGCAGGATCGCCGCCGTCCTGGCGGTCTGGCTCGTCTTCGCCGGCGTGGCGGCCTGCGGCACGAGCGCCCGGCCCGAGAAGTGGGCCAAACCCGTCGCCTCGGCCGTCCTCGAGAACTGGTACCAGGTGGACGAGGGCCTCTACCGATCCCGCCAGCCCGGCCGGAAGGGGTTCGAGGAGGCCCGGGCGAAGGGGATCCGGACCGTCATCAACCTCAGAAGCGAGCATTCCGACGCCAAGCTCGTCGAAGGCCTCGGGCTCGAGCTGGTCGAGATCCCGCTCTCGGCCGCCTCATTCACGGAAGACCAGATCCTGAGCGTCCTCAGGGCGATCGAGAAGAGCGCCAAGCCGGTCCTCATGCATTGCCAGCACGGATCGGACCGGACCGGGGCCGTCTCGGCCGTCTACAGGATCCTCTATCAGGGCTGGACGAAGGACGAGGCCATCGCCGAGCTCAAGGACGGCGGGTTCGGCTTTCACAAGTTCTACGTGAACATCCCAGCCTTCATCAAGAACTTGGACGTGGCCAGGATCAGGGTTCGCCTGTCGCCCGGAAGCTCGGCCTCGACGGCTCGTCCAGCCGCCGCCGTCCGCTAAGACCTTTCTTCCCTCATCCTCCGATTTTTCTTATAATCCGGCTGTCAGCTTCAGACCGCCGCAAGGAGGACTCCATGACCTTTTTTCGACAAAGGCCGCTCCTTCTCGCGCTCGCCCTGATCGCCGTCCTGGCCCTGGCCGGGATCCTGAGCCGGGCCTCCGGACAGGCCGAGAAGGGCGATCCGGCGAGCATCATCGAGCAGCGTTTCGAGGCCCTCGATCAGAGGCTCGACGTTTTGCAGAAGGCCCTCGACGACGTCCTCTGGTACGACAAGGTCGGCGACGTGGCCACGATCGACAAGGTCTACGGCGTCGGCCCGCCGCCGGCCAAGGTCAAGAACCCGACGGCCATGGGCGCCCGGAACCCGGTCAAGTTCTGGTCGTACATCTTCACACCCAAGGGGCTCGACCCCGGACGCAAGTATCCGCTCCTCGTGCTGCCCCACGGCGGGGTCCACGCCGACTTCACGACCTACCACGCCCACATCATCCGGGAGCTCATGGCCCAGGGCTACGTCGTCATCGCCCCTGAGTACCGCGGCAGCACCGGCTACGGGGCCGGCTTCTACCGGCTCATCGACTACGGCGGGCTCGAGAACGAGGACGTCCACGCGGCGCGGGATTACATGGTCGAGAACTACGACTACGTCGATCCCGGCCGCGTCGGCCTCATCGGCTGGAGCCACGGCGGGCTGATCGCCCTGATGAACGTCTTCGACCATCCCGAGGACTACCAGTGCGCGTTCGCCGGCGTGCCGGTCAGCGATCTCGTGGCCCGGCTCGGCTATTCGGACGAGGAGTACCGCGCCGAGATGTCGGCCGATTACCACATCGGGAAGACGGTCCGCGAGGATGTCAACGAATACCGCCGCCGCTCGCCCGTCAACCATGTCCAGAAGCTGCGCACGCCGCTGCTCATCCACACCAACACCAACGACGACGACGTCTATGTGCTCGAGGTCGAGAACCTCATCAATGCGCTCAAGGCGGCCGGCAAGTCCTTCGAGTACGAGATATTCCAGGAGGCGCCTGGCGGCCACAGCTTCGACCGGATCGACACGGCCTTCGCCAAGAAGACGCGGCTGAAGATCTATGCCTTTCTAGCCAAGTACCTGAGGCCGCAGAAGACCCTGACGAGCCTGGCCGATCTGCAGAAAGCCGGGTACCGGTGAGGAAATTCGGAAAAGTATTGCGTCTCCGACCTAGGGAAACAATGTGCGGATCTTGGCGCCCGAGAGAGGACCGCCCAGCAGGACACTGATATAACAGATGTCGAGCGCCCCAGCGGAGAGCGGAAAGACGCCCCAGACGATCGAGGCCAGGCCAAGCGGATGGCTCCGGAAAACATAGCCCACGGCCAGGAATCCCACGCCCATGACAATGCGGAAGACACGGCCCGCGGGACGGTTGAGGAAATGCGACAACCGGGATCGATTGAACGCGTCTGCGAGCCTAGCCATGAGAACCTCCCCTTGCGCGGCTTCTGCGACTAAGATAGGCCTGGTCTCGGCTGCTGTCAACGGGAGGCCGCTCGGACCACCTTTGCCTTGGGGCAGCCAAGTCGCTTATATTAAGGTTATAGGATCAGGGGAAATTCGGAAAATAGTATTGTGTCCCCGATTTAGAGGGAGGCGGAAGATGTTCAAGAAGGCTACGGCGATCCGCATTCTGGTCGTTGCATGTCTGCTCGCCTGCGCGGCCTGGGCCCAGGAAGCCAAGCCCGCGGCTTCGCCCGCCGCGGCTCCCGCTGCCCTATTCGCCCCGGCCGGGGCCCGCGAATCCGTCACCCACCACCGGCTCGACATCGGGAACGTGCCGCTGAGCTACACGGCCGTCGCCGGCGAGACCGTCGTCTTGGACAGTGAGGGTCTCCCCGAGGCGGGCATCTTTTCCGTCGCCTACATCAAGGAGGGCGTCGGGAGCCCGGAAGCCCGTCCCATCACGTTCCTCTTCAACGGCGGGCCCGGCTCGAGCGCGACCTGGCTCCACCTCGGGGCCTTCGGCCCTCGCCGCCTCGCGCTCCCCGACGAGCCGGTCCTTCCCGGCGCGGCGCCGTACCAGCTCGTCGACAATCCCGAGACGCTCCTCCGCTTTTCTGACCTCGTCTTTGTCGACCCGGTCGGCACCGGCTACAGCCGCGCCCTCGGCAATCATAAGGACCGGGACTACTGGGGCGTCGACGAGGACTCCGCTATCCTCGCGAGGTATATCCGGGCCTACCTCACGGCCAACAAGCGCTGGAACTCCCCCAAGTACCTGGCGGGCGAGAGCTACGGCACGATCCGCGCCTGCGTCCTTGTCCGGGACCTCGGGCAAAAACTGCTCGACGGCGTGAACCTCAACGGCGTCATCCTGCTCTCGGTGGCGTGCGATCCGCGGACGTTCATGCCCGGCGGGCCGGGGAACGATCTCCCCTACGTGACCAATCTGCCGACCTATGCCGCCACGGGCTACTACCATCGCGTGCTGCCGCAACAGCCGGCCGATCTCGACGCCTTCCTCCGCGAGGTCGAAGACTTCGCCTCCACCGAATACCTGGCGGCCCTTTTCAAGGGGGACGCGCTGCCGGCCGACCGGCAGGAGGCGATCGCTCAGAAGCTCCATCAGTACACGGGCTTGAGCGCAGAATATCTCAAGCGGGCCCACCTGAGGGTCGATCAGGCCCGCTTCCGCAAGGAGCTGCTGCGCGAGCGCGGCCTGGTCATGGCGACCTACGACACGCGCTACACGGGCAAGGACCCGGACGAGGCCGGCGAACAGGTCGAGCTCGATCCGTTCATGTCCGGCATCCCCGGCCCATTCGTGGCCGCCATCAACGCCTATCTCGGCGCCGAGCTCGGCGTCAAGGCGGACCGGCCCTACGTCGTCTTCTCCGCCGAGGCGGCCAGGGGCTGGAAGCGGGCCGGAAGCGGCAGCTTCGTCTTCGCCGGGTCCCTCAACACGACCCCTTACCTGGCCCAAGCGGCGGCAGCCAACAGGGACTTCCGGGTTTTCTCCGCCAGCGGCCTCTACGACCTGACCACAGCGTTCTACGGGACTCAATACGTCTTCGACCAGAGCGGCATCGCCAAGGACCGCCTGACCCTGAAGACCTACCAGGGCGGCCACATGATGTACACCATCCCGGCCTCGCTCCGCGAGCTCGCGGCGGACATCGGCGCCTTCATGAAGCCGAGGTGACCGTTCCATTTGACATTTACGGGCGGCGCACCCATATTGAGCACAGCAGGGCATCCCGGCCTCGACCGGTCCGGGGAATGAACCATAGGTACCGGGATCCTCTTTCCATTGAGGCGGTGTCACCGGCTGTTTTGTGCTCGACAGGAGGGGTAGAATGAAGTCCGTCCTTTGGACCGCGCGCGTCGTGGGGACCTTGATCGGACTCCTGATGCTCATGGAATTCGTGGAAGGGATCGGGTACCTTGGCCAGCTCGATGCCGCGGGCATCGCCCTCAGGATCGGGTTCTTCCTGGTCTTCGCGGGCTGCGTCGCCGGCTGGTTCAAGGCGCTCCCGGCTTGGGTCCTGATCCTGGGCGGGACCGTGGTCATCGCCGCGGCCGCCGGCCGGGCCATGGGACGCGCCCTGCCGATCCTCATTTTCCCGCTGATCGTCGGCCTGCTCTATCTCTATGCCTTTATGGCCGGGAAGAGAAGGCGAGAATAGGTACTTTATTCATCCGCCGTCCGGGCCTCGGTCAACGAAAAGGGCCCCGCCCCCGTCTAACGGGATGAAAATGGACGAGCAGGACATCATCGAACGGTGCCGGGCGGGCGAGCTGGATGCTTACCGCCAGGTCTATGACCGTTACGGCCAGCCGCTGCTCCGGACGGCCACCCGGCTCCTGGGGAGCAAATGGCCTCCCGATCGGGGGCTTCGGGCCTAAACGCCCCGGGGCCCCCGGTCGAATTCTCCTTGGAAGCCCGGCCGCCCCAGGCCGGGCGGAGGAGGCCCGAATGAGAAAAGCGATCCCGGCTCTCGCGGCGGGCCTCTTTGTCGCGATCCTGTCGACGTCCTCGATCCCGGCGGCCTTCGCCGAGGACACGGTCACGCTCCCCTGCAAGTCCCGGTGCCCCACCGCCGGCCGCGTCCTCGAGCTCCGCGAGGTCTTCAGGATCACGGACGGCCAGGGCGGGTTCTTCTTCAAGAACCCCGAGAACCTCCAGCCCGCCCCCGACGGCGGCCTCATCGTCGTCGACGAAGGCCAGCTCCTCCGGTTCGACGCCTCGGGCAAATTCGTCGTCAACATGTTCCGGCAGGGCCAGGGGCCGGGCGAACTCGAGCGGATCGAGAACTACGTCATCTGGGGCGGCAACATCCTGGCTTTCCAGCGGAACCCGATGAAGTGCGTCGTGACCCGCCTCGACGGGACGTTCCTCCGCGAGTTCAAGCCGGACGCGCCCGTCTTCCGTCTCCTGGGCCGCTACGGCGACCGGCTGCTCGCGGCCATGAGCTCCCGGATCCCGGTCGACAAGGTTCAGAAGCCCGAGGGCGAGATGCTGGACATCAACTGGACGCTTCAGCTCATGGGCGACGACGGCCGCGTCGAGACGACCCCCCTCGCCTATCCCACCAAGTTCTTCGCCAAGCGCCTCCCCAACGCCCTCATCGCCGACAACGTGACCTTCCTTCTCACCGCCCCCATCGACGACGCGCTCATCGCCGTCGCGAACGAGGACGGCTATGCCATCCACATCGCCGACCCGGAGAGGAACGTGGCCCTGCGGACGATCCGCCGCGATTACCGCCGGGTGAAGTACGAGCCGGAGAAGGCGCCGGACTCGGATCCTGGGTCGCGCCGCTTGGCCCCGCCGCGGGACTATTTCAACGCCATCCAGAGGCTCTTCGCCGTCGACGGCTCGATCTGGGTCGTGACCTCGACCCTGGAGCCGGGCAAGGGCGTTCTCGTCGATGTGGTCAGCCCGGCCGGCGAGAACCTCGACAGCTTCTACCTGCCCCTGCCGAAGGGCGTCGGCCTGCACGCCCTGGCCCGCTACCCCCTGACGATCTCCGGCCGGACGGTGCTCGTCGTCGAGCCGCGCGAGGACGGCCAGCTCCAGATCGTCAAGTACGAGATCGCCGGTTAGCGCCCGGGGACCAGTCTTTACGCTTTTTTGACAAATCGTTGACAACTCATCGGCGCGGAAGGCCGATCATGAGGCCGGATGGGAGGGACGCCGATGAAAGCACTTCTTCGGGCAACAGCCGTCATCGCCGTAGCCGCCGCCCTCACGGTCCCCTGCGGCCTTGCAGCGAAGGACAAAGACCAGCTCTTTGTGGGTTTCAAAGGCGGTTTTTCGCTCCTCGAGGATCCTTCGGTCGAGCAAAGCCTTTTTCCGGGCAGATACCCGAACAGGCCTGTCTTCAGCGTCTTCCTGGCTACCGTCGATCACGCTCCCGAGAAGGCCTGGTGGGACAGGACCGGTGTATCCTTGGAGGTCGGGTACGTCAACCAAGTCGCCCTCTATGACGTCATCGTCAGGGACGAGCTCGGCAACATCATCGAGACCTATCCGGAGAGGGTCAGGCGCCAGTACCTTCAGATCCTCGATCTGGGCAAGCTCGCGCTGAGGGCCGGACGCCGGGTGACCCCCCTTCTTTTATTGGGGACGGCCATGAACATCCTGCTGAACACGTCGAGGACCCCCGGCTACGGAAGCCCTCTCCAGGCCTCCTTCAAAGGCGTGGTCTTCAGCTTCGTCATCGGCGCCGGGCTCGAATTCGAGATCGGCCGCCAGCTCTTCAATCTCGAGGTCCGGTACGACTGGGGGTTCGATTCCTTCGGCTTTGGCCGCGCGGACCCCAAGCCGGATTCGTTGATGTTCGTCATCGGGACGGGATGGAAAGTCTCCGGGAAATAGCAGCCGGGATCGCCGATCCACCCTCAGCCAAAGCGAAAGCCCGGCCTCGCTGCAGGCCAGGGTATAGTCCTCTCGAACGAGCCGGGCCATATCCTCGTCGGCCATGTCACGGTCGTCGAGCAGGAGCTGCTCCGGCCGGTACCGCCTGACGACGGCCGCGATCTCCGGCGGTGTGATCTGGCCGGTCCAGAACCGTTTCTTGGGCATCACGGCCAGCTCGGGGATCACCGGCAGCCTGGCGTGGAAGGCATACATCGTGGACCGCGTGTAAACCCAGCGCGTCTGGGGCGCGGCGGCTTTCATGGCCGCGACGATGCGGTCGGACTCGATCCGGCGCTCGCTGCGGATGGCCTTGATCTCGGGCCCGAGCTGGAGCCCGGCGTAGACGACGACCGCGGCGCTCAGGAGAGACGCGGCCGTGATCCAGGCCGGCCTGCGCAGGGAAGCCGCGGACTTCCACAGCTCGCCGGCCACGTATCCCGTCAGCCACGCGACCGGCAGGGCGAAATGGAGATAGTAAAAAGGCCAGAAGGGGCGGTAGAGGAGATGGACGGCGAGGGCCGTGGCGAAAAGGACAAGAGGAAAGGCGATGCGTTTCAAGTGCCCGCGCCAGGCCGCGAGGCCGAGTGAAGCCGCCAGCGCCAACAGGGCCTGCCGGTACCTCAAGAGATCGGCCGGGGTGAACGCGTACTTGCGGATCTCGGCCAGCGCCGAAGGGCCGACCGCCGCGAAGTGCGATCCATAGGCCTGGCCATAGTCGGCGCCGAGAAGGAGCCCCATCAAGACAAGGCCGCCAAGAGCGCTCCCGCCGAAGACGAGCAGGTTGCGGACGATCTCGACGCCCTTTCGAGGCTTCGGGCGGGCGAGCGTCAGGACCGCCAGCTCGACGGCGAGGGCGGGCGCGAGGAGGACCGCCGTCAGCTTGATCTCGAGGGCGACGGCCAGGGCCAGTCCCGAGACGACGAGCCAGACGCCGTGGCCGTCACGGTCCCAGCGCCGGATCGCCCACAGGGCCCAGAGGCCGACGGCAAAGGCGGGGAGCTCCGTCATCGGCGACAGGCTAAGCTTGAAGACATGGGGCGCGGCCAGCAGACCGGCCATGGCGACGAAAGCCGCGGGCACGCCCGAGCACTTGCGCACCAGGTGGAAAAGGCCGGCGACGAGCAGCGCCCCGAAGACAAGGGCCAGGCCGCGCGCCGTCCCGGCATGGACCCCGATCCCTTTGAAGAGGAGGCCCTGGAGGACCGTCAGCAGGGGCTGCTGATCGTTCCAGATATCATGGTAGAGGCTGAATCCCTTGGACCAGAGGAAGGCCTTGGTGACCTCGTAGTGCTCGTCGTCGCCGATCTGGAAGCCCGACCACAGCGCGCCCCAGCAAAAGACCAGCGCGACGACGAGGAAGATCGCCGCGGCGGCCAGGTCCCAGCGGATGCCGGAGCGGGCCGGTCGACTATCCATCGCCACCTAAGGGAAGAGCTTCTTCGTCAGGGCGGCCAGGTTCTTGGCGTGGGCCTCGCAACAGTCGAGGGCCCTCTTGTCGGGCCGGCCGATCGAGACCGGGCCGTAGTGGTCGTACTGGTGGCTCCCGCGGAGGACCATGCCGTGGATGAGGAGGGCGTTGAGGATATCGAGGACGGTCGTCTCGTTGCCGCCGCCGATGTTGGCCGACGAGGTGAAGGCCCCGCCGACCTTCCCCCGGAGCTTGCCATGGAACTTGACGCTCTCGTCGAGGAGCTTCTTCAGCTCCGCGGCCATCGAGCCATAGTAGGTCGGCGAGCCGAGGACGATGCAGTCGTACCCGGGGAAGTCGGACGCGGCGGTGTCCTCGACCCTCTTCAGATCGACCTCGAGGCCCTGGGCCTCGAGGACCTCGGCGATACGCTCGGCCATCTTCTTGGTATTCCCCGTCCGGGAATAGTAGGAAACCAGGGCTTTCGGCATTGAAGTACCTCCTGCGACGCGGCCGTCGTGGCCGCGCTTCTACTCGATCGCCGCGAGGGTGATCTTCTCCGGCTCGAAGATGACCCGCCGCTCCCCTGCCTCGACCTGGCCGAGCTCCAGGAGGTCATAGCCGGCCTCCCGGCCTGTCTGAATGGTCCGCTCGGCCTCGCGTTCCGGCACGTAGATATAGAAACCGATCCCCCAGTTGAAGGTCGTCAGGCAGTCCTCCAGGCCGACCCCAGCCTGGCGCATGAACTGGAAGAGCGGCGGTATCTCCTCCACCCACCTCTTCACCCGATACGTGTAGGGCTTCTTGGCATAGGCGATCTTGGAGATCCCGCCTCCCGTACCGCCGAGGAGAGAGTGGACTTCGATCTCCTTTTCCTGAAGGGCCTCGACGAGCCCGACGTACGAGCGCGTGGGGATGAGCGCCTCTTCGCCCAAGGTCTTCCCGTTGGCGAGCGGCGTCAGGAACCGGTCCTTGAGCGCCAGGGCCCGCTTGATCACCAGGGAGATCCCGTTGGCGTGAAGCCCCGAGGACGGGGCCCCGATGATACGGTCGCCGACCGAGATCTTCTCGCCCGTGATCATCCTCGTCGGGGGGGCGATGAGGCCGGTCACGCAGCCGGACAGGGATGGCGCGCTTCGCACCGGCGGCTCGGCCTTGACCAGATAGCGGAGGGCCGGGGACTCCCCGGCCGGCAGGGCCATCCCGCACATCTCGCAGGCCTGGAAAAAACTCTCGGCAAGGTCCCGGCTCCGCCGCTCGTCCATGAACCATTCGCTGTCGCCGGCCGCCACTTCGTCGGTGTAGACGACGGGCATGGCCCCCTGGCAGATGACGTCGTTGGCCGCCATCAAGGCCGTGTCGATGCCGATGCCCTCATAGTACGTCCGCCCGGTCCCGGCATGCTGATACATCCATTCCGCGATCCAGTTCTTGTTGCCCAGGCCTTCCTGGGTCATGCACCAGACGTGGGGCCGGCCTCCCCGGTACTCGAAGACGGCGCCGTGAGCGCCCACGCTCTCCTGGTCAACGTACACCCCGCGCCGGTTCGGGAAGGCGAGCGTCCTTTTCCCGGCCCGGACCATGGCCATCTTGAACGGCTCGATCTTCGTGTAATCGACGCCGGACTGGGCATACTCGGACTTAGGGCGCGTCGCGGTCATCCTCTCAGGCCTTGTGAAGCTCGTCCATCTCGGCCGGCGAGGGCTTGTTCGGGATCACGGCCACCGTCTTGCCTTGGTACTCGAAAACCTCTCTCGCGTCGTCGTTGATCTCGCCGATGACCTCGGCCCGGACGCCCTTGGAGCGGATGGCCTTGAGGACGACCTCGACGTCCTTCTTGGCCACCTGGACCGACATCCGCCCCTGGGACTCGCAGATCAGGATCTCCTCCGGCGTGAGGCCCTTCTCCCGGAGGGGGACCTTGGACAGGTCCACGCGGGCCCCGAAGCCGCCGTAGCGCGCCGATTCGCAGACGGCCGCGCCAATGCCGGCCGCGCCGAGGTCGGAGCAGGACTTGATCTTGCCCGTGCGGAAGGCGGCCAGCGAGGCTTCCATGATCGCCCGCTCCTCCTTGAACAGGGCCACGGCCGGCCGCATCTCGCTGACCAGTCCCGCCCGGTAGAGGGTGTCGTTGCCGTCGCTGCCGGTCTTGCCGATCAGGATGAACTGGTCCCCGGCGGCCTTGGCCGGCTTGGTCAGCGGCTTGGGCGCGACGAGCTTGCCGAGGACCGAGACGACGACGGCCGGGACGATGTCCGAGAAAGAGGTCGAGAAGCCCCCGCCGACGATGAAGACGTCCATGGCGCTGCACATGTCCCGCAGGCCCTTAGCCATCAGGTTGACCCGCTCGCCGCTCGTCATCTCGACACACTTCCCGCAGGAGCACGTCCCGGTGAAGCCGCAGGAACCGACGATGACCTTCTCGCCGAGCGGCTTGGTGCCGATGAAGTTCATCAGGAAGATCGGCCGGGCCCCCATGGCCACGACGTCGCGCATGGCCCCGCCGGCGCCGGTGGCGGCCGCGTCGTACGGCCGCGGCACGCACGGCGAGCAGTGACTCTCCATCTTGCCCACGAAGGTCTCCTTGACCCCGGGGAACTTGAAGGCCGCGGCATCGTCGCCCGGGCCGACGATCAAGGCCTTGGGAAAGAGCTTGCCGACCTTCTTGTTCATGGCCTCGATGGCCTTGAAATCGATGGCCTTGTCGATGTTGTGATGAAGGTGGACAAAGAGCGCATGCATCAATGCTTTTTCGATGGTGTTCATTCCTTCCCCTCCTTGAAAGATGCGATTTCCGGCTCCAA
>Ga0316628_100000381_pt1 | contig 27757 bp, 19 predicted proteins | sample OWC_Aug_M2_C1_D5_FD_207648 | JGI IMG/M metagenome (GOLD analysis project Ga0316628, IMG submission 207648) | Wetland soil microbial communities from Old Woman Creek delta, Ohio, United States - OWC_Aug_M2_C1_D5_C | ecosystem: Environmental > Terrestrial > Soil > Wetlands | place: USA: Ohio...
GACAAGCCCACCATCCAGTATGTTGTCGAAGAGGCCGTGGCGTCCGGTATACAGGATATCATCATCGTGACGGGGCGGGGCAAGAACGCCATCGAGGATCATTTTGACCGGTCGATGGAACTGGAGATGATGCTCCAGCGGAAGGGTCGCACGGATCTGCTGGAGATCGTGCAGCGCGTTTCCGAGTTGATCAAAGTCTGCTATGTTCGTCAGAAAGAACCGCTGGGGTTAGGTCACGCGATCTTGGCGGCTCGCGAATTGGTGGGGGACGAACCGTTCGCTACGTTGCTCGGCGACGATATCCTGACCGACGAGATTCCCGCCCTGCGCCAGATGATGCGCGTCCACGAAACGCACCGCTGCTCCGTGATGTTAGTGAAGCGGGTTCCGCGGGCCGAGGTCTCGCGCTACGGCGTGATCAAGGCCCGGAAGATCGACGAACACCTCTACCACATCATGGATATGGTGGAGAAACCGGAAGTGGACAAGGCGCCGTCCGACCTGGCGCTGATTGGCCGCTACATCCTGACGCCGGAGATCTTTCCGATCCTGGCGGAGACGGCGTCGGACCGGACCGGAGAAATCCAGCTGACCAATGCCCTCAAGGTGCTGCTCAAGCGCAAGAAGCAGATGATCTACGCCCTGGAGTTTCAGGGACGCTGGCACGACGCGGGGACCGTGTTGGGATTCCTAAAGACAACGGTGGAGTTCGCCCTGCAGCGGCCGGACGTGGCCCCCGGGTTCAAGGAATTCCTTCGGGGGTTGAATCTGGATTCTGCCGAGACGTTTTTTTCGGCGCAACCTGCGCACGGGGACGCCCAACCCCGATATGGGCGGAAGAAGGAGACTGCACGGTGAAAGACCACGAGACCGAGCTGCCCGAGCCGGAAGGGTCCGAAGGTCAGCCGGAAATCGAGGTGGGAGTAGAGCAGCCGCAAGGCGAGCGGAAAATGCCGCAAGACATTCCACTGCTGCCGGTGCGGGACGTGGTGGTGTATCCGTTCATGATCTTGCCGCTCTTCGTCGGACGAGACAAATCCATTCGGGCCGTGGACGAGGCGCTGTCGCGCGAGCGCCTCATCCTGCTGGTAGCGCAGCGGGACGCGGAGGCCGAGGACCCGACGCCCGAGGACGTGTACGATGTCGGTACCGTCGCCATGATCATGCGCATGCTCAAGATGCCCGACGGTCGCGTCAAGATCCTCGTGCAGGGTGTCTCGCGCGCTCGGGTGAGGGAGTTCACCCGCCGAGACCCGTATTTCGAAGTCAAGATGGCCGAGGTGGCGGACCAGGAAGGGGCGGCTCAGGGGCTCGAGGTCGAAGCCCTGGTGCGCTCGGTCAAGGAGCAGGTGCAGAAGGGGGTGAACCTGGGCAAGGGCGTCTCGCCCGACGTTTTGGTGATCATCAACAACCTCGAGCACCCGGGACGCCTGGCCGACCTGGTGGCCAGCAACCTGGACCTCAAGGTCGAACAGGCCCAGAAGATCCTGGAGATCTTCGACCCCATGGAACGGCTCAAGCGGCTAGCGGAGCTGTTGGGCAAAGAGATCGAGGTCCTGGAGATGCAGCACAAGATCCAGTCCCAGGCCCGCGAGGAGATGGACAAGACCCACCGCGAGTACTACCTGCGCGAGCAGCTCAAGGCCATCCAGAAAGAGCTGGGAGAGACGGACGAGCGCGGGCAGGAGATCCAGGAGTTGGAGCAGAAGATCACCAAGGCCAAGATGCCGGAGGCGGTCGACCAGGAGGCGAAAACCCAGCTCGGACGCCTGTCCCGCATGCATCCGGACGCCGCAGAGGCTTCGGTCATTCGCACCTACCTCGACTGGCTCATCGATCTGCCATGGGCGAAGCAGACCAAGGACAACCTGAGCATCAAGCAGGCCCAGAAGATCCTGGAGGAGGACCACTACGATCTCGAGAAGGTCAAGGAGCGCATTCTGGAGTACCTGGCGGTCCGCACGCTGAAGCGGAAGCTCAAGAAGGAGATGAAGGGCCCCATCCTGTGCTTCGTGGGGCCTCCGGGCGTGGGGAAGACGTCGCTCGGCCGATCCATCGCCCGGGCGCTGGGACGGAAGTTCGTCCGGATCTCCCTGGGCGGGGTCCGGGACGAGGCGGAGATCCGGGGGCACCGCCGCACCTACATCGGCGCCCTGCCCGGAAAGATCATCCAAGGGATCAAGCAGGCCGGGACCAACAACCCGGTGTTCATGATGGATGAGGTGGACAAGGTGGGTGCCGACTTCCGGGGCGACCCGTCCGCCGCCCTGCTGGAGGTGCTGGACCCGGAGCAGAACCACGCCTTCACGGACCACTACCTCGGGGTCGCGTTCGATCTCAGGAACGTGATGTTCATCACCACCGCCAACTTGGCGGATCCCATCATTCCGGCCCTGAAAGACCGCATGGAGGTCATCGAGATCTCGGGCTATACAGAGGAGGAGAAGCTGCACATTGCCCGCCGCTACCTCCTGCCGCGGCAGCTCGAGGAGAACGGCATCACCACGAAGCAACTCGAGCTGCCTGACGAGGCCATCCTCAAGATCGTTCAGAACTACACGCGGGAGGCGGGGCTGCGGAATCTGGAGCGGGAGATCGCCACGGTGTGCCGGAAGGTGGCGCGGGATGTGGCGGCCGGCAAGAAAGGACTCACGCGGGTCAGCGGGGCGGGCCTCCACCGCTTTCTCGGCGCACCGAAGTTCCTGCCGGAGCCGGAGCAGGAGCAGGATGAGATCGGCGTGGCGACCGGTTTGGCCTGGACCCAGACCGGCGGCGATATCCTGTACATCGAGTGCACCATGATGCGCGGAAAAGGCATCCTGTCGCTGACGGGATATCTGGGCGACGTCATGAAGGAATCGGCCCAGGCGGCGATGAGCTACGCGCGATCACGGGGGCACAGCCTGGGAATCAAGGAGGAGACCTTCGCGAAGCACGACGTCCACATCCACGTGCCCGCCGGGGCAATTCCAAAGGACGGTCCGTCGGCCGGGATCACCATGGCGACGGCCCTGATCTCGACCCTGACGCGGACCCCGGTGCGTCGGGGTGTGGCCATGACGGGGGAGATCACGCTGCGCGGGAAGGTGCTGCCCATCGGCGGCCTCAAGGAGAAGGTCTTGGCGGCGCGCCGCATGGGAATCATGACCGTCATCGTGCCGACAAAGAACGACAAGGACGTCAAGGAGATCCCCGCGAACGTGAAGCGCGGCATGCAGTTCATCTACGTCGACCACATGGATCAGGTCTTGGGCGCGGCGCTGGTCAAGCGCGGCTCGCTGCGCCGACCCGTTGATCGCGCGGCGCACCAACGGGACCGGCGCCCGGCCGCCCGCGCCTGAGCGACGAGTTGCCGAGGGCCTGCACGACGCGGCAACTCGGTCGGGTCGAGTTGTTGCGTCGTTCGGTTGTTGGGGTAGCTGTGCACGGGAGGGTGGGGTAGACCTTGAATCAGTCGGAGCCGTGGGTCCGCATCGTCCCCCTCGGGGGCCTGGGCGAGATCGGGATGAACATGACTCTCCTGGAGACCGCGGAGGACATCCTGGTCATCGACGCCGGGCTCATGTTCCCGGAGGAGGAGATGCTGGGCGTCGACCTCGTCCTTCCCGACGCGACCTATCTGTTGGAGCAGCGCGATCGGGTGCGTGGCGTCGTCCTCACCCACGGCCACGAAGATCACACGGGCGCGCTGCCCTATCTGCTGCCGCAACTCCCGGTTCCCGTCTACGGGACTCCCCTCTCGCTCGGTCTGCTCCAAGAGAAGCTGCGCGAGTTCGGCCTCGACCAGCAGGCTGCGCTGCTGCCGGTGCGCCCGCAGGATCGGCTGCGCCTCGGCGCATTGGAAATCGAGTTCGTCCGGGTCAGCCACAGCATACCCGACGGCGTGGCGGTCGCCATACGAACGGCGGCCGGCCTGGTGGTGCATACGGGCGACTTCAAGTTCGACGGCACGCCGGTCGACGGCGAGGTGACCGACGTGCAGAGGTTCGCCGAGCTGGGAAGGCGGGGCATTCTGGCGCTCCTGTCCGACAGCACCAACTCCTCGCGCACCGGCACGACGCCGTCCGAGGCGACCATCGGCCGCACCTTCGAGCAGATCTTCCGCAACGCCACGGGCCGCCTGATCGTGGCGTGTTTCGCCAGCAACATCCACCGCATCCAGCAGGTGATGGACGTGGCCGCGCGCCTGGGGAGGAAAGTGGCGGTCAACGGGAAGAGCATGGCGGCCAACGTCCGGATCGCCGGCGAGCTCGGTTACCTCCGGGTCCCGCCGGACACGCTGCTGCGTCTGGACGAGCTCCATCGTCTCCCGCCGGAGCAGGGCGTGATCATCACCACCGGCAGCCAGGGGGAGCCGCTGTCGGCCGTGGCGCGGATGGCGGCGGGCGAGCACAAGCAGCTCGAGGTCCAGCCGGGGGACACGGTCATCTTCTCGGCGCGCGTGATCCCCGGCAACGAGCAATCCATCGCCCGGACGGTCAATCAGCTGCTCAAGCGAGGCGCTCAGGTCATCACCGAGGACGTGTGCCCGGGCGTGCACGTCTCCGGGCATCCCTGCCAGGAGGAACTGAAGTTCATGCTGCGCCTCACCCGGCCCCGCTTTTTCATTCCGGTCCACGGCGAGTACCGCCATCTCCACTGGCACGCGGACCTGGCGCGGCAGATGGGGATGCCGACGGACCGGGTGTTCCTGCTGGAGGACGGGGACGTGCTGGAGCTGACCGCGGACTCCGGTCGCGTGACGGGGCGGGTTCCGGCGGGCCGCGTGCTGGTGGACGGCAAGGGCATCGGAGACGTGGGCGACACCGTCCTGCGAGACCGGCAGCATCTTGCGCAGGACGGGATGTTGGTCGTGGTCGTCGGGTTGGACGGGGACGGGACGATCGTGGTGGGCCCGGACATCGTCTCTCGCGGGTTTGCCGATCTGCCGGAGGGGGACGCCCTGATCGACGGAGCGCGCAAGCTGGTGATCGAGGTGCTGGATGGCTGTGGGAGCGACGAGAAGATGGATGGGGCGCTGGTGAAGCAGCGGATTCGATCGGCCCTGCGGAAGTTCATCCAAAAGGCGGTTGAGCGGCGGCCAATGATCCTGCCCCTGATCGTCGAGGTCTGAGGCTCGGGAGCGGGGTCGACTCGACAGCGGTTTGGGCAGGCCGCCGCGGAACGGGTGAAGAAAGCGCTTGGCGAACGATGGAGACGGGGTTATATACTCCCCAGGAACATAGAGGAGCATGAGGGCGTGGCAGTGGATTTGACTCGGCCGAGCGTCTGGATCAAAGGAGTGGCGGCCTTCTGGCGTCACGACAAGACACGCGAGGCCATCGGTGTGTTGGCCATGGCGACGGCGGTGCTCTGTCTGGCCGCCCTCGCCACCTTCAACCCGCAGGATCCGTCCTTCTTCACCTATGCCAGCGTCAGCGACCGTCAGGTCCGAAACGCCGTCGGACGGGCGGGTGCGGAGGTCGGGGGCGACCTCCTCGGCCTCCTCGGCCTCTCGGCTCTTCTCGTCCCGCCGGCGCTTTTTTATTGGGGGTGGACCTGGGTCGGCGGCAAGCGTTTGCTCCGCGCCTGGCGGCGGGGGATCGGTCTGATCCTGCTGGTGCCATCCCTCAGTCTCCTGGCTACCATCCTGCACAAGTTGAACGTCCTGCCGGGGGGCCGCGTCGAACGGCCGGGCGGCTACCTCGGCGACGAGGTCTTCCGGCTCCTGGTGTTCTTTTTCGGGACCTTCGGCTTGGCCGTCTTGGCGCTGACCGGCCTGGCACTGGCGGTCATCTTCTTGTCAGAACGGTCCTTCGTGTCGCTCTTGGCGTGGCCGTCGGCGAGCCTGAATTGGCTTGCGGGCCGTTGCAAAACGATGCTGAACGCATGGAGGGCGCGCCGCACCGTCTCCGCGCCCACGGCGTCGCGGCCGGGCGTGCCGACACAAGGGGACGGGAACGAGACCCTTCCCCCGCCCGCCGTCTCCGAGCGCCCCCAACCGCCCGCGGATGAAACAAATCCCGCCGCTCGCGTGGCCAAGGACCCTGATAACCAGGCGAGGCCCTCCAGGGGTCAGCAAGCCTTGCCGTTCCTCCCGTCCGCCGAGGGCTATACGAGGCCGTCGCCGAAATTCCTCGATGCACCGTCAACGGAACCACACGGCTCCAACCAAGACGAGACGGCGCAGAACTCGCGTCTCTTGGAGAAGAAACTGCTGGAGTTCGGCGTCGAGGGGCACGTCACCGCGGTCAACCCCGGGCCGGTCATCACCAGCTACGAGCTGGAGCCCGGCCCCGGAATCAAGATCAACCGGATTGTGGCGCTGGCGGACGACCTGGCGCTGGGGCTGAAGGCGATGAGCGTTCGCGTGGTCGCGCCGATCCCGGGCAAGGCGGCGGTCGGGGTCGAGATCCCAAATCAGCACCGGGCCATTGTGTGCCTGCGGGACGTCCTCGGCACCAAGGAGTTCGCCAACGAGTCCCTACAGCTGCCGCTGGCGCTCGGCAAGGACAGCGGCGGGGGGGCGATGGTCGCCGACTTGGCGCAGATGCCCCACCTGCTCATTGCCGGCGAGACGGGATCCGGCAAGAGCGTCTGCATCAATTCGCTCATCCTCAGTTTTCTCTACCGGGCGCGGCCGCGCGACGTGCGCTTGCTGCTCATCGATCCGAAGCGGGTGGAGCTGTCCGTGTACAACGGTATCCCCCACCTCGTGGACAAGGTGGTCGTGGACCCCAAAGATGCCGCGCGCCGTCTGCAGCGCGTGGTCCTGCACATGGAAGAGCGGTACAAGCTGTTCGCCCACGTGGGGGCGCGCAATCTCCAGAGCTACAACCGAAAGATGGCCCTGGAGCCCGCGCCCGAGGATCCCGAGGCGCCGGCGATCTACCGGGGGCCGTTGCCCTTGCTGGTGGTGGTGATCGACGAGTTGGCCGACCTCATGATGACGGCGCAGAACGATGTGGAGAATGCCGTCATGCGCCTGGCCCAGATGGCGCGGGCTGTCGGCATCCATCTGATCGTGGCGACCCAGCGCCCCTCGGTGGACGTTTTGACGGGGGTCATCAAAGCGAACTTTCCGGCGCGCATCTCCTTCCGCGTCGCGTCCAAAGTGGATTCGCGGACCATCCTGGACATGAACGGGGCCGAGGCGCTCCTGGGGCGGGGCGACATGCTGTTCGTACCGCCCGGCAGCTCCCGGCCGATCCGGATCCACGGCTGCAACGTGACGGAAGTGGAGATCCGTCGGGTGGTGGAGTTTCTCTCCAAACAGGGGCGGCCCGAAGAGTTTGTCTGGTCGCTGCTGCCGCCCGAACCGGACGCGGCCGTCGAGGAGGACGAGGGCGACGAGCTGTACCGCCAGGCGGTGGACATGGTCATACAGACTCAACAGGCATCCATCTCGATGATACAACGGCGCCTGCGGGTCGGGTTCAATCGCGCCGCGCGCATGATCGAACGCATGGAGCGCGACGGGATCGTGAGCGCCATGGACGGCACGCGGCCGCGTGAGGTGCTGGTCTCGCGAGCGGAGTCCTGAGATGCGGCGCTGGATCGGCGCTCGGTTTCTCCTGGCGACGGCGGCGTGGGGCCTGGTCGCGCTCTCGGGCCATCCGCAGGGCGCGCTCCGAGCGGCGACGCCCGTTGACGAGGTCGTGGAGCGCGTCCAGGCGACGTGCCTCAGGACCCAGGACCTGTCGGCGCGATTTCAGCAAACCGCCACCAATCGCGCGCTGGGGCAGGTCCAGGAAGCCAGCGGCCTCTTCCTCGCCAAGCGACCCGGCATGATGCGCTGGGCGTACGAGAAGCCCGAGACGCGCCTTTTCGTCACGGACGGCAAGACCCTCTGGGCATACAGTCCGACCGAGAAGCAGGTTGTGGTTCAGGATGTCGCGGACGCCCTGGCCTCCCGCCTGCCCCTGTCGTTTCTGGCCGGGAACTGCAACCTCGCCACAGACTTCGACATCGCGCTGGTCGAGAATGCCGGCACCCGAGGCTCGCCGTCGACCCGTATCCTAGATCTCAAACCCAAGCGGCCCGAGGCCGGGATTGTCCGCATGCTGTTGGAAGTCACGACGAAAGGGTACACCGTCGACAAGACGACGCTCTTCGACTCGTACGGCAATACCACGGCTATCGCTTTGACTCAGCTCAAGCTCAATACCGGGCTCGACGACCAGCAGTTTCGGTTCACCCCACCCCCCGGAGTCGCCGTCGTGACGCCGGGAAAACCCTGAGAGACCCCTCGGTCGAAGACGAAGGGCGGCTCGCCGCCAGGCGGACACCCGTACGGGAGCGACATGAGCAACGAGTGTTCCTTCGACATCGCCTCCAAGGTGGACCTGCAGGAGGTCGACAACGCGGTTCACCAAACGACGCGGGAGATCGCGCAGCGCTTCGACTTCAAGGGCAGTTCCGCCGAGGTGAGGCGGGAGGAGCACGCGCTGGTCTTATCGGCCGAGGATGAGTTCAAGCTGAAGCAGCTGCTGGACATCCTGGAGACAAAGCTGGTGAAGCGCCAGGTGCCGCTCAAGGCACTGAGCCGCGGCGCGGTGGAATCCGCCGCCGCCGGGCGCGTTCGACAGCGGATCGAGTTGCAGCAGGGCATCCCCATCGAAAAGGCGCGGGAGCTCGTCAAGCTCATCAAAGGGACCAAGCGCAAAGTGCAGGCACAGATTCAGGAGGCGCAGGTCCGGGTATTCGGCCGCGACCGAGACGAGTTGCAGGCGGTCATCAAGTTCCTGCGCGACCAGGATCTCGGCATCCACATGCAGTTTCTCAACTACCGCTCGTAGGCCGTTCGGGGTCTCGAGGGCGGCGACGACCTGCCGGTTCGGCCGAGCAGGCAACGCCGTGCGCCGGTGGACGCCTCGTCCGGGGTGGGAGTGTGCGGTGGCCAAACGTGCGCTTGTGGTGGACAACGATCGGCTCTGCGTGGAGCTTCTGGGCGACGTCCTGAGCCGGGAGGGGTACGAGGTGTCCAAGGCCTTCGACGGGATGGAGGCCCTGGAGATCTTGCAGAAGGAGCTTCCGGATATCGTGTTCCTGGACCTCGTGATGCCGAGGGTCGACGGCGACCGCGTGTTCCAGTATATCCGGAGCCACCCGCGCACGTGTCACATCCCCATTGTCATCGTCTCCGGCACCCTCGTGGAGGATTCCAGGGACGCCCTGAACATGCGGGCGGACGGGTACGTCGCCAAGAGCCGCCGCGAGAACTTCGAACAGAACATCATGACGGTGTTGAAACGGCTCCGGACGGGCGAGGCCGAGGCGGGGCGAGAGATCCTCGGCCTGGAAAATCTGATCCCACGCCACAAGGTGAAGGAGTTGCTGGCAGTCCGGCGATTCAGCCAGACTGTGCTTCGGACAATCGTCGAGGGCATTGCGGAGGTCGACGGCCTTCAGCGGGTCCTGTTTGTCAACCGCGCCTGCCTCGAGATGGTCGGCCGCCCGGAACTCGACCTCATCGGGATCCAGGTGGCCGATCTTCTGACCGCAGAGCATCGCGCGGCCCTGGAGGCCGCCATCGCGGCTTTCCTGAGCGCCTCGGAGGCGTCCAAGGAAGCCGTCACGCTGCGCTATCGGGGTCGCGTGCTGCGCATCACGTTCGCCTGGATCTCCCCCGGGGATGCCACGCAAGGCTTCTTCGTGATCCTGCGCGATGTCACAGACCTCGCAAGCAAGATCGAAGAACTCTCCGCGCTCAACGCCCGGCTTCAGGCCATGGACCGGATGCGTTCGGAGCTCCTGACCATGGTCTCGCACGATCTCCACACGCCGCTTACCGCCATCAAGGGGTCCCTGGAGGTCTTGCTGCACGAGGCCGTGGGTGCCGAGTTGCGACGGGAGTTGTTGGGGATTGCCCAGAAGAATGCGGATCGGCTCTTTCGCATGGTCAGCGACATTCTGGATCTGGCGCGCATCGAAGCCGGACGGTTCCAGGATCGCCGGGAGACCTTCGACGTGTTGACAACACTTCGGGGCACCATCGACCGACTCCAGCAGATGGCACAGGAGAGGGAGATTTCGATATCCCTGACTGCGCCGCAGGGTCCACTGACCGTGTCCGCGGACAGCCTGCGCATCGAACAGGTGTTCACGAACCTGCTCGCGAACGCCTTGAAGTTCACGCCTCGGGGGGGCCGGATCGACGTCGCGGCGGACGAGCGGGGAGCGGACATCCTGGTCACGGTCGCGGACTCCGGCGTGGGCATCCCAGCCGAGCACCTGGGTCGCGTCTTCGACCGGTTCTACAGGGTTCCCATGCCGGCCGGCTCAGCCGTGGAAGGAACGGGATTGGGCCTGAGCATCTGCAAGGCGGTTGTCGAGGAGCACGGCGGCCGCATCTGGGTGGAGAGTCAGGTCGGGCGCGGCAGCACGTTCTTCGTCACGATCCCCAAGCGCACCGCGGTGGACGCCGTTACGCCGGCAGCGGGGTAGGCCGCTCGGCGCGGTTCACCAGCGGTTGCGGTGGACGCGCGCGGGGTCGAAGCGGTTCGCCGGGGGCACCCGTTCCGCCGGAATCCCCACGGGGACCAGCGCAAGCGGGATCACCTGGTTGGGCAGCCCCAGGAGCTTCTGGAACCGTTTGACCCGGTCCTCCTTGGGGTAGATGCCCACCCACACCGCGCCCAACCCCTTGGCGTGGGCAGCCAAGAGGATATTCTGCGTCGCCGCGGAGCAGTCCTGCACCCAATACCCCTGGTAACTTTCCAGGCGCAAGTCTCCGCACACGAGGATCGCCACCGGCGCCTCCCGGACCATCTGCGCGTACGGGTGGAAGGTCGGGATCTCTTCGCATAACCCGCGGTCGGTGATGATGACGAATTGCCAAGGTTGCTGATTTCCGGCCGACGGGGCGCTCATGGCGGCCTTCAGAATTTCTGCAATGACGTCGTCGGGAACGGGCTCGCGCGTATAGCGCCGAATGCTTCGTCGCGTCCGGATGGCCTCGATCGTGTCCACCGTGTCTCCTTGGCTGAACGGACGATTCTCGGGGCGTGAATGTCGGAGCGTCCGCCGCTTTCCGCGCTGCGCCGCTCCCCGCCTTACGCCGAGATCGGATAGCGTCCGTATTTTTGCACCGCCCGGGACATGGCCATGACGTTGTCCGGGATGAGGTAGCCCGCCAGGCTGTTGCCGCTGGTTAGAATGTACCCGCCGCCGGGTCCCACGTCCCGAATCAGACGGCGCACCTCCTCCTCCACGGCCTCGGGGCCGCCCATGCCGAGGAGATTCAGGTCCACGTTGCCCAGCACGCAGACGCGGTTCCCGTAGGTACGCTTCACCTCTCGGATGTCCACGGCCCCTTTCTCGTTCGGATGCAGGCCGATCACGCCCACGCTGATGAGGTCTTCGACGAAGGGAAGAATGTTCCCGTCGCTGTGGATGATCCACGGCAGGGTGATCTTCTCGGCCACCCGTCGGTAGCGGGGGAGAACCAGGTCACGGAAAACCCTCGGCGAAAAGAAGGGGGCGGTGTTGAACGCCATGTCGTCGGTGGAGGCGAAGACGTCGAACCCCATTCGACACGCCCGTTCCGCCACGACCACGATCCAGTCAACATATCGATCGAGGACGGTTTCCACGAAGGCTCTGTTGTCATAGAGCGCGAGACAAAAGTTCTCCGTTCCCAGACTCAGCATGGTGGGGAAGATACCGATCCGAGTCACGAACCAGGTCGAATAGTCGCCCTTCTCGCGGAGAAACGCCTCGGCCCCGGCATACAGCCGATCGTCGCGAGGATCGGGGAGTTCGAGTCGCTGCAGATCGGCCTCCGTCTTGATCAGGCCCTCTCCATAGAAGAGACGGCCGTCCCGCCCGGCCTCCTTGTGGGCGTAGACGGGCGCGCGGAGGACGTAGCTGAGGTTGTCCAGCCCCAGCTGGCGGGCCAACGCTTTGGCCTCCTCCACGGTGTAGGCGTTGGCTTCCAGGTTGGAGGCCTGGCTCGCCGGCGCGCCCCAACCCATCAGTCGCTGCGCCAGCGAGCGATCCACGCCGAGCTCACAATAGGGGACGCGATCCGGTTCCCTGCGGGACAGCGCCGCGTGTACCCGTTCCCGCGACGTCAGCGTCATCGAAGTTCCTCCTCGAAGGTTCGGGCTGTCGTGTGCAGTACCGATGAAGCGGCCGCGGCCTCCGTCCGGCGCGAGAGCGCACCGGACAAAGCCGCCGCGTCGATCACGGAGCGGCCTGTGCACCGCGACGCTATCGAATGCGTCTGCGGGTGTCAAGTGCTGCGTTCCCGAAATGTTGCTTTCCCGAAACCCTGGGCCGCCGCCCCATTTTTCGGTTGCGCCGCAGTCGTATCTTGCGCTATTCATTCGCTGGGGCGGGCGCGCTCCGCGTTCTCGGCAGGGTCCGGTCGGAGCGCGTCGCCGACGCGGTGGGCGGCGGAGGCACGGCGTGTCGAAAACGATGGCGGCGGAATTGAAGCCAACGATCCTGGTCGTGGAGGACGAGGTCGGGATCGCGCGCATGATTCAGGTCCTGCTGGAGGCTCGGGGTTTCTCGACCGTGGTCTGTCACGCCGGGGACGAGGCGATCCGGCGGGTTGCGGACACCCCCGTCGACCTGGTCTTGCTGGACGTCATGATGCCGGGCATGGACGGGTACGAAGTCTGCCGGCGGCTCAAAGCGGACGAGCACTGGCGTCACATCCCCGTGATCATGCTCACGGCCAAGGACACCACGCGAGATCTGGTCCGGGGGTTGGAAATCGGCGCCGATGACTACATCACGAAGCCGTTCAACACGGAAGAGCTGATCGCCCGGATCCAGGTCTTCCTCCGCATCCGCGGCATGAGTCTGGAATTGGTGCGCCGGAACCGCGAGTTGCACTCTCTCAACGCGGTGGCGCTGGCGGTCAGTCGCTCGCTCAGTGCCGAGGCGATCCTGGACGGCGCCTTGGCCGGGATCACGGACAGTCTCGGCCTGGCCGCCGCCCTGATTCATCTGGTGGAGCCGGCCAGCGGCTGCCTGGAGCTGCGCGCCTGGCGCGGCCTCGGCCAAGCCCCACAGGAGGCGCTGCGCTCACTGGCTCCGGGGTCCGGCTGGGCGTGGGAAGCGCTCGAGCGAGAGGAGCCGGTACTGTTGCCGGATGCCGCGCTGGTGCGCGGTCTGGGGGCCGGCGACGACGGTCCGCCGCAGTCGTTGGGGGTCATCCCGCTGCGGTTCCAGGACCGACGGCTCGGCGTGTTCAGCGTGTTGGGCCAGCGGGGACAGCAATTCTCGCGCGACGACGTCGGGCTGCTGGCGAGCATCGGGCGCCAGGTCTCCATCGCCCTGGAGAACTCCCACCTGTACACGGAGACCCGACGCAAGGCGCAGGAGTTCGAGGCGCTGTACCAGGTGAGCCGCGCCATGGCCTCGACGCTCGATCTGCAGAATATTCTCACCCAGATCAGCCAGACGGTGTCGAGCCTCCTGCAGGCGCAGGCCATGGCGCTCATGCTCCTGGCTCCCGACGGCCGGACCCTCTCCACGGTCGCGGGGTACAACCTGTTCGACGACACGCCCGCGCGCACGACCGACGCGCGCTGGGGCGCGAGCCCCAGCTTGGTTGCCATACGGGAAAAGCGACCCGTGATGGTCTGCGACGTGCGAACAGACGAGGCCTACGGGACGTGGCTCAAGGCGGCGCGGGAGCGGGGCTTCACCTCCTTCCTGGCCGTCCCGCTCATCGTGCAGGATCGGGCGCTGGGGTGCATGAATCTCTATATGATCGAACGCCACGAGTTCGCTCCGGACGAGATACAGCTGCTCGCCACGTTCGCCAGCCAGGCTGCGGTGTCCATCGAAAACGCGCGACTCTTCGAGACAACTCGGCAGCTCGCGATCACGGACCCCCTGACGGGGCTGGCGAATCACCGGCAGTTCTACGACCAACTGGAACGCGAATTCCGCCGGGCTCAGCGCTACCAGCGCCCCTTGACGCTGCTGATGCTGGACCTGGACCGCTTCAAGGCTTTCAACGACCGCCACGGCCACCTGGCGGGGGATCAGGCGCTGCGCGAGACGGCGGACGTGCTGCGGCAGAACGCGCGGTCCGTCGACATCCTGGCGCGATACGGCGGAGAGGAGTTCGCCATCATCCTGCCGGAAACCGACATCCTGCGGGGGGCGGCGCACGCCGAGCGCATTCGGAGCGCGGTGGCGAGTCACGTCTTTCTGAGCCAGGAGACCGGCTTGGAGCACCGGGTCACGGTGAGCATCGGTGTGGCGGCGCTCTCGCCGGTTCTGCAAAAGATCGAGGCGCTGGTCCACGACGCGGATCAAGCCCTCTATCGCGCCAAGGCCGCGGGCCGCAACCGCCTGGAGTTGGCTGCGACCGAGGAGGGCGGTCCCGCGCCCGCCTGAGACGGCCGTCCGTCGTGCCCCCTTCCTGCCTCTCGCGATTGCACCGGGCCGGGTCTCCCCGCCGCGCGGGCGAGGCGTGGGGCGGGGTCCTGAACCGTGAAGGACGCGGCGCGGAGTGACTCGCGCGCCGCGCGCGGGTTGACATGGGAATGTCCGTTCGATCGAAGCGCCGCGCGGCTGGCCGCGTCGAGGGGCCGGCGTCCGTGAGCGTCGTCAACCTGGGCTGTCCCAAGAACCAGGTGGACGCCGAGGTCATGCTCGGACAGCTCGCCTCCGCGGGATACGCCATCGCCGCATCGCCCGCCCAGGCCGATGTCGTGGTGGTGAATACCTGTAGTTTCGTCCAGGACGCCAAGGAGGAATCCATCCAGACCGTCCTGGACGCGACGCGGTTGAAACAGACCGGTCGGTGCCGCGCCCTCCTGGTCAGCGGCTGCCTGGCGCAGCGGTATGCGCGGGAGCTTCCCGAGTTGCTCCCTGAGGTCGACGGCTTCGTCGGGACGGGGGAGTTTCCCCGCATCGCCGAGATCGTGCGCTCCGTGCTGCGCGGCCGGCAGCGTAGACGGTCGTGGGTCACGGGCCACACGGCCTTGGCGACGGCCGATCTGCCCCGCCGGAGGCTGACGCCCGGCCACATCGCCTACCTGAAGATCGCCGACGGCTGCGACCACCGCTGTCGGTTCTGCGCCATCCCCGCCATCCGGGGCCCGCTGCGGAGCCGCCCGCGCGGCGACGTCGTGGCGGAAGCACGCCAGTTGGCGGCAGACGGGGTCCGAGAGATCGTCCTGGTGTCTCAGGACACGGCGGGCTACGGTGTGGATCTGGCAGAAGCGCGAGGGTTGGTGGCCTTGCTCGAGGATCTCCTGGCCATCCCGTCCCTCGCCTGGATCCGGCTTCACTACCTGCATCCCACGCGGATCACGCCCGATCTGATCGCGCTTTTGGCGACGCAGCCGCGCCTGTGCCGGTACCTGGACCTGCCTCTCCAGCACGCGGATGCCTCCGTCCTGAAGGCCATGGGGCGCGGCGGCGGTGCGGACGGCTATCGGCGGCTCATCGGGCGGTTGCGCCGCGCGATCTCCGGTCTCGTCGTGCGGACCTCGTTCATCACCGGGTTCCCCGGCGAGACGGCGGCGCAGTTCGGGGTCCTGCGGCGGTTCGTGGCCGAGATGCATTTCGACCGGGTGGGGGTCTTTCGCTACTCGGATGAGGAGGGCACGGCCGCCGCGGCGCTGCAGCCCAAGGTGCCGCGCCGGGTCGCGGAGGCGCGGCGCGCCCGGCTGATGGCGATCCAGGCGCGGATCGCCGAGGCGAAAGGACTGGCGCTCGTGGGGAGCATCCAAGAGGTCATGGTGGACGGACCGGCAGCGGAATTCCCGGGGATCCAATGCGGCCGCACAGCCGGCCACGCCCCGGAAGTGGACGGCGCCGTCTATCTCCAGGGTCCCCCGGTGGCTCCGGGGACCTTCGTACGGGCGAGAATCCGGCAGGCGTTCGAGCACGATCTGTGCGGAGAGATCCTCGAGGTGACGGGGTAGAGATGTCCGGACGGAAATCGAAAGCGGCTGCGCAGGCCGGTTCGCCGGCGATGTCGACCGTGCAGTTCGTCGCGACGGCAGGAGGCCTCGGCCGCATTCCACGCGCCCCCGGGACGCTGGGAAGCCTGATCGGCGCCGCGCTCTGCCTGCCGCTGCTGGGGTTGGGATGGCCCCTGCACCTCGCGGCAACGGTCGTGCTGTGCGGGGCGGCGCTGGTGGCGTCCGGCAGGGCGGCAGCGGAGCTCGGCCAGCCGGATCCGCCCCAGGTGATCATCGACGAGATCGCAGGCATGTCCGTGGCGCTGTTGGCGCTGCCATTCCAATGGTACGATCTGGGCGCGGTGTTCCTGCTGTTCCGGCTGTTCGACGTGGTGAAGCCGGCTCCCATTCCCCGACTGGAGCGGCTACCCGGGGGTTTCGGCATCGTGGCGGATGACATCGCGGCCGGCCTTCTGGCTCGGGTCACGTGGTGGCTCCTGAAGGCCAACTTCGACTTTCTCTGAGTGGGCCACCAGGACTCCAATGGGCGCGGAACTTCTGACGATCGGGACGGAGTTGCTCCTCGGGCAGATCGTGGACACCAACGCCGCTTGGATGGCGCAGCGACTGGCCGAGGCGGGCATCGACGTCTACTATAAGAGCACGGTCGGCGATAATTGGAGCCGAATCGAGGCGGCCATTCGCCTCGCCATGTCCCGCGCGGACGTCATCGTCATGACCGGCGGTCTGGGCCCCACCGAGGACGACCTGACCCGCGACGTCCTGGCGGCCGTCTTGGGCCGGCCGCTCGGGTTGGACCCCCGCGTCTTGACTGCCATCGAACAGCGGTTCGCCCACCGACGAGTGGCCATGCCGGAGAACAATCGCAAGCAAGCCATGGTACCGGAAGGGGCCGAGGTGCTCCACAACCCGCGCGGCACCGCCCCCGGCCTCTGGATCCGGCATGGGAGCTGTGCCTTGGTCTGCATGCCCGGCGTGCCCTCGGAGATGAAGCCCATGCTGTTGGACCAGGTGATCCCTCGCATCCGGACGGCTTTCGGCATGGGGAGTCAAATCGTGTCGCGTGTCCTCAAGACCTGTGGGATCAGCGAGTCCACCCTGGATGAGAGGATCGGCGACTATTTCCGCGACATGCGGAACCCCACCATCGGCGTCTTAGCCCACGCCGGAGAGATTCACGTGCGGCTGACCTGCAAAGGTGAGGATGCGGGTGAGATTGCCGCCAAGCTGAACGAGCTGGAGGCGAAGATCCGCGCGCGCCTCGGCCACCTGATCTTCGGTCGGGACGACGAAAAGCTCGAGGCCGTGGTGGGCCGCCTCCTGCGGGAGCGCAAGGCCACGCTGGCCGTGGCCGAGTCGTGCACCGGCGGCCTGGTGGCGTCGCGGCTGACCGACGTCCCCGGCAGCTCGGACTATTTCGAGCGCGGCGTCGTCGCGTACAGCCTGGAGGCAAAGGAGCGCCTGCTGAATGTCCCGGCGAGTCTGCTGGAGCGGCACGGTGCCGTGAGCCTGGAGGTGGCGCGTGCCATGGCGGCAGGCGTCCGACGCATGGGCGGGACCGCCCTCGGCCTGGCGACGACGGGCATCGCGGGTCCGAGCGGCGGCACGCCGGAGAAACCCGTCGGCCTCGTCTGCGTGGCCTTGGCCTGGAATGGCGGCGACGGGGCGCGCGAGTTCCGTTTGTTGGGGGACCGGGAGCAAGTGAAGTACCGCGGCGCGCAGATGGCCTTGGAGATGCTTCGACGTCATCTTCTCGACATACCCATGGACGAAGTGTGAGCGCGGAACAGGGCGGCATGCGTCTTTTCGTGGCGGTACACCTTCCGCAGGAGATCCGGGACGGTCTGGCGGCGGTGCAGGAGCGGCTTCGCCGCTTGCAGGCCGACGTGAGCTGGGTCAAGCCCGCCAACCTCCACATTACGCTCAAATTCCTGGGCGAGACGGAGCCGAAACGGCTGGGGCGCATTGGCCCAGTGCTGGCGGAGGTGGCGCGAGGCATGGCGCCGTTTTCGCTGACGGTGGCAGGGGTGGGCACCTTCGGCGGTCGCATCCCGCGGGTGGTGTGGGCGGGGGTGAGGGAGGGGGCCGCACCGCTCGAAGCCCTGGCCGGCGCCGTCGAGAACGGCCTCGCGCGCGCGGGCTTTCCGAAGGAGCGGCGGCAGTTCACGGCCCATTTCACCCTGGGGCGGGTTCGGTCTCCGAGAAACGCGGAGGTCCTGCTGGCCGCGATCCGCGATGAGTCGACGGAGCCGTTAGGGGTCGTGTCCGTGGAGCAGTTCGTTCTCATGCAGAGCCGGCTCGACCCGGGCGGGTCGATTTACACGGCCCTGGAGCGTTTTCCCCTTGAAGTCGCCTGAGGGTGGGGGCAGGCGGAAGGAGCCGCGATGCGAGTCACCGAGTTGAGGAAGTCGGCTCGTGAGATCTTCGACGCCGCCGTCCGAGCGGTGGACCCGGCGGAGGCCATCCGACGGCACCTGGTTCGCGACGGCGACCGCCTCGCGATCGGGGGCGAGCGGGTGGACCTCGGCGCCGTTCGAGAGGTCGTGGTCGTGGGGTTGGGCAAGGCCGGGGCACCCATGGCCGCGGCCGTGGAAGAGATTCTGGGGGCGCGGATCGCGCGCGGCGTCGTCGTGACCAAGTACGGTCACGTCCAACCCACCCGCGTGATCCGGATCCACGAAGCCGGGCACCCCGTTCCCGACGACGCCGGGATGGTCGGCGCGCGCGCCGTCCTCGATCAGGTCACGGGACTCGATTCCGGCGACCTGGTGTTGGTCCTGATCTCCGGGGGCGGCTCCGCGCTCACCCCCGCGCCCGTGGAGGGGGTCACCCTGGCGGAGAAGCAAGCCCTCACGAAAGCCCTCCTGGCGTGCGGGGCGGACATTCGCGAGATGAACACCTTGCGGAAGCATATCTCGCGGATCAAGGGCGGCCAGTTGGCGCGGGCCGCTGCGCCCGCTCGGGTTTTCACCCTCATCCTCTCCGATATCGTCGGCGATCCGCTGGATGCCATTGCCTCGGGCCCCACGGTCCCCGACCCGACGACGTACGCCGACGCCTTGGCCATATTGGACAAGTACCGCATCCGCGAGGAGATTCCCGCCAGCATCCGAAAACAGCTCGAGGCCGGCGCCGCCGGGAAGATTCCCGAGACCCCCAAGCCTGATGATCCCTTATTTGGACGAGTGAAAAGCATCATGGTGGCGAGCAATATCCAGGCGCTCGAGGCGGCGAGGGCCGAGGCGCAACGGCTGGGTTTTCAGGCCATCATCCTGTCGTCGTTCATCGAGGGCGAGACGCGTGAGATCGCCCGGATGCACGCGGCGCTGGCGCTTGAGGTGCGAGCCAGCGGCCATCCCGCGAGACCACCCGTCTGCCTGATCACCGGAGGGGAGACCACGGTGACGCTGCGAGGCAAGGGCAAGGGCGGACGCAACCAGGAGTTCGCGTTGGCGTCGGCCTTGGACATCGCCGGGCTGCCGGATGTGGTGGTGTTCAGCGCCGGGACGGACGGTACGGACGGGCCGACGGATGCGGCCGGCGCCCTCGCGGACGGCGAGACCGTCAAGCGGGCCCTCGGCCTCGGTCTGAAACCGCGGGCCGCGCTCGACGGCAACGACGCCTATCCGTTCTTCGAGCGCCTCGGCGATCTGGTGGTCACGGGCCCCACCCGAACCAACGTGATGGATGTGCGCATGGTCCTCGTCGGGTAGGTGGCGGAGCTGCGCGGAGGGGGGCGCGAAGCCGCCGGCCTCACCCCCCGGGTCGGCCCCTCGGGCGCCGTCGGCGCCGCGAGGGTTCGAGTCCTGCGCAAGAGGGCGGCGCGATGCCTTCGCATCGACCGTCCGCATCCTTGGCATGCACGGCTGTCCGCGCATCTCTCCCGGCTTGCTGCCGAGCGATGAGAAGCGCCCGAGGCAGGGCCAGAACCCGCGGCTGCGCTCGCGTCGGTGCGCCCCGATAATGGTCTCCTCGACACGTCGCATGGCCGCCCGGCTCGCACGACGGGCGACGAGGTGGCCGACTCGATGAGCCCTCCGCGCCGGTCTCTCTACACCAAGCCCTTCATCCTGGCAGCGGTAGCCAATTTCCTGTTTTTCGCCAATCTGAACGCCTACACCCTGCTTCCCCTCTACATCCACCAGCTGGGCGGACGCGAAGGTCAAATCGGAATGATCATGGCGATGTACTCGGTTGCGGCGATTCTGTGCCAGTTGGGCATAGGGCCGCTCGTCGACCGTCTTGGCCGCAAACCGTTCATCGTGCTCGGAGCCGCCTTGGTCACTGCCGTCTCGACGGTGTTCTTGTTCTCGGCGCAATTGGGCTGGCATTTTTACCTTCTGCGCTTCCTGCAAGGATTGGCGTTTGCCGGATTCACGACGAGCAACCTGACCCTGCTGGCCGACCTCGCGCCCGCCAGCCGCCGCGCCGAAGCCGTGGGGGTCTTCGGAGTGTCCGGGCTCGTCACGATTGCGCTTGCCCCTGCCATCGGCGAAGTACTCCTCCGAGCGTCTGGTTTTCGCGCGCTCTTTGCGGGGACCGTCCTGCTCGGGGCGGGGACGCTGGCCGTGTGTCTGGCAACGGAGGTTCCGAGACCCATGGCAATCGAATCCCCCCGACCTCTCGGCGCGGGATTCTGGCGGGGGTTCACACCGGTGCTACTGTCCAGTTTCCAGTTTGGTCTTGCCAACTCCGTCGTCTTCGTGTTTCTGCCGCCGTTTGGGCGCTACGCGGGATTGCCCCGCATCGCGCCATTCTACATCGTGTACACAGTCATGGCGGTGGCCGTGCGCTTCCTCGGGGGTCGACTGGCCGACCAGCTGGAGCGGCGGCAGGTCATCTTGCCCTCCCTGATCGGCCTCTCGGTGGGCATCCTGCTCTTCAGCACCCTGCGATCCACGTGGATGCTTGTCTTGATCGCATTCATCAACGGGACGGCGCACGGTTTCGTATTTCCCGCCACGAGCGCCATGGCCTTCGATCGCGCCCCTCGCGGGGCGCGGGGCAGGGCGCTGGCGATATTCAACACCGCGGCCTTGGCGGGCGCGACGGCAGGCGCGGTCGGCTTCGGCTGGCTGGCGGAGTTCGTCGGATACCGGATGGGCTTCGTCGTCCTGGGCCTCGCCTTGGCCGTCGGGTCGGGGGTATTTTGGCGTAAGCGATAACGCCCCGTGGCGCCTGGGCTTGCGGGCGGGGTCACACTCTGATACTCTGACCAGGACCTGACGCGGAATCGCGTATATATCGGATTCAACCATGGACGATACGCCGAGCCAACTGCCCGCCGAGGCGCTGAGTCACCTGGATGGTCTCTATAATCTGGCCCGCTGGCTCGTCCGTGATCCAGCGGAGGCGGAGGATCTCGTTCAAGAAACGTACCTGCGCGCGCTCCGGGGCTCTCACCAATTCCAGGTGGGAACCAATCTTCGCGCCTGGTTGTTTCAAATACTGAGGAATACGTTCTTTACGCAGTACAGGAAACGGGGCCGAGAGCCGGAGGCCGTGGATCCAGACGTCCTGGACACGATGGCGACCCGGCTCGGCCCGGAAAGTGGGGCGGGGCCGCCTTCGGGGGCGTCCAACGGCACCTTGGGTGTTGACCTGAAAGCCGCCCTACAGCAGCTTCCCGAGGACTATCGCGCGGTGGTTCTCCTGGCGGATGTCGAGGACTTCACCATGACCGAGGTTGCCGACATCATGGGATGCCCGGTTGGGACGGTGAAGTCGAGACTGTTTCGGGCGCGTGCGATCTTGCAGGAGCTGTTGCGTGACTATGTCCGGTGACCGGGCGTTCGTGGGCGCATCCAGACGCCCCCAGGGGTTTGGGATGGCCGGTCTCGAGAAGGCGCGGAATGGACTGTCGTGAGGCGCGAGATCTTCTGGCGGAGCTGACCAGGAACCAGCTCGAGTCGCATCTGGCGGATGCCGTGCGCGCGCATGCGGCGGGATGTGCAAGCTGTGCCGACGCATTACGCGTGGAGGCTGCTCTGCATGCCCTGATTCGAGAGCAGGCGCCTCGTTATTCGGCTTCTCCCGCCCTCCGCGCGCGGGTCCAAAGCGCCCTGCGGACAGCCAGGCGGCCCATGGCGTCCGGTTGGCGGGGTTGGCTGTTCCTCCACCCGTGGAAGGTCGGCGGTTTGGCGGCAGCCCTCGCAGCGTTGGTCGTGGCCTGGATTGGCACCACCTGGCTGGCGGCGGATCCGGTTTCGCGGCTTGTCTCGCAAGCCGTGGCGGAGCATGCAGAATATGCTCACGAGGCGATGCACCGTCCGGCTCCCAATCCGGCTCAGCTCTTGGCAACACTGCGGTCTCAGGCACAATTCGCGCTCGGTCCTCTCTTCCCGGGCGACACGGAGGCGCCGCTGATGTCGACGATGACTGCCGAGTTGCTCGGAAAGCCGGCCGTCGCCCTGGTGTACCGAAACGGGCCGGAACGCTACACGACGCTCCTCCTGACGCCCGGTGCGGATGCCACCATTCCAACAGAGGATCGTCTTCAGATCGAGACCTTCAAGCCGCATCACCGTGTGGCGTCCGGCAAACAGGTCCTCTATTGGAAGCAGAACGATCTCGCCTGCCTGATGGTGTCCGACCTCGACGGCCCCGCTACCGCGGCGTTCTTCCTGAAGATCCGCAAGGCAGCTTGACGGGTTTGGCCTCGGAGGCCACAAGACGACCCGCCGACAGGAAAGCCTCTGCTGCCGGCGGGTAATTGCGCCACGGTCCTCCGTCGTGCGGGCGAGATGCGGCCGCCGCGGAGCCGAGGCGAACACACGATGGCGCAGGCGGGGAAGCTAGAGGATCTGTGACAGGTCCCGCGCCTCGACGTAGTTCGGATCAATCTCAAGGGCGCGCCTGCAACAGCGCTGCGCGCCGTTCAGGTCGCCCAGCTCCTTGAGGCAGAGAGCCTTGTGGTACCACGCCGTCTTGGAATTCGCGTTATACCGCAAGGCTTCATTGAAGCTGGTGGTCGCCTCTGTGAGTCGCTTCAAACGGAGCAAGCAGATGCCTCGATTGTTCCAAGCGTTCAGGAGGCGGCTCGGATCCCGAATCTCTTTGATGCCTCGATCGAATTGGGTTACGGCCTGCTCATATTCTTCCATGTGCATCAGCGCCGTTGCCAGGTCGATGCCGTGTTCGGCGTCGCTCCGACCAGCCTGAGCGGCCCGGCCCGATCCGGAGGGCTTCGATTGGGCCAGCAAGGCGTCCGCTTGGAGGGTATACGCCAGTTCCTGCGTGGAGGCCGCTTTGGCGCACGTGCGGAAGAGATGCCCCCTGATCCCCTTCATGAAGAGGAGCTCCTGAAACTGTGGGTGGTCCATGTCGGTGGCCATCCGTACCAACAGATCTCCCACCAGGCGATTCATTTGCACGACGCGCGTGCGCTCTCGGTCCAAGTAGCCGGGGCGGCTTTCCGCCTCCGGAGCGAGATACCGATCTGTCGGCGTGAAGAGGGCGTGGTTCAACGCGCTCGGGCTGATCGACAGGAATCGGTAAAAACCGGCGCGCTCCCGGTCGTTATTTCGAAACCGCCAGCGGGATTCCAAGTATCCCGGGACATCGCTGGCCAGAAGGCTCGCTGCGAACTGGGAACCCAGAAAGCGAAACTTCTGTGGACCCTCGAGATATTGACGCGCCAGGGATAGGAACAACGCCAGGTCCACCCGAAAACTGTACCGATCGTTCTTCCAGCGCGGTTGCCCCCCGGATTCCGCGACCACCACGTTCTCGCGCACGAGGTCCTGTATCACCTCGCGGACATCCGCAAGAGGCTCACGTGTTTCCTTCGCCAGAGCCTCCAAATTCCGCGGGATCATATCGAGCATGGTCAGGAAGAGCTTATCCCGGACGTAGGTGTCCACTAACCGCTTGCCTTCAAGCGCCGGATCGAGCCGCTTGATTTCTCGCGCGACGACGCGCGAGACCAGTTCCCCGTGGGACGCCAGGACGGCAAACCCCGACGGTTTGCGCCCGGTCAGCGTCATTTGCAGCCAGTAAAACTGCCCCTCGTGGTATGCCAAGAAACGCGGGCCGGCATCGGTTCGAATGCGGGACTTGATGGCGGGCTCGACCACCTCCGGGGGACCGATCAGGCGAGCCCGTCGGAGGAGTGCCAGGAGTTTCTCGGGAGCAAACACGTGAAACTCGCCCTTGCCCTTTTCCTCCATGGCGGCATACCATTCCCGTGCCGGCTTACTCAGCCCAGAGAACGCCAAGAACAGCCCGACCAGCCGCCGGTCTTTCTTCTTCCCCTGAGTGTACGCGGCAAGGAAGCGTTTGAGCTCGTCTGGACCGACCTCACGCGGAAGCACGCGGGCCTTGCACAGGATGGCCGCCTGGGTCGCCCGATGCTTCGCTTTGACCTCGAGGTCAGTCCCGGCCGCGGCAATCCGTACGCGAAAATCGTCATACCCCAGTTCGTCGAGCAAGCGCTTAACGATCTGGTTCAGGAGTCGGCCCTTATCCTTGGCCGACTCTGCAAGCACCTTAATCGTCATCTGGCCTCCGGCCAACCTTGGGATTGTATCAAGCCTTTGTGTCCAAAGAAGTCCGCTGGGTGGCAATGACTCGTCTTCTGCGCGCTTCCTTTGTCGCCCGATCCGTATGGGCCGCCAATGAATACCGGGACCAGCGAGGTCGAATCTCCGGGACATTTCGCCCCGACGCCAGATTACCTCAGCCCGAAATTAGTCGTGATCTACCCGCAGCCGCGGAGAAGGATTCAAAGCTATGCAAGCACAGTGTATAGGAAAAACGTCACGCGGCATCACTGCCACGATCCGATACGCTTCGGAGGAGGATGACGACGGGAAACTGTCGGTGGGGTCTGAACATGCTGCGAACTCCGCTTTCGACTCTGTGCGTCCCAACTTTGTGTTTTTAGTAACACGCCAAGCGGCAAGGCGTCAAGGGTCAACTCACCGATCGCCTTGAAAAGTCTCAGGAAAAACGTGAGCTTTTGAAAATTCCGGCGCGTTGACAATCTGGCATCAGGATGCTACAGTGTTCAAAAGTTTCTTTTAGTAGAACTCGTATGTTATTTAATCTAAAGACAGTATTAACTCTGGCAGATGATATTATGAGGTTTCTCTGACCCTCACGGAAGAGTCGCCGGACCGGCACCCTACTTGACCACCGTGCGCCAGCGGCGGAACCGCGCTGGCCCTCGGCGCACCTCGAAAGAATTCGCGGGGTCGGTGAAACCCTTTCGTTATGAACTCATCGTACAGGGAGAAACGTTTGGCCCGTGGCGCCGTGAAGGTGTGGTGGCTCACGGCCCTCTCCCGACGACTTCGTTTTCCTTGACGTCGACCGGGGTCGAGGAGGCGCTATGAAAATTCGTGTCAAGCTCTTTGCGTCCGTCAGGGAGATCGTCGGACAAAAGGAACTCATCTTGGAGGTGCCGGGCGGCATGAAGGCATCTGCGCTTCCGCAGCGCTTGGCAATGGAGTACCCCGGAATCCAGGCGCTGGTGTCTTGCCTCAAGGTCGCCGTGAATCACGAATACGCGGACGGAGAGTGCCTCCTGGTCGAGGGAGACGAGGTGGCGCTGCTACCGCCCGTCAGCGGCGGCGTGGACGCCTTTGAGATCACCCAGACCCCGCTGTCTCTGGATGCCATGACTGCGGCGATCGGGCAGGACACCTGCGGGGCGATTGCCAGCTTCTTGGGCATCGTGCGGGGCTTTGCGCGGGGACGGCGGGTCGACCATCTCGAATACGATGCCTACCCAGAGATGGCCATCGCCAAGATGCAGCAGATCGGGGACGAGATCCGCGCCCGCTGGCCTGTGGATCGGATCGCCATCGTGCATCGGGTGGGGCGGCTTGGTGTCGGCGAAGCGAGCGTCGCGATTGCGGTGGCTTCTCCACACCGGCGCGAAGCCTTGCAGGCGTGCGCGTACGCCATCGAGCGACTCAAAGAAATCGTGCCCATCTGGAAAAAAGAGGTCTGGTCGGACGGCGCCGAGTGGATCGGGTCCACAGTGGACGAGTATCGGATTGCGGGACAGAATGCCGGTGTCGGGACGGAAGGGTGGACACACACCTCCCCACCATCGGTCGCCGACGCCTGAGCCCGAGATTCCCTTACCGCGCGCGCTCCCGCAGGGCGTTGAGTGTCGCCTCCAATCGTTTGATCTCCTCCCCGTAGCCCGCGAAATTTCCCTGCCGAAGCATGTCCTGGGCTCGCCCGTACTGCTGCAACGCTTGATCCGCCAAGCCGCGCACGTTCGTGTCTCGTGCTGTTCCGGGCGGGCCTGCCGTTGCCGCCGTTTCGGCACGGGATCCTACCGGCTGCACTTTGGCTCCGCTCCCGAACAGTTGCGTGAGCGAGGCCTCGAGGTTCTCCTCCATGGCGATCTGGTTTCCCATGGAGACGATCACGCGCTTGAGTTCCGGCAGCGAGCCTTTCTCGGCGGCGAGATAGAGCGGCTGGACGTAAAGCAGGGACTGCTCGATGGGGATGGCCAGTAAGCTCCCACGGATGACCTGGGAGCCGCGCGAACTCCACAGGCTAAGCTGCTGCGATATGAACGCGTCCTGATCGATCCGGGCGTCGATCTGGCGGGGTCCGTAAATGAGCTTCTGCTTGGGGAAGTTGTAGGAGATCAGCTTGCCGTAATGCGACCCGTCGGAACGCGCCGCCATCCAGGCGATCATGTTGTCTTTCTTGCTGGGATTGAAGGGGAAGAGCAGGATGAATTCCTCGGCCCGTTCGCCAGGAAGCCGCATGATTGTGTAGTACGACTCGATCTCGCGCTCCTGGCCGTCCACCATCCGCCTCGGAATGTTCCAGAGATCCTCCTTGTTGTAGAAGACCTGCGGGTCCCGCATGTGATAGGTGGCAAACATCCGCGCCTGGATGCCGAACAGGCCCTGAGGATAGCGGACGTGGGGCCTGAGGTCGGCGGGCATCGCGGACAGCGGCTGCAAAAGGCCAGGGAAGGCCTGCGCGTATGCCTTGATCACCGGATCGTCCGGCTCGCTGATGTAAAACGCCAGCGTTCCGTCGTACGCGTCCACCACGGCTTTCACAGAGTTCCGGATGTAGTTTCCGAGACCGCGGACCGGCTCGGAATACGGGAACCTGTTGCTGGTGGTGTACCCATCGATGATCCAGGTCAAGCGCCCGTCCTGCCGGATGACCAGGTAGGGGTCGCGGTCGAACTGGACAAAGGGGGCGGCCGTTCTGACTCGTTCCTCGATCTGGCGGTGGTACATCACCCGGCTCTCGCCGATGATGTCGTTGGAGAGGAGGATCTTGATGTCTGCGAAGCGGAGGGCGAAGAGAAGTTTCCGGAACACCGACTGGATCGGCACGCCGCCGGTGCCGGCGTAGGTGGTGTACACATTCTTGTCGCCGGCGGGGTAGTCCAGCTCCTGCGCCCGGGTCTTCACGAAGACGTAGTCGCCGCCCACATCGTTGGCAATCTCCCCGTAGTAAATCTCGGGCCGGGTCACCTTGATGGGTCCCGAGGAGGCGGGGGGGATGTCCTTGATCCAGAACTCCGGCAACCCTTCCGGTGTGATCCGGTTGACGGGCCCCAGAACCACCCCATACCCGTGGGTGTACGTGAGGCGCTCGTTGATCCAGATCCGGCTGGGCAGGTTCTTGTAGGACAGTTCACGCGGCGAGAGCATGAGCTGACGGAGCTGCCCGTCCACCATGTACCGGTCGTTGTCCACATCCACAAACCGATAGTAGGTTCGGATCTCCTGGAGTTGCGCGTAGGTGACCAGAAGCGGTCGGTGGTCCCAGAGGCGGATATTCTTCACGGTCGGATCGTTCTTCTGAATATCGGCGATGGTCAGTGTATCCTCCGCCGGGAACTCCTCTTCCGTGATCCGATCGAGCCCATACGCCAGCCGGGTGTG
>Ga0316628_100000382_pt1 | contig 27731 bp, 25 predicted proteins | sample OWC_Aug_M2_C1_D5_FD_207648 | JGI IMG/M metagenome (GOLD analysis project Ga0316628, IMG submission 207648) | Wetland soil microbial communities from Old Woman Creek delta, Ohio, United States - OWC_Aug_M2_C1_D5_C | ecosystem: Environmental > Terrestrial > Soil > Wetlands | place: USA: Ohio...
GGCCTTGTTAACGCCCATCTCCCTAGTTAACTGCAATATGAAGTTCAGCCTTTCAACGTCGTTTTCTGAATAGAGTCTCTGTTTTTTCGTTCTCCTGGGTGTAATGAGGCCGTCCTTTTCATAAAGACGCAGGGTCTGAGGATGAACTCTCAGCATCTCCGAGACAACGCTTATGAGATATAGGGGTTGTTTCCTGTCTTTTTTATTCATTTGTCCTTCACCATACCCTTCCGCGGCGATTCCCTGTATAGGCTCTCTATTTCCTGTATAGCATGCCTCGCCTTGTCAGTGATGTTCTTCGGCACGGCGATCTTGATAGTAACGAATTGGTCCCCTCTCCTTCCGGTGCGAGTGGAAGGAAACCCTTTCCCTGATAGTTTGAATTTCTGGCCGCTTTGCGTGCCTGCAGGAAGCGTCATCGCAGAGGCGCCGTCCAAAGTCGGCACCTCTATTTTTGCTCCCATCGCGGCCTCACCGAATGTGACCGGCACCTCTTCGTAGATGTTGTCACCTGTTCTTTTGAATACAGGGTGTTCACGAACAGTAATTTCTATCTGCAAGTCGCCGGAAGGCCCTCCTCCCTGCCCTGGGCCGCCCATCCCTTTTAGCCTTACGCGCGAACCCGTATCAGCACCTGCAGGTATCTTCACCTTGATGGCCTCCTGGCGCACGATCTTTCCCCGTCCGGCGCAGGACCTGCATGCCTTTGTTATCTTTTTTCCGGAGCCGCCGCAGGCAGTACAGGACTGGGACATCTTAAAGAAACCCTTGGACGTCTGGACCTTGCCGGTCCCTTTACAAGTGTCGCACTGCTGATAGGCCTCTGCACCCACCCCGCCGCAGGCCTTGCACTGCATCTCCCTGGTAAAAGAGATCGATTTGGTGACTCCCGTAAATGCCTCCTCAAGGGTAAGTTCAAGTCCCATAACAAGGTCGGGACCTTTCAACTCGGCTGATCCGGATCTGCCGCCGGCGCCGAATAAATCGGAAAAAATGTCTCCGAAACCACCGAAATCGAACCTGTCTGCTGACGTATATGCCCTATAGTCAAATCCAGGTCCGCCGCCTTCAAAAGGCGAGCTACCGTACTGGTCATAGTCGGCCCGCTTTTTTTCGTCACCAAGGACCTCATAGGCTTCATTAAGCTCCTTGAATTTCTGCTCTGCTGACTTGTCGCCGGGATTGAGGTCAGGATGATATTTGCGCGCCAGTTTCCTGTATGCCTTCTTTACGTCGTCCTGCGAGGCCTTTCTGTCAATACCGAGTATCTCGTAATAATCTCTTACCTGCGGAGCCATTTCCACCCCTCATCGATTTTATATTACTTCAATCGTATAATATATCTTTAGTCGCTTCTTGTCAAGTTTGTTATTATGGGTTACATTACAATTTTACCAAACTATTGCGGGCATACAAGAGACAAACAAGAATAATTTAGGGTTAAAAGCTCTTCGACTGGAAATAATGGGTCTTTACAAAAAATAAGGGGCGGTTAACCCGCCCCTACGATTTCCTTTTTCTCAGCCCAGACCTTCTTTTTAGTCCTATTTTCCAGGACTGAGCAGCCTACCCGAGAATGGACGGATCGAACTCCTTTTTAACAACAATCGGCTTGACCGTCTTTTGGACTATATCTACAGTATTGCCAACCTTCAGCTTTTCGAAGAGCAGGCCGAACTTGTCCTCAAGCTCCTTCATTATGGGCGCCTTAATGTCAGAAGGCAGGTCCCACCACTTCTTCTTTAGAGTGCCGAACCCCTTTTTCCTTGTGCTGTAGATAAACTGCTCCTCTGTCTGGTCTTCCTTCTTTTCTTTTGCGAATTCAGTCTTGATATAGTTGTAGACCTCTTCCCGAAAGGCGGCCGGCAGATATTTGCTGTCATATATGATGTTTTGAAAACCCGTTGCAAGATGCACTTCCGACGTGCCGGTCTCAGGGAACATGTGAAATGCCTCTTCAGGCAGGGTAGACGCTCCATGCTGTACAGCACCGGATAGACCGTATTCCTTTCTCGCGACATCCGATAACAGTCGGAGTGTTTCGAAATCTATCTTCACCTTTGCGAGCGTGCCGTCGGGAAGGACGACCCCACCGTGAGATGTTCCGGTCTGGACGCTGAGTTTACTCAATCCTTTCCCGCCGTTGAAGGTCTCCCTGAACCCGTCAAGATAGCCCTTAAGCTCATCGGGCGTGCTGTTCTTCTTCCCGATCTCTCCAATCTCCCCACCTATGGAGATATCGATGCCTTTCGGCTGGATTTCTCTTATAAGGACAGCCAGTTCGGCTGTCTTCTCGAAATTCGGCCGTTGCTGCTCTTTTATAGTAGGCTTGTCAAGGTCTACCAGGGTTGATGAATCGATATCGATATTATAAAATTCGGCCTCTACAGCCTCCTGAATAAGTCCTTTCACATAGCCTGTTTCTGCTGCAGGATCACTCAGAAAATTCTTCCTGACCAGCTGGAAATGATCTCCCTGCAGAAAAACAGGCCCCCGATAACCTTCCCGGACAGCCGCAGCAAGCACCACCGCCGCGTATTCCAGCGGCCTCTGCTTGGTATATCCTATTTCGGATCGTGCGATTTCGAAAATAAAGGCGCCGGTCTTCATTTCGATCGACTTTCTGAAAACAGCCCTGGCCGAATCGTAGGTCAGTCCCCTTATGTTCATTGCAGGAACGGTAAACCCAGGATAGTTCTTTCCCATCTCTTCATACAGACCCTGGATGGATGCAGGGACCACCCCATAGGCCTTCGCGACTTCCTTAACGAAAAGAAAGAGCTTTTTCTTCCTCTCTTCATCGGAAAAAACCGCCTCATAGATAAGTCCATCAATCAAGGCAGAAAGGGCCTTACGGTCCTTTATCTCGATACCTTCCTTACCGACCGTGATAACTTTTCTTAACTCCTGCATGCTCATACAGCCCTCCTCATGATTTTTGAATATATACCTATCGGATTTGTCAGGATTTTACTCAGCTATTATACCCATTTTTAGGCGACATTACGAACAATATGATAATGTTTTCAAGGGTTCAATAATGCCTCTGAAAGGCCATCGCTTCTCGGTGAAGGCTACGCCTTTTCCCCCGCTTTCTCTTCCTTCCCGCCCCGGTCATCATCTTTTATACTCATATCTCTGACAAAATCAGGACACCGGACATCCCGGCCGGAAACAGAAAATTTCTTTTGGCAGTTTTCCCTCCAGGCGCATAAGATGCACATATCTTTTTTCAACTTACCTCCTCAAATAACGGTTCAGCGCCGTTTCCAGATTACGGACAATGCTGTCTTTGGAGTTTATTATAAATATTCTGTCCCTTATCTGAAAGAGTTCTTTTTCGATTCGCATTACTTCAGGCGGGGAGGGCGCCCTTTTTTTGAGCTCCTCTTCAAACATCGGCACTATCTTGTCCTTCATCCGGAGCTCAGTGTCCATAAAGAATACCGAAATCTCAGGCGCAAGGTCCGTTACCCTGTCAAGAAAGGCCGATATTTCACTGTCATATATCTGTTTCGGTGGTGAAGACTTCACCTCGGCATACAACAGGGCCCCGTCGAGCTTGGCGATTACGTCATAATCCCCGCCTACCTTCGGCCTCTTGAACTTTACTCCCCACATCGCCTCTGCCCCGAATTCCCTTTTAAAGATCTCTGAGACAAACCATTCGAGTGTCTCCCCGAAACTTTTGACATGACGGCTAAGGGCGAATCCCGAGTCAAGCTTTCTTGTCAGGCCGAGCCGCAGGACATACTCGACATATTCTCCGGTGACTCCGGACGTGGCATACCTTGTCACCTTGTCAAGGGTAAAAGAATCCTGATGTTTTATCACATCACGGAGAAAGAGACGGAAGGAATACTTGTGGAGCATCCCGTAATAATCATCCAGAAAATTCTCCGGCGGAACGAGGAGGTCGTCCCCGGGCTCCTTTTTGTAAACAGGAAACCCCCGTCTTTTCAGGATCACACCCAGCCTCGGGGTGAGAACGTTCAGGGAATGCCTGAGCCGCTTGACCTCATTTCTCAGATAGGAGAGTTCGTCGAAGGCATTGTCTTCAGACATAATCTACACGCCCTCCAGACATCGGAAAGTGGAAAAAAAGATGCCGGCTGTTACGTACTCTTTTTATCGCCTATGAATTTAAGGGCAACCCTTCTGTGTCGGGGGCCGTCGAACTCGCAGAAAAAAATCGACTGCCAGGTGCCAAGGACCAATCTGCCATCGTCAATAAGTACGCTCTCTGATATGCCTATCATGGAAGCCTTGATGTGGGCGGAAGAATTCCCCTCTCTGTGGTGGTAATCGCCTTCGAAGGGAACCAGCCTGTTTAATAGCGCCTGGATATCACGTTGTACGCTGGGGTCGGCGCCCTCGTTTATCGTGACTGCAGCCGTAGTATGTGGCACGTAAAGATAGCATATTCCGCTGACCGCGCCAGCCTCCTTTACAACCTCCTGGACCTTCTCTGTGATGTCGACGAACTCGGTCCTGGCCCTGCTCTTTACGTTTATGTACCTTACCACCCTTTTCCTCCCGGGAAGAACAAATGCCTATAGACCAAACACCTCTTCATAAAAGTCGTCGTTCACAGCAAAGACGACCTTGACTACCGAGATATTGTCCGGCAAATCAAGATTTCTGATTTTTATTATATCTTTTTCCGTGGTAACAATCCACTCTGCGCCGCTCTCTTCAGCCTCAGTTTTTATCCCGGATATGTCTTCCTGAGTATACTGATAATGGTCTTTGTAAGCGCGAAGTCCGCGGATATCAGCGCCCGACTCCGACAAGGTCCGCAGAAAAGAGTCCGGTGATCCAAGGGCGCAAAACACAAAGACCTTCTTGCTTGAAAGCCAGTCCGCGGGGTTCTCACGGCCTGAAGGAAGTACGCATGATACAGGGGTATGGTCGGAAAGAAAGACCCTTGATTTCTCCTTATAACAATTTATCTTTTCTCTAAGCATGTCAATTCCGTAAAGTTCTCCCTGGCCTGCATTGCCTCCCGCCTTTGTTAAAACGATAATATCGGCCCGTGCCAGGGACTTTACCGGTTCCCTCAACCTCCCAAAGGGAAGTAGCATCCCCTTTCCGAAAGGGTCTCCTGCATCGATGAGGACAATGTCCTTGTCCCTGTGGAGGCCCCGGTGCTGGAAGCCATCATCGAGGATAAAGACATATTTATCGAATTCCGAATCACCTATAGGCATTTCCCGAATGGCAAACATGCCTGCTTCGAACCTGTTGCCTCCCTTCACAATAGGTACCCCGTCCAGCCTCTCGGCCATAAGCACTGGTTCGTCCCCGGCATCTTCGGCAGAAAGCAGCGGACTCTTCCCTTTCGTCACAAAACAGGGACCCTTTGCCTTGCCCCTGTATCCGCGTGTAAGAATGACAGGTCTCATGCCCCTTTTTTGGGCCTCTTTTGCAACTGCAATCGTTGCAGGTGTTTTGCCGGTACCTCCGACAGTTATGTTGCCTATACTGATCACCCTGCAAGGCAGACGCTTTTGATGTGTGACGGAATAATATTGTTTGACCGAAAAACCGAGATAATATAGGAATTCAAGAAGATGCATGAGGGTATATTACCAAATCAAAGCCTTCGCCTAAAAGTCGCCGGCGGTTTAGAGAAAGGACCGCCTCGTCCCAATCGCATGACAAATTGAAGCCGATCTATCCGAGATATTCGCGTATTATCCCTATCGCCCGGTCAACCGCACCGGAGTTCATCAAGTACAGCTCCTTCGCCTTTTGTCCTGACGACTTCGCCTTATCAGGGGCAAGAAGCAATTCCTTTATCTTCTTAGGGAGGGCTGTTGCTTCAACTTCGAAGGCTGCGCCTTCCCGGTAAAAATCTTTTATGAATGGAAAATTCTCCATATGAGGGCCGCAGATAATAGGTTTCCCCCAATAAGCAGGCTCAAGAGGGTTCTGCCCTCCGATCCCTTCAAAGCTTTTTCCCATAATCGCTATATCGGCGGCCGCATAAACAGAAGACAACTCACCCACTGTGTCGAGAAGGATAACAGACACCCCCAAGGCATTAAGATCCTTGATTTCGGTCCGCCTCATGTATGGGATGCCGCTTTTCTTAAGCATGTCCGCCACTTCTTCAAAACGCTCCGGGTGTCTCGGCGCCAGTATCAGTCTCAGCTCAGGGGAAAATTTTTTGTTTTCCGCGTAGGCCGCCAGAATCAGCTCTTCCTCTCCCTTATGTGTGCTCCCGGCGACAACGATAGGCCCCCCCAAAGACTTGGCCCAGTCGGGAACTGCGCCTGCGATCTCCATATCAAACTTAAAATTTCCCAGCACCGTGATCTTCGTCTTCTCCGCCCCGATATAACTTATTCTATCTGCATCGACCCGGCCTTGCATGCCGAATACGCTGACATAAGAAAAGACCTTCTTCATAAAAAATGAGATTTTCCTGTATCCCGTGGCTGATTTCTCCGATATCCTGCCGTTGAGCATCAAGACAGGAACTCTGTGGCTGGCAAGCGTCCTGAAGATATTCGGCCAGAGCTCGGTCTCCATGACCAGGAATAGCCGGGGCATGGCCCTCCGAAAACCTCGGTCCAATATGTTTTTTAAATCGAAGGGAAGATATATAACCGTTGTCCCTTCGGGTGCCTTTTCCAGAGCTACTTTCTGCCCGGTATCCGTGATTGTCGAAAGTATCAGGGGGGACTGCGGGTATTCAGCCCTTAATTTTCTAAGTAGCCGAAGAGAAGCGCCCACCTCACCTACGGAGACTGCATGGACCCATATAGCAGACTTCACTTCAGGCAGGTACCCTAACTTCTCCCTCAGCCATCTTTTCCTAAGCTCTTTCGGACGCTTCAGATATTCAGGGATGAATAAAATCGAAGCCGTAACTGCATAAAGCAGACTATAGACAAGGAACATATCAGCCCGTACTTACTTCCATCCCGCCAGCTCGATTGCGATATCTGCCACTCTTTCGGAGGCGCTCTTTCCCGAAAACATTTCCCTGACCCTGTCGAAGGCCTCGATCATCTTGTCCCTGTAAACGCTGTCGGTCGCGATCCTCTGCAGCTCACGGATTATATTCTCCGGCGAGGCATCGGCTTGAAGGAGCTCTTTTACGACCTCACGCCCCGAAAGAATATTAACGAGGGAGATATGTCTCACCCTCACGATCATCTTTCCCAACCAGTAGGTCAACGGGAAAAGCCTATACATCACCACAAAAGGTATCCCGAGCAGCACAGCCTGCAGTGTCGCTGTCCCTGAGGCGATCACAGCCATATCGGACGCAGCCAGGGCCCTCAACGATTCCCCTTTATTGATAACGACCCCTTCCTGCTTCAGATCGTCTATGACCTTGTTATGCCCGGCCAGATTAGTGTTAGGCGCCAGGGGCACACAGAACTGGAAAGATTGGAACTCTTTCCTGAACCGCCTCACCACATCAAGCGTCAAGGGCAAAAGCCTTGCAAGTTCGTGCGGCCTGCTGCCCGGCAGTAATGAAAGCAGGGGGCGTCCTCTCCGCAGGCCCAAAGCCTCCTTTTCCGCCTCTTTATCGGCCTTCATCCACCGTATCTCGTCAAACACCGGGTGCCCTACAAACTCGCACTCAAGGCCGGTGTCTTTGTATATCTCTTCTTCGAAGGGGAGTATTACCGCCATCTTATCCACCAGACGGGCTATTTTTTTTGTCCTGTTTCTTCTCCATGCCCATACCTGCGGACTTACATAATACAGTATCTTTATTTTTTCCTTCTTTGCGAGTGACGCGAGCTTAAGGTTAAAGTCAGGGTAGTCTATCAGAACGAGCACCCCCGGCCTCTCTGCAATAAGGGCCTCTGACGCCTTCGCGAAAGTCTCCTTTATCGCTCGAAGGGAAGAAACAGCCTCGGCGAGTCCGAACGCGCTCGCAATACCAGATATGAGTTCGACCCCCGCCTCTTTCATCTTTTCACCGCCTATGCCGATTATCCTGGCGCCGGGGACCTTTTTTCTCAGTGAGACCGCAAGCAGCGAGCCGTATAACTCGCCGGAGGTCTCCCCCGTAACGATCATAGCGGTCTCAGGCATTATTTATGATATCGGCAATCCGGGCTATAGACGTTTCTTCCAGTTCCGGATACATGGGAAGGGAGAGGACCCTTGCCGAAGTCTCTTCCGCAACAGGAAAGTCTCCCATTTTATAACCCAGGAAATTCACCGCTTCCTGGATATGCAGAGGGGTAGGGTAATAGACGACTGAGGAGATATTGTTTTCGCGGAGTCGCATCTGTATCTCATCTCTCCTGCTGCTTCTGATTGTGTACTGATGATACACATGGATATAACCGGGCCTTTCCACAGGGCGTTCAACCCTATCCGATAGAAGTTCTCCATAAAGAGCGGCCTTCTGTCTTCTCTTATCATTGTATGCCTCGATACGTTTCATCTTTACCAAAAGCACCCCCGCCTGGATCTCGTCGAGCCTGCTGTTAAACCCGACCGACTCGTGTCTATAAGAGCCTCTTGATCCATGGTTTCGCAGCTTCCGTATATCGGCTGCGACAGAGGGGTCATTCAAGAGCACCATCCCGCCGTCTCCGAAGGCACCGAGGTTCTTGGAAGGGTAAAAGCTGAAGCACCCTGCATCTCCCAGACTGCCGGTCCTCTTGCCGTGCAGCGAGGCGCCGAAGGACTGGGCGCAATCTTCAATTATTTTAAGTTTGTGCTCCTTCGCCACCTCCGCGATCTTTTCCATGTCAGCGGGATGCCCGAAGATATGGACCGGGAGAACCGCCTTTGTCCGTTTAGTGATCGCCGATTCTATTTTTCCAGGGTCGATGTTCATGGTCTCCTTCTCTATATCGACGAACACGGGAGTCGCGCCGGTATAGAGAATCGCTTCAGCCGTTGCAAAAAAAGTAAAAGGCGTAGTGATCACTTCGTCGCCTTCCCCTATGCCAAGGGCCTCTATCGAAAGATGGAGCGCGTCGGTTCCTGAGGCAACGCCCACCGCTTCGGTCACCCCGTGGTATTCAGCGATCTTTTTTTCGAGTTCCAGGACCTTCGGGCCGAGAATATACTGTGAGCTTTCGAGGATCTCCGTAAGCATCTCGAACACTTCGTCCTTTATGTCATTAAACTGCTTTTTAAGGTCTACCATCGGCACAATCATGACGCATTATCTCCATTATATATTTATTAAAGTCCCGCACGAATCCGATCGCCTACCATCTCATTTATCTTCAGTATGACCCGTAATGCCTCAAGCGCCTCACGGCCCGATACCTTGGGCCTCGTCCTCGTCTCGACACAATGGATAAAGTCCTTCAATTCTTCCCTGAGAGGTTCTTTTTTTTCCGGTTTCACGACGTCGACGGACATATCCGAACCTTTCTTGAAATAGCGCCTGACTTCATGGTCCTGGTAATCGACAGATACAAAAGATTCTTTCTGGAAGACCGTCAACCTCCTCCGCTTCTGGGGAGAGAGTCTGCTTGCGGTAATCATTGCCTTGCATCCGTTTTCGAACTCCAGCCACACCTTCGCAAGATCGATCTTTTCCGTGAGGACGCTTTCTCCTACCGCCCTGATATCAGTCAATTTAGCCTGCACTATACTCATCACAATATCGATATCGTGGATCATAAGATCGAGTGTAACGTCCACGTCGGTCCCTCTTCCCAGGAAGGGCGAGAGCCTCTCCGACTCCACAAACCAGGGCTCCCTTATCATCCCCGCCGCGGCGATTATCCCAGGGTTATACCTTTCGAGATGCCCCACCTGAAGAATTAGGTTTCTCTTCGCAGCCTCCTGGATAAGGTCTTCACCATCCTCTATGACTGCAGTTATCGGCTTTTCTATCAGGACGTCCTTGCCCGCCCTCAGACAATCCATCGCAACCGGATAATGCGTAGTCGTGGGCGTCACAATGCTCACCGCGTCGCAGAAGGCAAAAAGGTCCGTATATTTCGAAAAAGACCTGCAGCCGTACGTGCCGGCTATCTCATCAGCTCTTCCTGAGTCGGCATCGGCAATGGCCGTCAGCTCGGCTTCTTTGAGTTCTGAATATATCCTTGCATGGTGCCGTCCCAGGTACCCTACACCGATGACTCCTATCCGTACAGGCATTCTTCTCCCATTCTAAAATTAATTGATATTTTGCACTATCGGGCGGTCTTTCAGCAAGGATTTCCCCCGGACAGGGAATCTACCCGATTATCACGGCGAGGCTTTCCGGGGTCCGCTGTATCTCTTTATGACATATGTACGCCGGAGGCTATAAAACAGTCCACTGCTGTGGGAGGAAGATCCTTTCGTAGGTCATGAGGGCAAAGCTGTCGGTCATGCCTGCGATAAAGTCGCAGACCATGCGGTTTTTGTTCGCCTTCTTTACCGGGGGGATGTCCCCGAAAACCTCTTCCAGGTGCTCTAAATAATATTCATACAGGTCCTTCAATATCTTTTTTGCCTTTCTAAATTCCCGTCTGATGACCTGACTTTCATAAACGCGCTCATAAAGGAAATCCCGGAGCATGTAGGCTGCCTCTGATGTCTTTTCGCTCATGTTCAACTCTTCGAGGTCCGTGCGGAGCGATGTGTAGATAAAGTCCTTCACCATTGCGTCTATCCTTCCGGCATGGCTGTCTCCGAGAACCTTTATGATCTTCTTCGGAATGTCGGCCTCCCTGATCACCTCTGCCCTTAGGGCATCGTCAAGGTCATGATTGACATATGCGATTAGGTCCGAAACTCTCACCACCTGACCCTCCAGCGTCTTCGCCCGCTCTGCCATATTGTCTGGCAGTATGAGCCCCTTGCCTTTAGAATGCTTCACAATGCCGTTTCTCACCTCATAGGTAAGATTCAGCCCCTGCCCGTCCCTCTCGAGGAAATCAACTACCCTCAGACTCTGTTTAAAATGGTCGAACCCGCCCGGGTGTATGTCCCTCAGGATATCTTCCCCCGCGTGACCGAAAGGGGTATGACCGAGATCGTGTCCAAGGGCTACCGCCTCAGTCAGATCTTCATTGAGCCTCAAGGCCCTCGAAATGGTCCTCGCGATCTGGGAGACCTCAAGCACATGCGTCAGACGGGTCCTGTAATGATCTCCCTTCGGGGCAAGAAATACCTGTGTTTTATGCTTCAGCCTCCTGAACGCCTTTGAGTGGATGATCCTGTCCCTGTCTCGCTGAAAACAGGTCCTGATCTCGCCTTCCTTTTCAGCCCTTGCGCGGCCCCTGCTCCTGGAGCTGAGACACGCCCTCGGATGCAGGACCTTGCCTTCAAGAGCCTCGGTCTGTTCCCGGATAGTAAAAGAGGATCCCATAGGTCCAGGCCTCACTCGGCAGTCTGTTCCAGGCCTTTTTTTGCCTTTTCGTTCGACGGATCGATCTTCAGTGCTTTTTCGAAATTGCTGCGGGCCCTTTTCCTGACGCCGGCCTTCATGTAAATGAGTCCAAGGTTGGCGTAATGATCGGCATTGAAAGGCTCCAGCTTTACCGTAACAAGCAGGGCCTCTTCGGCGTCCTTAAGCATTCCCGGCATCTTGGAAAGGGCAAGCGAAAGATAGCTCCAGTATTGGGCGCTTTTCGGTGTCAGTTTGGTCGCCCACTTAAAATTTTCGACCGCACCACTGAAATTTCCCTTCTTGAACTCATCCACTCCTCTCTTAAACTGTTCCTCTGCCCTCATCTCTCCGGAAGGCCCTTCCTGCCTGGGGCTGACTGCCGTACGTAAATATTCCTGACGGGTTTTTTCGTCTTTTAACGAGTCATATGCCTTGGTAACAGCGTCGAAGATCTCAGTAAGCTTGGCCTTTACCGAATTGTCGGTAACCGCAAAATACCGGTCGGGGTGAAATTCCTTGGCGAGCCTGTAATAATTCTTCTTTATCGTCTCTGTGTCGGCCCCGGCCTCGGTTTCCAGCAATTCATACTTGTTCAGTACGCTTAACTTCTGGTAGAGTGCATCTATCCTCATCAGGAGCGATTCCTCCTCTTCTGAATGCGGCCTTAATATCTCCTCCAGAAGCGCCGGTTCTTCCTGTGCGCCTGCGGTCTCCCCTGCAGCGGCCTCGGCCTGAATAGCAGTCGTTTGCTCTATAATCCCTATCGCCCACAGGACATAGAGTATCTTTAACGCCTCGAAAGAGCCGAGCAGTGAACTTTCGATGACGTCCTTGATCATTTTCTTGCCGTCTATAAGGGAAAGCACCTTCCTGTCCTGCGGACTGAGCTCGATGCCCTGGAAAAGGGTGAGAGGGTCGGCGCTCAACCTTAATACGGAATCAGTGTCCGGCATTTCGTTGCGTATCCTCGTCCAGTTGTCGATCTTCTTCACTCCTTCATAGATCAGGTTGCCCATGCTCATCTTAAGGGTTATGACTTCCTGCGTGGGAATCTGCCCCTCCCTGAATTCATATTCCGCATCCTCCAGAAGGAACATGCTCTGAATAATCTCTTTTACCTGATACTTCACCCCCCAAAAAAGGTCTTTTGGGGTGATATAACCGAGCTCTACAAGGATCGCGCCTTGCCGCTTCCTTGATGACTTCAGGATCTCTACGGACTTGTCATACTGCTCCACGGTTATCTTGTCCGTCTTAAGCAGCATCTCCCCAAGCCTGTCGTCTTCATACGTTGAAGACGCAAAGATGGCATCGCCAGCGTGCAGATATGTCTCCTTCGTAAATAAAGGGGTCCTAAGAGAAAGCGTGCCGGTTTTCCTGTTCCGGTTGAGGTGCACCAGCAGTTTTACGAGACTCACATCCTTAATGTTGCCCTTCAACGGTATTTCCATCTTTCCCCTCTCCTGCCATTTTTTTTATCGAAGACAGTTCTTCTCGGAGGTCGGCGCTCTCGTTTTTCGAAGACTGCAGCTTTATCGAGATATTTCTCAGTTCTTCAGTCTGCCTGTCAACTTTATCTTGCAAGACAAGTATATAATATCCTTCGGCCGCCACTGCCGCCATCAGCAGGAGGGCAAGCAGGAGCTTGAGAACGAGGCGTGTCCCGTCTGCGGACCTACCGTGGGCGCTTTCTTCACCGCAGTCAGCCACGCCGCCCCTCATTTATACCTCTTGATCCTGAACCTTAAAATCTCCACATTTTCACCGGGAAATATCCCTGCTTTCATCCTTGCTATACGCAATTGCTCCTCAACGGAATCCACGCCCTCCAGGTCTGGGAGCAGGAGCCCCCGCCTGTGTCCCGACACCACAATCACCCCGTATTCCTTCGGATCGAGTTCTTTCATGTCTTTCACCTTCTCCGGCGCGGAAAGCACGTCAACTGTATAATGCAGCCGCCCCAATTCCTCTTCTTCGATCGGCCGGAAGCGCGGGTCTTCGGTGGCTGCCGAAATGGAGTTCCGTATCGTTTCCTCTGCGATGTTTTCGCAGCAGGGGATAAAGGTCCCGACACATCCCCTAAGCTGCCCGTCTTTTTTGATACAGACGAAAACGCCGGCTTTTTCCTTCATTTCAGGGGAGGCCGGTTCGGGCAGCCGTGCTGCTTTCCCGTATCTGATGAACTCCTCAACGCTTTTCTTGGCGAGTTCGACGAGGCCGTGCATCACTTTTCTCGGTACAGCGAGTAGTCGGCTATTGCGAGGAGGGCCTCCTTGGAAGGGCCATCGGCAAACAACGCCAGTTCCGATTTTGCCTCCTCGACAAGCAAACGGGCCTTTTTGAGGGATTCATCGATAGAGCGATACTTTTTCAAAAGCTCCATTACCCTTTCGACGCCTTCGCCCGTGAAGTTGTCCCCGATTATTTTTTTTATCTCCAGGACCTCTTCCCCGCCCGCAGATCTGAGGAGATAAAGGAGGGGAAGGGTTATCTTGCCCTCTTCAAGGTCTTTGCAGAGTTTCTTCCCCAGTTCGCCTTCTTCGGCCATGTAATCGAGGATATCATCGGCCATCTGAAACACTATACCAGCCTTCATTCCGAAAGACGCAAGGGCAAGTTCCTTATTGCGGGGAAGGCCTCCGAGTAACGCCCCGATGCTGCAGGCCGCGGAAATAAGGGCGCCTGTCTTGGCCGATATGATCTCGATATAGTCCTCTTCCGTGATGTCAGGGTCGCCTATCCGGTTCAGTTGGAGCAGTTCTCCTTCGGTCATCCTTGTCGTTGCCTCCGAGAGGGTCTCCATTATCCTCTGGTTATTCTGCGCCACCGCTGTTTTCAAGGCATTCGAATACAGAAAATCGCCCACAAGGACCACGACCTGATTGCCCCAGACCGAATTTGCAGTAGGTTTGCCCCTCCTCGTCTCGGCCATATCTACTATGTCATCGTGGAGCAGGGAAGCAGTATGGATAGATTCTATGATAGCTGCTATCTCGACCTGGGCATCTCCTTTATACCCCGCCATGTCAGAGCAGATGAGATGAAATAAGGGCCTGAGCCTTTTGCCTCCGCTTGAGGTGATATAGCTGCCTATAAGCGGGATGACCGGCGCTTTATTTCTGAATAGTTCCATAATCTTGCGTTCCACAAGACGGAGCTTGTCTTCATAAAGGTCAAATACATCCTGTAAATTCATTTTTTGATGATAGGGCAGAGGATATTTTGATGTCAAGGCAAAGGTCCTCTCATTTATCCATTTTTATCCTGAGATTTTCGATGTCCGTATCACCCCTTGCAAGGACCTTCAAATCTCCCGGCCTGAAAGCCCCCTTTTCGGTGATGATCGCAGTAACATATCTGGCAGGGGTCACATCGAAAGCAAGATTTCTAACTTTTACGCCCTCCGGTGCGATCCTGCAGGTGCCGAATATGTGGGTCACTTCTTCAGGGGACCTCTCTTCGATAGGGATAAGGTCGCCCGAAGGTATGGAAAAATCTATGCTGCTCATCGGTGCGGCGACAAAGAAAGGAATGTTGTGCTCCTTGCAGAGCACCGCCACGGTATAAGTGCCTATCTTGTTTGCAACATCCCCGTTCAGTACGGTCCTGTCCGTGCCCACAATAGCAAGATTTATCTCGCCTTTTTTCATCAGGGCGCCGGCCGTATTGTCTGTTATGAGGGTAACCGGGATCCCTTCCTGCATGAGCTCCCAGGCAGTAAGCCTGGCCCCCTGAAGCACCGGCCTCGTCTCGTCGGCAACGACGCTGAACTTCTTGCCCTGTTCCCTTGCAACGAGCATCGGCGCGGTCGCGGTCCCGTACCCGCCCGTGGCCAAAGACCCGGCGTTGCAGTGTGTCAGGACTGCGTCGCCGTCGTGAATAAACTGCGCGCCCCACGTGCCGATCGTCCTGTTGATCTGTATGTCCTCCTCAAGTATCCTTTTCGACTCTTCGATAAGGAGGTCCCTGAGTCTCTGGACCTTTTCATCCCTGTTCCTTTCGAGAAACGCCCTCAGCCTTTCGACTGCCCAGCGTATATTCACCGCAGTCGGTCTGGTGGCGAGGAGGGTCTCGAAAACAGGCTCCATTTTTCCGATGAAGCCTCCGTAATTGTCGGCCTTTATGTCCTGGGCGGCAAGGGCCACACCCATGGCGGCAGCGATACCGATAGCCGGGGCGCCCCTTATCCAGAGCTTCTTTATCCCTTCTGCAACCTTGAGATAATTGTCACATTCTATATAGACGACTTCGATGGGAAGTCTTGACTGGTCGAGCATAACTACCTTCCCGTTGTCCCAGTCGATCGTCTTTACCATTCATCCTCCGTAATCACTTATTTAATTATAAACTAAAGCATCCGCATCTTACATCGCTGCTGTTAACAGAAATAATCTTAAGTCATACCCCTTATTTCAACCCTGCAGGGGGTATAGGGTCGTTACTATCAAAAAACCCGTAAGGATAATTATAGTTACGACCGTCCCCCAGGAGATGTAATTAAATGCGCTCGGATTGACGAACTCACCCATCAACCTCTTGTTGTTTACAAGCAGGAGAGCATATATAAGGACAAAAGGGAGTAACAGCCCGTTGATGACTGCCGACAAGACCATAAGAAAGACCAGCGGAGCCCCGGGGACAAGGATCACCACCGAGGAAAGGGCTATGGTCATCGTGTAAATCCACATGAACTGCGGGGCCTCCTTGAACGTCTTATTAACCCCTGCCTCCCACCCCATGGCTTCACAGATATAATATGCTGTTGCAAGAGGCACAATGATTGCCCCGAGCAACGAGGCATTGGCAAGGCTTAGGGAAAAGATGAGATACGCATATTCCCCTGCGAGCGGTTTCAGCGCAAGGGCAGCCTCCGATGCCTCGTTGACCCTCATCCCGTGGGGAAACAGCAGCGCACCGCAGGTAACGATAATGAAAAAACTTATGACGTCCGTTATCAAACATCCAATGACGACATCCAGCCGCGATGCCTTATATTGCTCTTTCTTTATCCCTTTTTCGGCAATGGACGACTGAAGATAGAACTGCATCCAGGGTGTTATCGTCGTACCAATTATGGCGATGCTCAGCATCATATATTCAGAATCCCAGCGGACCCTGGGGATCAACGTGCTCTTCATCACCGGGCCCCAGTCTGGCTTTGCCATAAGCCCGGAAATCACATATCCGACATATAACAGGCACGCTACCAGCAGTATTTTTTCAACGAACCGGTAACTCCCCTTAGTAACAAGGATCCAGATAGACAGCGCGCCGACAGGAACCATAACGTATTTGCTCAACCCCAGTATCTCCATGCTGGCAGCCCAACCGGCAAGATCGGCCACGGTGTTGCCGAAGTTGGCCAGAAGCAACCCCAGCATCATGAAAAAAGTGGTTTTGACCCCATAGTTTTCGCGAATCAGGTCGGAAAGCCCTTTGCCCGTGATAACCCCCATTCGTGCGATCATCTCCTGGACAACGACAAGCGCCACCGTGGTCGGAATCAGTGTCCATAACAGTTCGTAGCCGAATCTCGCCCCAGCAACTGAATAGGTGGTGATGCCGCTGGCATCGTTGTCGATGTTGGCGGTGATAATCCCCGGCCCCATGACCGAAAGGAAAAGAAGAAATTTCTTCCAGCGGGTCACACCTTCCTCCTTTTTCTCTTGGCCGTCGGCGGAAGCAGCATGTCGATGACGTCATCCACTGTGATGACGCCGTGCATATACCCGTTTTCGTCCACAACAGGCAGGGCCAGGAGGTTGTACTTTGAGATGGTCTCCGCCACTGCCATTTCATCCTCTCCCGGAGAAACGGTCTTGAGGTTCGTCTCCATCATGTCGGCAAGGATGCAGTCTTTCTCGGCGAGAAGCACCTCCCGGAGCGATATGACACCCACGAGTTTTTCATCCTTGTCGAGCACGTAGATGTAGTAGACCGTCTCCACTTCCTTCGCCTCGGCCTTGAACCGTTCCAATGCCTCCTGGACGGTCATGTGTGGAGAATAGGCGATATAGTCATTAGTCATTAGGCCGCCCGCTGTGTCCTCCTCGTGGCCCAGCAGTTCCTGGATGTCTTCAGCGTCTTCCTTCTCGATGTTTTCGAGTATCTCCTTGGCCTTCTCAGTGGGCAGGTCGCTCAGGATATCTGCCGCCTCGTCAGGGGGCATCTCTTCAATAATGTCGGCGGCCTTTTCCGTCGTCATCGAACTGATAATGTCCGCCTGCATTTCGGGTTTTAGTTCCGACAACGCCTCCGCAGCGGTTTCTATATCGAGGTTATTGAAGAAACTGGTCCCCTCTTTCTGGGAGACACTGCTGATTATGTCGGCGATGTCGGCAGGGTGCAGTTCGGAAAGCATCTGCCTCGGCACAGTAAGGGATATTGACGTCAGCTTCGGTTCGAGAGGCTGAAGATAATCCCAGCTTATCAGTGAAAAGGGGAGTGTCTTTTTGAACAACTTCAGAAAATCTTCTCCTCCCCTTTCGACACCAAGCCTCCTTAGGATGCCCCTCATCCCCACGTCGACCGCGATCAGGATCGCGTCGTTTTTATACCCCTCGAGCTTGACGTCGTTCACCCTCACCACTTTGGCGCCGTTGGCGTCGACGATCTGTTTGTCGAGGATATCCCTGAGGATCAAAAGGTCGTTCTCGTCCAGTTCATACGGTTTCAGGCTGTCTTTAAAGACCTTCGAGGATATGATCTTCTTATTGAAGATGTTGAGGTCCGCCCATGCAAGCCAGAAGAGCTTTTTCTTCCTCTCGATAATGAGGGCGGATACCCTCGGGAGCGGGTCTCCTTTTATGATAACCATGTCCTTCACCCTGCCTAAGTCTTCCCCTTTAGGGTCAAGGACCGGTTTCTTGATTATCTCGCTTGAAAAGACTTCACCGAAAAAAGGCATTGTCGCTCCCGGATTGCTCTTTGGAAATGAAGACGCTACTAAAGTATAGCCCTACAGGGGGTTCTTGGGCAACAGTTTTGTATGACGTGACACTGAAAGCTGGTAAACTGTAGTAAAGTCTACCGAACTCTCTTAAGGAGGCGTCACTATGACTCGAAAGATAAAAAAGGCGTGGAAGAGCAAGCCGACTATCGAAGGGGCGGGCGTCCATCTTAAGCGTGCGTTCGGCTATTATCAGGTCCCTCAGCTCGATCCATTCCTGCTCCTTGACGATTTTCATTCTGACGACCCCGGCAAGTACCTCGCGGGCTTTCCCTGGCACCCCCACCGGGGAATCGAGACGATCACGTATGTGCTTAACGGTAGCGTCGAGCACGGCGACAGCATGGGCAACAGCGGGATCATATCTCCTGGAGACGTGCAGTGGATGACGGCGGGGAGCGGCATTATTCATCAGGAGATGCCGAAAGGGGGGAAGGATAAGCTCCTGTGGGGATTCCAGCTCTGGGCAAACCTACCGGCAAAGCACAAGATGATGGCCCCGCGCTACCGTGAGGTGAAAAGCATGGAGATCCCCGGAAGAAGACTGGCCTCGGGCGCAACCGTCAGAATCATCTGCGGGGCCGTTGATGACGCAGTCGGGCCTGTTAAGGACATCGTCACCGATCCTGAATATCTTGACGTATCGGTACCGGCTGGAACGACTTTCACTCATCGGGTTTCGCCTGATCATACCGCGTTTGCATATGTGATCGACGGGAGCGCGTATTTTGACGAAGAGCGCAACCCTTTCGCCCATGAAATGATAGGAAGCAATTATTTCGACTTCAAGAGAGACTGCAGGTTCGGCGCAGAGACCTTGGTCCTCTATGAACGCGGTGGGGACGAAGTAGTGATAAAAGCGGAGGACTCACCGGTGCGCTTTCTCTTCGTTTCAGGCATGCCGATTAATGAACCGGTCGCATGGTACGGTCCGATTGTAATGAATACACAGGAGGAACTACAGGTCGCCTTTGAGGAGTTCGAAAAAGGGACTTTCATCAAACACCAGGCTTGAGCGCCGAATATTTTGTGGCAGCTTAGGCCGAATCAAAATTCCTTGGGAGAGGACATAAAGGAATGGATGAAAATTCTTTGCGACAGACTTTGCGGCTGATCCATGGCGAAGAAGCGGGTAGTGGCCCGGAGGGCCGCTGCGAAATCAAGGAAGCGGAGAAGCCCGATGCAGAGCTTCTCGATGCATACTCCCGGGCGGTGATCGCCGTAGTCGACGCAGTCGGGCCGGCGGTGGTCAGCATCTCCATCGCGACTGAACGCCGGGGCAGCGAACCGGGCCAGTTAGGCGTCGGATCGGGTGTCATAATAGCGCCGGACGGCTATATCCTTACCAACGATCATGTCGTGCAGGAAGCAAAAAATCTGTTCGTCGCGCTGACCGACGGATCGTCCCTGGCGGCAACGGTTATTGGTACGGATCCCGCTACAGACCTGGCTGTCATACGTGCCATCGGGTCAGGACTGCCCTATGCGACGCTGGGGGACTCGGGTTCTCTTCGGGCGGGGCAACTGGTCATCGCGATAGGCAACCCATTCGGGTTTCAGTCTACAGTGTCGGCGGGCATAGTGAGCGCCCTCGGACGCGCCCTGAGAAGCCGGGAAGGAAGGCTCATCGAAAATATCATTCAGCATACGGCCCCCCTCAACCCCGGAAATTCAGGCGGTCCTCTGGTAGATTCCAGAGGGCGGATCGTTGGCATCAACACGGCGATCATCATTACTGCACAAAGCATCGGCTTTTCGATCCCGTCTAATACGGCGAAATGGGTCCTGTCCCAACTGCTGACTGTCGGCCGGGTCAGGCGGGGCTATCTCGGCATAACTGCGCAACAGCGGCCCCTCGGTCGACGGCTGGTCAGGTTTCATAATCTCACGGCTGAATTTGCCGTCGAGGTTTTATCGATCATACCGAACAGTCCTGCCGGAGAGGCAGGAATAAGGGAAGGCGATCTCATCGTGGCCATTAACGGCAAGGAAGTCTCAAGCGTGGACCATCTCCACCACTTCCTTTCTGAATGGCCGATAGGCAAAGCGGTAAAGCTCTCGATCATCCGGGGGCAGGAGCGGTTCGAAAAGGAGGTGACAACGGCCGAAGAGTAGACGCTGCCTTGACGGGCGCAGGGCCGCACACCGGACTTCAAGTCCACGGGACAACCTCTGTGTTATAAACGGAATCCTTGTCTTCAACATGCATAACGTAATATCATTAAGCAAATTTTTTCGTGATGGGACCGGCTAAGGAGAGTTACAGAGATAACTAACGCTTTAAGGGAGCATTATATGAACAGGGATTTTCTAAATATAATTTACACTCGCAGGAGCGTGCGCAAATTCACAGGGGAAGAAGTTAAGAAGGATGACCTCATCTCGATTCTCAGGGCCGGTATGTCTGCGCCTTCGGCCGTAAATGTTCAGCCATGGGCCTTTGTCGCTGTAACGCACAGGGACACCCTCGATGAACTCTGCAGGTCTCTTCCGTACGCGAAGATGCTTGATAAGGCCGGGGCTGCAATCGTCGTCTGCGGTATTCCTGACAAGGACGACACATTTGCAACAGACTACTGGGTCATGGATTGTTCACTGGCATCCGGCAATATTCTTCTCGCGGCACATGCCTTGGGTTACGGCGCGGTATGGACAGCTGCGTATGTTGACAGCGAAAGGGTCAGGAACGTGAGGAGGATATTGGACATTCCCGAAAATATAATCCCGTTGAATGTAATACCGATAGGCGTGCCTGCAGACAAGGGCGCAAAGCCCCTGGACAAATTTAAACAGGAGAATATTCACTGGGAGAAATGGTGATTTTTAGACTTACTCATTTGCGGGTTCTTGAGCTTTATTGCAGCAACTGGCAGTTTATCTTATTTTGGAGGGTGTGAATTGAGTCACAGAGTCTGTCCCTGGTGGTTGGGTTATCTGCTGGCGAGTCCGTTGAGGAGTCTTTTGCAGGACCCCGAAGAGATTGTGAAGCCTTATGTAGGGGGAGGCATGAGTGTCCTTGATGTCGGCTGCGGCATGGGATTTTTTTCTTTACCGCTGGCAAAACTGGTGGGCGAAAAAGGCAGGGTTGTCTGTATTGACCTGCAGGAAAAAATGATTAAAGGTCTCGTCGCAAGGGCGAAAAAGGCTGGGCTGACCGGCAGAATTGACGTGCGGGTATGCGGTCCGAGTTCGCTTGGGGTGAGTGACCTCGCAGGCAAAATCGATTTTGCTCTTGCCTTTGCCTTAATCCATGAGGTGCCCGATAAGGAGCGTTTGTTTGCCGAAATATACGATACGATGAAAAAACCGGGCGGAAACTTGATGATGGCGGAACCCAGGGGGCATGTATCAAGGCCGGATTTTGAGAGGACAGTTTCCCTTGCGCAAGGTGCGGGATTTGAGATGATAAGTGACCTGGATATACGGCGAAGTCACGCCGTCTTGTTGCGGGCTCTGCCATCCGGTGTCAACTGACCGAGGCGAGGCACAGCCCGCCAATTGCGCCTTCCCATCAAATAACGTGTCATGAAAATATTTTCGGCTCGGCAAAAAAAGCGAACAGCTCTTGCCTTTATTAAAACTCCCTTCTCTTAACCCATCAGGAACCCGATCTTCTAAAACTTGGTCTTAAATCTGTTCTGGAACTCACGGGTTCCTAACTAATAGCCACCCGCGATCGGCTTGACTTCTTTTGTCACCTTGCCGTCTTTTATCACCACGCGGTCACCAAGTTTGAAGGCCGCGGCGTCTTTAGTCACGACCTTTGACTCTTTGCCCTTGTCGTCCCTGACGGTCAATTCGATTTCGACTATCTTAGTCTCTGTGATTGTGCCCTTCACAACACCTTTCTCTTCCTCATGAGAAGAAAAGCCGACTCCAGCCACCCCAATCATAAACACAACAGTTATAAGCAATATAATGAAACTCTTATTCTTCATATTTAATTTAACCTCCATTTCTCCTAATCCTCATTTTTTCTTCAACTCCTCGATCTCTTTCTTCAGTTCCTCCACTGCTTTTATCGCCTCGTTACCCTTCACGAAATCATACCAGTTTTCATTTGCTACGGGATAATTCACATTGCTGCCGTAGACGATCCAGGAATCGTCATAATTCGCGGGGTCCTTAAAGCCCATGAGCCGTAATTCCAGATATACCAGCGTGGAGCGTGTGCCGGTCTGGCAATATGCGATGGTCCTCTTGTTCTTGTCGAGTTTACCGAAAAGAGTTTCGAGATCGTCCATGGTATGAACCTTGCCGGTTTGAACCTCATATGTCCGTACGTGAGATACGTTCATCGTCGTGTTAGGAATGTGACCTCCTCTGAGAGCTCTGATGTCAGAACCCGCATATTCTTTTTCGGTCCTCGAATCGATGACATTCACATCCTTTACTTCGCCCTTTGCTAACTTCACCATCTCCTCGGTAGAGGCCGTACGGCTCTTTATGCCCTTCGCCTTAAATACAGCAGGAGCCGGCTTCTTTTCGGTCTTTTCGAGAGATTTGCCGGCGTCCTTCCATATCTCGATGCCGCCGTTCAGGAAATGCACCTTGTCATGCCCGAGCTGTTCGAGGACCCAGAATGCAACCGAGGCGCCGGTAATAAGTTTGGCGTCTGCATAGACGACAACATGCTTATCCATATCCACGCCGGCATTGCCCAGTATCTTCTCGAGGTCTTCGGTCTTTTTTGCCCTGAGGGTAACATCCCTGAGGACCTTGCCGCACGCTCCTCCGAGGTTTATTGAGCCCGGTATGTGACCCCCGGCATAAGCTAGTTCATCCCTGCAGTCGATCACGACCCAGTCGGGTTTTCCAATATTATCCGCGACCATTTTAACGTCTGCCAGAAGGTCCGGGTTTGCGTACTCCGCGCCTGAAGCAACTGCGCTGATAAACAACGTGGAAATTATGAGAAAAAGCATTGCTGCGTTTCTCATTTTTCGAAACATGTGATGGCCGATCATAGGCAACCTCCTCTTTTCTTGACTTTGCGTGCATGCTGCCGAAGGATTCCAGAGTCGTCTTGTCCCCTGAATTCCTTATCTAAGTTTATACCAATTAAGAACAAATGCAACCATTGCCATCGGGTCCTTCCTGGACGGCTCGGGTAGTTTCATTTTTAGAACCGTCTTGCCCCGTTCGAAACAAATATATTGCGGACGTAACAATGCTTCAGCGGGTGTAATAGTCTCGGTGAAATAGAAAACCTATTGGACGAATTCAGAAGGATGATTTTGGGAATAATCAGATATTGCGGAGAAAGAAATCATATCGAATCGGGCCGAGCAGGAAGATTCAGAGGACAAGCGTTTTAATTCTATTTTTGCTCTATTACTATGGTTATGCTATGGCGCGATCACAAAGCCGCCCTTTTGGATCATCATACTCCCGGATTGCACCGTCAGACTCTTAATGCCAGCAACGCCGTTGAGTTGCGTGTAGTCGCAGTTCCAGCCTGCCTCGATTGCTACATCAACCGGACGGTCAAAGACCAGGTCTTCTGAAAATGTATGCTCCTGTATTTGGATCACTTCTCCAATTGTGTTATTGTAGGCTGTGTAAGCTGTTGCAATAATGTCATAGCCGTTCGCAGGCGGTGAAAGCCGTGTCAGCGGATATCTCGCGAATCTCACGGTCACGCCGCACGAGTTCCCATCTTCTGCATAAGCAGTCTCCCAGCCATCAAAGAAACTGCATGCACCCGGTATTTCATAAAGATTGAATCCGTTATTGTTGTAACAGCCCCAGCATGTACCACTCGACGCATTCCCGTTCCAGCTGCAATCTGTGCCGTTTCCGCTCACTGTTCCAATTCCTGTGCCCGACAGTGCAATTGTTAGAATTGACCGCACGCCTGCGGTCTCAGTTATCTCCGAAGCCGCGTCATAATTACTGTCGCCAGCCTGATTATAATGAACGATGCACGGCACGTTCGCGCATGTCATCGTTATTGTCTCAGACCCTATGCCGCCTCCGCTGCACGCTCCCGATGCAATTATCGCAACGGCAAGCCCCGAACTCGCCGTCGCTGATACCGGAAAACTAGCATCGTATGCGCTGCTTCCCGGGGCGTGATTTGTCACCGTGATCGTCTGGCCGGCTTTCTGGGCAGTGGTCGTTTCGGTCACTTGCGGCGCGGGGCTATAGGTCCCGTCTCCTGTCTGATCGTACTTCACCGTGCAGGAGCCTGTCCCACTCGTCATTGTAATTAAAGCAGATCCCGTGCCGCTTCCGCTGCATTCTCCCGACGTAGTTATCGCAACGCCAAGCAATGAACTCGCATTCGCTGTTACGATAAAGCTTGTGTTATATACCGCATTTGCCGGAGCATGGGTCGTTACCGTGATCGTCTGAGTTAACCCCGACACGAACTCAAATGCTCCGATATCGCAGTGGGAGCCACTGGGACGGAGCACCCCTCTCTGGTCGGTCGCCGGACATGAGGAATCATCGCCCGCCTCGATCGCAACGCTGCCGGTAAGAAGGCCCATCGTATCTGTCGGACCGCCGTTATTCGTAAGTGCGCCGAGATTGATCTCGGCTGCGGTATTCTGGGTAAAATATTCTCCGCAGGTAGCATCCGTTGAAAGGTTGTTCCTGCTGCTGTCGTCGAACGGTATTAAAAAAGGTGGTGGTGCAAAAACACAATTGACGTTAGCCGTATCGTTGCTTGCGACTATGGAATTGTTGATGATGAAAGGTCCTCCGAACCCAACACAGTCGTCGCCATTGGAGATGTTTACCGGCGTATTGTCCACTATTGTGCTGTTCTGAATTGTAATTGTCGTTTCGTTGTGAAGCCCCGCCCCTCCGCATTCATTTCCGAAATAATTGCCTGTAGATATATTGTTAGAAATAGTGCAGTTTGTTATTGTCATGTCGCCGTAGTTTTCGATACCGGCATACAAATATGCGCTATTGTCTTTAATTGTACTGTTTTGAATTATCATATTGTTTCCATTTAGAATCCCTCCGTAATTACCAAAACCGTCACTTGAGATGTTGCCCGTGACGGTACAATTCGTTATCGTCACATCGCCAGCATAGTTGTAAATACCACCGCCATCAACAATCATTATGTTGCCGGAGATAGTACTACCCGTTATTGTCAAGGTGCCGCCAAGGTTTAAAATGCCGCCGCCATAGCTTGCGGTATTGTTATAAACCGTACAACCCGTTATTGTCAGGGTGCCACCAACGTTTAATATACCGCCGCCAAAATTATCACCATAAGTGAGAGGCCCAATCCCCCCCTGGATCATGATTCCGGAAATATCAGCAGCGCTCCCGGGTTGTATATGAAATACCCTGTCTATTCCCTTGCCGTCGACAATAGTTAATGCCGATCCGTCGCCCTGAATGATTACCCCGGCAGTATCGGTAATGTCGAGATCGCCGGTGGCAGAGGCATCTTCACCTTGTCCTTCAATCGTAAGTACATAAATTCCCTCAGGGAGGATAATTGTATCCTGCCCGGCGAACGCATTCGCTTCCTGTATTGCCGCTCTCAAAGTACAGACGGCCTCCGCCGTAGCGCATGTGCCGTCGCCCGGGTTGGCGTCCACGGCATCTGTTACAGAGTTGACGGTAAATGTAGCCGCCGATGCATTACCACTGATTCCTGCGGACAACAGAATTATCAAAAATAATGCCTTCAATTTACTCATATTCACGAGCGTCTGCCTCCATGTTTTCGATAACTAGAAAAACAAAATGCAGCTCTTATGTCAAGGAATAAATTTATCTATATTAAAAAATATAATTATTATGTAATTTCCCGCCATTTCCTTGCTGAGGAGTGACTTGCGAAGTGCCGGAACCGCAAGGGATATCAATGCAAAACAACAGGCACGTTGCAACATGCCTGCTCATTCGAATATTGTTTTTCCGTCTTCATCGTACTAGTGCTCTGCGGCCCGCGGGCCGCGGCAATATTACGACGAGACAGCTTCTTCGTGATGCACGGTCTCCCACTGGCGCATAAGAAGTCGCAGGCTCAATCGGCGACCTTTAGCATTATCTTGCCGATATGCTCGCTGCTTTCCATCAGCCGGTGCGCATCGGAAGCTCCGGACAGTGGAAAGACCCGGTAAACCACCGGGCCGCAGCGCCCGTCATCCAGCACGGGCCAGACCTTCTGCCGCAGCGCGCGGGCGACCATGCCCTTATCAGCAGTTGTACGGGGCCTCATGGTGGACCCGGTGATCGTCAGCCGCCGCATCATCACAGGCATAAGATCGAAGTCCCCGACCTTCGCTCCGCGCATCACGGCAATCTGGACCAGCCGTCCCTCCGTCGCCAGGCAGCCCAGGTTGAGCATCGTGTAGGGCGCGCCGACCATATCGAGCACTACGTCCACTCCTCTGCCCCCGGTGATCTCCATGATGCTTTTTGAAAAATCGGTCTCGCGGTAATTCACGGCGGCGTCAGCGCCCAGTTTCAGGCAGGCATCGCATTTCACCCGGCTCCCTGCGGTCACATACACGCGGCTTCCGAATTCCCGTGCAAGCTGGATTGCAGTAGTGCCTATGCCGCTGCTGCCCCCGTGTACGAGGACCGACTCTCCCGGGGCGAGACGGCCGATTTCGAAAAGGTTCGCCCAGACAGTGAAATACGTCTCCGGCAGTCCCGCCGCGCGTATGGAGTCATAGCCTTCGGGCCAGGGCAGGCATTGCAGCGCCGGGACCGTGCAATACTCGGCGTAGCCCCCGCCATTCGTCAGGGCGCATACGCGGTCGCCGGCCTTCCACTCAAAAACCTTCTCTCCTGCGGCAACTACTTCGCCCGCGACTTCGAGGCCGAGGATTTGACTGGCGTTCGGTGGCGGAGGGTAGTGACCTTGGCGCTGCAGCACATCGGGCCGGTTCACACCGGCGGCAAGCACACGGATCAGGACTTCGTCCACTTTTGGCTCAGGCAGAGGGCCGGCGACGACTCGCAGCATCTCTGGTCCGCCCGGCGCCACCGCTTCGACGTATCTCATGCTATCAGGCAATTTCACGACTAACCCTCCCTTTTTTGCATATCCATCCTCGTTCATGGGGCTGTCCTCCAATTCTTCTTCTTGAAATTCTTTTGATATGGTTGTCGCAGGAGATTTTTTCGTAGCCGCCATGAACTATTTAATTGTATCGCGTAAAGGAGGCTATGTCGAAAAATATTGCAACCTATACACGGTCTTGACAAGCCCATTGCTTGTGATAAGGTGAAAATAAGTCAGTTAATAATATTGTTAGGCGATCTACGGCCACATTCCAATTCAACAAGGAGGATCATCATGAGTGACAAAAAAATCGTTGCAGTAGTGGGTGCCACCGGGGCGCAGGGCGGCGGCCTTGTCCGCGCCATTATGAATGATCCGAGTGGTGGTTTTTCGACGCGGGCGATCACGCGAGATATCAATTCCGGCAAGGCGAAGGAACTCATCAAGATGGGGGTTGAAGTTGTCGCCGCGGATAT